>MTEY01005407.1_pt1 | contig 321549 bp, 295 predicted proteins | sample 1042721 | NCBI WGS metagenome assembly MTEY01 (sample SAMN06185809, study PRJNA358809) | soil metagenome | isolation source: soil biostimulated with seedmeal as carbon source | place: India | collected 2015-05-23 | reverse complement strand
TTCCCAAACCGACGTTTTATAGATTGCTCTTGAGCGGCCTGGCCGATAACGTCACCTGATTTTTTCGTACAAAAAGGTGACTAAAAAACATGCAATATGGGTATGCAAGGGTATCAACTTTTGACCAAAATCTTGAATTACAGTTAGAAGCACTTAATCGATTAGAATGTGACCACATTTTTGAAGATAAAATATCCGGTTCAAAATCAAAACGCCCGGGACTCGATAAGATGATGAAACTGCTACGGCCAGGCGATACCGTTATTGTTTGGAAGCTTGATCGTCTTGGGCGGTCCCTGATCCACCTTGTGGATTTGTTGCGTTATTTCCGTGCGAACAAGATTGAATTTGTTTCAATCACTGAAGGGATAAGAATCAGCACTTCAATAGGCCGTTTCGCATACACCATGCTGAGTGCAGCTGCCGAAATGGAAAGGGAAAATATTATTGAAAGAACGCGTGCAGGGTTAGCTGTGGCGAGGGCAAAGGGGAGAATCGGAGGCAGGCGACCAAAGCTTACTCCAGAGCAATGGGCGCAGGCGGGGCGTTTGATCGCAAACGGTGTGGACAGAAAGAAGGTGGCGATTATCTATGATGTGGCTGTGTGCACGCTTTATAAAAAATTCCCCGTTTCAAAACCGGCTTAAATTTGCTCACACAGAGTTACTGTAACAAAATTTACAAAACCCATAATTCGAAGCGACATAGAAACTTAGAAACGAAACGGCGAAGCTTTAAGCATTCATTACAGACCCTCTGTCTTGCGTGCATACTCAAATGAAACTACTGTATATAAAAACAGTGTTTGAGGTATGCAACATGGAATTTATCAGGCCTGCAGAACTGCGAGAAATTATTGCTCTCCCACTTTACAGCGACTTAGTGCAATGTGGTTTCCCGAGCCCCGCGGCTGATTACGTTGAACAGCGAATCGATCTCAATGAGTTACTTGTCGCTCACCCGAGCTCAACGTATTTCGTTAAGGCCGCGGGCGATTCTATGATCGAAGCGGGGATCAGCGACGGTGATCTGCTGGTGGTGGACAGTTCGCGCACGGCTGAGCACGGTGACATTGTCATCGCCGCGGTGGAAGGGGAGTTCACTGTTAAACGCCTGCAGTTGCGCCCGACCGTGCAACTCAATCCAATGAACAGCGCCTACAGTCCGATCGTTGTTGGCAGCGAAGACACGCTGGACGTTTTCGGCGTCGTGACTTTCATCGTTAAATCGGCGAGCTGAACATGTTCGCGCTCTGTGATGTGAATTCGTTCTACGCATCATGCGAGACGGTGTTTCGGCCTGATTTGAGGGGGCGCCCGGTTGTCGTTCTCTCGAATAATGATGGCTGCGTAATTGCGCGCAGCGCCGAGGCCAAAGCCGCCGGAATCACCATGGGTGAGCCTTTCTTCAAACAAAAGGAGCTTTTCCGGCGTGCTGGCGTTGTTTGCTTCAGCAGTAACTACGAGCTGTACGCAGACATGAGCAACCGGGTAATGACGACGCTGGAAGAAATGAGCCCTCGCGTAGAAATTTACAGCATCGACGAAGCTTTTTGCGACCTGACAGGTGTTCGCAACTGCCGGGACCTGACGGAGTTCGGCAAAGAGATCCGTTCTACGGTTCTCAAGCGTACGCACCTGACAGTTGGGGTCGGCATCGCGCAGACCAAAACCCTCGCTAAGCTCGCAAACCATGCCGCCAAAAAATGGCAGCGGCAAACGGGCGGGGTAGTGGACCTATCCAATCTCGATCGTCAGCGCCGACTGCTTGCTCTGGTTCCGGTAGAGGACGTCTGGGGCGTCGGCAGGCGCATCAGTAAGAAGCTTAACGCCATGGGTATTAAAACGGCTCTGGACTTATCAGAACAAAGCACCTGGATTATTCGAAAGCACTTCAATGTCGTCTTGGAGCGAACGGTCCGGGAGCTGCGCGGCGAACCATGTCTGGAACTGGAGGAGTTTGCACCTGCAAAACAGGAGATTGTCTGTTCCCGGTCTTTTGGCGAACGCGTTACAGAATACGAGCAGATGCGCCAGGCTATCTGCAGTTATGCGGCCCGAGGTGCAGAAAAGTTACGCGGCGAGCACCAGTATTGCCGTTTTATTTCTGCATTCGTGAAAACCTCTCCATTCGCGCTTAACGAGCCGTATTACGGTAATAGTGCGTCAATGAAGCTTCTTACACCTACACAGGATTCCCGCGACATCATCAACGCCGCGGTAAAGTGTCTGGACAAAATCTGGAAGGATGGCCACCGTTACCAGAAAGCCGGAATTATGCTGGGTGACTTTTTCAGCCAGGGTGTGGCCCAGCTTAATCTATTTGATGAAAACGCGCCGCGTGCTGGTAGCGAAAGGTTGATGGAAGTTCTGGATTATCTGAACGCGAAAGATGGAAAGGGAACGCTTTATTTTGCCGGGCAGGGCATACAGCAACAGTGGCAGATGAAACGGGATATGTTATCTCCACGATATACTACGAGATATTCAGACCTAATAAAGGTTAGATGATACTTTAAACGGTCCATTCATTCGAAACTAATTATCGGCTATGAGTATTAAAAGTAATATGTCTACGACTATGCTTAAGAAATGTAAATAAGCCCCTGCAATTATACAGGGGCTTACGGATATGATGCCGGGTGCCTCCCGGTGAGTCATTGAACTAACCACTCGTGACTCGCTGCTTCAGAAATTCACGATGAGCCGCTTAATATACAAATCATGAGGTTAATTAGCCCTGCCGCTGAGGAGGATTCATCATTAAAGCGAATGTAACAGCAATGCTTAGCAAATGATACAGTATTTACTAATGTGTCTCATGATTTTTTCGCAGTTTGCATGGTCAAAGTTTTTTCAGATGGTGAAGGTTAAAACATCGATGTTCATTTTTTTACTTTAAGCCTTGAGACAAAGGTTAATGTTTTATCTTCTGGGCAAATCATTAGAAAAATTGCTGTGGGACATTCTTCTAAACGTATAATTCGATGCAACATCTGGTAGAGTCTTTTTTTTAGTGTTTCTGCTCCATCTTTTTCAGACTCCCACTCTAAAACTGCCTGACCCTCTGAACCAACGAATGCATGGGGTGGAAGTTTAACGCCTCGGTTTGACTTACTTGAATAGTTTCGGTCATGCAAGAGATCCAAGATAAGAGGGTTGATATTATTATCTGAGGATTGGGCTTCAACAACTATTAATACTTTGTAATGTAGGATTTTCATGGAAGCCTTATAGTTGCTTCAGCAATAAAGTTATATTGCCATGGTGTTGAATGCACATGTCTTAACTATAAATGTCTGTATTGGGGTAAAAAAGCCTGCGTTAAACAGGCTATAATAATGAAACGTAGTTATAATAATTATTTCATGAATGTTGGCGTTGAATCCCTAGCGTCAAAGATACTTCTGCGCCGCATCTAATATTTCCTGAGAAGTAAGTTCTCGATCTGATGCAACATAGACAACTTCATGGTCACCTGTTAAAGAGGGAAAACCGGCTGACATGATCTGAAGGTTTACCTCTTCTCCATTAGGATATTCTTCGCGTATTGACGTCACGCCTTTAAGTACAGAGATAACTTTACTTGGTTTACCATTAAAGAAAATGATTACTTTTTTCATATATCACACTGTATTTGAAAGATTTTTGAGATTCGTGGCCGTTCGAAAGGGTTTGGCTTATTCACGTTATGTCACCTCTCTCGAAATTAAAACAAGCATTATACCGCCTTTACGTGTACTGTAGCGGTCCATTTGAACTGGAGAAGTCTATGTCTGCACGTAAAAACTCTCAATTCCGCCGAAATTTTTTAGTAAAATGCCCTTGTCCAATTTGCTCAAAAGATTCCGAACATAGTTACAATCGTGTACAAAAGGGGGCTCAGTTGGTGTGCCCATACTGCAACGCTTTGTTCAAATCTTCTCAGCGCTTCTAAAAAACAATAATACAATAAATAAGAAGTGATGCTTTTGGAGGCTGCCTAACCTCTTACGCACTTTAATATTTTATAAGCAGTTAGCTTCTGCTTTGAGACTGTTCATGCAGCAGTCCTGCATTTCATCACATCGGTCAGCAAACTTAATAGTAAGTAAATATGCTGGCCTGTTGTAATGATATGCGTAACCGAATAATCACCTTCCACTGATAAAGTCATGCTGGCTTAAGCAAACCATCTAAAAACTATCTATCGCAGAGTGTAACATTAGCAGCGATTGGACCTTTAGTTCCTGCTATGATAGCGAATTTGACTTTTTGCCCTTCAAATAGAGTATTAAATGTTTCTCCCAGCAGAGAAGAAGTGTGAACAAGAACATCTTTACTTCCATCGAGTGGGGAGATAAAGCCAAAGCCCTTATCTTCGTTAAACCACTTAACAAGACCTATGAATTTAGATGACATAAAACCTCCGTTTGAACATTTTCAAACTAACAAGCTCATGATAAGAAACGTATGATGGTATACGTATGGACTCAAGAAGAGGAGATATCAGAGATAACACCTAGTTATGAGGGCAGCTTTTGGAAATTTAGATTCATCATCGCAACGAATCAGCCAAACCATTAAGGCACGTGTTGAATGAATAAGCAAATTTTATTTTAGCCTTCCAGAAGGCCATTAAAATAAGAATGGCTATTTTTAACTGGTCCTGTATAGTCAAATCTTTATTATCGATAGGAAAATATTTTTCTCGTAAAATGACAGGAATCGTTAAAAGCTTTGACTTCAATAGTGGAAAAGGGTTGATCACCCCATCAGTTATGTTTTTGACATGTTTCCGCATTAAGCAATAGCGAAAGCCAAACGTTAAAACCTGGTGTTCGCGTTGAATTCTATCGTATAAATTGGCTTAGTGGTCCTATGGCTGCAAATATATTTCTTTATTAAAACAAGATAATTCTGGATCAGATATATAGTGCACATCAAAAGTACATCAGATCATATATCTATTTGTTCTATCAATTTTCTCCCCTGATTTTTTACATTTCCCACTTCACGGGTCACTGCATGCCAGGTAAACATCTCAGCTGACACAGAGCCGTCAGATGCAATCTCTTCCGCTTCTTTCCCGCCAACATCCTGTCGCATCCATTCCCGAGCCGCTTCTGGTGACAGCACCAATGGCCGACGGTCGTGAATGTCGACCAGCCCTTTATCAGCTGCGGACGTCACAATGAGAAAACCCTCTGCTTCATCACCACGCTCAAATGGCGTGCTGCCGATCGCCGCCATAAAAATTGGCTGCCCGTCGGACCGATGAATGAAGTAGGGTTGTTTCGTGTTGCCTTCTTTCTTCCACTCGAACCATCCATCCGCAAAGCAAATAGCGCGACCATGCTGCCAGAGTGGCTTAAACATCCTGCTGGTTGCAGCGGTTTCGACACGCGCATTAATCAGTGGCGGTTTATCCCACCACCCGGGCGCGTAACCCCAGAAAACAGGATCGAGGTGCAACTGCTCGTCTCGTTCGCTCAACAGCAGGACTTTAGTACCGGGAGCCACGTTGTACCGACCAATAGGTTCAGGGTCATAGGCAATGTCACGATCAGCTCCGTCGGCCAGGTAAGCCAGATACTCTTCACGGGTTTGAGCTTGTGCAAAACGTCCGCACATGATTACCTCCAGTCGTCAAACTGAAAGTATAGAAGAAACGAAGAGGGGCGGAATCGTAGCTCCAACAGCCCATGTATCGATTGAGACTGTTGGAGCAAAAAAAAAACAATGTGTACAAATTTGCGTATTAAAACTCAAGATCGATAGTAGATTTATTAACTATCACATTGATTTTAAATGAAAAGCAATGCAGTCCTATAGCCGCTATCGTAAGGCATACCATTCCTTATGCTTCAACGGGTTGGCCATTGCACCCAAAATATCGGAAATCACGTTAACAATAATCACCAGCGAACCAATCACCATCACGCCGGCCGATATGGCGGCGTAATCCTGCTGACGAATAGCGTTAATCAGCCAACGTCCAAGACCCGGCCAGCTAAAGACCATCTCGGTGATCATCGCCAGAGTCAGCATGGTCGAAAACTGCAGCCCAAGACGCGGGATGACTGGCGGGAGCGCGTTGTGCAGGACATGACGACGCAGGATCGTCAGGCGAGAGAGTCCCCGCGTGGCAGCCGCTTTGACATAGTTCTGATCAAACACTTCCATGGTGCTCAGGCGCATCAGACGGATGACTTCTGTGGTGGGTGCCACCGCAAGTGTCAGCACCGGCAATACCATATGACGCAGGGCGCTGACGATCATTTCATGACGCCAGACGGAGTCAGACAGCCATGCATCTATAATGGCAAATCCGGTTACCGATTTAACCGTGTAAAGCAGATCAAAGCGGCCCGATACCGGCAGCCAGCCCATCGTCAGCGAGAAGAACATCGTCAGCAACAGCGCCAGCCAGAAGACCGGGATAGAAAAACCGAGCAGGGCGAGGGCGCTGATAAATTTATCCTGCCATTTGTTGCGATAAATCCCCGCCAGCATGCCTACCGGAATACCGACCATCAGGGCAAAGCCGAAGGCCAGAATACAGAGCTCCATCGTGGCCGGAAAAACCTCCTTCAACTGCTCAGAGATAAGCTGTCCGTTGATACTGGATACGCCAAAATCCCAGTGCAGCAGGCCGTTAAACCAGAACAGCCAGGCATCCCACAGCGACGACCCCTGAAGCGGGGCGTGCGGCGTAAAATAGCTCAGACTGAAGCCAACAAAGGTCAGTAAAAAGAGGGTCACCAGCAGCAACAGGAGTCGACGCAAGGTAAAAATAATCATGGTTTTTTCACCTCTTGTTCTTTTTCGCGGGCAACCCCGGCGAAGGAGGCGTTGCCGAACGGGCTCAACACCAGGCCTTTAATATCGTAACGATAGGCCTGCAGACGCAGGGAAGAGGCCAGCGGCAGCACGGGCAGATCCTGAGCCAGGATCTTTTGCGCTTCATCATAGGCATCAATGCGTGACGAGAGCTGTTGTGACGCCAGTGCTTTTTGCAGTACGGCGTCGAACTCACGGTTACACCAGTGAGCGTAGTTGGTCTGCGAGTTTATTGCCGCGCAGCTCAGTAACGGACGGAAGAAACTGTCCGGGTCGTTACTGTCGGTCGCCCAGCCCGTCAGGGTTAAGTCATGGTTCATGTCCATTAACCGTGCTTCCTGGAAACGCCCCTCAACCGGTACGATGATCACTTTTACCCCTACCTGCGCCATATCTGCCTGAAGCAGCTCGGCGGTTTTCAGCGGGCTTGGGTTCCAGGCCTGAGAGCTGGTCGGCACCCAAAGTTGCAGCGTCAGGTTTTCAGCCCCCAGGGCTTTAAGCTGTTCGCGCGCTTTTGCGGGATTGTATTCGGTGATTTTGGCTTCACCGTCATACGCCCACGAAGCGCGCGGTAAAATAGAGGCAGCGGTTTCCGCGGTGCCGTAATAAATCGACTGCATCAGACGCTGGTTGTTAATGGCCAGCGCAAGCGCGTGACGGACGGCCGGGTTATTCAGCGGCGGCTTATCGGTGTTAAAGGCGAGGTAGGCAATGTTCATGCCCGGGCGCAGCGTCAGACGCAGGCGCGGATCGTCACGTAAAATGGTGAGCTGACTGGCGGCAGGCCAGGCCAGCACGTCGCATTCGCCGGTCAGCAGTTTCGACAGTCTTCCCGTTCCGCCAGAACCCAGGTCGACCACTACCTGCGGCATCAGCGGCGTGCCGCGCCAGAAGTGCTCATGGCGCTGCAGACGAATGTATTGCCCGGCGCGATATTCGGCCAGCTGGAACGGACCGGTGCCCACTGGCTGGCGGTCAAGCAGCTCCTGACGATCCTGCTTGTTCAGCTTTGCCGCGTACTCAGCAGACATGACCGACGCGTAGTGGGTGGCCAGATGCCAGAGGAAAGAGGCATCCGGGCGCGTCAGAGAAAATTCGACCGTCCGGTTATCCAGTTTACGCACGCTTTTAACGGTGTCGGCAAACTGCAGGCTGTCGAAATAGGGGAAATTCCCCCCGTTGACGTTATGCCACGGATGATTGCGGTTGAAGATCCGCTGGAACGTAAAGACCACATCGTCTGCATTCAGTTTGCGCGTAGGGGTAAACCACGGCGTATGCTGAAACGCAACGTCATCACGCAGACGGAAACGGTAGGTTGCGCCGTTGTCCAGCACTTCCCAGCTTTCCGCCAGTTCAGGAACCAGACGGTAGGTGTACGGATCAACATCAAGCAGACGATCATAAAGCTGAGCGGCAAGGGTATCCACAATCAGGCCGCTGCCCGCTTTCTGCGGGTTGAAGGTATCAACCTGGCCGCTGACGCAGTAGACGAAGCCGCTGTCACGAATATCAGGCTGCTCAGCCGGCTCGGGTGCAGCGAAGGCCTGGCTACTGAACAGACTGAGTGCAAAAAAGGACGATAAGACCAGACGCATAATTTTTAAGGTATTGTATGTTAAGTGGCTATCTTACTAATATTAAACGAAATTATCCAGTGTCGTTTATCCCTGAGGGCATCCTGGGGGCAGTAGCGCTTGCAGTCGCTCATTCAGCATACCAACCTGATCGGCGTTCATACCGACTCTCCACTTTGAATATACCTCATTAACCATCTTAGCATTTTCATGCCCTGTCTGACTCGCGATAAACGAAGGATTCGCCCCGACAGACCGTATGCGGTTAGCAACTGCGTGCGTGATTGGCTGATGGAACTCACGGCAGACATCTTCCCGTTACCTCGCGATGCGATATTGAGTGGGCAATAAAACCCCATAATAAAGTGCGCGCTGTTTATCCTGTGCAAGCAGGATGCGATAGCGTGAATTATTATTGAGGCGATGCATTACAATAAGAAATATTCACTAAACGTATTCTTGTTTAATTAATGGTTGCGTTGCGAGTAACGTTGATTTATATACTGATCCTCTGATTCTGTAATTTGGCAGGGCGAAAGAAAAAAAGAATAAAATGAATCCTCATAACATCTAAGAAAATTACAGTTTTCTGTTGGGGCATACCGATCGGCACTGCACCTGGTTGTCTGCTTTTTTTATATTTATTGTTAAATCTTTTTCATCATGGACGTCTCGCGTCTTTCTCGTGGCATGAGAATTGACCAAAACATCAGAGGGTTAGGGATGATTGAACCTTTGGCGCTAATTAAGAATTTTGCACGCGTTCGCACACGCATATTCGTGACGATTGCGTTTTTCTCATCGGTCATAAATATACTGATGCTGGCACCATCTATTTATATGTTGCAGGTTTACGATCGCGCGCTGTCATCCGGGAATACCACAACGCTTTTTATGTTGACGCTGCTGGTGTTATTTATGTTTGCCGTCATGGCACTCCTTGATTACGCACGTGGCATCGTCATCATCCGATTGGGTAATCAATTTGATAATGCGCTTTCGCCTGCACTGTATACCGCTGCATGTGAAAGTAATCTCGTTAAGCACAGCCCGAATGCCGGGCAGGCTATCAGCGACCTCACCGTTATACGCCAGTTTGTTACCGGCCCGGCGTTATTTGCGGTTTTTGATTCCATTTGGTTTCCCGTGTATCTCGGCGTTATTTTCCTTTTTAACACGTGGCTCGGGGTGTTCTCGCTTTCAGGCGCATGTCTGCTGCTGGCCCTGGCGTTTATCAACGAAAAAACGACGCGTCAGCTTTTGAATGAAGCGGGGGGGTATGCCTTGATCTCAAATCACCAGGCTAACAGCTCCTTACAATCTGCCGAGACGCTGCATGCCCTGGGGATGACTGACAACGTTAAGGCGCGCTGGTGGCGTGGGCATCTTCAGTTCCTTTACTGCCAGAGTGCGGCCAGTGAACGCGCTGTATTGATGTCTGCCGTCACCAAAACCGTACGTATGGCGCTTCAGTCCCTCATGCTGGGGCTTGGCTGCTGGCTGGCGATCCTGGGGGACATCTCGCCGGGCATGATGATCGCGGGGTCGATTTTGCTCGGAAGAGCGCTTTCACCGGTGGAACAACTCATCAGCGTGGCGAAAGGCTACCGGTCAGCTCGTCTGGCATGGGAACGCGTGGTTCGCTTGACGGGAGACTTTCCCCCGGCGCAGGAGAGCATTCGCCTGCCGGCTGCGCAGGGTGTGCTCACGGTGGAAAATGTCACCGTTTTCCCCCCGGGAAACCCCCGGCAGCCCATACTGCAAAACATCACTCTGCGGGTAAACCCGGGTGAGGTGCTGGGAATTGTGGGAGCCAGCGCATCGGGGAAATCCTGTCTCGCCAGAGTGTTGTGCGGTGTCTGGCCTGCCGGAGAGGGGGATGTCAGGCTGGATGGGGCGGATATTTATCAGTGGCAGAAGCAGAAGCCGGGTCCCGGAATTGGCTACCTGCCGCAGGACGTTACGCTTTTCACGGGAACCCTCGCTGAGAATATTGCCCAGTTTGGTGAGATTGATTCAACACAACTGATCGCCACGGCAAAGATGGCCGGGATCCACGACATGATTTTGCGTATGCCTGACGGGTATAACACCCTGACCGGCGAGCAGGGTATGGCCCTGTCGGGTGGGCAAAAACAGCGCATTGGCCTGGCCCGGGCGCTGTACGGCAACCCGGCACTGGTGATCCTTGATGAGCCCAACGCTCACCTCGATGAATCCGGTGAGCAGGCTTTGCAGCAGGTTATCCGACAGCTCCGGCAGCAGAAAAAAAGCGTTGTCATCATTTCTCATCGTCCGGGAATATTGCCGCTGACCAGCCATCTGCTCGTCCTCGAAGGCGGAAAAACCAAGCTTTATGGCCCAACGGCACAACTCTTACAGCAGTCAACTCGCCCGGTAAATAAGACAAACAGCGTCCCTGCTGAACAAGGAAAAGCCCATGCATAATAGTGATGCGCAGAAGACGCCCCTTGTTGACGTCGTTCCGTTTGTCCGCCTTGGCTGGGTAGTGTTGCTGGCAGGTCTGGGATCTTTCTTGCTCTGGGCGGCACTGGCGCCGCTGGATAAAGGTGTTGTTTCCACCGGAACCGTGGTGGTGGACGGCTACCGTAAGGCCGTACAGGCACCCACAGGCGGTGTGGTGACAAGCATCGCCGTCAAAGAGGGGCAGACGGTACATAAAGGCGACCTGCTGGTGCTGCTCAGCCAGCAATCGACGCTCGCCCAACTCTCCGCTGCGCGCCAGCATTATCTGACGTCGCTCATTGCTGAAAGCCGCCTGCAGTCTGAGCTGGCGGGCATGCAAACGCTGACCTTACCCCCTGAGACAGAAGACGAAGCCCTGCGGGATGCGATCGAGCCCATTGTGGTTCAGCAACGCCAGCTTATGCATGCCCGGCAGGAAGCGCTGAAAAATGCTCAGGGAAACGATGCTCAGGCCATCGCTGGGCTGGCACGTCAGCGCGATTCGCTTGCCAGAACCTGCGAGACGAAAGCGCAAGGGCTTGCGTTGTTAAATCGTCAACTCAAAGACCTGAAGCCGCTGATGGAAGAGGGCTATTTCCCCCGTAACCGCTTCCTCGATATCCAGGTGCAATCGGCGTCACTGGCGGGTGAGGTGGGCGAAACCCGCAGTAAAATCGTAGAGTTAGGGAATCAGATCGCCCAGCTCAAACGCGGCATGCAGCAGCGGTTGATTGACAACCGGAAAGATATAGAAACGCAAATTGACCAGCTTCGCCTGCAGGTCAGCGAGAGCAAAAAACAGCTGACGCTCTCTGATGTCGATCTCTCCCTGACCCGCGTCGTCGCACCGCAGGATGGCGTGGTAATGAACCTCGCGCTTGCCAGCGACAGGGCGGTGGTGAGTGCGGGAGAGCAGCTACTGGAAATTGTCCCGCAGGCCTCTCCCCTGATTATCGACTCGCAGATTGACGTCGCCCTGATCGATAAAGTCCATAAGGGCATGCCCGTTACCCTGATGTTTACCGCCTTCAACCAGCAAAGCACACCGAAAATCCCGGCCCGGGTAGCGCTGGTGTCCGCGGATCGTCAGACCGATCCCACGACTCAGCAGCCGTACTACAAGATTCAGATCGCCGTTACGCCGGAGGGGATGAAAAAGCTGAAGAGCGAGGAGGTTAAACCGGGCATGCCAGTAGAGGTCTTTATAAAAGCCGGAGAGCGCTCGTTGTTGAGCTATCTGTTGAAACCCATCATGGATCGTGCGTCGCGGTCGTTCATCGAGGAGTAATGATGTTTACCGCAAAATTCATACCTGTTTTGTACCTGCTCTCGCTGATGACGTCCTTTTCAGCAGGTGCGCTGACACTGACCCAGGGCTGGTTCATGGCGCTGGACAACGATCCGCAATACCGCGCTGCTGTGAAGGATCAGCTTGCCGGAGAAGAGTACATCCCCATTGGTCGCGCCGGGTTACTGCCAAAAGTCAGCGTTAGTTACCAGCGCGCACCGCGTAACTGGCAGCGGCAGCAGTACCAGCAGATAAATTTGTTGGGGGAGCGTTCTGAGGTGGTGCAGCATCAACAATATGACAGCTATTCGGGATCGGTTACCGTTGTTCAGCCGCTGTTTGATTACGATGCCTACGCGGGATATCGCATCGGCATCATCAAAAAAATGCAGTCTGATGAACGCTACCGAAGCAGTCTGATAGATCTGCAAAACCGTTTCATTACCGCCTGGCTGGATCTTACCGAGGCGCATCAACGGCTTCAGCTTGCGGCTCTTCATCGTCAGGGGCTGGAAGAGCAGAAAAAGCAGGCTCAGCGACAGTTTGAGGCCGGTGAGGGCGCAGTAACGGATGTCACAGAGACCGCCTCTGCGCTCAGTCTGGCGATTGCGGATGAGGTGGAGGCGCGCGATACGCTGGATACGGCTAACGTTGTGCTATCGGCGATCGTGGGCATGGATCTTTCGCAGACGGCAGCGCTGCCGATACTCGGTGAAAAGCCGCTTAAGCTGCCGCTGGCATCAGGAGACTATCGATACTGGGAACAAAAGGCGGCCGCGCATAATCCCGATATCCTTTCTGCCGGACATAGCGTGGAAGAAAAACGCTATGAAATTGAACGCAGCCGCGCTGGTGCGCTTCCCCGGGTACAGCTTTACGCGATGCATTCGGAGAACGACTCAAGCAACGACAATACCATTCACCAGAAATATCGTACCGACAGCATAGGTTTGCGCGTCAGCATGGATCTGTTCTCCGGGGGCGGCGTTTCCGCCTCCATTCGTCAGGCGGCGGCCCGCTATGAGCAGGCAAAATATCTTCATGATGCACAGCGGCTGGCGACCTACAGCGAAATTAAAAAATCCTTAAATAAATGCCTCCATGCGTCAGAGCGCCTGGCTGCCTATGCTTCCGCGGTGGAGGCCGCCAGGCGACAAATTGAAGCGACGAAAAAAAGCATTCAGGCAGGTCAGCGCATGAATATCGATTTATTAAATGCAGAACAATCTTTCTATAAAACCAAAGTTGAGCTTACTGCAGAAAAACATGCTGTCATTAAGGCATGGGTCAGTTTGCTCGCGCAGACGGGCGAAATAAACAATGATAACGTTATGTTACTTGATTCGTATTTTGCTCAATGATTGTTGATAATAAACAGAGGGACGACTATGCCTGTATTCGATTATCAGGGCGAGAAAAACACGCAGCTTATTAAGGATGCACTGACCATTGAAAGTATCAATTTTGGTGCAGCCACGTATGCTGATTATACCTATACAGAAGAAAATGGCTGGAAAGTATTAGACGGGACAACGCTTAACTACAGCGGCTGTACTAATCCCTATGGTGCTTTTTATGGCGAAAGTCTTCTTGAAACCAGCGCCGAATGCAACGTTATGGGAAAATATGACGCCAATGGCAAGCTGGTCAATATAGGCATTAGCTTCTGGGGGACGGGCACTTACGCCAGCGCGCCTTCACTTCAGCATACCATCAATACCGCGATGGATACCGTCAGCGACGTATTATCTGCACTGGTCGACGGCTATGCGGATAACTATGTTCTCAACGCGTATAAAAACCTCATGAGTTCGGTGGCCGCGTTTGCCACGGCAAATGGCCTGACCGGGAATGACATCATCATTACCGGACATAGTCTTGGCGGACTGGCCGTGAATAGCATGGCAACTCTGTCCGCACAGGGCCAGTGGGGTGGTTTCTTTGAGGACGCGAGCTACGTCGCATTTGCCTCCCCGACCCAGAACCTGGCCGACGATAAAGTGCTTAATATCGGTTATGAGAACGATCCGGTGTTTCGTGTGTTAACGGGTCATAGCCTGACGCTGGACAGCTTCTTTAACCACGACACGCCGCTTGAAACCTGCACCAATAACATCGTCTCCTTTAATGATTACTATGCTGGCCTGACCAACGATTGTAAGTTCTTTTCGATTGCGAATATGGCGTCATGGGCCGGGCACTCCGGTCAGGGCTATACGGACGGTGCATTACGAATTATGGATTCTGAAATCTATGATTTCACCCATCAAAACTCCAACATTATTGTTTCTAATCTTTCTGAAGCCTACCGTTCGACGACCTGGGTTTCGGATCTCAATAAATCCGTAACGCATGTGGGTTCGACATTTATTATTGGTACAGAAACGAACGATTTATTGCAAGGCGGGAAGGGTAACGATTATCTCTGCGGTGGCGGGGGAGATGACAGTTTTAAAGATCACAGTGGCTACAATGTTATTTATGGTGGCGCAGGGACCAACACCTACGTAACGGAATGTAATATCGCCGATTTCAATTTTAGTCACGATGCAGAAGGAACGCTGTACTTTAAGTATTCCACCGGGGATATTACCCGGGCGGAAGATATCCATTACGTTAATGCTGACCACACATTATTCAGTCTGTTTGGTATTAACATTAACCAGAACGCGACATGGCAGGTAACAGATTATGGGTTAGAAGGTGATAGTGGCTCCATCGCGTATGCGAAAAGCTATTACGCCGATACGGAGAACAGCTTTACTATCTCGACCGCCAGTAATGACAGCTGGTTCTATTCAGGAGCCAACGACAGTGAGATCAGCGTAAACGGTAACAATAACAATGTGGTTTCCGGGTATGCCGATGACGCCATTCACCTCAACGGCAGCGAAAATACGCTTCTCTTCTATGGTGATTTTGGTCATGACACGGTCTATAACCTCTCCGCTAGCGACAGCCTGATCTTTATGGCTAACCAGAACATTGCCGATAATGACAGCTATCTCAACCATCTGTCGTTTGACGGTGATAATGCGTTACTCACCTGGGGTGACAGCAGCGTCACGCTGGTCGGTGTTAATAACGATATGCTTTCGCAGATGCATATTGCGGTAGCATAAGTCTTATCCCCGCGGGACCCTCGCGGGGATACGTTACTTCTGAATGTCTCTGCCAACACAGCCCTGACAGTCAGCGCATTTGATGCTTTTTGAGCAATGCCCTTAACTGGTGGTAGGTCAGCCCCAGCAGTTCAGCCGCCCCTTTCTGGTTATATTTCGCTAACATCAGGCTCTGCTCCAGCAGCTGTTGTTCCTGCTTATGCTGGAACTGACGCAAATCAACAGGAAGTGAAGGCACATCGTGCGGGCTCGCCGGCGCGGTAACAGAGGGCGCGTTACGCTGAAAAGGATCGAGAATAATGTTATCCAGTTCCGTGTCACTGCTGCCGTGACGGTAGACAGAGCGTTCGACGACGTTCTTCAGTTCACGAATATTTCCCGGCCAGGGATAATTGAGCAGCGTCTCCTGGGCATTATCGCTAAACCCCGGGAAAAGCGGCAGGCCGAGCTCACGGCACATCTGAATGGCAAACTGTTCTGCCAGCAGCATGATGTCACTGCGCCGCTCACGCAGCGGCGGAAGCTGGACGACATCAAAAGCAAGGCGGTCAAGCAGGTCGGCGCGAAATTTATCCTCCGCCACCATTTCCGGCAGGTTGGCATTCGTCGCACAGACAAGACGAACGTTGACCTGCAGCGGCTGACTGCCGCCGACGCGTTCCAGTTCGCCGTACTCAATGACGCGCAGTAATTTTTCCTGGACCAGCATTGGCGCCGTGGCCAGTTCGTCGAGGAACAGGGTGCCGCCGTCGGCACGCTCGAAACGGCCAGGATGGCGCTTTTGCGCCCCGGTAAAGGCTCCCGCTTCATGGCCGAACAGCTCGGTATCCAACAGGTTCTCATTCAGCGCGGCACAGTTAAGCGAAATAAAAGGACCATCCCAGCGCCCGGACAGATAGTGGAGTCGGTTGGCGATCAGCTCCTTGCCCGTGCCGCGTTCGCCGATAATCAACACCGGTTTATTGAGAGGGGCGATGCGCGAAACCTGCTCCAGCACTTCGAGAAAGCTGTTGGCTTCACCGAGTAAATTGTCTTTATATCCAGCCATGATGAAATTAACCACTCCTTAGCGAGATTCACCAGGTGAGCTTAGTTCCATGGTGGGTAAAAATCAATCACATTTAATAAAATCAATAAGATAAAAAGTTGGCATGGGAATTGTATTATCTGTACAGCAGGGCACCGCCCGATAACAGAAATGTGAGGATTGAATTATGGGTATTTTTTCTCGTTTTGCCGACATCGTGAACGCCAACATCAACTCGCTGCTTGAAAAAGCGGAGGATCCGCAGAAGCTGGTGCGTCTGATGATTCAGGAAATGGAAGATACGCTGGTTGAAGTTCGCTCTACCTCCGCCCGTGCGCTGGCGGAGAAAAAGCAGTTAACCCGCCGTATTGAGCAGGCTACCGCCCAGCTTAACGAATGGCAGGAAAAAGCCGAACTGGCGCTGCGTAAAGATAAAGAAGATCTGGCCCGTGCCGCACTGATTGAGAAACAGAAACTGGCGGACATGGTCACCGCGCTGGAACATGAAGTGACGCTGGTGGACGACACGCTCACCCGTATGAAGAAAGAGATTGGCGAGCTTGAGAACAAGCTGAGCGAAACCCGTGCGCGTCAGCAGGCATTGACACTGCGTCACCAGGCGGCAAACTCTTCCCGCGATGTACGCCGTCAGCTGGACAGCGGCAAGCTTGATGAAGCAATGGCGCGTTTTGAGTCCTTTGAACGTCGTATCGATCAGATGGAAGCGGAAGCGGAAAGCCACAGCATCGGTAAGCAAAAATCGCTCGATCAGCAGTTCGCCGACCTGAAAGCCGACGATGAAATCAGCGAGCAGCTTGCGGCCCTGAAAGCCAAAATGAAGCAGGACAATCAATAATAATTTATGCGGCACCTGAGCGTGCCGCCACGCATCGTACGACAAGGAGTACACATGAGCGCGCTTTTTCTGGCTATTCCCCTGACCATTTTCGTGCTGTTTGTTCTGCCGATCTGGTTATGGCTGCACTACAGCAACCGTTCTTCACGGGACTCGCTTTCCCAGAGTGAGCAACAACGTCTGGTTCAGCTGTCCGATCAGGCGAATAAGATGCGTGAACGCATTCAGGCGCTGGAAGATATCCTGGATGCGGAACATCCGAACTGGAGGGAGCGTTAATGTCTGGACTGAATTTGAATAAAAAATTGTGGCGGATCCCACAGCAGGGCATGGTTCGCGGCGTCTGTGCGGGGCTTGCACACTATCTGGATGTACCCGTTAAGCTGGTGCGCGTGGTAACGGTGTTATCGATTTTCTTCGGTCTGGCGTTTATCACGCTGGTGGCATACATCGTTCTGTCGTTTGTGCTTGATCCTATGCCGGAAGGCGAACTGGCTGCAGAAGGGGCACCACGTAGTGGCGATATTCTCAACCAGGTGGATGCTGAACTGGCCGCAGGTGAAAGGCGCCTTCGCGAAATGGAACGCTACGTGACATCTGACACCTTTACGCTGAGAAGTCGTTTTCGTCAGCTTTAAGAGAGAGCTTTAATGAATAAAAACTGGCAACAGGCCGGTCAGAAGCTAAAACCCGGCCTGAAAATCGCAGGTAAACTGGTCCTGCTGACGGCATTACGCTATGGCCCGGCAGGGGTGGCTGGCTGGGCAATAAAATCTGTTGCCCGTAAGCCGGTGAGAATGCTGCTGGCCGTGGCGCTGGAGCCGCTGTTGCAAAAACTGGCAAAACGCGTTTCACGCCGATACCTCTCCTGATCCTCTTGTGTGCGTCAGCCTTTCTTTTTTGAGAGAAAGGCTGACGTCATTTCTGTGCATTTTCTTCGTTTCTCTCCTTTCTTTGCGGCAGCTCACATTACTGCGTAGCGCCGCGTTGAGATCGCGTTTTTATGCGCTCAGGTCCGTTGACAGATATTTTTCATGGGAGTAGATTGCTTTTCGTGGGACCGCTACCATGGAAAATAAAGTGAACGCGAAAATTAAAAGTTTAATTAGTCTTGTTTACGGTGATTCGTTTTCTGAGATGCAACTGGAAAGTTTGTCAGAGAAAATCTCCAGTGCTGCTAACGTTATTAGTGAAAAGCGTAAATCCGGTTGGGATGAAAAAGATGTCGTCCTGATTACCTATGCCGATCAGTTTTACAATGAAGGGGAGAACGCGCTGCCTGTTTTTACCCGTTTTTATAACAAATGGCTTTCTCGTTCATTTTCTCATGTGCATCTTTTACCTTTTTACCCGTGGTCCTCTGATGATGGTTTTTCCGTTATCGATTACCATGACGTTGCGCCTGAAACGGGAACATGGCAAGACGTTGCTGAATTAAAGCAATTCACCAGCTTAATGTTTGACTTTGTTTGCAACCATATGTCAGCGAAAAGCCAATGGTTTGCTCATTATCTTGCGCAAAAGCCGGGTTATGAAGATTTTTTTATTTCCGTCGATCCGCAAACTGATTTATCTGCTGTGACTCGCCCCCGTGCATTACCCCTCCTGACACCTTTCACCCTTGATGATGGCAGCGTCCGGTATCTGTGGACAACCTTCAGCGATGACCAGGTTGACCTCAATTTTGCCTCTCCTCAGGTGTTGATCGCGATGGTGGATGTGCTTCTTCATTACCTGGTAGAAGGGGCGCGCTATATCCGCCTTGATGCAGTCGGCTTTATGTGGAAGATCCCCGGAACACGCTGCATCCATCTTGAACAAACGCACCGATTGATTCAGCTCTTCCGCGCCATTACTGACGCTGTGGCACCGGGGACGGTGATCATCACTGAGACCAACGTCCCGCATAAAGACAACGTCTCCTACTTTGGTGACGGTGAAAATGAAGCGCAGATGGTGTATCAGTTCTCGTTACCGCCGCTGGTTCTGCATGCCGTTCATCGTCAGGATGTCCGGGCACTTTGTCAATGGTCCTCAACGCTGAAACTGCCGTCAAAGCAAACCACCTGGTTTAACTTTTTGGCCTCGCACGATGGGATTGGACTTAATCCATTACGCGGGATTTTACCGGAATCGGAAATTCTGTCGCTGGTGGAAACACTCCAGCAGGAAGGTGCACTGGTTAACTGGAAAAATAACCCTGACGGAACGCGCAGCCCGTATGAAATCAATGTGACTTACCTCGATGCATTAAGTTATCAGGACTGTGAGGATAGTCTGCGCATAGCCCGTTTTATATTGGCTCATGCCGTACTGTTGAGTTTTCCGGGTGTGCCTGCAATCTATATTCAGAGCATCATTGGCTCCCGCAATGATTACAATGGGGTGGAGCGGTTAGGGTATAACAGGGCAATAAACCGTAAGAAATACTGTGCCGGAGAAATTGACGGCGAGCTTGAAGATAAAAACGGCCTGCGTAATAAGGTTTATTGCCAGTTAAGCGCATTAATAGCATTACGACGACACGAGAAAGCATTCCATCCAGACAGTCAGGCATTCTTCGAAACCTCAGGTGAACATGTTTTTAAAATAGTTCGCATTGCGGATGATGGCGAGAGACTTACCGCACTGTTTAATTTCAGTAATGATATTCAATGCGTCTTGTTTAATCGTCAGTCAGGAAAGGATTTAATAACAGGAATCAATATTAGTGATATGACTCTGACCCTTAATCCATGGCAGGTGATGTGGATTAAAGAAAACTAAAAAAGGACCTAAAAATGAAAATGCCGGGAATTGTGCTGATACCAGCACTGGTTTCGTGCGCCCTGTTATCAGGCTGCAAGGACGACACACAATCTTCTGTGACCATCGAGTTTATGCATTCGTCGGTGGAACAGGAGCGTCAGGCCGTCATCACGAAACTGATTGAGAAATTCGAGAAAGAGAATCCGTCCATCACGGTGAAACAGGTACCGGTCGAAGAGGACGCATACAACACCAAGGTCATTACCCTCGCGCGGACCGGCGCACTGCCGGAGGTGATTGAGGTCAGCCATGACTATGCAAAAGTGATGGATAAAGAGCAGTTGCTGGACCGTGACGCAATTGGCGAAGCCATTAAAGCGGTTGGTGAAAAGACATTTTATGACGGCATTCTCCGTGTTGTTCGCACGGAAGACGGCACCGCGTGGACGGGGGTGCCAATTAGCGCCTGGCTGTCAGGTGTCTGGTACCACAAAGATGTTCTCGCCGCGGCGGGTATTAAAGAGCCGCATAACTGGCAACAGCTGCTGAAAGCCAGTCAGATGCTCAACGACCCGGCTAAGAAACACTACGGTATCGCGCTTCCTACCGCTGAAAGCGTCATGACCGAGCAAGCCTTCTCCCAGTTTGCCCTTTCAGGTGGGGCAAACGTCTTCGACTCGCAGGGCAACATCCAGATCGATACGCCTGAAATGTTAAACGCACTGGCGTTTTATAAAGAGCTGGCGAAGAACACGATGCCAGGCTCGAACGATGTCATGGAGATCAAAGACGCGTTCATGAACGGTTCCGCGCCAATGGCGGTTTACTCCACCTACATTCTGCCTGCCGTGTTTAAAGAAGGGGATCCTGCCAACCTGGGCTTCGTGGTTCCAACGGAAAAATCGTCTGCCGTTTACGGCATGGTGACGTCGCTGACGATCACAACCGGCCAGACTGAAGAAGAAACCAAAGCCGCTGAGAAATTTGTGACCTGGATGGAGCAGGCCCAAAACGCCTCGGACTGGGTCATGATGTCTCCGGGGGCGGCGTTACCGGTGAACAAACTGGTGGTGGATACCGAGAGCTGGAAAAACAACGAGGTCATCAAAGCCTTTGGTCAACTGCCTTATGAGCTGATCGCACAGTTCCCGAATGTGCAGGTATTTGGGGCCGTGGGCGACAAAAACTTTACCCGCATGGGCGACGTGACGGGTTCCGGCATCATCAGTTCGATGGTGCATAACGTGACGGTAGGTCAGCAAGACCTCAGCACAACGTTAAGCAGCAGCCAGAAACGCCTGACTGACCTGGTTTCACAACGATAGGAGCGCTTCTGCGGAAGGGAATTATGAAGACGTTGTTTTCTGGTCGTTCAGATATGCCTTTCGCCATGCTGCTGTTGGCCCCCAGCCTGATTTTGCTGGGGGGCCTTGTGGCCTGGCCAATGATTTCCAACATTGAAATCAGTTTTTTACGCTTGCCGCTGAATCCGCGTATTAGCGCCGTGTTTGTCGGGCTGGATAACTACATCCGTATTCTGAGTGATGCCGCGTTCTGGCACTCCCTGTGGATGACCTTCTGGTATACGGCACTGGTCGTTATGGGTAGCACAGCGTTGGGATTGGCTGTCGCCATCTTTTTTAACCGGGAGTTTCGGCTGCGTAAAACGGCGCGTTCGCTGGTGATTTTGTCCTACGTCACGCCCTCTATTTCATTGGTGTTTGCCTGGAAGTATATGTTCAACAACGGCTACGGCATTGTGAACTACCTGGGCGTAGACCTGCTGCATCTGTATGACCAGGCGCCGCTATGGTTCGACAACCCCGGCAGCAGCTTTGTGCTGGTGGTGCTATTCGCCATCTGGCGCTACTTCCCGTATGCGTTTATCTCGTTTCTCGCGATCTTACAAACGATTGATAAATCGTTATACGAAGCCGCAGAAATGGATGGCGCGAATGGCTGGCAACGTTTTCGTATCGTCACGCTGCCCGCGATTATGCCGGTGCTGGCCACGGTCATCACGCTGCGAACCATCTGGATGTTCTACATGTTTGCGGACGTGTATCTGCTGACCACTAAGGTCGATATTTTGGGCGTCTATCTCTACAAAACGGCCTTTGCCTTTAACGATCTGGGTAAAGCTGCGGCTATCTCCGTGGTGCTGTTTGTGATCATTTTCGCCGTCATTCTGCTGACCAGAAAAAGGGTAAACCTCAATGGCAACAAATAAACGCATACTGGGTCGTATTGGCTTTTATCTGGGGTTGGCGGCGTTCCTGATTATCACGTTGTTCCCGTTTTTCGTGATGCTGATGACCTCCTTTAAAAGCGCCAGAGAGGCGATATCGCTGCATCCGACCATTTTGCCGCAAGAGTGGACGTTACAGCATTACATCGACATCTTTAACCCGCTGATTTTCCCGTTTGTGGATTACTTCCGTAACAGCATGGTGGTGTCACTGACTTCGTCGATCGTTGCGGTGTTTCTCGGCACGCTGGGGGCTTACGCCTTATCCAAACTGCGTTTTAAAGGGCGCACGACGATCAACGCCAGCTTTTACACCGTCTATATGTTTTCCGGGATTTTGCTGGTGGTGCCGCTGTTCAAAATCATTACCGCGCTCGGCATCTATGACACCGAACTGGCGCTGATTATCACCATGGTGACTCAGACGTTACCCACGGCGGTATTTATGCTGCGCAGCTATTTCGACACCATCCCGGACGAAATAGAAGAAGCCGCGATGATGGATGGCCTTAACCGCCTGCAAATCATCTTTCGCATCACCGTACCATTGGCCATCTCCGGTCTGGTGTCGGTCTTTGTCTACTGCTTCATGGTGGCGTGGAACGACTATCTGTTTGCCTCCATTTTCCTGTCCAGCGCCAGCAACTTCACCTTGCCGGTAGGGCTGAACACGCTTTTCAGTACGCCAGATTACATCTGGGGCCGCATGATGGCGGCGTCGCTGGTGACGGCACTGCCGGTGGTCATCATGTATGCGCTGTCTGAACGTTTTATTAAAAGTGGTTTGACCGCCGGTGGCGTTAAGGGCTGAGGCGGCCAATTTTAACAAGGAGTGAGTCATGAAGAAGTTAGTTGCGACAGCGCCGCGTGTGGCAGCGCTGGTCGAATATGAAGACCGTCCCGTTGCCGTTCATGAAGTGAAAATTCGCGCCCGCTTTGGCGCACCGAAACACGGCACCGAAGTGGTGGATTTCAGGGCGGCGAGTCCGTTTATCGACGAAGAGTTTAACCCAGACTGGCAGCTGTTTACGCCGCGTGAAGAGGGGGCCGCTCGCGGGATCGAGTTTGGCACATTCCAGCTCGGGAACATGATTGTCGGGGACATCATTGAGTGTGGCGCTGACGTGACGGAATACCGTGTCGGAGACCGCGTTTGCTGTTATGGACCGCTGCAGGAGACGGTCATTGTGAATGCCGTCAACAACTATAAATTGCGCAAAATGCCTCAGGGTGCCTCCTGGAAAAATGCCGTCTGCTACGACCCGGCACAATTCGCAATGAGCGGCGTACGTGACGCCAATGTGCGGGTAGGGGATTTTGTCGTCGTCGTTGGGCTTGGCGCGATTGGTCAGATTGCCATCCAGCTGGCAAAGAAAGCCGGTGCGTCAATCGTTATCGGTGTCGACCCTATCGCGCACCGCTGTGACATTGCCCTTCGCCATGGGGCAGACCACTGTCTGGATCCGATTGGCACGGATGTGGGTCTGGAAATCAAAAAACTGACCGGCAAGCAGGGCGCGGATGTGATTATCGAAACCAGCGGCTTTGCCGATGCGCTGCAGTCTGCGCTGCGCGGACTCGCATACGGCGGCACCATCTCATACGTGGCCTTTGCGAAACCGTTCGCGGAAGGCTTTAACCTCGGCCGCGAAGCACATTTCAATAACGCGAAAATTGTCTTCTCCCGCGCCTGCAGTGAGCCCAATCCTGATTATCCACGCTGGAACCGTAAGCGTATCGAAGAGACCTGCTGGGAATTGCTGATGAACGGCTATCTCAATTGCGAAGATTTAATCGACCCGGTCGTAACGTTTACCACCAGCGCTGAGAGTTACATGACCTATGTCGATCAGCATCCTGAAATGAGTATCAAAATGGGCGTCACGTTCTGAGCTAAGGAGAGCATGAAAATGAAAATCGCAACGCAAAACCAGGCCTTTTTCCCGGCTGATATCCTGGCAAAATTCCAGTACATCAAAGCCATGGGCTTTGACGGGTACGAAATCGACGGCAAGCTGCTGGTGGAAAACCTCGATGAGGTTAAAGCGGCCATTCACGCCACAGGGCTGCCGGTCACCACCGCCTGCGGCGGGTACGATGGCTGGATTGGTGACTTTATCGAAGAGCGTCGCCTGAACGGATTAACGCAGATCGAACGCATCCTTGAAGCGTTAGCAGAGGTAGGCGGAAAAGGAATCGTGGTTCCTGCCGCCTGGGGGATGTTTACCTTCCGCCTGCCGCCGATGACGTCGCCGCGTAGCCTTGAAGGAGACCGCAAGGCGGTGAGCGCCTCGCTGCGCTGGCTGGATGAGGTGGCGGCGCGTACCGGCACCACCGTTTACCTGGAGCCGCTGAACCGCTATCAGGATCACATGATCAACACCCTCGCGGATGCACGTCGTTACATCGAAGAGAATGGGCTGAAACATGTGCAGATTATTGGCGATTTCTACCATATGAACATTGAAGAAGACTCGCTGACGGAAGCGCTGCACCAAAACCGCGACCTGCTGGGCCATGTACATATTGCCGATAACCATCGTTATCAGCCGGGAAGCGGCTCTCTTGATTTTGCCGCTCTGTTCGACCAGTTGCGTGCCGATCGTTATCAGGGCTACGTAGTCTACGAGTGCCGCGTCCGCGCTGACGATCCTGCGCAGGCCTATCAGGATTCTCTCACTTATCTGCGTGAATGCTAAGGATGACCAGCGTGATGAGTGCTTTAACACCTTCGCCTCTGCGTGTCGCCATTATTGGTGCCGGGCAGGTCGCGGACAACGTACATGCCTCGTATTATTCCACGCGCAGCGATGTTCAGATGGTGGCTGTCATGGACAGCCACCTTGAACAGGCTCAGGCGTTTGCTGAACGCCACGCTATTCCTTCGGCATGGCAGGACGTGCATGAAATGCTGCAGGCAGTTAAACCTGATGTGGTGAGCGTCTGTTCGCCCAATCGCTTTCATTTTGAACATGTGATGGCAGCCCTGGAAGCCGGTTGCCATGTAATGTGCGAAAAACCCCCGGCCATGACACCACAAGAGGCTGAGCAAATGCGGATTGCGGCCCGAACGGCGGGAAAGGTGCTGGCATATGATTTTCATCACCGCTTTGCACGTGATACGCAACTGTTGCGCGAGGCGGTAATAAACGGGACGTTGGGGGAGATCTACTTTACCACGGCACAGGCGTTACGCCGCTGCGGTGTACCCGGCTGGGGTGTATTCACCAACAAAGCACTGCAGGGCGGGGGACCGCTGATTGATATTGGCATTCATATGCTTGATGCCGCGATGTATGTGCTGGGTTTCCCGGCGGTAAAACGCGTGACGGCGCACAGCTTTCAAAAACTGGGTACCCGGAAAAACAGCGGCCAGTTTGGGGAGTGGGATCCTGCGCAGTTTACCGTTGAGGATGCTCTGTTTGGCACGATTGAATTCTGCAATGGCGGCATTCTGCGTCTGGATACCTCCTTTGCGCTCAATATCCGTGAGCAGTCCATCATGAATGTCGCCTTTTGCGGTGAAAAAGCCGGAGCAACGCTATTCCCGGCCCATATCTACAACGATGAGGGCGGTATGTTGCAGACGCTCACCCTGCGCGAAGAGGCAGACGATCGGCGGCATTTACGCAGCATGGATGCGTTTGTTCGTCACGTGATGGGAGAGCCGGTGATGATTGCCGATGCCGAACAAGGGCTGGTGATCCAGCAACTGGTCGCCGCACTGTACGAGGCAGCAGAAAAAGGGGAAAGCGTAACGTTATGCTGAACCTGTCTGTATTAAACGATCCGGGTTTTAGCCCTCACAGCCTCAATAAATACGCGTCAATCATGGCCTGCGGCAACGGCTATGTGGGCATACGTGCGGCGCATGAGGAAAACTACACGCAGCAGACCCGGGGAATGTATCTTGCCGGGCTTTATCATCGTGCGGGTCGTAATGAGACCAACGAGCTGATCAATGTGCCTGACATCATCGGCATGGATATCGAACTGGACGGCATCAATTTCACCTTGCTGTCAGGGGAGATTATTGACTGGCAGCGGGAACTGGATTTTGCCAATGGCGAACTGCGTCGTCGCGTACTGTGGCGCTCGCGAGACGGAAAGCGCTACCGTGTGGAAAGCCGCCGTTTTGTCTCACTGGATCAACTGCCGTTGGTGGCAATGCAGCTCTCCGTCACTCCGCTGGATGCCTCATCAGACGTTATGCTGAGCACGGGGATTGATGCGACGCAAACCAACAGCGGCCGTCAGCATCTGGATGAAATCTCGGTAAGAGTCTTTGACCAGCACTACATGCAGGGCGTGTATGAAACGCAGGATCGCGCTGCGGATGTGGTGATATCGGCATGCTGTCGTCTCTCAACCACCAGCGACAGCTGCTTTACCGCGAAAAACCGGCGTATCACGGTTCATCACGCCGTGAAGGTTGCTCAGGGTGACACTGTCACGCTTGAGAAACTGGTCTGGGTGACGCATCGCAGCAATAAAGCGCTTTCCCAGGACACCTTTGCCCGCAATGCGCTGTCTGAGTTCAAGGTCTGTGCCACTAGAGGATATGCTGCGTTACTCGAACGCTCTGCGTGTGCCTGGAAAAAGGTCTGGCATGACTGCCGGGTGGACGTCACGTCGACGGAGCATCAGGATCAGCTGGCGCTGGATTACGCGGTCTGGCATCTCACGGCCATGACGCCTGCCCATGATGAACGCAGCAGTATTGCGGCTAAAGGCCTGACCGGGGAGGGCTATAAAGGCCACGTCTTCTGGGATACCGAAATTTTCCTGCTGCCTTTCCATCTCTTTACCCGACCCGAGGTTGCCCGTCGTCTGCTGCGCTACCGCTGGCTTAACCTGCCGGGGGCACGGGAAAAAGCGCGTCGTAACGGCTGGCCTGGCGCCCTGTTCCCCTGGGAGAGTGCCGCGAGCGGTCAGGAAGAGACGCCGGAATTCGCGGCGATCAACATCCGCACGGGCGTTCGTCAGAAAGTGGCCTCCGCGCTGGCTGAACATCATATCGTGGCGGATATTGCGTGGGCGGTTGTCGCCTACTGGCAGGCAACACACGATGACGCCTTTATGCGCAATGAAGGCATGACGCTGCTGATGGAAACCGCGTCGTTCTGGATGGGACGCGCGACGGAAGTTGGCGACCGTCTGGAGATCCATGACGTAATTGGGCCGGATGAGTACACGGAGCACGTGAACAACAACGCGTATACCAACTATCTGGCCTGGCACAATGTCGCCAGTGCCTGCCGGTTTATGTCGATGTTTGCGCGTGAAGACGGGCGATTTACGCAAAACGCGGAACGGTTCCTGGCGCGCTTATGGGTGCCTGAGGCAAACACCGACGGGGTCATACCGCAGGACGACACCTTTATGTCCAAACCCGCGATCGATCTGAGCCGCTATAAAGCGAAAGCGGGTAAGCAGACCATCCTGCTGGATTACTCGCGCGCCGAAGTGAACGAGATGCAAATCCTTAAACAGGCCGACGTGGTAATGCTTAACTACCTGTTGCCGGAACGCTTTACGCCGCAGCAGTGCGCGGCCAACCTGGCATTCTATGAGCCGCGCACTATTCATGACTCATCCCTGAGCAAAGCCATCCATGGGATTGTGAACGCGCGCTGTGGTGATACAGAAGGGGCTTACGCCTTCTGGCGTGATGGCATTGCCATCGATCTGGGCGACGATCCGCACAGCAGTGATGACGGTATTCATGCTGCCGCAACGGGCGCGATCTGGTCAGGTGTTATTCAGGGATTTGCCGGGCTGCAGATCGTGGACGGGGAGTTACATCTGGCACCCAGGATGCCGGCGCACTGGCAAAGGCTGGCGTTTCCGCTGCGTTGGCAGAATGCGCAGCTGCACTTCATCGTTACGAAAGAGACTCTCACGGTGACCAGCTCCGCTCCCGTCACGCTAACGCTCTGGGGTAAAACCCTTCAGCTTTCGGGACGGCAGGTCTTGTCCTGCAAGGATTTTCTTACGTCTGTTACTGGGACCGCTACCACGGAGGGAAGGGATGGATCTTAAAGCTGTTGTATTCGATCTGGATGGGGTGATCACCGACACCGCACACCTGCATTTTCTGGCCTGGCGCGCCGTCGCGAAGGAGGTCGGGATCACCATTGATGAGGCCTTCAATGAAACGCTGAAAGGGATTAGCCGCATGGATTCCCTGCAGCGGATCCTGCGTCACGGTGGGAAAGAGGAGGCGTTTAACGATAAGCAGCGCCTGTCGCTTGCGTGTAAAAAAAACGCGCTCTATGTCCAGTCGCTGGCTTCGCTTACGCAAGCGTCACTGCTTCCGGGCATTCGTGAGGTGCTGGCCGACATACGCGCGGCAGACGTCAAAATTGGGCTGGCATCTGTTTCACTCAACGCTCCCGGTATTTTGCACGCGTTGGGGATCCACTGGGCGTTTGATTTCTGTGCCGATGCGTCCCGCATTGCCCGCTCCAAACCGGACCCGGAAATCTTCCTTGCCGCCTGCGCGGGTCTTAACGTCCGCCCGGAGGAGGCTATCGGGATTGAGGATGCCGCCTCCGGCGTTGAGGCGATCAACGCCGCAGGGATGTTGTCGGTGGGAATAGGGGCAGGCCTCAACCATGCGGGGCTTCAACTTCATTCAACGCGGGAGCTGACCTGGAAATGCCTGACCGATTTCTGGGCTTCCCGGACGGTACTGATAAGGAATTAAGAATGGCGCAACTTTCACTTAAACACGTCCAGAAGATCTATGACAACCAGGTTCATGTGGTCAAAGATTTTAACCTCGACATTGAGGATAAAGAATTTATCGTTTTCGTCGGGCCATCGGGCTGCGGTAAATCGACGACGCTGCGCATGATCGCCGGGCTGGAAGAGATCAGCGCCGGTGAGCTGGTGATTGACGGTGTCTGTATGAATGATGTCCCGGCTAAGTCTCGTGATATCGCGATGGTCTTTCAGAACTATGCGCTCTATCCCCACATGACGGTGTACGACAACATGGCGTTTGGGCTGAAGATGCAGAAAATCGCGCCCACCGTCATTGAAGAGCGGGTTAACTGGGCCGCTCAGATCCTGGGCCTGCGCGAGTACCTCACGCGTAAGCCCGGCGCGTTGTCTGGTGGCCAACGCCAGCGCGTGGCGTTAGGCAGGGCGATTGTGCGTGAAGCGGGGGTATTCCTGATGGATGAACCGCTTTCAAACCTTGACGCCAAACTGCGTGTTCAAATGCGTGCCGAAATCAGCAAGCTGCATCAAAAGCTGAATACCACCATGATTTATGTGACGCACGATCAGACCGAAGCCATGACGATGGCGACCCGCATTGTGATCCTCAAAGATGGATACATTCAGCAGGTGGGCGCACCGAAGCAGGTCTATAACGAACCGGCAAATATGTTTGTGGCAGGTTTCATTGGTTCGCCAGCAATGAACTTTATTCGGGGGGCGATCAATGAACGCTACTTCGTGACGGAAACGCTGCGCCTGGAAATCCCCGAAGACAGGCTCTCGGTACTTAACGCTCAGGGATATCAACGTAAAGCCGTGGTCTTTGGCATCAGACCGGAGGATATTTTCACCTCGCAAGCCAGCGGTGAGGCGATTGCCGCAAAAATCAGCGTTGCCGAACTGACCGGCGCTGAATTTATGCTGTATGCCACCGTCGGGGGCCACGAACTGGTCGTCCGGGCAGGGGCTGCCACTGATTATGCTGCAGGGGATAATATCGGTATTCAGTTCGATATGAATAAGTGTCATTTTTTTGACGCGGAAACAGAAGCGGCAATCAGATAATAAAAATGTTCGCCGGGAATATTAATTTCCGGTTTTTTTGTTTGTCCATTATAAAGGAATATTTTAATGAGTACTCTACTAAGAAGTGCTGCGCTTATTCTATGCGCAGGGGTTAGCTACGCACACGCCTCAGAACCGGCACCACACTGGAATTTTAATATAGGTGCCATGTATGAAATTGAAAACGTCGAAGGTCAGGGGGATGATAAAGACGGATTATATGAACCCTCCGTGTGGTTTAACGCCACATGGGATGCGTGGACGATTTCCCTTGCCATGTATCAGGAAGGTCCCGTTGATTACAGCAGTATGACCCGCGGGACCTATTTTGATCGTCCCGAATTCGAGCTGCGCTATCGTTTTATTGGAACCGATGATTTTACCCTCGGCCTGACCGGCGGTTTCCGTAATTACGGTTATCATTTCAAAGATGAACACGGTGCGAAAGACGGTAGCGCCAATATGCAGCGCTACAAAATACAACCAGACTGGGATATTAAGTTAAGCGATGACTGGCGTTTCGGCGGCTGGTTTGCCATGTATCAGTTTGCGAACGACCTGGAAAAAACGGGTTATGCCGACAGTCGTGTTGAAACAGAAACGGGCTTTACCTGGACCATTAATGAAACCTTCGCGGCAAAAGTGAATTACTATTTAGAGCGCGGTTTCAATATGGACAGTTCACGTAATAACGGTGAGTTTTCAACGCAGGAGATCCGCGCCTATTTACCCATTTCATTAGGTAACACCACGCTGACGCCGTATACCCGCCTGGGGCTCGACCGCTGGTCAAACTGGGACTGGCGAGACGATCCTGAGCGTGAAGGGCATGATTTTAACCGACTGGGACTGCTCTATGCCTACGATTTCAGTAACGGCCTTTCTATGACGCTGGAGTATGCCTATGAATGGGAAAACCACGATGAAGGCGAAAACGATCGGTTCCATTATGCCGGCGTGGGCGTGAATTACGCCTTCTGATCGGCTATTCAACAGGGGCTATCTGCCCCTGGTTTTAGCGTACAGAATCAGCGAACGAAAAGTGGGTCTCAACCAGTACCTTATGCGGGGCGGGTTTACCGGAGATACGCCTGAAAAGCAGATCGCAGCTCTCTTCGCCCAGCTTGCGGGTTGGGATATCAAATCCGCCTGGCGCAGGCGTCAGAATCAGGGATAGCATCGGGTCGCTGTAACCCGCCACGGCAACCTGCTTAGGTAGCATCAAATTTAATTCATCCGCAGCGCGATAAAGACTCAGCAATTTCATGCTGTCGGTGGCGAATACCGCATCCGGCGGGGTGGAAGAAGACAACAACTTAATGGCCGCTGAAAGTGCGCTCTCATGGGTATAACCGCCATCAATGATCCAGTCCGGGTTAACAGCAATATTCGCCTTTTTCAGGCTGGCTTTATAACCCGCGAGACGATCAATAGACACGTGATAATCGAGTGGCGCATGCAGGCAGGCAATTTTTTTCCGCCCGTTTTTAATAAACGTGTCGGTCAGCATCTCGCTGTCACGAAAATTGTCGGTATCGACGGAGTAAATATTCTGAAAATCACCTTCCACTTTACCGATTACAACCACCGGCACACCGTAGGTATCAAGCCGAGAGAAAAAGGATTCATTGGCAGGCGAGCTCAGCATAATGACCCCTTTAATCATTTTCTGCTTTATTTTGCTTTCGCATTTGAGCAGGTCATCTTCACTGCTCTTTGACGTTTGCAAAATAACATCAAACCCTTCCTCTTCTGCTTTTGCGGTTATGGCGTGCAGAACATCAGAGAAAAAAGGATTACCGGCGGTGGTTTTCGTTGAGCGGGTAGATATCACCATAATGGCGTCAAAGCCAGAAGAGGTCAGGGCGCGGGCAAGTTTATTGGGTTGATAATTTAATTCTTCAATCGCTTTTAGCACTTTCTCCCGTGCTTCAGGAGAAATATTGGTTTGTTTATTCAACACTCTGGACACGGTTGATTTTGAAACGCCAGCAACGCGCGCAATATCATAGATGGTGGGTGACATACACCTTACTCACTCCGGGACGGCAATGTCGTTCATCTTACTGGAGAAAAAACGACAATGGCAATAATTATGAATTGATAATCAACGATCTGCCCCCATTTATTGTATTCTGAAGCAAGTCATTCCAGGCTTCCAGCAACGAAGGACGGCGATGAAGCGACTTAAAAACGAACTCAATTCTCTGGTGAACCGCGGCGTCGATCGCCATTTGCGCCTGGCGGTCACCGGGCTTAGCCGCAGTGGCAAAACGGCGTTTATCACGGCGATGGTTAACCAGTTGCTGAACCTGCACGCCGGGGCACGCCTGCCGCTGCTCAGCGCGGTGCGGGAAGAGCGTCTGCTGGGCGTTAAGCGTGTTCCCCAGCGCGATTTCGGTATCCCGCGTTTTACCTACGATGAAGGGCTGGCACAGCTGTACGGCGACCCACCCGCCTGGCCGACGCCCACGCGCGGGGTGAGCGAAATCCGCCTCGCGCTGCGTTTTCGTTCCAATGAATCGTTGATGCGCCACTTTAAAGATACCTCCACGCTGTACCTCGAGATTGTTGATTATCCGGGCGAATGGCTGCTCGATTTACCCATGCTGGCGCAGGATTATCTCAGCTGGTCGCGACAAATGACCGGTTTGTTACAGGGTCACCGCGCGGAGTGGTCGGCAAAATGGCGGCAGTTATGCGCAGGATTAGATCCGCTGGCGCCCGCAGATGAGAATCGCCTGGCGGCGATTGCCGAAGCCTGGACGGATTATCTGCATCAGTGCAAACAGGAAGGGCTGCACTTCATCCAGCCGGGACGGTTTGTTTTGCCGGGCGACCTGGCGGGTGCGCCTGCGCTGCAGTTCTTCCCGTGGCCCGACGTGGATGGCGTCGGAGAGGCAAAGCTGGCGCAGGCAGACAAGCACACCAACGCCGGGATGCTGCGCGAGCGCTACAACTACTACTGTGAAAAAGTGGTGAAAGGTTTTTATAAAAACCACTTTTTACGTTTCGATCGTCAGATTGTGCTGGTGGACTGCCTGCAACCGCTCAACAGCGGGCCGCAGGCTTTCAACGATATGCGCCTGGCGCTGACGCAACTGATGCAAAGTTTTCACTACGGGCAGCGTACGCTGTTTCGCCGCCTCTTTTCCCCGGTGATCGACAAACTGCTGTTTGCGGCCACCAAGGCCGATCACGTAACGGTTGATCAGCATGCCAACATGGTGTCGCTGTTGCAGCAACTGGTGCAGGACGCCTGGCAAAATGCGGCGTTCGAAGGGATCAGCATGGATTGTCTTGGGCTGGCTTCCGTACAGGCGACGCAAAGTGGGCTGATTGATCTTAACGGCGAGAAAATCCCGGCCCTGCGGGGGAATCGCCTCAGCGACGGTGAACCGCTGACCGTGTATCCGGGCGAAGTGCCTGCACGCCTTCCAGGGCAGGCATTCTGGCAGAGTCAGGGTTTCCAGTTTGAAGCCTTCCGCCCACAGGTCATGACCGTCGATCAGCCGTTACCGCACATTCGTCTGGATGCGGCGCTGGAGTTTTTGATTGGAGATAAATTGCGATGACGGAACCGTTAAAACCCCGGATTGATTTTACCGGGACGCTTGAGCAGGCGCAGCAGGAGGCCTTCAAAACGGCGCAGACGTTCAGCGGCACGCAGGCGGAACATTTCGCCCCGGCGCTGACAGACGAGCCGTCCGTCGAGGAAGGCCAGGCGGAAGCAGTCGTTGAGGCCGCTTTACGTCCGAAACGCAGCCTGTGGCGTAAGATGGTCGCGGCCGGGCTGGCGCTGTTTGGCGTGAGCGTGGTTGGGCAAGGGGTGCAGTGGGGTATCAACGCCTGGCAAACTCAGGACTGGGTGGCGCTGGGCGGTTGTGCCGCAGGGGCCCTGATCGTGGGAGCGGGCGTCGGGTCCGTTGTGACTGAATGGCGTCGGCTGTGGCGTCTGCGACAGCGAGCGCATGAGCGGGATGAAGCTCGCGATCTGCTGCACAGCCACGGTACCGGAAAAGGGCGCGCATTCTGCGAAAAGCTGGCGGCGCAGGCCGGGATAGACCAGTCACACCCGGCGCTGCAGCGCTGGTATGCCGCTATTCATGAAACCCAAAATGACCGGGAAGTCGTGACGCTTTACTCCCACATGGTGCAGCCTGTGCTGGATGCTCAGGCGCGGCGCGAGATTAGCCGCTCTGCGGCGGAATCAACGCTGATGATCGCGGTCAGCCCGCTGGCTTTGGTGGATATGGCGTTCATCGCCTGGCGTAACCTGCGGCTGATAAACCGTATCGCCAGTCTTTATGGTATTGAGCTTGGCTACTACAGCCGACTGCGGCTCTTTAAATTGGTGTTGCTGAATATCGCCTTTGCCGGTGCCAGTGAGTTGGTGCGCGAAGTCGGCATGGACTGGATGTCTCAGGATCTGGCGGCTCGTCTCTCAGCGCGTGCCGCGCAGGGAATTGGGGCAGGGTTGTTAACCGCACGTCTGGGCATTAAGGCGATGGAAGTCTGCCGACCACTGCCGTGGATCGACGGAGATAAACCGCGCCTGGGGGATTTCCGCCGTGAATTGATTGGGCAGCTCAAAGAGACGCTCAATAAAAAACCGGTTCAGTAACCGGTTTGTTTACTTATCGTGCTGGCTGTCAATCTTTCTTGACAGCCATCTTCCGCATCACCGTGTTCTGACATATCATTTTAAGGTTATTGGCTTAAAACGGTGAATTTCCCATGCGTCTTGAAGTCTTCTGTGAAGACCGTCTCGGTCTGACCCGCGAGTTACTCGATCTCCTTGTTTTACGTAGCATTGATTTACGTGGCATTGAGATCGATCCTGTCGGGCGAATTTACCTCAATTTTGCCGAAATTGAATTTAATACGTTCAGCAGCCTGATGGCTGAAATACGCCGTATCGCTGGCGTTACGGATGTACGCACTATCCCCTGGATGCCGTCTGAACGTGAACATCTCGCGTTGAGCGCCTTGCTGGAAGCCATGCCGGAGCCTTTCCTGTCACTGGATCTGAAAAGCAAAGTCGAGCGGGTAAACCATGCGAGCTGCCAGCTGTTCGCCCAGAGCCAGGACAAGCTCAGTCACCACCACGCCGCGCAGCTGATCCCGGGGTTTAACTTCCAGCGCTGGCTGGACAGTAACCCGCAAAATACGCACAGCGAGCATGTGGTGATCAACGGGCAGAATTTCCTTATGGAGATTACGCCTGTGTATCTGAAAGGGGAGAATGACGCCCGCGTACTGACCGGTGCCGTGATCATGCTGCGCTCGACCGTGCGGATGGGCCGTCAGCTGCAAAATCTCTCCAGTCAGGATGTGGGGGCGTTCAGCCAGATCATTGCCGTCAGCCCGAAAATGCGTCATGTAGTTGATCAGGCCCGTAAGCTTGCCAGTTTGACCGCGCCGCTGCTGATTACCGGCGATACCGGGACCGGAAAGGACCTGCTGGCCCACGCCGTACATCTGGCCAGCCCGCGCGCCGCAAAACCGTATCTGGCGCTGAACTGTGCCTCTATTCCTGAGGATGCGGTCGAAAGCGAGCTGTTTGGTCACGCCCCGGAAGGCAAAAAAGGCTTCTTCGAGCAGGCGAACGGCGGCTCCGTGCTGCTGGACGAAATTGGCGAAATGTCGCCGCGCATGCAGGCCAAACTGCTGCGCTTCCTGAACGATGGGACCTTCCGTCGCGTAGGGGAAGATCACGAAGTTCACGTGGATGTGCGCGTGATTTGTGCCACCCAGAAAAATCTCGTTGAGCTGGTACAGAAAGGGATGTTCCGGGAAGATCTCTACTATCGACTGAACGTGTTGACGCTAAACATTCCGCCGCTGCGCGATTGTCCGCAAGATATCATTCCGCTGACGGAGCTGTTTGTGGCACGCTTCGCCGACGAGCAGGGGGTGCCGCGTCCGAAACTGTCAGCCGATCTGGGTACGGTGCTGACGCGCTACGGCTGGCCGGGAAATATTCGTCAGCTGAAAAACGCCGTCTATCGTGCGCTGACGCAGTTGGAAGGGTACGAGTTGCGTCCACAGGATATCCTGTTACCGGATTACGATGCCGGTACGGTATCGGTGGGCGAAGAGGCGATGGAAGGCTCGCTGGATGATATTACCAGCCGTTTCGAGCGCTCTGTGCTGACTCAGCTGTATCGCAGCTACCCAAGCACCCGTAAGCTGGCAAAACGCCTGGGGGTATCCCATACCGCGATTGCGAATAAGCTTCGTGAATATGGGCTCAACCACAAGAAGGGTGACGAATAACGATAAAAGCCTCTGTAAAGAGGCTTTTTTTTGCACTTACTCTTTCGCCAGAGGAGTGGTATCTACCTCGACTTTTGTTTCTCCCTGAATCACTGCAATTTTCTGTTCAATCTCTTTCACCTGTTCCTTGCTGTGAAGCAGGGTATAGGTCAGGTCAAACTGCGTGCTGGCGCCAGGTTGTAACTGCTTAACGCGTTTCTGCTCGCGTTCAATGGTGACGGGATAGGCGTAGCTGGTTCCCGGCTCAATACCCGTGACATAGCCCTGTTTGAGCGTATCGGTATTTTTCCATAAGGTCAGGACAGGCAACTGCCGCGTGTCGAACTGAATTGACGCACCTTTGTCTCCCGCCTTATTGATCACGGCTGCCAGGGTCTCATGGTTATTATCCGCGAGCGGTTTGATATTGAAGACCATTTCATCAAAGCCCTGAGTGGGGCCGGCGTAGGTTTGCCAGTTATCCAGACCCGCTTTAGCATAATCATTGAAAGGACCAATACTGGCTGCAGGTGCAAGGAAACGGGCACCTTCTTCGAGGATTGGCGTACCAAAGTTGCTGTGGTAGATAATCTGATAATCATGAGGATAATCAGCATGGTTGGTCAGAACATCATGCAGGCTGAACTGGTTGCTGCCCGGCACGTAGCGCAGTTCGGTCATGGTCTGCAAATCCGCTTTTTTAAACGTGCTCTCTTTAATTAAACCGCGAATGCGGATTTCATGTGGTGCGGTATCTGCAACCTCCACTTCCACCTGCGACGCTGGCGTATTTCCCGCCTTGCCGTGCAGGGTATAAATCTGGCCGTCTGCCGTGACCGGGTGGCCTGTCCATTCATAGCCACAGCGAACCATCATCTCGTTGAAACCTTCCAGCCAGCCGAGACCGTTTCGACTTTCAAGATTGATAAAGGCCGGATTCACGACCTCTTTCACCGGAGAGGACCATCCCATTTGGGTGCCAAAACCCTCGACATGCAGCAGATTCATCCCGCGCGTCGGGCTAAGGGTGATTGTCAGGCCATTTTTACTGCTGATGACAATGATCTTGCTGCCTTCCTGCTTACCGCCATGCAGGACTTTTTGTTCGATGCTGAAAGGCTGACCCTGAAATTTCAGCTCATCGCTGGAAATTTTCCAGTTTCCTTTCTCCACGCTGCTTTCAGCGCTTGTCAGCACCCAGGTTTTAGCTGCAGCATGTCCAGATATCAGTACCGCAAGGACCGTAAACGCCAGTTTTATCTTCATGTTCCATCCCTTTTGCTGAAACGATTTTTTATTTCGTAAGCAAATCTAATGTTTAGCCGGGGAGGGAAATGTGATGGGCTTCACTGGTGGAGAAATTGCGTTTTTTTAACCTTTATTGTGTGTGAATGATCTCGTTTATGGCGAGTATTTGCATATTTCTTTCATTAAAAGCGTGAACTTATCCCATTACAGCTTTAACGATTCAGCTATGCGGGTAATAAAAAACCCCGCATCGGCGAGGTTTGGAAAGTAAGGTGTACTCTTAAATAAACCTTTTATTTCATTACATTGCTAAGCTTTATAGAATGTCTGCTAATGATCAGGCTTTCAGCGCGTCCAGCGCAGCAGTGTAATCAGGTTCAGTGGTGATTTCGTTGACCAGTTCGCTGAACACGACGTTATCGTTTTCATCGATCACCAGAACGGCACGCGCCGCCAGGCCTTTCAATGGGCCTTCAGCAATGCCTACACCGTATTTCTCAAGGAAATCCGGGCTGCGCAGAGTGGAGAGGGTGATGACGTTGCTCAGACCTTCTGCACCGCAGAAGCGGGACTGCGCAAATGGCAGGTCAGCTGAAACGCACAGCACCACGGTGTTGTCCATTTCAGTGGCCAGCTGGTTGAATTTACGCACGGATGCGGCGCACACGCCGGTATCAATGCTTGGGAAAATGTTCAGTACTTTGCGTTTGCCAGCAAACTGGCCCAGTGTGACGTCAGACAGATCTTTAGCCACCAGAGTAAAAGCCTGCGCTTTGCTGCCAGCCTGCGGAATGGAACCTGCTACAGCAACCGGGTTGCCCTGGAAATGAACGAGTTGTGACATAGATATCTTCCTGTTTACATATAGTTAACGTCGAGGCTAGTGTATGCCATCAGCGGATAACACGGCAAACCAATTTTTCGCCTTACCGGGCCGCAAGGAGTCAGTGATGAGAAGCGTTAAGGTCTATGAAGAAGCCTGGCCATTGCACACCCCGTTTGTCATCTCCCGTGGCAGCAGAAGTGAAGCAAGCGTGGTAGTGGTTGAAATAGAAGAAGAGGGGGTTAAAGGTGTTGGCGAATGCACGCCTTATCCTCGCTATGGAGAAAGCCTGGCCTCGGTGATGGCGCAAATTATGACCCTGGTGCCTGAGCTGCAAACCGGGTTAACGCGTGAGGCGTTACAGCAGCGTTTGCCTGCCGGCGCGGCGCGTAACGCGATTGACTGCGCGCTGTGGAGCCTGGAGGCGGCGAAGCAGCAGACATCCTTACCTGCGTTTGTCGGCGTCACGCTCCCTCAGGAAGTCATTACCGCGCAAACCGTGGTGATTGGCGAGCCGGAGCAGATGGCTGCCAGTGCAAAAGCCCTCTTTGAGGCTGGCGCCACGCTGCTCAAGGTGAAACTCGACGATCGCTTGATCAGTGAACGCATGGTCGCCATTCGCGCGGCGGTACCGGAGGCTACTCTGATTGTGGATGCCAACGAGTCATGGCATCCGGAAGGGCTGGCCGCGCGCTGCCAGTTGCTGGCCGATCTGGGGGTCGCCATGCTGGAGCAACCCCTTCCGGCGCAGGATGATGCGGCGCTGAAGAACTTTATCCACCCGCTGCCCATCTGCGCTGATGAAAGCTGTCATACCCGCGATAGCCTCGACGGCTTAGCGGGCTGCTATGAGATGGTCAATATCAAGCTCGATAAAACGGGGGGGCTGACCGAGGCGCTGGCGCTGGCTTCCGAGGCGCAGGCGCAGGGGTTTTCGTTAATGCTGGGGTGCATGCTCTGTACTTCCCGGGCGATTAATGCGGCGCTACCGTTGGTCAATCAGGTCAGTTTTGCCGATCTCGATGGCCCGACGTGGCTGGCGGTTGACGTTTCGCCTGCGCTCACTTTCACCAGCGGAGTGCTTCATCTCTGAGGCTGCCAGCGCAGAAGCTCCACCATGGCTTTCAGGTATTTTTCGCTGGCTTCGTCGGATGATATCGGGGGGAATTCCGCGGTGATGCAGTGCAAGTCCAGATCGGCGCACCAACTACCAAATGACCCCGGTGTTTCGTAGCCAACACTGCTGACCAGAGGCAGGGCGAAGGCATCGGCAAGCCACTGTCCCAGCGCGGAGTGACGGGGATCTTCAATACAGGCCAGCGGATCGTGAAATGAGACAACCCACGCGGGGTGGATCTTGTGGATTAACTGGCAGAGCGCCTGTGTCTCTGGCTCTGAGCCGGGTTTTTCTCCCGTCAGTAAGACGACGTCACGTTCTTCAGCCGAGCTGTTCCAGCGGTAGACCGTTTCACCCGCACGCCAGTTGGCTGCAGGGAAGTTGCGGTTTAAGTCAATCCCTCTCGCATTCGCCCTCAGCCCAAGCTGACAGCCATCCGGATTGACGGTCAGGATCACATGGTGCCGGCGCAGCGTCGGGGCGAGGGTGCGTAACGCGCAGGAGAGGGTGACGATAGAAGAGTTCTCGTCACCGTGCGTGCCTGCAATAATCAGGCCGCTGTGGCGATCGGCATCCGGTGCGGGAAACCAGATCAGCGGGGCACCTAAGAAAGAGTGGCCATAATGTTCGGTGCCTGGCGGAAAAGCGCCACGTTCCGTTCTTGGTCGGGTAACTGCCATAGGAAATCCTGATAAAGAAGAGCTTACTGGCAGTGTTGTGCAAAACTCGCGTTTAATCAAATAGTTTCATCGAAGGGCGAACATTGCCTGATATCAACTTTTCGGCATAAGGTATTTGCATTACGCTGTTTCGAAACAAATAATTACGCATCCGCGTATTACCGATTTTAAAAGGGGATCTCATGAAGCATCCTGTTTCGCTGCTTTTTACTGCGCTGTGCCTTTGCGGGCTATCGTCATATTCTTACGCTGCTGATGTGCCAAAGGGCACGGTACTGGCACAAAAACAGGAGCTGGTCAGACACATCAAAGACGAACCCGCGTCGCTTGATCCGGCCAAAGCCGTGGGGTTACCCGAGATTCAGGTGATTCGCGATCTGTTTGAAGGCCTGGTCAATCAAAATGAGAAAGGGGAGCTGACACCGGGCGTGGCGACGCGCTGGCAGAGTAACGATAACCGCATCTGGACATTTACCTTACGTGATGATGCGAAATGGTCTGACGGTACGCCGGTCACGGCGCAGGATTTTGTCTACAGCTGGCAGCGTCTGGTTGACCCGAAAACCACCTCGCCGTTTGCCTGGTTTGCTGCTCTGGCAGGCATTAACAACGCTCAGTCGATTATTGATGGCAAAGCCGCGCCCGATACGCTCGGGGTAACGGCGGTGGATGCCAGAACGTTACGCGTGCAGCTGGATAAACCGTTGCCGTGGTTCAGCAACCTGACGGCGAACTTCGCGTTCTATCCGGTTCAGAAAGCGAACGTTGAAAGCGGTAAAGAGTGGACGCGTCCGGGATTCCTGGTGGGCAATGGGGCCTACGTACTGAAAGATCGTGTGGTGAATGAGAAGCTGGTCGTTGTGCCGAATACCCACTACTGGGATAACGCGAAAACTGTTCTTCAAAAAGTGACGTTTATTCCGATCAACCAGGAGTCTTCCGCCACCAAACGCTATCTGGCAGGGGATATTGATATCACCGAGTCGTTCCCGAAAAACCTGTATCAGAAGTTACTCAAGGATATTCCCGGGCAGGTTTACACACCGCCGCAGCTGGGAACGTATTACTATGCATTTAACACGCAAAAGGGTCCGACCGCCGATTCCCGCGTGCGTCTGGCGCTGAGTATGACCATCGATCGCCGGATTATGGCGGAGAAAGTGTTAGGTACGGGAGAAAAACCAGCCTGGCATTTCACGCCTGATGTGACGGCAGGTTTCACGCCAGAAACATCACCGTTTGAGCAGATGTCGCAGCAGGAGCTAAACGCACAGGCCAAAACCTTGCTGCAGGCGGCGGGGTATGGTCCTCAGCGTCCACTGAAGCTGACCCTGTTGTATAACACATCAGAGAACCATCAGAAAATCGCGATTGCGGTGGCGTCGATGTGGAAGAAGAACCTGGGTGTAGACGTCAAACTGCAAAACCAGGAGTGGAAAACCTATATCGATAGCCGAAACACAGGGAATTTTGATGTGATCCGTGCGTCCTGGGTCGGGGACTACAACGAGCCATCGACCTTCCTGTCGCTGCTGACGTCCACCCACAGCGGCAATATCTCCCGCTTCAACGACCCGGCCTATGATAAGATCATCAATCAGGCGACGCTTGAAACCACCGCGGAAGCCCGTAATGCGGATTACAACCGGGCGGAGAAGATCCTCACGGAAAAAGCGCCAATTGCGCCGATCTACCAGTACACCAACGGACGTCTGATTAAACCCTGGGTGAAGGGATATCCGATCAATAACCCTGAAGACGTGGCGTACAGCCGTACGATGTATATTGTGAAGCACTGAATGTTTGATAGACGTTCTGAACGAGGCGGCGTGTGCGCTGCATATTGCCGCTGAAATATCATTCGGGATTATATTGCCAGGCAATATCCGCAGGACGCTGTTCGGTTAACTGACTTTATGAACATGCTGTTGTCTGGCCTTTCCGCGAAAGCGCGGGCAGGGGACAGCCTGGAGCGTTTACGGGAAACCGTACGCCTGGCGGGTCTGGCGCTTCGACAGATACTTCCACGCTTATGCCAGACCCTGTCTATTCTTGTCAGATGGTTTGCCCGCCCGACACTTCAATACGTTGTGCGGTTATCCATCGGTTATCATCACGCAGCAAATTGGCGACCACCGGCCCGATATCGTCGGGAACGCCGACCCGCCCGAGTGCGGTCATGGCGGCAAACTGCGCGTTGACATCGGCGTTGTCGCGAACCAGGCCGCCGCCAAAATCGGTTTCAATAGCGCCTGGTGCGATGGTATTGACCGTGATGCCGCGCGGGCCCAACTCGCGTGCCAGATAAACGCTGAGCATTTCCACAGCCGCTTTTGCCGCAGCGTAAGCGGAGAATCCTGGGTACGATATCCGGGTCAGGCCGGACGAGAAGTTGATGATGCGCCCGCTGTTCGCTAGCAGTGGTAAAAGGGTCTGGACCAGGAAAAATACCCCTTTGACATGGACATTGAAGAGCCCGTCGAACTGCGCTTCGGTGGTCTCGGCCACCCCGGCAAACTCACCGTGACCAGCGTTATTTATCAGGTGGTCGAAGGTATTTCGTCCCCAGACCTCGGCAAGTTGTTGACGTAGCGTTTTGGCAAATGCTGGAAAACTCGTAGTCTGCGCCATATCCAGTTGAAGCGCGATTGCCTTACGACCAAGAGTGCGGATTTCCGTGACAACCGCTTCAGCCTGGGTGGTATTTCCTCTGTAAGCGACGATAATATCGCCACCCTGACGCGCGATGGAGAGGGCAGTGTTACGGCCAAGACCACGATTGGCGCCAGTGATAAGTGCAATTTTGCTCATGATGTATCCTCTGTTTGGTGGAGCTTTTACAATAGGAGAAGTGCACCAGTCCACATTGCCTGATTCTGGTTATCTTTTGCCTGTTTCTCTTTTCATGATTCGTTCTGATGAGAATGACCGCATACTATGGTTCATAAACTTGCCTGAAAGAGTGTCTATGCGTGATATCCTGCTCGATCTCTGCCGCCGGTATGCCGATGCTCACGTCGACCATAGTGGGGTTGCCATAACGCCGGTTCCAGGGTTGACGATTATCCGGGCTTTGCATCCTGGCGAATTGCAGGCGGCGATCAACAGACCGCTGATGGCGATGCTGTTGCAGGGTCGCAAACACGTCGCTACGGGGACGGAAAGTTTTGAATATGGCCCCGGAGAGGCGATGGTGATTGCCGCCGATGTGCCGACCCTCAGCCAGATTACCCAGGCCAGCCTTCGCCATCCTTACTATTCCCTGGTGTTGGAACTGGATACCGCCATCCTGCGTGAGTTGCAGGAAGCTGTGCCAGTGGCGCGGGGGGATGCGCCTTGCGTTGGGGTTGAGCCAATGAATGCTGACGTGACGGATGCGGCTTACCGGCTGGCCAGGTTGTTTGAACAACCGGAGGCGATGGCTGTTCTTGGGGATGGGCTACGGCGAGAGCTGCATTACTGGTTGCTTCGCAGTGTCCATGGTCCTGCTATTCGCGCCCTGGGCGCGGCGGATAGCCATTCTGGACGAATTAGCCGTGTGGTCGCAATGTTGCGTAAGGAGTTTACACGTACGATAAGCGTGGAGGAGCTTGCTGACGTGGCGGGCATGAGCGTGTCCGTATTCCATCAGCATTTTCGCGCTATCACCACGATTTCGCCTTTGCAATTTCAGAAACAACTACGCCTTATCCATGCCCGTCGCCTGATGCTGGTCGATGGCATAAGGATCGCGCAGGCGGCGTATACGGTCGGTTATGCCAGTGTTTCGCAGTTTACGCGCGAGTATGCCCGCATGTTTGGCGCGCCACCGGGGCGGGATAAACGCATGGCGACAGTGCGAGCCTGATTTGACGTGTAATAGCGATATTTTCAATCACAGAGGGGGCGTACTAGCCCCCATTTGCTTATTTCGCCATGATCTCTGCCGTAATATGAACTTTATTTCCCATCCGCGCTTCAATTATTTTATAAGATTGACCGCCTTCTTTTTGTACTAACTGGCGAATTTTGCTTTCCGCGTTATCAAGCGTATCGCCGGTTGTGGTGACGGTTTGCGCATATACGGAAAATGGCTGGAGAAAATAAACCAATAAAAGTGGTATGAGGGTTTTCATAGTACTAGCCTCCTGCAGCGGCAGGTGAATTAAATAACGGTTTTAAGCCAGGATTCAATATCTTGAGTCGGCATATTATTCTGTACATTCCAGGTGTTACTCATCGGCCACCACATGCCGTCTCCTCGGGCGAAGGCCGCGCGATAGCGAAGCATCTGGTCATCCGGATTTAAATGCAGTGCATCCAGTAGCGCGGGTAGGGTCAATACATCTTTGGTAAAGGTTTGATTTGTCATGTGTTCTACGGTTTCTGCCAATTTTTCGTATGATGTCGTTTCACCCGCGATAAATATCACTTCATTTACGATTCGCGGTTGATGCAAATAAATTTCGGTGGTGAGGCGACCAATATCCGCAGGTGATGTCACGGTGACCTGTGTTTCCCATCCCCCGAGCGCATGGATGGTTTTTTCGGATAAATTCACCACATCAAATGCCGGTTCGAAGAGAAAACTGGTAAACATACCGGTTGAAACAATGACCCATTCCGTCGCGTTCTGTTCCCGCAGGAGCGTCCTGACATCATACTGCTCGTCCCAAACGGGCTGACCGCTACCTTTGCCTACCACATCGTAATTCACGCCAAACTGCCAGGGAAAATAGCGTCTAACGCCAGCCTCCAGCACCGCGCGAGTAATCTTTATCTGTGTTCCCGCGCCAGCGATAAACCCCATGCAGTTGATAACGGTATCAAAATTCGCGAAGTGGTTTTTTAACGCGTCAATCGTGCTGGCAGCGACATCGACAGAGATAAATTTGGCCCCTGTATCAGCCAGTTTTTGATGAATATCAGACTGCAGGTTGCCTTGCTTATCCCGGGAGTCGGGCGACACGATAACCGAAACGGCGCCATTGTGTTGGGTGACCGCTGGAATCAGACACTTCAACACGGCAGCCCCCAGTTGTCCTGCACCAAGCACTAATACTTTTTCACCCGTGTTAACATCACGTTCTTTCATGTTGATCTCCACTTTATTAAATCGCCTGTTTACTTTGAGTAGAGAAAGCTTATGTCAGCGAAAGGCATTCGATAAGACGACGGATGCAGGTTAGACTGTTCGCATAAATGGGATAATCAAAGCATTAAGGCGGGGTGGAAATATGGATAAGCTGGCGTCAATGCAGGTCTATGTTTGTGTGGTCGATACCCATAGCTTCGCCAGGGCGGCAGAAGTTCTTGGGCTGCCGCGTTCAACGGTATCGCGGGTCATTAAGGAGCTGGAGTCCTGGCTTGGGATTCAGCTTTTACAGCGCACCACCCGCAAACTCAGCGTAACCGCAGATGGACGACGTTATTACGACGAGAGCAAAAGGCTTCTGGCGGATATCGCAATGATGGAATCTTCATTCCCCGGCCGATCCGCACAGCCCAAAGGCCGCTTTAAAGTGGGAATGCCGCAGTCACTTGCCCGGCATTGTATTATCCCCAGGCTTCCGGCGTTTCTGCATCAGTATCCTGAACTGGAGTTGCGACTTTGCTCAAGCGATAACGTCGAAGACATCATTCAGGAAGGGTATGACTGCGTGATTCGTACCGGCAGGATCGAAGATTCAACGACGCTGGTCGCGCGCCCTCTTGCGAATTTTCGGTGGGTGATTCTGGCCTCGCCAGACTATATTGCCACCCATGGTAAGCCGGATAACGTCGACAGCCTGGAAAGACATCACGCCGTTGGCTACCTGAACCACCGCACCGGACGTACCACCGACTGGCTTTTTACGCTTGATGATGGCGACTGCGCGATCCGTATGAAAGAGACGCTGATCGTTGATGATACTGACGCTTATATCCAGGCCGGAATTCAAGGGGTCGGGTTGATTCGTGTCGCCAGCTATCTGGTTGCGCCCTATCTGCAAAACGGAGCGCTCGTTCTCTGTATGGAGAACCTCTCTTTTGATTTACCGCTTTCGCTGGTCTATCCGCAAAACCGCTATCTTCCTCCTTCGGTACGCGCCTTTTATGACTGGAGCAGAGCGGTGCTACACCAACACGGCGACTGATGATTAAAACCGCAGCATGGCTGTTTTTAACTGCGCCATTAGCCAGTTAAGTGCGGCATCCTGCGCCCGCCGCTTGTGACGCAAAATACACAGCGTAAACGTGGGGTAATTCACGGGCGTTGCGCTGGACCGTAAAGTAAAATGTTGCTGCCACCGTCGGGCCAGCCCGTCGGGAACCGTGGCGAAAACGGGCATGCTGGTTAGCAGCAGAGGAAAGGTAGAAAAATTCGCCGTAACGTAACGCACACGGCGTTGTAACCCCTGGCTGGCAAGTTGTCGGTCAATTTCGCTGTGGTTTGATTCGCGATACGACACCATGACGTGCTCATAAGCGACAAAGTCGTTTATCAACAATGGCCCATCGCAGGGGATCTTCTGTGGCGACCAGAGCGTGGAAACCCCCATCGTCATAACGGGTTCACTGATGACTTCACCAATGTTCGTTTTATTCAGCGAAACCGCGATATCAATGACATCTTCTTCCAGTAACCGACGGACCTGGAAGGGATCGGCGGTGACAATATGCAGCTCCACGCCCGGTGCTTCATGAGCAATGGCGGGCAATAAATCCGGCATCAGCCAGTGCTCGCTCCAGTCGCTCATGCCCAGTCGAAAGGTGTGTTTTGCCTTAGCGGGAGAAAAGTCCTGTACGCCAAACATTACCGTATGCAGGTTTTCCATCAGCGGCTGCATATGGGATATCAGCGCTTCGGCGCGTGGCGTCGGCAGCATCCCTTTAGCGCTGCGCACAAATAGCGGGTCGTTGAACATCTCGCGCAGCCGTTTCAGCGCCCCGCTGATGGCGGGCTGCCCAAGATGCAAAACCTCGGCGGTACGGGTTACGCTGGCCTCTCGGTATAACACCAGAAACACGGTCAGCAGATTCAAATCTATACGGCTGAAATCATTTTCAATGATTTTCTTCATCATAATAATCAATTTGAATGTTATTCCTGCCAGAAGGATAGTGAACATCACCCTGATAAATCAACCATGCGCAGAATGCGCGGAGGGCGTGATGAAACAGTATCGAACAGGCGACAGCGTGATTTTTAAAGTACTGGAACGTGAAATTCACATTCCGGCAGTGGATTTATATCCAGCCTCTCTCCTGTCAGCAGATTCAGATGAGGCTAACCAACCGGTTGCGCTATCAATACATAGTTGGGTCGTCCGCACCCCCGACGATATTATTGTGATTGATACCGGGACCGGTAACGACCGCGATCGCGGGAATAATCCGCTTTATCATCAGTTAGACACCCCCTATCTGGAGAACTTTCTGGCAACAGGTATCAAGCCGGAAGAGGTGACGTTGGTATTACTGACGCACCTGCATACTGACCATGTCGGCTGGAATACCATCTTGCGTGAAAATCGATGGGTGCCGCTGTTCCCTAACGCGCGATATATCTGCTCTGAGAAAGAGCTGATGCGGGTAAAAGACAGCGAGCGCTACCGGAATTTATGGCTCGACAGCCTGCTGCCGATTATTGAGGCGGGCTTGCTGGAAATGGTTGACGTTGCCGCGCAGCCGCTGTTCGGCGGCAGAATACACTATACGCCGACGCCAGGGCACAGCCCCGATCATGCGGCATTGATATTGTCCTGTGGCGGTGAATATGCCTTTTTTGCCGGGGATATTGTGCATTCGCCGTTACAGTTTGCCCATCCGGAATGGAATTCGGTGTTTTGCGTCGATCGCGAACAGGCGGAAACGTCGCGACGCCGGGCGATGGCGTGGTGCGCAGAGCATCATGCCCTGTGGTTTAGCGCGCATTTCGCCGGACAGTCGTGCGGCTGGCTGAACGTCGATAAGCATGGGAACTATGGCTGGACGGAGGCGAGTGACAGTAAATGATGAATAACCGTTCTTTCATATTGGTTTTTGGCGCGACGGGTCAGCAGGGAGGTTCGGTGGCAAGAGCACTGATAAACAAAGACTGGCCGGTGCGTGTTATGGTGCGCAATCCATCCTCTCCGGCATCACTCGCCCTTCGGGATGCCGGGGCTGAAATAGTCGCCGGGAACTTTGACGATATCGAGGCGATGAGGGGCGCAATGACAGGGGCATACGGCGTCTTCAGCGTCCAGCCCAGCTCGCCGGGAGGGACAGTGACCGACGACGATGAAGTTCGCTATGGCAAGACGATCGCCAGCCTTGCCTCCGAATGCGGCGTGCAGCATCTGGTTTATTCTTCAGGTGGTGCGGTGAGCGATCGGCCAACGGGCGTTGCGCATTTCGACACAAAAGCGGAAATTGAACGGCATATCCATACGCTGCCAATTGTGTCGACCATCGTACGACCTGCGACTTTTATGGATCTGTTGGTCATGCCAGGTTTCGGGCTTGATGAGGGGCAATTCCACTTCTTTATGCAGCCTGATGGTGCGATGCAGGTTCTCGCGGTAGAAGACATCGGCAAAATTGTCGCCGCGATTTACGCTCAACCGGAGCGATTCAAGGGCAAAACATTTGAAATTGCCAGCGATGTTGTCACTGGCCTGCAGCTTCAGGAGCTGTTCTCAGCAGCGGCAGGACGGCTGATTCCTTATTCTCGTTTTTCCGATGATGTGCTAACCGCGAATCCCTTTCTGCAAAAGTTGACTGCGCTGGCGGATGATGGACGGCTGGTAGGGCATGCCTCCCTGGAGGAGATGCGGCAACTGAATCCGCAACTGCAATCCTTTGAGTCCTGGCTGACGGGAAATGGGCGTGGTGCTTTCGAACGGGCGCTGGCAATCTCTGCCAACTGGGAGTTTAACCGGTAAAACCTTCACCCGGCTCCAGCCATGCGGAGCCGGGAAGGGGTGATTGAGGCGATAAGGGGATTCATATTGTCAGGTTTAAATTGATCTTCCCGCGCCAGGGCTGTGTCGCCGTCGTCGCCGATACCGGTGCCGGACGTGATGATAAAGGGCCGATCGCTGCCTTTCAGCGCCAGGCTGATGGCGTGAATAACCCGTTGGTCTTTTTCACAACTATCGACAAAATGGTGAAAATCATGGTTAAACTTGCGGCGACGCGCTATGTGAATGTGCCGCCTGAAGAGTAAACATCAGAAGATCTCATCCACTGGATTTTTGCTTTGATGCTCAACGTATTCGGCAATCATGCCGTCCGGATGGCGAACCAGCATGTTCCAGCCAGTGGGAACGCGCTTCACCGGATTGATAATTGTCGCGCCGGTAGAGGGCAGATGTTTCTCCCAGGCGGCAATGTCGTTGACCAGAAAAGTAGCCTGGGTGGCGCGAAAAGGTGCCAGGCTCTTATCGGTGCCGCCGATTAAAAGCACCGAACCCACCTGGGCCAGTTTGAGGTCGTATTCGGGATAGTCGAAGCGCAGTCTTGCCTCCTGTGCAATCAAGGTTTCATAAAAGGCAACCGTTTCGTCAAAACGACTAATCATGATGTATTGACGGGTCAGTATATTCAGAATTTTCATCATGCCACCTTCGTTATTACCACAGAAATAGCGTAGCAGCTCAGGGGGAGGGGATTCCTGTATCACCGTTGTTTTAACTCAAAAACACTGGAGATAATGATGAGCAATAACGCAACAATCGCACTTGCTACCGGTGGGAGTCGTGGTTTGGGCCATTCTACGGTAGAAGCGCTGGCTCGCCGGGGCGTCAACATTTGCAACTCAGTACGGAGGAAACGGTCATTTTTGACGCTTATTTCCCCTCCTGATACTGCGCTGGTCCGATATCACGTGCCAGCGCTTTTCTGTTCATTGTCGATCGTGAAGACGGCGCTGCATTGATACTGTGTTTTACAGCGTTGGTATTGCTCTGTTTTTTTAAATTAAGAGAAATATTCATATTTTGAATATATTCTATCTCGTAAAAAAACTGTCCATTATTGGACTTTTTAATGGGTGTCGCCTCTTGCGGAAGCGTGTAAATATTGATGCGGGTCATATTATTAGGTGGCGCTGTAGATATTTTCTCTCGTATTGATTTAAATCAATGACGTTGCTTTGTTTGGATATGGATCTTCATTTTTTTCACAGAAATAGCTACTTATACTGACTATTTTCGGCGTTGTGGTTGATATTTCTTTATGAAAAGGCACGCTGCAAACCATATTTTAATTAAATAGAGTAAAATTCTTAAGGAATGTCTTAGTTTGGGCTTTGGTTCCGGATGGTTGATCTATTGCAGCGTTTTGTTCTAATATCGATTTATTCAGAAACGTCGTTAACTTCAACAAACATTCCTTAAGGAAAGGGACTGCTATGGCTGATACGTTCCAGAACGAGGTGCCTAAGGCACGCATTAATTTAAAACTTGCATTGCATACCGGAGGGGCGCAGAAGAAAGTTGAATTACCCCTTAAATTACTCGCTGTCGGTGATTTCAGTAACGGTAAAGAGAGCCGGCCATTATCTGAAAGAAAGAAAATTAACGTCAACAAAAATAACCTAAACAGTGTACTTTCGGAATTTAACCCGGAGGTCAACATGACGGTTCCGAATACGCTGGCGGGTGAGCGTACGGAAGAGAATGTAACGCTGCGCTTTTCAGATATGAAAGATTTTGAACCCGAACAGGTGGCCCGACAAATTCCCCAACTTCGTGCCATGCTGGCGATGCGTAATTTATTACGTGACCTCAAGTCCAATCTGCTGGATAACGCCACTTTCAGAAAAGAGCTCGAGAAAATTCTTAAGGACCCGGCGCTGTCTCAGGAATTACGTAACGAAATGAGTGCCCTGGCCCCGAAATAAAAACGGGCGCGTCTTTTAATGGATTAAACGAGAGAATGCTGATGTCTGTTAATACTGAAAATGGCTCCGCGCAGGGGCAGACCACTGTGCTGGAAAAAGAGAGCGTCTACGCCTCCCTGTTCGACAAAATCAACCTGACCCCGGCCACAAGCCTGGGCGATATCAATGCGTTTCTGGACGATGCTGCACTGTCTGATGCTCCGGCAGGTGAGCGCCTGACGGCCGCGATGCAGGTATTTATGGACTGCATCCGCAAATCCGGCCAGCCTGTGGAAAAACTCGATAAAACCCTGATTGACCACCATATCGCGGAGCTGGATTTCCAAATCAGCCGCCAGCTGGATGCGGTGATGCATCATGCAGAATTCCAGAAAGTAGAATCCCTGTGGCGCGGCCTGAAGCAGCTGGTGGACAACACCGACTACCGCCAGAACGTGAAAACGGAAATTCTGGATGTGTCAAAAGAGGATCTGCGCCAGGACTTCGAAGATGCGCCGGAACTTATCCAGAGCGGCCTGTACTGGCACACCTATACCGCTGAATACGACACCCCGGGCGGCGAGCCGATTGGCTCGGTTATTTCAGCGTACGAATTTGACGCAAGTCCGCAGGACGTGGCGCTGTTGCGCAATATCTCGAAAGTCTCTGCCGCCGCGCATATGCCGTTTATCGGTGCCGTCGGGCCGAAATTCTTCCTCAAGGAATCGATGGAAGAGGTAGCCGCGATTAAGGACATCGGTAACTACTTCGACCGTGCCGAATACATCAAATGGAAATCGTTCCGCGACACCGACGATGCCCGTTATATTGGCCTGGTGATGCCGCGCGTGCTGGGGCGTCTGCCTTATGGTCCGGACACGGTGCCGGTGCGCAGTTTCAACTACGTTGAGCAGGTGAAAGGTCCGGACCACGAAAAATACCTGTGGACAAGCGCCTCTTTCTCCTTCGCCTCCAACATGGTGAAGAGCTTCATCAATAACGGCTGGTGCGTGCAAATTCGTGGCCCACAGGCAGGCGGGGCCGTGAAAGACCTGCCGATCCACCTGTACGATCTGGGTACCGGCAACCAGGTGAAGATCCCATCAGAGGTGATGATCCCGGAAACCCGCGAGTTTGAATTTGCTAACCTGGGCTTTATTCCGCTGTCGTACTACAAGAACCGCGACTACGCCTGCTTCTTCTCGGCGAACTCGGCACAGAAACCGGCGCTGTACGACACCGCCGACGCCACTGCCAACAGCCGCATCAACGCCCGTCTGCCGTATATCTTCCTGCTGTCGCGCATCGCGCATTACCTGAAACTTATTCAGCGCGAAAATATCGGTACGACGAAAGATCGCCGTCTGCTGGAGCTGGAACTCAATACATGGGTACGCAGTCTTGTGACCGAAATGACCGATCCGGGCGACGAACTGCAGGCCTCACACCCGCTGCGCGATGCGAAGGTGGTGGTGGAAGATATTGAGGACAACCCGGGCTTCTTCCGCGTGAAGCTGTTCGCGGTGCCGCACTTCCAAGTGGAAGGCATGGACGTGAACCTATCGCTGGTGAGCCAGATGCCGAAAGCGAAAGCGTAAGTTAAGGCAGGAAGCCAATGAAAACGGAACAACCGTTATGGGGCAGGGGCCAGATGGTCTCTCCCCAGCACTTCCAGCAACAGGCCGCGTATGCGGCCTGGTCTGCGGAATGCATCGCCCGGTTAGGTCTCTCCCATCCCTGGGGAGTGATTGATGCCACTTTCGAACCGGATGCACTAAAACTGGGCCGCCTGCAGGCTCGTCATCTGCACATTCGTTTCCCTGACGGGACGCTTATCGACACTGATAATGCTGACGATCTGCCACCGGTGCTGGCGCTTGAGAGTGGATCACAGGATGCGGTGGTGCTGGCCCTCCCGCTGCTGCGGGCGAATGGCGGCAACTGTCTTACACCCGATGCGGTGGCCGAACGCCCTGTTCGCTATCGCCAGCGCTGGCGGGATATCCGCAACGCTTTTGGGGACGACACCCGCCAGATTGCGGTCATGAAACCTGAGTTGACGCTGCGGTTTGCCTGTCAGGACAACAGCGATTATCTGACCTGCCCGGTTGCCCGCCTGCAGCAGGATTCGCAGGGGGCATGGTTACTGGATGAGACGTTTCTTCCGCCACTGCTGGCTCTGCAGGGCAGTCGCTGGCTGATGACCCAGCTGGAACAACTGATGAGCCAGCTACGTGTACGCCTGAGTCGGCTGATGGCCATGCGCCGGGAAAGTAATGAGCGGATGGCCGATTTTGCCGTGGCGGATGTGTCCCTGTTCTGGCTGCTCAATGCCCTGAACAGCGCAGAACCCGTGCTCGGACAGTTTCAGCGCCACCCGCAAAGCCCGCCGGAGCGTCTGTATCCGGAACTGGCACGCCTGGCGGGCAGTCTGCTGACTTTCTCGCTGGAGCATCAGGTGAGTGCGATCCCGATCTGGCAGCACGAGCAACAGAATAACGTATTCCCGCCACTGTTTGATTTACTGGGTGATCTGCTCGAAGCCAGCCTGCCGTCGCGGGTGGTGGCGATTGAGCTTGAGCATGATGCCCGGCTTCACTTCTGGCAGGCCCGTCTGCATGACCCACGTCTGCGTGAAGGGGCTGATTACTACCTCTCGGTGCGTTCAACGGTACCGGTGGCACAACTGCAGGAGCAGTTCCCGCGCCAGTGCAAGGTCGGCAGCCCCGATCATGTCAGAAGTATCGTCAATTCATCGCGGGTCGGCGTGCCTCTGACGCCGCTGCGCCATGTACCGGCAGCCATTCCGTTACGTCTGGAAAATCAGTATTTCAGTCTTGATGTCTCTCATCCTCAGGCCACTGAAATGCTTCAGGGTGGCACCTGCATGTTTTACGTTCCGGGCATGCTCGGCGAGCCTGAACTTGAACTCTTTGCGGTGCTGAGAACATGAGTGAGCGTAAACGCGGCACTGCCGCGGCCATTGATATTGATGCCCTGCTGCAGGACACCTGGCTGCAGGTGATCAGCTTGCGTCACGGTCCGACGTTTCAGGCGGGCGAAGGGCGCACGCTGTGGGAACGCTGTATTGCTGATGTGGAGCGTGTGCAGCGTGAGCTGAAAGCGAGCGAACTCGATGAAGCCAGCTGTCAGCATATTCTTACCGCACAGTGCGCCCTGCTCGATGAGGCGGTGAAAAGTCGTGGTGTGGAAGATGACGCCTGTGTGCAGTGGTATGACATTCCCCTGCAGGGGCACTTCCTCGGCACCATGGATGCCGGCGACACACTGTGCGATCGGATGCGCGATGTGCTGCGTGAACCAGCGCCTGACCATGCTGTCGTGACCTGCTTCCAGCGGGTCATGATGCTGGGTTTTCTCGGCAGTTACCGCTCATTGAATGACCCGGAGCGCCAGAAACTTGTCAACGCACTCAGTGAATATGTCACGCCGTTCAGCTATCCACAGTCCTACCCCGTACTGGCGGAAAGTCATACCGGGCGGGGAATCATGGGCGGCTGGCTGGCGTCATGGCCCGTACGTATTGGTCTGAGCGTGATAGTGGTCGCTGCACTCTGGTGGGGACTGGATCGCTGGCTGGATCAGTTGCTGCTAACACTGTTGCCGGAGGCCGTGAAATGAGCCCTGCACAACGGCGCGGGCTGGCGTTGTGGGCCGTCCTGCTGAGTGCCGTGGTCTGCCTGAGTTTTCTGCCGGTATCCAGGTGGGTTTCTGTGCTCATTCTGCTGGTGGTACTGGGGGGTATCGTGGCGTTCTGGAATGTCGCCAGTCGCCGTGAACAGCATGATGTCACCCTGCGCCTGGAGGACCTGCCTGACGCAACTTACCGTCAGCCCGTAGTGCTGGTTTGTGGCGATCTGCCTCTGGCCTGGCCGCATTCGTCACCGGTACTCACTGTCACGCAGGGATGCTGGATCCGCGTGGAGGATCATCATGATCTGGCGCAGGCCGCCCGTCAGATACTGTGGTTACGTCCTGACTGGGGACGTCAGCTGTCGGTGATGGTCAGCGTCTGCCCGCAGCAGCACCCTGACAGCGAAGCCCTGACCAGTCGACTGCTGACCCTGCGCTGGCACATCAGTCAGCTGCGTAAAGCAACCGGTCACTCTGTGCCGCTGGTGCTGAATGGTCAGGTCGGCAGCGCGATGACGAATGACATGTTCTGGCAGGCGGTTTTTCCGGGAGAAGGGGTGAGGGTATGGCGTGAATCTTCAGCCCCGGGGTCTGTTACTGAATGGGTTACCTCCGGCGGAACGCCTGCGGTGCAGCAACAGGTGCTGATGAATAGTCTGATGAACTGGTTCCGTCAGCATGTCCAGGCCGTCTTTATGGATGAGAACCCCGATGTGCCGGTCATTGCACCCGTTGCGGTGCTGTGGGGAATGGGGCCGATCCTGGCCGGAAGCCTGGCCACATCGGCCTGGACGACGTGGCTTTCCCGTCACACCGCGATGCAGCAGGTGTCTGGCTGGCAGCCGGTGGGAACGGACAGTACGGTCATCTCCCTGTTCCCGGATTTTATTCTGCCATTACTGCCGGAAGGGCGGGGCCTGACACCGCGTGAGCGAACCTGGCGTTGTGCGCTCGGGATTTTCACGCTGGCGGCCATTGCTGCACTGCTCAGCAGTGGCTGGAACAACCGCCAGCTGCTGCAACGCGTGAGCTTCGATATTGTCCGTTACAACAGCATCGCCATGGATGATTACGGTCCTAAAGCCAGCGCCGTACAGGTGCTGCGCGAGGATGCGGCGCTGCTGGATGAGCATGCACGGAATGGTGTACCGGCCCGGCTGGGCCTGGGGCTTTATCGGGGGGGACGTCTGCGAATACCGGTGCTGGAAGCGATCCGCTCGTATGTGCCACCACCTCCTCCACCGAAGCCTGTGGAAAAGGTCGCGCCGAAAATCATCCGCCTCGACAGCATGTCGCTGTTCGACACCGGCAAATGGGCGCTGAAACCCGGCACCACGAAGCTGCTGGTGAATTCGCTGGTGGGCATTAAGGCGAAGCCCGGCTGGCTGATTGTGATAGCGGGTCATACCGACAGCACGGGCGATGACCCGTCCAACCAGGTGCTGTCGCTTAAGCGTGCGGAGTCTGTGCGCAACTGGATGCGCGACACCGGCGATGTGCCGGAGAGCTGCTTTGCGGTGCAGGGCTACGGCGAAAGCCGTCCTGTCGCCACCAACGACACGGCGGAAGGCCGGGCGCTGAACCGCCGTGTCGAAATCAGTCTGGTGCCGCAGGCGAATGCCTGTCAGCTGCCGGGCAACACACCCGCGCCATCGCAGGATGATGGCGTCTCAAAAAATGAAATGGAGTAATTAACATGGCAATTCCTGTTTATCTGTGGCTGAAGGACGATGGCGGCGCGGACATCAAAGGTTCCGTGGACGTTCAGGATCGTGAAGGCAGCATCGAAGTTGTTGCTCAGGAACACAACCTGTACATCCCGACCGACAACAACACCGGCAAACTGACCGGCACCCGTATCCACACGCCGTTCCTGTTCACCAAGGAGATCGACTCCTCCAGCCCGTATCTGTACAAGGCGGTGACCACCGGCCAGACTCTGAAATCTGCGGAATTCAAGTGGTACAAAATCAACGATGCCGGTCAGGAAGTGGAGTACTTCAACACCAGACTGGAAAACGTGAAGGTGGTGAAGGTGAATCCGGTGATGCATGACATCAAGGATCCGTCTTTCGAGAAGCACAACCATCTGGAGCAGATTGAGCTGCGCTACGAAAAAATCACCTGGACCTACAAGGACGGCAACATCATTCATTCCGATTCCTGGAACGAACGCGCCACCGCCTGAGTCTCGTGCGGACGGGTTCTCCCGTCCGCCGTTTTTGCTGAACGCCTGTAACCGCGGACGTTCAGCAAAGAAAAACACAATCTGCCTGCCCGACCTTATGCGCTTTGGGTTCCTGAATGACAGGAAAAGCGACGGGCGGTAGCGTGTCCGGAACTGATAAAGAGAGAGTCTCATGGAAAATCCAGCCAGCCTGTTACGTCGTCTGAACCCCTACTGCGCCCGTGCGATGGAAGGCGCGGCCTCCCTGTGCCAGACCCGCGCCCATGCGGAAATCCTGCCCGAGCACTGGCTGCTGAAACTGCTGGAGCAGGGTGAAGGCGATCTCACCGTGCTGGCCCGCCGTTATGAATGGGATATGGACAGGATATGGCAGGATTTGCTGAATTTTCTGGAGAAGCTGCCCCGTTCAGTGCGCAGCCGTCCGCAGCTTTCGGACAGCACTCAGACCCTGATGCAGGACGCGTGGCTGCGCGCCTCGCTGGCAGGCGAAGCGCAGATCCGCAGCCAGCACCTGCTGATGGCGCTGGTGGACCGGCAGAGCCTGGTGCGCTGCGACGGTTTATGGCCGCTGCTGACGCTGGGGGTGAGCCAGCTTGAGCGCCTGCGACCGCTGCTGGATGCGCAGTCAGACGAGCGCGAAGAGGTACAGCAGGAAGAAGAACTGGCGCAGGGCGGTAGCGTGCCGCTGTCCGGCAGTGAGGTGAAAGAGGGCGAACTGTCACCTGCGTTACAGAATGCACTGGATAAATTCACCCTTGATGTCACCGCTAACGCGCGTGAGGGCAAAATTGACCCGGTTTTCGGCCGTGATACGGAAATCCGCCAGATGGTGGACATTCTCTCGCGGCGTCGCAAGAACAACCCGATTCTGGTCGGCGAGCCGGGCGTGGGGAAAACCGCGCTGGTCGAAGGGCTGGCGCTGCGCATCGCCGAAGGGAATGTACCGGAAACCCTGAAAACGGTGAGCCTGCGCACGCTGGACCTCGGTCTGTTACAGGCGGGGGCAGGCGTGAAGGGGGAGTTTGAACAGCGCCTGAAAAACGTCATTGATGCGGTACAGCAGTCTCCGTCCCCGGTGCTGCTGTTCATCGACGAAGCGCATACCATTATCGGCGCAGGCAACCAGGCGGGCGGCGCGGATGCGGCCAACCTGCTGAAACCGGCGCTCGCCCGCGGCGAACTGCGGACCATCGCGGCCACCACCTGGAGCGAATACAAGCAGTATTTTGAGCGCGACGCGGCACTGGAGCGGCGTTTCCAGATGGTGAAGGTGGACGAGCCGGACGACGACACCGCCTGCCTGATGCTGCGGGGGCTGAAATCCCGCTACGCGCAGCACCACGGGGTGCATATTACCGATGAGGCGGTCAGGGCGGCGGTGACCCTTTCCCGTCGTTACCTGACCGGCCGCCAGCTGCCGGACAAGGCGGTTGACCTGCTGGACACCGCGTCGGCCCGCGTGCGGATGAGCCTCGACACCGTGCCGGAGCCGCTGAGCCGGATGAAGGCGCAGCTCACGGCCCTGGCGATGGAAAAGCAGGCGTTACTGGAAGATATCGCGGTGGGTATCCTCACCCACGGTGAACGTCTGGCGGCCATTGAACAGGATGAAGTCCGCATTATTCTGGAGCTCGACGAACGGGAAGCGCAGTACGGCCAGGAGCTGAAACTCACGCAAGAACTGCTCGCCTGCCGTGCGGACCTTTCCCGTCAGGCGGAGATTGCCGGCCTGCAACAGCAACTGAGTGACGTTCAGCAGGGTAACCCGCTGCTGGGGCTGGATGTGGACGCGCGTACTGTCGCCACCGTGATTGCCGACTGGACCGGTGTGCCGCTCTCCTCATTAATGAAGGATGAGCAGACGGAACTGTTACGCCTCGAAGAGCATCTCGGTAAACGCGTGGTGGGCCAGGATGCGGCGCTGAACGCCATCGCCCAGCGCCTGCGCGCGGCAAAAACCGGGCTGACGCCAGAAAAGGGCCCACAGGGCGTGTTCCTGCTGGTCGGCCCGAGTGGTGTCGGCAAGACCGAAACCGCGCTGGCGCTGGCGGACGTGCTGTACGGCGGTGAAAAATCGCTGATTACCATCAACCTGTCCGAGTACCAGGAGCCGCACACCGTTTCCCAGCTGAAAGGCTCACCGCCGGGCTATGTCGGCTACGGTCAGGGCGGCATTCTCACCGAAGCCGTGCGAAAGCGTCCCTACAGCGTGGTGCTGCTCGATGAAGTGGAGAAAGCGCACCGTGACGTGATGAACCTGTTCTATCAGGTCTTCGACCGCGGCTTTATGCGTGATGGCGAAGGGCGTGAAATCGACTTCCGTAACACCGTCATTCTGATGACCTCGAACCTCGGCAGCGACCATCTGATGCAGCTGCTCGATGAAGAACCGGAGGCCACCGAAGGTGATCTGCACGAACTGCTGCGCCCAATCCTGCGTGACCACTTCCAGCCTGCGCTGCTGGCGCGTTTCCAGACGGTGATTTACCGTCCGCTCACGCAGGAAGCCATGCGTACCATCGTGGAGATGAAGCTCGCACAGGTCAGTAAGCGCCTGAACCGACACTACGGCCTGACCACGCAGATTGGCGAGAGCCTGTACGACGCGCTGACCGCCGCCTGCCTGTTGCCGGATACCGGTGCGCGTAACATCGACAGCCTGCTGAATCAGCAGATTTTACCGGTGCTGAGCCAGCAGTTGCTGACGCATAAGGCGGCGGGGCAAAAGCCACAGCATCTGACCCTGAACTGGAGTGAGGAGGCGGGGAGCGGACTGGAGTTTGACTGTACAGAAGGAGTGCACGCATGAGCAGTAATCTCCCGCTGAGATTCAGCCACAGCCATCACCTGCTTTCGGTGAAGGGCTGTGACGCAGGGCTTGATGTGCTGGCGTTTGAGGGCGATGAAGCCCTGAGCAAACCCTTCCGCTATCGTATTGAGTTCACCAGCGCGGACCATGCCATCAGCAAAGAGATGATACTGATGAAAGCGGCTTCCCTGACATTGCAGGCTCCGGTTGACCAGGGGGATGGCATTAAGGTGCAGCAGCCGGTGCGGGTGATACAGGGGATGGTGAGTGTCCTGGAACGCCTGGGCACCTCAAAAGATGAAACCCGCTACGCGGTGACGCTTGAGCCGCGTCTGGCACTGCTTGACCGCTCGCACCAGAACGCCATTTACCAGGACATGTCCGTCCCGCAGATTGTGGAGAAAATCCTGCGCGAGCGCCACGGCATGCGCGGCCAGGATTTCCTGTTCTCGCTCACCAGAGAGTATCCACGCCGTGAGCAGGTGATGCAGTACGGTGAGAACGACCTGCACTTTATCACCCGCCTGCTCTGTGAAGTCGGTATCTGGTTCCGCTTCACCACCGACACGCGGCTGAACATCGACGTGGTGGAGTTTTACGACAGCCAGCAGGGGTATGAGAAAGGTCTGATGCTGCCGTCGGTGCCGCCGTCAGGGCAGCACTCACAGGGTGTGGACTCAGTGTGGGAGATGGAGAGCCACCATAACGTGGTGCAGAAGCAGGTCAGCACCCGCGACTACAACTACCGCCAGGCCACGGAGGACATGAACACCCTGGTGGATGCGACCTGCGGGGATACCACCACCTGTGGTGAGGCCTATCATTACGGCGATAATTATCTGACGCAGGGCAGCGCGTACGACCGTAACCCGGCGCCGGAGTCCGGGGCGTTCTACGCCCGCATTCGTCACGAGCGCTACCTGAATGGCCAGACCCGGACGCAGGCCTTCACCAGCTGTCCGACCCTCTCTCCGGGGCAGGTACTGAAAGTGACCGGTGGTTATGAAGTGGCCGAGGTGTTTGCGCAGGGCGTGGTTGTTACTGCGATGCACAGCCATGCCCGGCGTGATGCGGACTTTGGCGTCAGGTTTGACGGTATCCCGGACAGCCCTGATTTTTGTTTCCGCCCGGCGCCAGGCAGCCGCCCGGTGATGGCCGGCACCTTACCGGCCCGTGTCACCAGTACCACCGAGAACGACATCTACGGACATATCGATAAAGACGGCCGCTACCGCGTCAACATGCTGTTTGACCGGGACAACTGGGAGACCGGGTTCGAGAGCCTGTGGGTCCGTCAGTCCCGCCCGTATGCCGGTGACACGTACGGCCTGCACCTGCCGCTGCTGGCGGGTACCGAGGTGGCGATTGGTTTTGAAGACGGCAACCCGGACCGGCCGTACATCGCCGGTGTGATGCACGACTCGGCGCATGGCGACCACGTCACCATCCGCAACTACAAACGTAACGTCCTGCGCACCCCGGCGAACAACAAAATCCGCCTCGACGATGAGCGCGGGAAAGAGCATATCAAGGTCAGCACGGAATACGGCGGCAAGAGCCAGCTGAATCTCGGGCATCTGGTGGACAGCGAAAAACAGCAGCGCGGCGAGGGGTTTGAGCTCAGGACGGACAGCTGGGGCGCCATCCGGGCGCAGAAAGGGATATTTATCAGTGCTGACGGGCAGGCGAAGGCGCAGGGGCAGGTGCTGGAAATGCAGGCGGCGATGAGCCAGCTGGAGCAGGCGCGGTCACTGGTTGAATCGTTACGCAGCGCGGCAGAAGCGGCGAGGGCTGAACTGGCAGATGTGCAGACGCAGAAGGCGTTGCTGTCAGAAGCGCTGATGGATTTAAAGAAAGCGGCATTGCTGGTCTCGGCCCCGGAAGGGATAGCGCAAGTGACAGAGAAAAGCCTGCAGCAGTCGGCGGGAGACAACATCATCAGTACCAGTGGCGGGAATACCGACTTCAGTGTGCTGAAGAAGTTCACGGTGGCGGCGGGAGACGCGGTGAGTCTGTATGCGCAGAAGCTGGGGATGAAGCTGTTTGCGGGGAAAGGGAAGATGGAAATCCAGGCGCAGTCAGATGAGATAGCGCTGGATGCCCTGAAGGATATCCGTATCAGCAGCAGTGAGGGAAAACTCATCATCAGCGCGAAGAAGGAGATAGTGCTGACAAGCGGCGGGGGATATATCCGGATTGCGGACGGAACGGTGGAGTGTGCGGCACCGGACAAAATCATCGAGCGCGGGGCGGTGTGGCAGAAGTTTGGTGGACAGAGTCTTAGTCAAGCGGCCCAGAACTGGGAGAGCAGCGAATTTGAAATAGGGCCTGAAGTGCTGTGGCCCTATTCTGAGACACCTGTAGCGGGTCAGAAAATCAGCCTGACACACAGCGATGGGACCGTGCAGGAGCTAATGACCTCTGCATCTGGTCGTGGGGAAAAGCAAAACCTGGTGGATCCTGCATCAATGCAGATAAACCTGAAGGATGACGACTAACAGATGATTGAAGCCACTGAAAACAATTGTGTCCTGCTGGGGTACGACAAGTTTGGTCATCCCCTCTATAAAGCCATTGCGACACCGAAAGACAAGGAGCAATGGCTCAAAATTTATAAGATGCCGGACAGAGTCATCCCGGTTGTGTTTTTACCGGGGGTGATGGGGAGTAATTTGATGAACCCAGATGATGGTAAACCGGTCTGGACCGTCAACGGTACTGCAAGCATGTTACCCTGGATTGGAAGGGGGCCTGCGAAAAGAAAAAAATTACTGGATCCCACCAAAACCGTGGTTGATCCCAGCGGGACAATCGAGCCTGAAAGTCCGGAAGAGCGGCTGTTATTTTCATCGCGCAGGGAGAGAGGCTGGGGGGAAGTGGGGGCGATGAGCTATGGCACTTTCCTCCCCTGGCTCCAGGAAGCGCTGAACGATAACCAGACAATGTTAACAAATAAGACCAGCAAAAATGGTAGCCTGACCTTGCGTGAGAGGCTGCTGGATAAAGCATTGGGAGCCGAAACGGGTGAGAGTCCCCTGACCACTGAGGAAGTGGCGCTAAGCTATCAGTACCTCTTTCCGGTTCATGCAGTGGGCTATAACTGGCTACAGTCAAATGTGGATTCAGCTACAACGCTGGCCAAGCGTATTGAAAAGATTATTGGCGATTACAAAGCCAGCGGACGCAAATGCGAGAAGGTGATTCTGGTAACCCACTCAATGGGGGGGCTGGTTGCCCGTTACTATTCGGAACTGATGGACGGAGATTTCGGAAAGAAAAATATCCTGGGTATTGTACACGGGGTGATGCCGGATCGCGGTGCCCCGATGGCCTATAAGCGGATGAAAGCGGGTGAGGCAGGGCCGGTTGGTTTAGTGATTGGCAGTAGCGGCGCTGAAATGACCCCTGTACTGGCACAAGCACCGGGTCCTCTACAACTCCTGCCTGGCAAGGGATACGGTATGGGCTGGTTTCATGTTGAGGGCCTTAAGCAGCCTTTGCCCCAGACAGATCCCTACACGGAAATCTACACCCAGCGATTGGTGTGGTGGGGATTATGTGAGGAACGCTTTATTAATCCTGAAAATAAAAACGGGGATAAGATATTGCTGAAACAAGATTGGAAACGTTTCAAAAATATTATTAACAATCATGTTAATACGTTTATAGAAGGACTTAATGGGCGCTACCATGAACATACCTATGCCTTTTATGGCAATGATGGTAAGAATTACCCATCTTATGCAGAACTGCACTGGAAGGACGTAAGTGGAAAACATACCCCGAAAGCCTACCGCTCGCTGGTCAGCGAACAGGGGGAAGTCTTCTACCCGGCGGACAAATTTAACCAGACCATTCGCTATGCGACGCTGGAAACACCGGACCAGGGGTATGTTACCCGCAAATATGAATTATTGCCTCCTGTGGAAGACGGTGACGGCACGGTGCCGGTCAGGGCGGCAGTGATTAATTCTCCGAAGTTAAAGGCCCAGCTCGGAGTGGGCGTTGACCATGAGGGGGCGTACAAATCTGACAACACCATGGATGCGCGCTGGTTTACTCTTCGCTCAATTATAAGAATTGCACAGCAGGTGAAAAATACAGGGCTTGCTTACCATGAATAAGATAAAACAAAAAGCAATGCTCCTGGGTGTCTTCATCGTAGCGGGATATGGATTGTATCAATATTTTCGCCCTTATGACCCCTCGCCACAAACACTGACGTCATCACAGCAGGTAGCCATGAACAAGATAAACGCTGAAATGAAACCTTACTGCGTCGGGCGCTATATGCTCGACCTGCCATCCTCCTTTACGGCTTATAATGACTCTGCACCGCTGGATAACAATATTTGGGCGGCGGTGATTTCCCGGCCTGAGGATACATATAAAACCTATCTGGCGACAAAGAAAATGTACCACCCAGGTTTTGTGCAGTTAATCGCATTACGTGAAAAGACGCTACAAAACAGTAAAACCATAGACGCCCAGGATATGCCCTTTTTAAAGAAAGTCTGGCCGTTACCCACTGGTATGGAAGGTGTTATTTTTGAACGGAATGAAAACGGAGGTGCTGCGGACGCAATGCGCATTCTGGAAGGATATCTCTATACCAATGGTGTGGTTATCAAGTTTCAGAAGCAGACGGTCAATGATTCAGCTTCACGTTATGAAAGGCAACGAAATGGCGATCCAATTCAAAACAATGTCGCAAGTGATGTCAGCCAGATGCAGTCGCTGATGGCGAGGATTAGCGGCAGGGATAATGACGTCATTCCGACGAAGCCTGGCTCCTGTATCACCCATGCGTTTATTGCCACCGACCCGACGGCAAGGGAACGGGAAGATATTAATATAGGATTTATCAGTAATACTTTCGATAATATACGTGTTGCGGTTTCCAATGATAACTTTACGCGTGAAGAAAACACAGTGCTGGATAGAATGGGAGAAATAAAAAGCAATATTTCCCGTTCACGGGGAGGTATAGAAAGAAAAGGGGCCTTTAGTGTTAACGGGTTGCAGGCCCAGGAGTTTCTGGCAACGGGGTTGCAGGAAGACAACGATGAACCACGATATCAATTTGAAATGTATATCAATGAAATGACGGCCAGCTATAACACTCCTGGGTTTATGCTGACCCTGGATAATCAACGCATGCCGCCGACCTCCTACAGCAAGGAGGAAATTATTGCCTTCTGGGACACGATCAGTCGTAGCGTACGCGTGCGCCCTGGCGCGTTTTAAGTATATATTTTCACACGACGGAAATTAAAAATATATCGATAAAAATGAAATGATGTTTTTGTAGCAAGTCATCATATTGACGCAAATTGATTTTTAAAAAGAGGGTGATATGTCTGGAATTGTTTGCCTGGGTGATGATACTACTCATGGTGGAAAGGTTATTACCGCGTCGTCGACAATGTTTATCAATGGTATTCAGGTTGCCCTTGTTGGTGATTTAGTGTCTTGCCCGATACATGGACCCAATCCGATAAAAGAAGGAGATCCAAGAGCATCAGAAAATGGGGTGAGCGTTGTTGTTAATAACTGCGCTTGTGCCTGTGGATGCAAAGTCATTAGTTCTCACATCGAAAATACTATTGAGTCTTAATATTATGTGGCCTATCCCCAAAGTACCCGAAAAAAGTACAATTGCCAACTTGTCATACAAGCGATGGGGGATTGTTCTTATTTCTATGTTAATGATTTGTGCTGTTTTAGGTTTTTCTTTTTGGGGGGGGTGAGGAATATAAAAAAATAGTGTTTCTCCTTCTGCTTCCGGCAATTTTCATATGGTTATGTCTTTTTGGCGCAGCGCTAAACCGTTATGAACAGTCAAGCATTGCTCTTTCTGCCTGGAAAGAGGAAACTGATCGAACTAAGGCATTATGGCAGCATTGGAGCCGACAACAGTTGTCAGTGGTTGGAAATGTTATTCTTACTCCTGAGGAAAAAGGGGCTGAGAGTTTGCTTGGGCCTTTGTCTGATATTCCAGCATATCCGGATAAAGTCAGACCGTTGTTACATTCCTGCGGTTCCATCCGTGTTTTGTCTGATATGATCGACAAACAATTAGAGCAACAGTATCCAGGTTATCGGAAATATTTGCATACTGTTTATGTATTACAACCTTCCGGTTGGGACAAAAGTAACGTAAGTCAGATTATTCTTTCGCAATGGGGTTTACTTCCTGAAGTGAATTATTCCGTTGAGTGTATTGAAAAATTCCACGATAAAGTTAATTTTGATGGTTTGATATTAGTTCTTAGCTTTCAATGCTGGTTGACAGGTATGCCGAAACAATCTAGTGAAATGGTCTCTGCTCAGCTTATATCATCATCGACTTTTTCCAGACGACATGCTGTACCGGTACTTGCCGGATTAGGTCGTGTTATGCATCTGGATAATGATAACCTTGAAAAAGCTTTAGAAATGCTTTTTGAATATAATCGAATTGATAAGAATGATGTACGTCATGTCTGGCTTTCTGGTATACCTGCTGATATTACTTCAAAATTGATGCAGTATGCCGATCGATATCAGTGGAAACTTCCAGAGAAACATCCTTTTTATTTAATTGATTTTTCTTTTGGCCCTCCCGGTGAAATGGCATTCCCTGTTTCACTCGCATTGTTGGTTGACGCGGCTCAAAAGTCTGAAGCTAACCAATTATTAATTACTCAGGCATCACCTCAGTCCAGGCAGCTTTGTTTGATTACTCGGAAACATTACTTATGACCCAGGAAAAGGAATTGCAGTCGGCACGTTATGGATTTTGGGGATATCTTATTTTAATTATCGGCCTGGCTGGTATAACTGCGTTTTTGTTGTTTATTAATCAGGATTCCTTGTTTAAATATGGTCTGACATATCGCCAAATTTGGTCTGTGTGGGGTGGTGTGTTTGGTTTTTTATTTTTAGGCTCTGTTTGCTCTCCTTTTTATTGGCGATGGAAGCAAAGAAAAAAACAACTCATTTATTTGCCACCGGATTCCTCAGGGGCTGAAGCTAAAACAAATCCTGATGTGATGACAACCATCACAGATTATACAGATTTAAAACAGCATCTTAATCTTCGTTATAGAGTCTTTTGGCGTCGCAAAGTCCGGCTGTTGTTGATCACAAGTGATGAAGCCGCAATTGAACAACTGGTACCCGGCCTGCAACAGCAGCAGTGGCTTGAAGGTAACCGCACCGTGCTGATTTACGGCGGCAGCCTGGCATCGGAGCCCGACCGCGAAAAATACGCCGCGTTGCGCAAGCTGCGTCGCGGGCGTCCGCTGGACGGGATTGTCCGTGTATTGCCGCAGTCTCTTAATCTGACCCCGCAAATCAGCGACAACGATTTACGCGGCCTGGAAAAAATCAGCGAACTGCTGCGCTATTCCGCCCCTGTCTGGCTGTGGCAGTTGTGTGACAGCAACTGGTCGCAGGATACGCGTCCTGAGCAGGCGGTAGGCGCAAGCTTTCCTCTCCGCGCAAAAGAAGACGATGTGATCCGCCAGCTGGAGCAGATGCTGCCGGCGCTGCGGACGCAGGGGATGAGTCAGGTCTCGGAAAACAACAGCCACGACTTCCTGCTGCGCCTGGGTCAGCATCTCCAGGACGGCGGTATCGTCCGCTGGACTGAGCAACTGGTGCCATGGTTGGCTGCCTCCCAGCAGCGCGTTCCGCTGCGGGGGGTGATGTTCAGCCTGCCGGAGAAGAAAACTGCCGGTACGTCAGCGAGCACAGCCGACGCTGAGCAGTATATTCCGGGGTCACAACGTCATGCGCTGACCCTGCCGGCAACCTGGCTGGGTATCGTTGACGACTGCCCCCGCGTGCGTGGCCGCCGTGTTGGTATGGCCTGGGAGCAGACGCTTGCCTGGACGCTGATGGCCATTATCGGTGTCTGGGGGGCGGGAACGCTGCTGTCGTTCGCGGTTAACCGGTCACAGATAGTCTCTGTTGCGCAGCAGGCGCATGCCCTGGTGGAGCATCCTTCCGTATCGGATTACCAGCTGACGGCCCTGCATACCCTGCGCAATGATGCCGGCCGCCTGCAGCACCGTATCCAGGACGGAGCGCCCTGGTATCAGCGCTTTGGCCTCGACCATAATCAGCAACTGCTCGACGCAATGCTGCCCTGGTATGGTGTGGCAAACAACCGCCTGATACGCGACCCGGCTAATGAGGCGCTTATGCAAAATCTCAGCGCGCTGGCAAATTCTGCCCCCAACAGTGACCAACGAGCACGGCTGGCGAAACCGGGCTATGACCAGCTGAAAGCCTGGCTGATGATGGCTCGTCCGGATAAAGCCGACGGCGTATTCTACGCGCAGACCATGAAAACCGTGCAGCCGACGCGAATGGGTATCTCAGCAGGCCTGTGGCAAAGCCTGTCACCGGATTTGTGGGCTTTTTATATATCCGAACTGCCAGCGCAGCCACAGTGGAAAATCACGCCGGATGCGCAGCTGGTCAGCCAGAGCCGCCAGGTGCTGCTGCAGCAGATAGGACGGCGCAACGCGGAAAGCACGCTGTACGAGAACATGCTCAAATCCGTGCGCCGTAACTTTGCTGATGTCTCTCTGGAGGACATGACCGGCGGCACCGATGCGCGGCGGCTGTTTACCACCGATGAGGTGGTGCCGGGCATGTTCACCCGTCAGGCCTGGGAGGGAGGGATTCAGCAGGCTATCGAAAAGGCCGCAAATTCCCGCCGGGATGAAATCGACTGGGTACTGAGTGATAGTCGAAAAGCCGTCTCCTCAGACTTGTCGCCGGAAGCACTGAAAGCGCGTCTGACTCAACGCTACTTCACTGACTTTGCCGGCAGCTGGCTGAGCTTCCTCAACAGCCTGCAACTTAACCCGGCAAACAACATAGCGGATGTCACAGACCAGCTGACGCTGATGAGCGATGTCCGCCAGTCTCCACTGATTGCCTTGATGAATACCGTCGCCTGGCAGGGACAGACCGGACAGCAGCGCGAAGCTCTTTCGGACTCCATCATCAAATCGGCTAAAGATCTCGTAGGTGGAAAAGATAAGCCTGCGATTGATCAGTCTGCGTCAGGACCGCAGGGGCCGCTGGATGACACCTTTGGACCGTTGCTTCAGCTTCTGGGTAAAAACAAGGGCAGCAACGTCATGTCGGCTGATAACTCCCTGAGCCTGCAGACGTACCTGACCCGTATCACCCGCGTGCGTCTGCGCCTGCAACAGGTGGCCAGTGCCTCTGACCCGCAGGCGATGATGCAGACCCTGGCGCAGACCGTATTCCAGGGCAAAAGCGTGGACCTGACCGACACCCAGCAATACGGCAGTCTGATTTCGGCAAGTCTTGGCGAAGAGTGGAGTGGTTTTGGCAGCACGATGTTTGTGCAGCCGCTGACCCAGGCCTGGGAAACCGTGCTTCAGCCGTCGGCGGCGAGCCTCAATGACAAGTGGAGCCGCTCTGTCGTAGCGAACTGGCACACCGCATTTGACGGACGTTTCCCGTTTGCCGCGAGTAAAAGTGATGCCTCCCTGCCGATGCTGGCTGAATTTGTGCGTAAGGACAGCGGACGTATTGAACGCTTCCTGACGACAGAGCTCGGTGGTGTTCTGCGCAAGGAGGGCAGCCAGTGGGTGCCGGATAAAGTCAACAGCCAGGGGCTGAGTTTTAACCCGGCCTTCCTGCGGGCGATTAATCAGTTGAGTCAGTTGTCGGACATTTTGTTTACCGACGGCAGCCAGGGTATCAGCTTCGAACTGCAGGCGCGTCCGGTACCGCAGGTGGTGGAGACGCAACTGACTGTTGATGGACAAAAGCTGCACTACTTTAACCAGATGGCTGACTGGCAGTCCTTCCGCTGGCCGGGAGACACGTACAAGCCGGGGACGATGCTGACCTGGACCACGGTCAACGCCGGTGCGCGTCTGTTCGGGGATTACAGCGGGACCTGGGGCTTTATTCGCTGGCTGGACCAGGGCAAGTGTGCGCAGCTTGACCGCAGTCAGTGGATGATGAGTTTCACCGCGCCGGATGGCCGTACCCTGCAGTGGGTGCTGCGTTCACAGCTGGGCAGCGGGCCGCTGGCGTTACTGGCACTGCGCGGCTTTACGCTGCCGGATCAGATATTTAGCGTCGACAGCGCGGCCACGGCGCAGGCGCTGATGGACAGTACGGAAAGCAGTGATATGGACGGAACGGAATAATGGATATTTTGCAGAATCTGGTTGCCGCCTGTCAGGCGGATGAAACCCTGTTGCGACAGCAGGCGCAGACTCGTACGGAACGCTGGCTGCGCTGGCTTGCTCCGGTCAGCGTGACCTGTCCGACGGGAGAAGACCCGGGATATGACGATGATTTCCAGCGCATTCGCGAGGAGGTCAATAAGCTTTCCGGCATCGATACCGGGCTGATTTGCACGCTTGCCGAAAAACTGATGACCACCACGGCAAAAGATATCCGGGTTGCGACTTATTACTGCTGGGCGCGCCTGCACCAGGATGGCGAAGCCGGCTTCGCCGAAGGACTTGAACTGGTGGCGGGATTATTGCAGCGCTACGGCATCCAGCTTCACCCCCGGCGGGACCGCAGCCGCAAGGCCGCGCTGGAATGGCTCGGCGGTACCCGTGTGCTGGACAGTTTGTCACTGTACCCGGAGGTCGTACGCGAGGATGCACAGCGTACCGCCGGGGCGCTACTGCTCATTGCTGACAGCCTGGAGACAGAGCCTGAAGCATCACGGGCGGAGCTGAATGCCCTGTACAGCGCTCTTGAGTCCCGTCTGATGAAAGGCGGGGGCGTGGATGCCGTGGTACCGCAGAACGCAAGCAATCAGACACGTAGTCCGCAGCCATCTCACACGACAGAACAGGACGCGCCAGTGCTGAGCCGCATCACCTCGGGTCAGGACTTACTGGCTCAGGCTCGCACCCTGACGGGGTACCTGCGTGAGCAACCCGGTGGCTGGCTTGCGGCGCACCGGCTGATGAAAAGCCTGCGTCATGACACGCTGAGCGCTATTCCGGCACCGGATGCTGACGGGAAAACGCGCATCGAGCCGCCGCGAGCTGACCAGCGTGCGATGCTCAAGCGCCTCTATCTGCAACAGAGCTGGCTGGAAATACTGGAGCAGGCGGACAATACCTTCTCGCGCGGTGCCAATCACCTCTGGCTGGATTTGCAGTGGTATACCCATCAGGCCCTGATGAAGTCGGGGCAGGATGTGCTGGCCGACATCATCACTGCCGACCTGAAAGGGCTGCTGCGCCGTCTTACCGGGCTTGAAACCCTGGCCTTTAACGACGGGACACCGTTTGCCGATGAGGTCACGCTGAACTGGATAAACCAGAGCGTGCTGGACGATATGTCCGGCTGGCGGGATGAACCTGTCAGCGCTATCAGTACGGGTGATAACGATATTCTGGCGCTTGAATCCGAAGCGCTGGAGAAAGCGGACACGGATGGTCTGGATGCCACACTCTACTGGCTGCAGACGCGCCCGGGCACCTACACCACAAAAGACAGATGGTTGCTGCGTCTGCTGATGGCCCGCGTGGCCGAGCAGAAAGGTAAGAATGAACTGGCCCTGCATCTGCTGGGTGAGCTCGACAATACCGCACAGTCCATCACCCTCGCGCAGTGGACGCCGGCGCTGTTGTTTGAAGTGAAATCGCGCCGCTTCCGACTGCTGCGCATAAAAGCCACACGCAGTGAAGCCGATAAGTCACGGCTTCAGCCCGAGATGGACCAGCTTCTGGCTGGTCTGATTGCGCTTGACCCGGCAGGCAGTGCGGTGCTTTGTGGGTAACAACACCTGCATACCTTTAAAACACACATATTCAGGTTTTTATGGACGATTTAACCCTGCGTTATTACGACGCTGAAATGCGCTACCTGCTGGAAGCGGGCGAAGAGTTTGCCCGTGCTCACCCCGAACAGGCAGCGATGCTCAATCTTGATAAAGCGGGCGCGCGCGACCCGTACGTGGAACGTCTGTTTGAAGGCTTTGCCTTCCTCATGGGGCGTCTTCGCGAGAAGCTTGATGACGATCTGCCTGAACTGACCGAAGGGCTGGTCAGCCTGCTGTGGCCGCATTACCTGCGCACCATACCCTCGATGTCGATGGTGGAGTTCACCCCCGACTGGCGTGAGATGAAAGAACCGATGCGTATTGACAAAGGCTTCGAAGTAAACTCGCGACCGATCGGTGAAAAAGGCACACGTTGTCGCTACACCACAACTAAAGAGATAACCCTACAGCCACTGGCACTGGAGCATGCTCGCCTGTCGACTGATCCTGACGGGCGTTCGGTCATCAGCCTGCGCTTCAGTTGCAGCCATCTGGCTGACTGGTGTTGTGTCGATCTCAGCCAGATCCCGTTCTATTTCAATGCTGACGCACCACTGGCCTGCGCCATGCATGAAGCCTTTACCATGAACACTGCACGCCTCTGGCTGCGGATGCCGGGTGACACGGACAGAAGACCGCTGGACGGGTATTTCACCGCACTGGGGTTTGGTGAAGATGACAGACTGTGGCCGAAAGGGGACAGCAGTTTAAGCGGTTACCAGTTGCTGCTGGAGTATTTCACCTTTCGCGAGAAATTCATGTTTACGGGGCTGCGCGGACTGGAGAGCGTGGCCTTTCCGGCTGACCTCCCCTGGTTTGAAATCGATGTGGTGCTGGCAGAACGCTGGGAGCACGATTTCAGCTTTACCGAAAAGCATCTGCGCCTGAACTGCGTGCCGGTGATTAACCTGTTTCCGCTGGAATCTGACCCACTGACGCTCAACTCCTTACAAACCGAATACATGCTGCGCCCGATGCGTGTGCAGGATGGCCATACCGAGATATACACCGTGGATTCGGTGATGTCATCGAGCCAGCATACCTACGTGCCGTTTTCGAGCTTCCGTCACAAAGGCGGAATGATGCGTCATGAAGCCCCGGAATATTACTACCACACCCGCGTGCGCCGGGGGCCATCCGGGTTGCATAACACTTGGCTCATCCTCGGCGGTGAAGCGTTTGATAACCATACGGTGCCGGAAGATGAGAGCCTGTCGCTGACGCTCACCGGTACCAATGGCCAGCTGCCACGGCGTGCGCTGCAGAGCACTGTACTTGATATGGTGATGAAAACGACTTCGGCCAATATTGCCGTGCGCAACCTGTGTGCGCCCACGCTGCCCTGTTATCCACCGGCGCAGGACCGTTTTCACTGGCGCGTGCTAAGTCACCTCGGCAGCGGGTTTCTGTCGATGATGGATAACGCCGATGTGCTGCGCGGGACCCTGGCGCTGTATGAATGGACCGACAGCGAGATGAACCGCCGCCGCCTGGAAGCCATCCTCAACGTGAAACACAGTGAAACCGTGCGCTTTGAGCAGGGCTATCTGGTTCGTGGCGTGCAGATTGAGGTGACACTGGACAGCCACGGCTTTGCCGGGCGCGGCGACCTCTGCCTGTTTGGCGAGATGCTGAGCCGTTTCTTTGCGCTGTATACCGACATTTATCTTTTTAACCGCCTGATTATCATTCTGCAACCGACAGGAGAGCGCCTGGAATGGGAAGAGAAGCACAATCGCCGCATTCCCGGCTGACCCCGCGGCTGGAAGCCGACCTGCACCGCATGAATTTTTATCGTTTCTGTCAGTTGCTGGAGAAACGTCATCCGGGCAGGCCACTGATGGGCTCAACCAGTCATCCCGCAGATGACCCGGTACGCTTTGCACCGCATCCGGGGATGGGGTTCCCAGCCGGTGAACTGAAGTGTGTCGAATATGACGAAGACGATGAGAACACGCCTCCGGTTATTCGAGCGACCTTCATGGGAATGTACGGTGTCGATTCCCCCTTGCCGACGGCGTATCTTGATGACATCACTCAGCGCCGTGAAGGACATGACGCGCTGCAGGGGTTTCTGGATATCTTCAGCCACCGCATCCTGACGCAGTTTTACCGCATCTGGCGTAAGTACTCTTACCCGGCCACCTTTGAGCCCGGCGGGACCGACAGCATTTCGCAGTCGCTGCTGGGCCTGGTGGGGCTGGGTATTCCCGGCACCGCGAATCACATTACCACACCGCTATCCCGTTTTCTGGCTCTGCTGGGTGTACTTCAGCAACCGGGGAAAACCCAGGAGGGGATGCAGGCCCTGGTGAGCCTGCTGGCACCGGATACCACCGTGACGGTCAGCCCGTACTGCCTGCGTCCGGTGGAGGTCAGTCAGCCATTAGGTTTTTACGGTGATAACGATTTTCTACTGGATGGCAACACACCGCTGGGCGATGAAGCGATGGATGCCAGCAGCCAGCTGCTGATCGCACTGTCCACCGATAACGAACAGGAATCACAGGGATGGAAACCGGACGGTCTGCTGTATCAGGACTTTCTGGTGATGCTGCGTGTCTACCTTGGCTGGCGTTTTAAGGCAAAAATCACCCTGACAACCCTGACCCGCCTGCTGGCCGTGCCACCGCTCGGTGAAGGATCTTTCTGGCTCGGCATGAATGGCGTACTGGGGGCGGAGGAGGGAGCGTTTGCAGATGATATCCCGCAAACCTTTACGACGGAACTGGGCTATTACACCGGCCTGCAACCTGCAACACCACAACAAGGAAACCGACGTGTTACGTACAAGTTTGATTAAACCCGCGTGCTGGCTGCCTGCACTGCTGGCGTTCAGCCTCACGGGCTGCGGGATGACGCAGGGTATCACTGATGGCACTAAATCGGCATTTAACGCTGTGTTTTATAAAAAAATTAAGGTACTGCATCTGGATTTCACCGCCCGTGAAGCGTTGAACACCGATTCCCGCGAAAGTAACTCGCTGTCTGAGCCGGTGGTAGTCCGCGTGTATCAACTGAAAGACCGCAAGATCTTCGACAAAACGGTCTATCAGCAGCTGCTGAAGGACGGGGAGACCATTCTTAAAGCGGACCTTCTGGCCAGCCGTGACGTGGTGGTAAAGCCGGGCGGAGATGTGAGCCTTGATATGCCGATGGAAGATGGCGCGCAGTTTGTCGCGGTGGTCGGGCTGTTCCGCCATCCGGATATGGTTAACAACACCTGGAAAAAGGTGCTCAGACGTGAAGATCTCGAGCCGGATAAACCGCGCATTCTTGAAGCCGGGAATAACCATCTGACATTACAACCGCGAAAGGATGACTGATGCCACAGGGACATAACACGCCATCGCTGTATGAAATGCTGACTGGTAATTTTTCCGGTGGTCTGAGCCTGCACCAGGTCAGTGAGCAGAACCAAGTGATTTTATCCGTACTTGATAACATGCAGCGCGTGCTCAATTGCCGCGCCGGTACGCTGGCGCACCTGCCGGACTATGGTCTGCCGGATATGACCAAAATTCTGCAGGGGATGCCGGGTACGACCCATGAACTGATAGGGATCTTATCGTCTGTATTGCTTAAGTACGAGCCCCGGCTTAAGAGAATCGATGTGGTTTTGCTTGAACAGGCTATTCCCGGCGAACTGCGCTACGCCATCGACGCGGAGCTGAAGGGCATCGGTCTGGTCCGTTACGGTACGGAATTTATGCCGGAGGGCAGGGTGTTAATTCGTCACCTGAAACAGCAGCAGTACCTTGATACCCGCGCCGCACTCTGATTTTTATTCAGGCTGAAACCATCATGACGACACAATTCGAACGCCCCCTCAAAACCGGCGGCGACCCGCGTACGCTTGCGGATTACGCCGCCCTGCGTGACGAAATGAACAAACTGACCCATCCGGCGCGACCGGACATCAACTGGCCGCAGGCGGAAAAGCTCTGTCTGTCGCTGTTTGAGCACAACGGGGTGGAACTGCAGACCGCGGCCTGGTATACGCTCGTCCGCACGCATCTGGCCGGTCTGTACGGCATGAACGAAGGACTGGCAATACTGGACGCGCTCCTCTCCCGCCAGTGGGGCAATATCTGGCCACAGCCTGTGCATGCGCGTATGGACATTCTTAGCGCCCTCAGCAGACGGTTACAACAGACGATGCGCACCCTGACGCTGACCTGTACCGATCTCAGCCTGTTGTACCAGACAGAAGAACACCTGAACGCACTGGGCGACATATTGCAGCGTCTTGAACTGAGGCATGCCAGCCAGCTCGATGCCCTGCGTACCCTGGTCCATAACGCGGCGGTACGGCTGGAAAACAGCGACGGCGGGCATGAGGCGGGCGGTGCTGTTCTCCCGGCCAGCTTTACGGCCCAGACAGAACACGTCAGGAGGGTCTATGTTGCGCAGCCGGAGCCGCTGCCGGACAGGCAGGTGATGACCGCGCCGCCTCCGGTGAAGCCCTGGGAGCCATTTGCCGCCGGAGTGGCGACCATGCTGGTGATTGCCAGCTCGGTGGCATGGGGATGGCAGACGATGCATACGCCAGACCCGGCCCAAACGCAGCTCGATGCCACTCTGGCGCCTTTACCTGACGAATTATCCAAAGCGCAGTTGCAGGCGCTGCGACAAGCTTCACCATCACCCGTGGCAGGGCTTAGCAAGACGCAACATCGGCTAGCACAGCTTAGGGAACTGAAACCTGACTGGGCATGGCGCTACGGCGATAGCCTGGTGCAGCAGGCGCTGATCCTTTGGCCGCAAGAGGCGAAACCGCTGGCGCAACAGTGGCAGAAGCAGGTTAATGTTGCTGCACTTCCGCAGCCATATCTGACTGGCTGGCATCAGGGAATGACCCAATTGCAACAACTGGCGAACCGGCTTAACGCACTTGATGAACAGCGGGGTAAGTACATGACGGTCAGCGAGCTGAAATCAGCGGTATTTACCATGATGCAGGCATTTAACAGTGCCGTGCCTGCAGAGGAACAATTGCGACAGTTGGCAGTTCTGCCTGAAAACCAGCCGTGGCCTGCCGCGCAGCAGATCCAGACAGAACAGCATCTGCAGCAGTTGGTTGCCCGTTATGCCCTGATGAAACAAAAAACGGCGGAATAGCTACAAACGGTTCCCTCGTTTAAGAAGGCAAGGAAGCATCCGGGAAGATAAATATGGCCGGTCAGCGCAGGGGGCGCGGATCCTGGTTTAACCGTGTGAAAGAGAACAGAGGCAACAACGTGTCAGCCAGAGAACGTTTCTTTAAAAAAGTGCAACAGAGTAACAAGAACATAACGTCAGGTAACACCTCAGTTGAGGCTGAAATCGTTGAATTCTGCGAGCGGTTAGAGGAGCTGGCGCAGCAAATCATTGAGTGGTTTGCGGGCACCAGCATTGAAGTCACGTTATCACCTCAGTATCTTAACGATCTGAGCACATTAGGTTATAGCCTGAGCAGCGGGATTTGCCGCTATGAGATAGCGACTATCCTTCTGCAGAATGGCGAGCGCTGTGTCAGTATCTTGCCAGAGCAGCTCTTCCGTACAGGAGAAACCGGTTGTGTAAGAATGCGTGTTGAAGCTCCGGCCTTTCGTGAGGTGTTTTACCTGAGCATGGCGCCGGAAGCGGGCTGGTTTATCCGGCGCGAGTTTCAGAGCATTAAAGAACGTGTTCTTTTGACGGAAGAACGCTTTTTTGTTGCGGTCGATCGTCTGGCTTGAAGAGCGTATGTAAAGAGCAGGTTGCCTTGCAGGCCTATTCCAATAACTTCGCAAATTTCGCCAGCCACTGCGGATGCGCAGGCCAGGCCGGCGCGGTGACCAGGTTACCGTCAACGTGAGCCTGATCGATGCCGATATCGGCGTACTCGCCGCCGCTGAGTCGCACTTCAGGCGCGCAGGCCGGGTAGGCGCTACAGGTTCGCCCTTTCAGGATCCCGGCGGCTGCCAGCAATTGTGGGCCATGACATACGGCCGCAATGGGTTTGCGCGCGGCGTCAAATGCCTGTACCAGCTTCAGCACGTCAGCATTTAACCGCAGGTATTCAGGCGCTCTGCCGCCGGGGATGAGCAGGGCATCATAGTCCTGCTCGTTGACGGAAGAAAAATCGGCATTGAGGGTAAAACGGTGGCCGGGTTTTTCGCTATACGTCTGAGCTCCGTCGAAGTCATGGATCGCCGTCATGACATAGTCACCTTTCGCTTTGTCGGGGCAGACCGCGTCAACCTGGTGGCCAATCATCTGTAAGGCCTGAAAAGGAACCATCGTTTCATAATCTTCGGCGTAGTCGCCCACCAGCATCAGGATCTTCTTGCTCATCATTTTCTCTCTTTAATGGATAACGATGTTTTCGATATAACCTGGTGTAGCGCAAATGTCGGAAATAAAAAAGCCCGTCAGAGCACGGGCAAAATAAGCAAGTGATTTAGCAATTCGTTACCAACGTAATGGAGGATAACGGCGCGTATCTTACGCGTCTGTTAACAAGACCGATACCTGATAATTTCGGTAGGTGAAACAACGGATTAAACATGCGTTACAGCGCGTCGAAAGTGGGATAAATGCTGTTTTCAATATATTCCGCCACTAACCAGATCTCGCCGCTAAAGATAAACCACAATCCGAAAATAATAAGCATTAAAATAATTATGGTGAGGATTATTTCTGTTCTTCCCATTGCAGACATTACCCACCCATTGTTGTTTTCAATCAAGACCGGCATTGTAGCGGGGCTTTATCCGATACACCAGTTTCACGCCGCCAGGACTTTATTGCGGCCGTCATTCTTGGCGCGATAAAGCGCGTCATCCACCCGTTTAAAGAGATCGTCGATACTCTCATCCTGGTTGTGCCGCGCCACGCCAATGCTCACCGTAAAACGCGGCAGGCCTGGGATCGTGATGCGGGCAACCGCGGCGCGGATCGTTTCCGCGATTTGCATGGCGGTGTCGAGCGACGTGCGCGGCAGCAGAATGACGAACTCTTCACCCCCCCAGCGAAACACAAAATCCTCTTTCCGGCTACAGGCTTCCAGCGTACGCGAAAGCGAGATGAGCACTTCATCCCCCTTCAGATGACCAAAAACGTCGTTGATATTCTTAAAATGATCGGTATCGACCAGCAGCAAACTGAATTGCTGCTGTACGGGAAGGTGAGTGAGATTCGTTTGCTCAGCGATAATATAGAACTGACGTCGGTTGAGCAGGCCCGTCATGGCGTCCCGTAGTGCGGCATGTTCCAGCTCAAGCTCCAGCCGTTTTTGCTCGGTGATGTCATGAATAATGCACAACATCAGCTTATCACCGTATATCTCTATCGGCCCGGCATAGGTCTGAACATGGCGGGTTGAGCCATCGGCAAGACGGTGCACAAAGTTGAGTGGCTTATGTCCACCCGGCAGGGCCGCTATTTCACTCATTACCGGAATAACATCCCGCCCCAGCGTGTTGATTTCCCAGGTATGCTTGTTGCACATCTCATCATGCGAGTAGCCGTAAAAGTTAAGCGCTGCCAGATTGGCATCGACTATTTGTCCATCACGGGCGGGGTCGATCAATAACATCGGTGCGCTGTTCGTCAGAAAAAAACGGGCGTAAAACCCCTGTTTTTTGCGCTGATAAGTGGCGGAGCGACTGGCTTTAAGCCCTGTCGGCACCGGATGCGAAATCCCTTCAAACACGATCATGTCGCCGTACGGCGGGTGGTAGGTCAGCGAAAGACGACAGCTCAACGCGGTTTCATGTCCGTCGCGCCAGATTGTCCAGATTTCGACAATTTCCTGATCCGTTTTGAGTTCAGGAATATACATTGACAGCACGGCTTGCGCATTTGCTGAGAAGGGGCCTTTGCGCAGGTCATCCAGTGTTTTATCCCCCATCACGTGAGCCGCGGCCGTGTTCGCGAAAATAATATGGCCGGAAACGGGGGAGATCAGCCACACAGGCGTTTTAATGAAATTCAGTGCATCAAAAGTATTTTGCGACATAAGGAATTCCTGTATATCGGCACAATATGCCTGACGATCACGACAGAATCGACTCGTGTTGACCCTTTTGAACCATACTCCTGTTAACCCTGTGAGGCATGATTTTTTTGTGAAATAAAAGCGGATTCCGTATGAATTTTACCAATGGGTATAATCTGTTTCTCTGAATTAATCTGCAGCAGCAACCACGGAACCTGTTCGGCAGGTAAAGGTCTGGAGAACAGGAACCCTTGCAAATAGTCACACCCCAGCTCCGTTAACACCGCCCGTTGCTCTTCCGTTTCGATCCCTTCAGCAACAACATACATCTCCATTGTCCGGGCAATATTGATAATGGTCTCCACCAGCTTGCGGCTTTTTTCATTTTCCAGCATTGACGTTACAAAGCTTTTGTCAATTTTGAGCTCTTTTGCCGGAAGCACGCTGAGCATGAGCAGATTAGAATAACCGGTGCCAAAATCATCAATAGAGACGGTGATCCCGGCCTGGTTGAATGCACTCAGTAATTCGATACTGCGGTCAAGATTTTTAAGGGCAGTGCTCTCCGTGACCTCGAGAATGAGTCGGGAAGGCGACAGATTATATTTTTGCAACATGGACGATACGATTTGAAAGATATCCGGCTGTTCAAACTGCACAGGAGACAGGTTAAAGGAGAGCGTCCAATGGGCAAAACCTTGTTCAGTCCAGAAATGCAGCTGTCGGCATGCCGCTTCAATCGCCCAGTTACCCACAGGGATAATTAATCCTGTCTGTTCCAGCGAAGGTAAAAACAGATTCGGCAGCAGCACGCCTTGTTCGGGATGTCGCCAGCGCAGAAGCGCCTCAAAGCCATGGATTGTCTTCTCTTCAGCATGCCAGGTAGGTTGATACCACAGTTCAAACTGATCGCGCTCGAGCGCCTGGGTGAGCTCCTGCAGAAAACCGGGGTTGGCCGGGATCGCCGTCGACATCTCTGTCCGGTAGACCGCCCAGTCGTTTCGGCCCGCCTTCTTCACGTAATGCATTGCGGCATCCGCTTTTAGTTTTAATTCGTGCAGCGTTTCACCATCCTGAGGATAGCGGCTGACGCCTGCACTGAGTGTGGTGCTCAGTGTATGCCCGCACAGGGAAAGAGGGCGGCGCAAGTGTTCGAGCAGCGTGGGGAGCAGGGTCTGGAGTTTATCGTCATCACATTCAGGAACCAGCAGGATAAAGGCATCGCCTCCCAGTCTTGCCAGGGTCATCTCTCGGGTCAGCCTCGCCGTGATGCGCTGTGCAATGGTGATTAACAACTCATCGCCGACATTATGTCCCCAGGTGTCATTAACCTGTCTGAAGTGATCAACGTCCAGGAAAACTACGGCAAATTGCTTATTACTGAGCAGCGCACTGCGCAGGCAATCCTGCATCCGGAGATCCATCTGGTGGCGGTTAGCCAGGCCGGTGAGGGCGTCAAATCGCGCCTGGAGCTCGAGCTGGCGATTAAGCTGTTGCAGATTTTCCGTTAACCGACTGGTGCGCCAGTGTGAATCAATAAGCGAGATAATCAACATGATGCCGAGCAGGCTCAGCGTTGTTACTGAAACCCAGATAGATAATCCCAGTTCGCTGATCCCGCCGGGAAGGGTATGTGTCATGTCACCAAACTGAGCGGCACGCATTCCGGTGTAGTGCATGGCGCAGATGGCAGCCCCAAGGACTAAAGCGGCGAGAATGCGATTGATGAAGATCCCTTTTCGCTGATGCCGCAGGTGGAAGGCCAACCAGATTGCGGCTCCGGAGGCCATTATGGCAATCAATATGGATAAGCCGACGGTACGTTGATCCCAGATGATGGGGCTATCCAGCATCAGCGCGGCCATGCCGGTATAGTGCATCGACACGACTCCCGCACTCAGAATTAAGGTGGAGAGGATCAGCCTAAAGGTAGAAAGACGAGCGCCCGTCACGGCAATATTCATTGCCAGCGTAGACGCCACCACCGCGACGCCCAGTGAGGCAAGGGTTAACCAGAGGTGATAGCTCATGATCATGGGCATTTTCATCGCTAACATGCCGATAAAATGCATCGACCAGATCCCGATGCCCAGCGTAACCCCTCCGGCAATACGCCAGAACATTGCCGCCTTGCGACCGGAGAGGGGGATTTTTCCTGCACTGTCCAGAGCCAAAAACGAGGCGATAAAGGCCACGAGATAAGAGATGGCTATTAACACTGGGTCCCACGATACATTGAGCATTATGCAATCCCGCATCAAAGAGGGTTACTGACTTCGCCTGCCGGGCACATCTTTATTGGCAACGAGCATGCGCGTTCAAACACTATTAGTTAGGGGACTCGTAAAATGACCAGCCCTATTTAAATCTCAAACTGCAAGCAATATAAAATATATTCTCAGTATTAACCTGTTAAGCACAGCTAAACAAGGGCTAATAATTGCAGCAAAGCTCCTTAAATATGCGGGAGGTTATCACGTTTCGCTGACGGAGATGGTATCGCTTAAGTTCGTCTTAGACCAGTATCACAGCATTCATGGCACAATATTTCCAGCAATACACTGTTTTTATCTTACTTAAGTTAAATTGAAGGTTGCTAACCACGAAACAACAAACCATCGGTATTCGTGAGGACAAACGTCATTGTGGATGCTATAACCCTTAATGCCGACCAAAAATATAAAGTTGTGGGAATGATTATGCTAAGAAATATTAGTGTCAGAACCTTCATTGTCTATTTCCTTTTGTCTCTTTTTTTGATAAACGCAGCTGTCGTGGTTCTTTTTTCGGGCGCGTCGCCGCTCTTTATTACGCTCAATGTAATAAATATGATTGCTCTTTTTTTACTCTGGGCCTACATGACCAAATATCTTGTGACACCGATCAATACTGTGAAAAAAAGTATTGAAGAAATAACGGCAGGAAATCTTGGCGTGACGATCCCGGAGTTTGGTAACAACTGCGCAGGGCGTTTAATCCCTGGGATTAATAGCCTCTCGAGCAATATTGCGACACTGGTCCGGGAAATCAGGGCATCGTCACACACCGCCATGACCTTATCGGATCAACTCTCCTCACGCAGCGCGCAACTTTCTGTGAAAACGGAGCAGCAGTCTGCCTCGCTGGTGCAAACCGCGGCCAGCATGGAGCAGATGGCGGCAAGCACCAGAAATAATGCCGATAACACCCGGCTGGCCAGTGAACAGGCCAATGAGGCCACCCTTCAGGCACGCAAGGGCGGAGAACTGATGGGGCAGGTTGCTCACAATATGCAATCGATCACCGAATGCGCGCAGCAAATGACGGAGATTATCTCGATGATCGACGGCATTGCCTTCCAGACCAATATCCTGGCGCTTAACGCAGCCGTTGAGGCTGCAAGGGCGGGAGACCACGGAAAAGGATTCTCTGTAGTTGCAGAGGAGGTACGAAATCTGGCTCACCGCAGCGCGGACGCGGCGAAGAACATCAAAACGCTGATTGAAGTGACGAGTAATAACGTGACGCAGGGCGTAACGGTGGTGTCAGAAGCGGAAAAAAATATGCGTGAGATAGTGGCCGGATCCGGCAATGTCAGCCGTCTGATGGATGAAATTTCCAGCTCGACATCCGAGCAGGAGAAAGGGATTTCGCAGATCACGGTGGCATTATCAGAGCTGGAAAGGGTCACGCAAAGCAATGTGGCTATGGCGGAGGAACTTAACGGATCTTCCGACGTGCTGCGTAATCAGGTTATCGAATTGCAGTCCCGGACACGCAACTTCCGGCTCGACGGGAGAGCCCCCTCTGACGGTTCGTTGTCGGCACCGGGTGTTCCGCTGTCGTTCGCGCAGCGACAAGGACATTCCGTGTGAGATGGCACCGCCGTTAGCCGTACAATTCCCGAGCGATTTCAGCGCCATGCGGAACATAGTGGTTGCGTAACCTCTGCCGAAAGCTAGACTGACAACGAAAAGCTAAAAGGTGGAGGCGTTGTGGAGAGCATAAAAGGGTCTGAACTGAACGTTCCTGACGCAGTGTTTGCGTGGGTGTTCGACGGTAATGGCGGTGCCCGGCCGCTGGAAGACAACGATGAGATTGATCACGCGCATCCCTGCTGGCTACACCTGAACTATACCCATCCGGACAGCGCAGACTGGCTGGCATCAACCCCACTGTTGCCGAACAACGTACGCGATGCGCTGGCGGGTGAAAGCCTGCGGCCACGCGTGAGCCGGATGGGGGACGGTACGTTGATCACCCTTCGCTGTATTAACGGCAGCACGGATGAGCGTCCGGATCAGCTGGTGGCGATGCGGGTCTATATGGATGACGGTCTTATTGTCTCCACTCGTCAGCGTAAAGTGCTGGCGCTGGATGACGTGGTGAACGATCTGAAAGAGGGCACCGGGCCGACTGATTGCGGTAGCTGGCTGGTGGATGTCTGCGATGCGCTTACCGATCATGCGAGTGAGTTTATTGAAGAGCTGCACGACAAAATTATCGACCTGGAAGATAACCTGCTCGATCAGCAAATACCGCCGCGCGGCTTCCTGGCGTTACTGCGCAAACAGCTGATCGTGATGCGCCGCTATATGACGCCACAACGCGATGTGTATGCCCGCCTCGCCAGCGAACGCTTCAGCTGGATGAACGACGATCAGCGTCGCAGGATGCAGGATATTGCGGACAGGCTTGGGCGCGGGCTGGATGAAATTGATTCCTGTATCGCCAGAACGGCGGTGATGGCGGATGAGATCGCCCAGGTGATGCAGGAGTCGCTGGCCAGAAGAACCTACACGATGTCGCTGATGGCAATGGTCTTTTTACCCAGCACCTTCCTGACCGGACTGTTTGGCGTAAACCTGGGCGGTATCCCCGGAGGGGCTTATCGTTACGGTTTTACTGCGTTTTGCGTCATGTTAGCTGTTTTGATTGGCGGTGTTGCATGGTGGTTGCATCGTAGTAAATGGTTGTAAATTTACGCTTTTTACACCTTATACGCGGTTCAAAACGCTCTTTTAATTGAGCGAAGTCAATAAACCCAGGCCGCGTAAGGTGCAATATTACTCCCGCAGGTGAATGCAACGTCAAGCGATGGGCGTTGCGCTCCATATTGTCTTACTTCCTTTTTTGAATTACTGCATAGCACAATTGATTCGTACGACGCCGACTTTAATAGTCGGCTTTTTTTTGCCTCCCGTTTCTCAGGGTCTACCCTAAAAGGGTCAATCCAAAAAACTGGAGGGAAAGATGAACCATCTACTCGCGCTGCAACTGCTGCATTCACGGCAGTCCGATCCGGTCCCGACCGACCCAACGCCGATGCCCGATCCCATTCCTCGTCCGCAGCCTATGCCCGACCCGCCGCCCGATGAAGAACCGATTAAATTGTCGCATCGAACCCCGAGATCTGCGAGGATACGCGCCATCTGACTGCAAAGATGACCACGAGAGACTATTGTGACCGCTTTTTCTACCCTGAATGTTCTGCCTGCCGCCCAACTCGATAACCTCAACGAGTTGGGATACCTCACGATGACGCCTGTTCAGGCGGCCGCATTACCCGCCATTCTTGAGGGGCGCGATGTTCGCGTACAGGCAAAAACCGGCAGTGGGAAAACGGCAGCGTTCGGTCTTGGGCTGTTACAGCATATTGATGCCACTCTGTTCCAGACCCAGTCTCTGGTTCTGTGCCCGACCCGCGAACTGGCCGACCAGGTCGCGGGTGAGTTGCGTCGTCTGGCGCGCTTCCTGCCCAACACCAAGATCTTAACCCTCTGCGGCGGACAGCCGTTCGGGGCGCAGCGTGATTCGCTCCAGCATGCGCCGCATATTATTGTCGCGACACCAGGCCGTCTGCTGGATCATCTGCAAAAAGGCACCGTTTCACTGGATGCCCTGCAAACGCTGGTGATGGATGAAGCGGACCGTATGCTGGATATGGGCTTCAGCGACGCGATCGACGAGGTGATCCGCTTCGCGCCGGAAGATCGTCAGACGTTGTTATTTTCTGCGACCTGGCCTGAGGCCATCGCTGCGATCAGCGGCCGTGTACAAAAAAATCCGCTCACGATTGAAATCGACAGCGTGGATGCGCTGCCTGCCATCGAGCAGCAGTTCTTTGAAACCTCGCAGCAGGGCAAAATCCCGCTTCTGCAGAAATTGCTGAGCCAGCACCAGCCCGCCTCCTGCGTGGTGTTTTGTAACACCAAAAAAGATTGCCAGGCAGTGTGTGATGCCCTGAATGCCGCCGGGCAAAGCGCGCTGTCATTGCATGGCGATCTGGAACAGCGCGATCGTGACCAGACGCTGGTTCGCTTCGCCAACGGCAGCGCCCGTGTACTGGTCGCGACCGATGTCGCCGCACGTGGGCTGGACATTAAATCGCTGGAGCTGGTTGTTAACTACGAGCTGGCCTGGGATCCAGAAGTACACGTTCACCGCATTGGGCGTACTGCACGCGCGGGAAACAGCGGGCTTGCCATTAGCTTCTGCGCGCCGGAAGAGGCGCAGCGCGCCAATATCTTGTCTGAAATGCTGCAGATAAAGCTTAACTGGGTGAACACCCCGGGGAACGTTCGCGTTGTGCCACTCGAAGCCGACATGGCGACGCTGTGCATTGATGGCGGCAAAAAAGCCAAGATGCGCCCGGGTGACGTGCTAGGCGCGCTGACAGGGGACATGGGGCTGGATGGTGCCGATATCGGCAAGATTACCGTTCATCCGGCACATGTCTATGTGGCAATCCGCCAGGCGGTTGCGCATAAGGCCTGGAAGCAGCTGCAAAACGGTAAAATTAAAGGCAAAACCTGCCGGGTCAGATTGCTGAAATAAGCGGCAGAAAAAACGCGTCTCAGACGGACTCTGAGACGCGACAGGATTATTTCACTTCAAGTACGTTCAGGCGCAGCTCGTCAAACTGATTATCATCCTCTTCCGGCTGCCAGCCCGCAGGCTGCATGGGGATCTCTTCCCGATCAAACGCCAGATCGCCGCCATTCACTACCTCTGAATCATGGTTGATGCCTTTGAAGTCGAACAGCTCAACATCCGCAAGGTGTGAAGGCACCACGTTCTGCATGGCGCTGAACATGGTTTCGATGCGTCCTGGATAACGTTTATCCCAGTCACGCAGCATGTCACCAATGACCTGGCGCTGCAGGTTTGGCTGAGAGCCACACAGGTTGCATGGGATAATCGGGAAAGCTTTCGCCTGGGAGAAGCGTTCAATGTCCTTCTCGCGGCAATAGGCGAGAGGGCGGATGACAATATGTTTGCCGTCATCGCTCATCAGCTTAGGCGGCATGCCTTTCATCTTCCCGCCGTAGAACATGTTCAGGAACAGCGTTTGCAGGATATCGTCGCGGTGATGACCGAGCGCAATTTTTGTCGCACCCAGCTCTGTCGCAGTACGGTACAGAATGCCACGGCGCAGACGAGAGCAGAGAGAGCAGGTGGTTTTGCCCTCCGGGATCTTCTCTTTTACGATACCGTAGGTATTTTCTTCGACGATTTTGTACTCAACGCCCAGCTTATCGAGATATTCCGGCAGAATATGCTCAGGGAAACCCGGCTGTTTCTGGTCAAGGTTTACGGCTACCAGGGAGAATTTCACCGGCGCGCTCTGCTGAAGATTACGCAGGATCTCCAGCATGGTGTAGCTGTCTTTCCCCCCTGACAGGCAAACCATGATCCGGTCGCCTTCTTCAATCATATTGAAGTCTGCAATGGCTTCGCCCACATTACGGCGCAGCCGCTTCTGCAGCTTATTCAGGTTGTATTGTTCTTTCTTTGTATTTGATTGATTGTCTTGCATTTATTGCTACCTTCGGAGCCAGCAGGGGCAAAAGTTTCCAGCGTGCCGGCTAATCGTTAAGCATCAGCACCTGTTCGCCATTCATTTTCCACGCATTCTATGCCGCAACTGTCTGGCTATGAAAGATGGGTTAACGCCGGCAGTCAATGCCAGCGGGCAAAAGTATGTCGCGTATGGTACGGATTCCGGCGGCGAATACCAGCACGTTTTACAGCGATGAAGGATCTTGTGCCGACTTGCGGTAAAGCGTAATCGGCTTTCTGTTCGCCATCAGCGAGACGTGGTCGACATAAGGCGGGTAAGGGCAGGCAAGCTCCGCTCAGTACAATGGCGGAGCCAGTAAAACGGAAGGAGAGATCAGGCGGTTACTTCTCTACAATCTCTTTCACATCCGATTGATGAATCTGATGAATGCTGCCATCTGCATCTTTGTATGAAATTAAACCGGTGTCTTTATCTCGCTCTGGTTTTCCATGTGTGGTCATCATATGTCCATCTTTGGTCGATATGACATAATCACTTGAGCACCCTGTTATTGCTAACGCGACACCTAATGCCAAAAATGCAAAAATACCACCCTTCATATTAACCTCTAATTAACTTTATAGTTACAATCGTTTTAATACAACATTATTTAACAACAGTGAATTGCAACGCTTCATCAACGAAAGGGTATTTCCATTTTATGCATAAAAGAGGCAATAAACGGCCACAGTGTATCCGTATATGTGGCGTTTAATCTTGTGCTTCTATTTGAAACCCGTCTGTTTTATAGATGTAATACTTTATGGCTATTTCACGTTGCTCTTCATTCGCATTAGTATTGATTTAACGTGTATCGCTGCTTATTATCTTGCGTTTCAGCGTATGGGAATTTGAAGCTCGCATGCGACTTTACTGACGTGCTGGCGGCCCGGATTAGACAATCACTGGCGAACGGTTCCCTTAAGATGATATCCCACAGGAAGGGTTGAAAGTGTTTAAGTTAAGTTCTTTTGGTTTTATGATTTTATTGTGCTCAGGGTGTAGTTCTGATGTGGTTATCACTCCGCCGGAAAAACCGGTCTATAAGCCAATGCCTGATATAACGCAATCTGTAACACCGTCTCAGCAACGGGCGATCATGGCTGGTGAACGTCCCGACTGGACAGACAGAGCACCGGTCACCACGACCAGGCGTTATTAATTCCTGCCCATGTGATGCTGACATGGAATTTTAGCGTGGCCTGCACGAATGGCCACTTTAATTGCGCTATGTTGAGCGTTTATTCATCTTCATACTATTAAGCTGTTTTCCCCGAACAAAGCAGGAGGGAAACGGTGATCGCTATTTTAAAAGCATGTCTTTTAGTTGGGTGCTTCCTGGCAGGTTGTGTCTTGTATCTTCATCTTTTTACGTCAATGAAAGAAGTATGTATTAAAGATACGGCAGGAGAAGTGTTTCACGTGCGCAAGGTTGAAAATGCTGCAGATTGTCAGACTTTTAACTGGAGCACGTATATACAGTGTGGCTATTTCTAATTGTACATAGTAAAAACAATCTACACCTGATTCATGCGAAAGATAACGTATAATGCCTTCTCGAAATACGTTTATGATCCTGAGGCAGGCGCTATGACATTGAATCAATTTTGTTTTTTTATACTGATCTGTGCTGCGTTCTGCAGTCTGTTGTCCGCCTGGCCCGTAGCCATATGGTTCCTGCTCATCAACGTGCTGACAATGGTTATTTACGGCGCCGATAAAATGGCAGCACGAAAAGGAATGCGCAGGATACCGGAAGTGACCTTACTGGTCTTCGGCATTGTGGGCGGATGGCCTGGCGCCATTATGGGCCAACAGATTTTTCGCCATAAAACGCAAAAGCAGCCGTTCAAAACCTGGTTTTTACTGACTGTCGTCGTGAGCATCGTAGCCACGGTAGCGCTGTATCATTTTGGTTTTATTGTTCGCTAGTGAGCATCATCACTGCCAATAGTAGTAGGCCAAATCCTGGTGGGTTGCTGTTTTTTGTCCGTTCTGAATAATACGTGCAACAACAAGGACGACAGCATCTCATGAAAATAAAATTCATTACGCTGGCAGCGCTGATGTTTTATTCATCGCCTGGCTGGTCGACGTTTCAGGAACGGGAATATAATACCTGGTATATAAAAAATGCCGTTCTTTATGACATGACGCAGACGTCGGAAGGTTTTCCGGTAATGGTGAGCGTATCTCAGCCCGGGAAAAAATCCGCTAATCTGGTGGTTTCCTATATCACAGAAGGGCAATGCGGAGAAAATACGCTGCCGCTTAATGTGAATGGTAAAGTGCTGCCCGCCAGATATTACTGTGTTCAGGTTGGGTCGAACAGAATTGAACATTTTTCAGTGGTCGATGCAAACAGCGTCAATGCCCTGGTGACGCATCTGAATTCAGATTTCACCCTTCTGCTGCAAAACGATATCAAGATTTGGGCCGCAAATATCAAATCGCCGAAATACGGTCTGACACCGCGTTTTTAAAATCCTGCTACGCTTGTTTGTGGTATCAGGAGCATGAACATGAAGAACAAAGATGAACAAACCGGGTTAGTTGGGCTGGCGATTGGTGCCGCCGTTATTGGGCTGGTTTCAGCGCAGAAACCGATCGATCGCAACAGTATTGTCGATGAACTGCTGAGGCTCGGCAGGCAAAAGGGTGACGGCGTGGAGGATGAGGTGTTCGTCAAGGCCGCTGAGCTGGTGAAAAAAGGGGTTTAAAAGATGGCTGATATTCGTCATGCACGGTGCCATTGTGGCGCAGTGGCATTCACCGTTACGTTGACCGATGGGTTAAATACCGCCCGGCGCTGCAGCTGTTCTTTTTGTCGGATGAGAGGGGCGGTTGTGGTCTCTGCGCCGTTAACCGGTATTACCGTCACCAAAGGCGAGGATAAGCTTACGGAGTACCGCTTTAACACCGGTACGGCCCGGCATTTCTTCTGTTCGGTCTGCGGGATTTATACCTTCCATCAGCGGCGTTCCAATCCCAATGAATATGGCGTGAATGTTGCCTGTTTTGAAAATGTCTCCCCGTTCGATTTTCCCGAGGTGACGGTGATGGATGGGGTCAATCATCCTGCAGATGGTGACAGCGGCGTCTTTGGCTATCTCTCTTTTCGCAAACGCACGTCAACGGAAGCGTCCTAGCCGCCTGGCCACTTTGTGATAACGCTGGCTATAGTGGGAAGTGGGTATCGTAAAGAGGAGACATTATGCTTAGTGTTGAAAAAGACGACCCGCGTGAGGCGCCTGAATCTGGGGATAAAAAGCCTCAGCCCGTGAAAAAATAATGTTCACGAAGGGTACTATGGCCACCGGCACTGCTGGTGGCTTTTTGTTTCAGAAGCTCACTCTTAATGCCTGTCGAGGTGATTTAGCAACGTGCCGAGATGCCCAACAATATCGCGGAAATCGAAAATTAACGCCATCCACAAACATGCTAAAAGCGCCAGTAGGGCAAGGGATACACGACCAAACAACACAGTTATCCTTAATGAGGAGAGGGATATCTGCGCAGTCTAACCCGCATTCTTTCAACTTACCCTCAACAATCTCGCGATAGCGTGCTGTTGTGCGACTAACATCAAAAAAAAAATGAGCCCGCATGATGCTACGGGCTCAGACCATCAGAACTGGTAAACCAGGCCTAATGCGACGACATCATCGGTACCAATACCGTTGTTTTTGTAGAAGCTGTCATCTTCATCCAGCAGGTTGATTTTATAATCCACATAGGTGGACATATTTTTGTTGAAGTAATAGGTGGCGCCAACGTCAGCATATTTAACCAGATCCTGATCGCCCTGACCGTTACCCAGGTCTTTACCTTTCGACTGCAGGTAGGAAATTGCCGGACGCAGACCAAAATCGAACTGGTATTGTGCGGTAACTTCAAAGTTCTGGGTTTTATTCGCCACGGCGCTTTCATTGTCGCCGTAAGGGGTCATATTGCGGGTTTCAGAATACATGGCCGCCAGATAGATATTGTTGGCGTCATATTTCAGACCCGCGGTCCAGGCATCTGCTTTATCCCCGCCCGCCGTGGTATTTCTCACCTGATCGTTGGTACGGTCGGAAGAGGTATAGGCCGCCCCCGCTGAAATTCCCATACCGAAATCATAGGTGGTAGAAATACCGAAGCCGTCACCGTTCTCATGACGCGTGTCGCGACCATTATTGGTCCCTTCCTGGTTATTGCTGGCATCTTCGTTATTACCCTGATACTGCAGAGCAAAGTTCAGGCCCGGCACCAGACCATAGAAATCGGTGTTGCGGTAGGTTGCTACGCCATTGGCACGGCCGGTCATAAAGTTATCGGCATAGGTGTAAGAGTCGCCGCCGAACTCCGGCAGCATATCGGTCCATCCTTCCACGTCGTACAGGACACCATAGTTACGGCCGTAGTCAAAGGAACCGTAGTCACCGACTTTTACACCGGCAAAGGCCAGACGTGTCCAGGACTGGTTATCAGACCCTTCAGTGTTATTTGCCTGAATGTTGTATTCCCACTGTGCGTAGCCGGTCATCATATCGTTGATCTGGGTTTCGCCCTTGAAACCGAGACGCATATAGGTTTGATCGCCGTCTTTAGACGTGTCATCAGAGAAGTAGTGCAAACCATCTACTTTTCCGTACAGATCTAATTTATTGCCATCCTTATTATAAATCTCTGCTGCATGCGCAGCGCCAGCCATTAACAGAGCCGGAATCATCAGGGCCAGTACTTTTCTTTGCATTATGATATTCCTTTGCGGTTGTTTTTATTTAATTACCTGTTGAACTTTCCGTTGCGGAAAGTTGTCACATGCTAGATCACTCCACGGAAAGAGTAATAAATTATAATTGTTACTAAGTGAGTAAAATCTAAAGGAGATCGTTCCGTGGAAATGTTAATTTGTCTGGTGAATGCTTTAACGAAAAATATAATAAATTAAAATTATTAATCACGCTGTAAATCAGGTAATGTCTGCGTCGTTATATGCCTTTAAGATTATTATCCATAATTCTCGTGAATGTCATTTATTCATTTAAAGGGATTATCTGGACTGGCCCGGTGTTAAAATGCCGGGCTTTTTTATGGCAAAAAAATGCCCGGACAAGCCGGGCAAGGGAATTATTCGCGGGCGGTTTTTTCCGCTTTCCCGGCCATTTGCGCCAGGAAGTCATACCGTTTTTGCAGATCGGCGGCCGCATCCTTCCACAGTTGCTCAGCCACCTCTGGCTGTTGCGCATTGAGGCGACGGAAGCGCTGCTCCTGCAGCAGTGTCTCCGCCAGGGCATCTGACGGTGGCCGTGAATCGAGCGCCAGCGGCAGTTTACCTTCCTCTGCCCGGCGCGGGTCAAAGCGATAAAGCGGCCAGAAGCCCGTCGCGGTCAACTGTCGCATCTGGTCGTGGCTGAGCGCCAGATCGTAACCATGCTCTTCGCAAGGGCTGTAGGCGATGATAAGCGATGGTCCCGGATAAGCTTCCGCCTCCTGAATCGCTTTCACCGTCTGGTTAAGTTGCGCGCCGAGTGAGATTTGCGCAACGTAGACGTGTCCATACATCATCATGCTGACACCAAGGTCTTTACGCGCCTTGCGTTTGCCGTGTTCACCAAATTTCGTTACGGCCCCGAGCGGCGTGGCTTTTGACGCCTGTCCGCCGGTATTGGAATAACACTGGGTATCCAGCACCAGGATGTTCACGTTCTCGGTCAGGCTCAACACATGATCCAGCCCGCCAAAGCCAATGTCGTATGCCCAGCCATCGCCGCCAATCAGCCAGATTGATTTCTCAACCAGCGCATCAGCGTCAGTCACCAGTTGCTCTGCACCGTCAACGCCCTGAAGGGCGTTGCGAAGCGCCGTAACCTGCTCGCGACGCACCTCTGGCGTGGCTTCAGCGTGCAGCGCAGCGTTCAGTTCGGCAGGGATATTATCGGCAAACTGGTCCAGCAGGCGCATCACGCGCGCGCGGTGCTGATCCACCGTTAAGCGGAAGCCAAGACCAAATTCGGCGTTATCCTCAAACAGCGAGTTTGCCCATGCCGGACCGCGGCCGTTGGCATCGGTGGTATAAGGTGTGGACGGCAGGTTACCGCCATAGATAGACGAACAGCCGGTCGCGTTGGCGATCAGCATCCGGTCACCGTACAGCTGCGTCAGCAGTTTAATGTACGGTGTTTCACCGCAGCCGGAGCAGGCGCCGGAGTATTCGAACAGCGGGGTTATGAGCTGTGAAGTACGGATATCAATACGTTCCAGCTTGCTACGGTCGATTTCCGGCAGGTTCAGGAAGAAGTCATAATTCACTTTCTCTTCTTCCACGTGTTCCAGGCGCGACATCATATTGATGGCTTTGATATCCGGATTCTGCCGGTCTTTGGCCGGGCAGACCTCGACGCAGAGATTACAGCCCGTGCAATCTTCCGGTGCGACCTGCAGAACGTATTTCTGTCCGCGCATATCGCGGGATTTCACATCCAGCGAGTGCAGGCTGGCCGGGGCCGATTCCATGGCGTCAGGGGAAACAACTTTGGCACGGATGGCTGAGTGTGGGCAGGCTGCAACACAGTGATTGCACTGGGTACACAGCTCTTCCTTCCAGATGGGGATCTCTTCGGCGATATTGCGTTTTTCCCAGCGGGTGGTGCCCATCGGCCAGGTGCCATCCGGCGGCAGGGCGGAGACGGGAAGGGCATCGCCCAGCCCCGCCAGCATGGCCGCCGTTACGGTTTTAACAAAATCTGGAGCCGCATCCGAAACCACCGGAGGACGGTTCGGGCTGCTGGCATTGACTGGCTGGAGTGGCACTTCAAACAGCGACTCGCGCGCCAGCGCCAGTGCCTGCCAGTTGCGTTCAACCAGCTCCTGACCTTTGCTGCTGTAGCTTTTGGCGATCGCACCCTGCAGTTCCATGAAGGCGCTGTCGCCCGGCAGAATATTAGTCAGGTGGAAGAACGCCATCTGCATGACGGTGTTAATGCGAGCGGCAAGTCCGCATTCGCGGGCAATCTTCGCCGCGTTAATGACAAAAAGCCGCGCTTTTTTCTGATTAAGCACCGCCTGCACTTCCTGCGGCAGGCGCGCCCAGACCTCATCCGCACTGTACGGTGTGTTGAGCAGGAAAATACCGCCGGGTTTGAGACGTTCGGCCATCTGGTATTTATCGATAAACTGCAGCTGGTGACAGCCGACAAAATCAGCCTGTGAAATAAGATACGCGGAGCGGATAGGGTGTTCGCTGACGCGCAGATGGGACACGGTCAGTCCGCCGGCTTTCTTTGAGTCATAGACGAAGTAGCCCTGCGCATACCACGGTGTGGAGTTCCCGATGATTTTGATGTTGTTCTTGGTTGCCGAAACGCTGCCGTCACTGCCCAGACCGTAGAACAGCGCTTCGAGTTTCGCGCCGGAGGGCAGGGTGTTTTCCGGCAAGGCCAGTGAGAGATTGGTGACATCATCATAAATACCGACCGTAAAGCGAGGCTTCGGTTTGGTTTCACTCAGCTCATTGAACACTGCCAGCACGCAATCCGGACCGAACTCTTTGGACGACAAACCATAACGTCCGCCAATAACACGCGGCAGCGTTTCGCGTTCGCCGTTATTGAAGGCTTCCGCCAGCGCGGTCATGACGTCCAGATACAGCGGTTCTGCGTGTGCGCCTGGCTCTTTGGTACGATCGAGGACGGCTACGCTACGTGCGCTCTCCGGCAGCGCAGAGAGCAGATGTTGCGCAGAGAACGGGCGGTAGAGGCGAACTTTCAACACCCCAACTTTCTCGCCGTGCGTCAGCAGTTCATCCACGACTTCTTCACAGGTGCCAATGGCTGAACCCATCAGCACAATCACGCGTTCCGCCTGTGGATGGCCATAATATTCAAACGGTTTATATTCCCGTCCGGTGGCGGCAGCGAAATCGTTCATCGCCTGTTCCACATGGTCGTATACCGCGTTGTACCACGGGTTCGTCGCTTCGCGGGACTGGAAGTAAGTATCCGGGTTGGCTGATGTCCCGCGGATCACCGGATGTTCCGGGTTGAGTGCGCGGGCACGATGGGCATCGATGTCCGCCTGCGGCAGAAGCGAGAGAAGGGTGTCGTCTGCCAGCGGCACGATTTTGTTGATTTCGTGAGAGGTGCGGAAACCGTCGAAGAAGTGAATAAACGGCACGCGGCTTTTCAGCGTCGCGATATGGGAAATTAACGCGAAATCCTGGGCCTCCTGAACACTGCTGGCGCACAGCATGGCGCAGCCGGTCTGACGCACGGCCATCACGTCGGAGTGATCGCCAAAAATGGAGAGCGCGTGGGTAGCAACGGTTCGTGCCGCGACGTGCAGGACAAACGGCGTAAGTTGACCGGCCAGTTTGTACAGCGTCGGGATCATCAGCAGCAATCCCTGCGAGGAGGTGAACGACGTGGAAAGCGCTCCCGTCTGCAGCGCACCATGCACCGCAGCAATCGCACCCGCTTCGGACTGCATTTCGACGACTCTCGGGACATCGCCCCAGACATTTTTTAACCCGTTTCCTGCCCAGGCATCTGCCTGTTCGGCCATCGTAGAGCTCGGCGTAATCGGGTAGATGGCGATAACTTCGCTGGTGCGAAACGCGACTGACGCGACTGCACCATTACCGTCAATAGTTTGCATAGGACAACACCCTTACATTGCGCAAAAAAAGAGGGGTCCGTAAACCTGGTCAGACCCTGAATATTATTCCCTTATTTTAGCAAAGGTCGGATTTTGCGATTTTCGCATTTGTGTCCTCGGTATTCTCACCATCAATGAGTAGATCAAACTTTTGGCGAAAAACCCTTCTAAATCTTAAATAATTCAGTTCCAGTATTCATAAGTCGCTGTCATGGCTGCTTTATGTTTGTACTCGAAAGCCTTGCCTTTGTCGTTATCTGGTGAGGAGATAGTGATGTCGATATCCGCCTGGATACATTCCCCGTTAGTGTCCCATTCCTTACAGGTATTCACCGTTTTTTCGATAGTGTAATAGGTCTCGGTGTTCGTCCAGGTCAGCTGGCGACCTGCATCATCGTAAACATACTCATCCACGACGTTAGGTGTGTACCTTTTTGTCAGGCGATGATGCGTGTCGTACTCGTACTCCGTGCGGTAATTCTCAATCGCCAGGTTACTTTTGTTTTCTGAACGGGTAAGAGCCCCTGTTGTATTGAGGGTATACAGAATGGTGCCCATACTGGTTCGATCTTTCTCCCCCGGCGTTGTGGCAGTAATGATGCCGCGGTTAACTGCTTTACTGATAATCCCTTTTTTGTTTAGCAAATACATACCTTCAACATTATGACGGAATAACAGTGTCGATTTTTGGTTGCGCTTGTCCGTTCCGATGCCTTTGCCATCGACAAGGATGCGCCAGCCGTAATCCGCTTTACTGAGTTTTATCGCACTGGTAATCACAAGAACAGATTGAGGATAGGTTGCTGTTTTTACCTCCAGCATGCTGCCGTCAAGAAGTTCGCCACAGCGGTTGTAACTCGCATTTATTGTTGTACGGATGTAACCGTCCGGACTCTCAATCCTGGTCTCAATCGTTTTAGGTATTGCTCCATTAATTTGCTGTTGCAGTAGGATGAAATTATTGGTTTTATTTTTGTTTACGCTTTCGGGTGAGCACTGCTCAGCCCGGGCATGAAAAGAACACAGCGCGAGTACGGCTACGCAAAACGACTTATTGTAAATCGGCATTGATTATTATCCTTATGAACCAGCCTGTTAACGCAATCCCAAAGAGCAAAGCAGTAATATACTGCCAACAGCTTCAGGTTCAACAATATCCAAAAAAATTGCGAGAAATTGTTTCAGCAGCGCATAAATACGCACTTCCGCTCTCGACGACACGGGATGTGATGCCTATTATGCATAGGTTTCGCATTATTAATGGGGGAGAGAGCATGCGTTCAGCGTTTTGGGTAGGGTGTGCCGCGTTATTGTTATCGGCCTGTAGCAACGAACCTGTCCAGCAGGCAACGGCAGCACACGTGACGCCGGGAATGAAAGCCGCGATGTCCAGTTCAGGACAAGCTAACTGCGCGATGATTGGTGGCTCACTGTCGGTTGCCCGCCAGCTCGATGGCTCTGCGATTGGGATGTGTGCCTTGCCAAATGGCAAACGCTGCAGTGAACAGTCGCTTGCCGTAGGATCCTGCGGTAACTACTGATTATTCAGCACGTTTAAACATCAGCGTTTTGTCGGCTGTCGCCAGCGTTAACTGGTCTTCAGTCAGGTCGACCTGCGCCCCTTTGCGCAGCATGTCGCCGATGGCCTGATCCAGTTCGTTCAACTGCGGCTCGGTACAGAGTTTGCGCGTCATGGCCAGCCCTTTAACCTTAAGTTCCCCTTCGGACAATTTTCCCTGTCCGTTGAAACGGTTACACATCACGCCGGAAATGCTGATGTTATTAACCAGGCTGATATCAGGCAGCGCGCTAAACGCGATCTCAGGTTGCGTTGCTGTGGCCTTCACGGCTTTCCCGTCCACATTTTCCAGCACAAAGCGGTGGTTCTTAAGCTGCTCCGGCTGAACGGACGCTTTACCCGGATTAACGCAGCCGGTGAGGACAAGACTGATAACACTTAACGCAATGAATTTTTTCATTTTTCTTCTCGAACTATAAATACCGTGAATCATTTGCCAGTGTAACGATACGCTGGCGAGCGTTAATGGGGTTTATCTGAAAGTGCGGGAAGGAGACCGGGCAACACAGTGGTTGCCCGGGACAAGATCAGTGAGATTTAAACCCGGCGGCCGTCATCAGCATGCGGAAGAACATACTGACAGCCGCCAGCGCCAGTACGCTGCCGCCCCAGATAATGGCCAGCCACAGCAATCGTTTCCAGACAGGCTGTTGCATCAGTGATAACCCTCCCCATGCTGTACTTTTCCGCGAAATACGTAGTAACTCCAGAAGGTGTAGACCAGAATCACGGGAATGATCAACAACGCACCTACCAGCATAAAGCCCTGACTTTGTGTCGGCGCGGCCGCCTGCCACAGGGTGATCGACGGTGGGATAATATGCGGCCAGATGCTGATCCCAAGCCCGCTAAAGCCGAGAAAAATAAGCCCCAGCGTCAGGATAAACGGCCGATTATGGCTTTGCAGATTATTCAGGCAGCGCCACTGATACAGGCTCAGCAGGACAACGAGAGCCGGAACCGGTAACAGGTAAAACAGATTAGGTAGCGTAAACCAGCGCGCCGCGATGGTCGGGTGCGCCAGCGGGGTCCAGAGACTGATCGCCGCGATAAACGCCAGCAGCACGATTAACAACGTTTTTGAAACCTCGCGCATCCGCTGTTGCAGGGCATTTTCACTTTTCATCACCAGCCAGGTGGCGCCCAGCAGCGCATAGGCCACGACCAGACCCGCGCCGCAGAACAGGTTAAACGCGGTAAACCAGTCAAAGGGACCGCCGGTATAGGCTCGCCCGGTAACGGTAAAACCGTTTATGACGGCACCTACCGTCACGCCCTGGGTAAACGTCGCCAGAAGTGAACCGCCAATAAAGGCCTTATCCCAGAACGGACGGTGTGCTGGCGTTGCTTTAAAACGAAACTCAAACGCCACGCCTCGAAAAATAAGACCGATCAGCATTAATGTCAGCGGAATGGTGAGGGCATCGATAATCACCGCGTAGGCCAGCGGAAAGGCACCGAAGAGGGCCGCGCCACCCAGCACCAGCCAGGTTTCGTTCCCGTCCCAGACCGGCGCGACGCTGTTGACCATCACATCGCGATCGTCCGGGTTTTGTGTTGCCGGGAATAAAATACCGATCCCCAGATCAAAACCGTCCATCACGATATACATCAGCGTCGCGAAGACGATGATGACAAACCAGATAATGGAAAGATCGATACCCATTATGGTTGCTCCTTATTGACTGTGGTAACTGCCGACAGCGGGCGTGCCGGACGTCCATCGGCCTCGGTGGCGAACGATTCGTGAGGCTGAGGCCCTTTTTTAATCAGGCGCACCATATAGCTGTAACCGACGCCGAAGACGGAGGTGTAAACGACGAAGAAAGCCAGCAAACTGACGCTCATATGCAGATCGCCATGAGCGGAAACCGCATCCCGGGTGCGTTGAAGCCCATAGACCACCCACGGCTGGCGGCCCACTTCGGTGGTCACCCACCCGGCCAGAATGGCGATCAGCCCTGAAGGCCCCATCAGCAGGGCGAACCACAGGAAGGGGCGCGAGGCGTAAACACGCTTTTTATAGCGCAACCAGAGCGCCACCACGCCAAGCAGCAGCATCAGCATGCCTAAGCCCGCCATGATGCGGAATGACCAGAAGACAATGGTGGAATTTGGACGATCTTCCTTCGGGAACTCCTTGAGCGCAGGAACCTGTTTTTCCAGACTGTGCGTCAGGATAAGGCTGCCGAGAGCGGGGATCTCGAGCCCAAAGCGGGTACGCTCCTGTTCCATATCCGGCCAGCCAAACAGCAGCAGTGGGGTAGGTTCCCCCGGTGGGTTCTCCCAGTGTCCCTCAATGGCGGCGATTTTGGCAGGCTGATGCTTTAACGTATTCAGCCCGTGCATATCACCGACCATTGCCTGGATGGGCGCCACAATCAGGGTCATCCACAGCGCCATGGAGAACATGGCGCGAATCGCGGGCGTATTGTTCCCGCGCAGCAGATGCCATGCCGCTGACGCGCCAACAAACAGGGCGCTACTGAGGAAGGCGGCTATCGACATATGCAGCAGCCGGTAAGGGAAGGAGGGGTTAAAGACCACGGCAAACCAGTCTACCGGGACGACCTGCCCGTTGACGATCTCGTAGCCCTGTGGGGTCTGCATCCAGCTGTTGGAAGAGAGGATCCAGAAGGTAGAGATAATCGTCCCCAGCGCCACCATACAGGTGGCAAAGAAGTGCAGACCAGGCCCAACTTTATTCCAGCCGAACAGCATCACGCCGAGGAATCCGGCTTCGAGGAAGAAGGCGGTCAGCACTTCATAGGTCAGAAGCGGGCCGGTAATGCTGCCCGCAAACTGCGAAAATCCGCTCCAGTTGGTACCAAACTGATACGCCATCACCAGCCCGGAGACCACGCCCATGCCAAAGTTAACGGCAAAAATCTTGGACCAGAAGTGGTACAGCGAGCGCCAGACCGGATTTTTTGTTTTCAGCCACAGCCCTTCAAGCACAGCAAGATAGCTTGCCAGGCCGATAGTGATTGCCGGGAAAATAATGTGGAAGGATACGGTAAAAGCAAACTGTATCCGTGCAAGATGAAAAGCATCTAAACCAAACATGCACAGCCTCAATGTCAAACGGTGTGCTGTTATGGTACAGAGGCGCAATTCAGACTATCAGACGCAGAAAAGCGAAATTTAACCATAACAGTTGGCTAAAAACGCACGCTTTAGCCATCTGATATACCTCGTCTTTCAGGCATAAGAATATTCTTTTTATGAATTTTACGCATTAAACCGCTTGCTTTGTCGTCAGCACCGTGCGTTAATGGTCTTCTGGTTTTGAGTCCAAATAAATATCTGACGTAGTTTTATAAAGCAGTTCTCATCACGTTGTGCCTCTCCGCAGCCTCTCTTGGGTCTTTATCTACTTTCCGATTAGTTTTGTTTCAAACCATTATCGCCTGATCGGCTCATGAGTAATTTACGTTTTTACGTTTACAGGAGAATCCTATGACTTCTTATATCCATTTTCGCTGCCCATGCTGTCATGGCTCGCAGTACCGTACTTCAGCCTTTGATGTGTCTGAGAAAAATCCTTTCGGCGCAAAATGCATCTTTTGCAAATCGCCAATGATTACGCTCGACCATCTGGCCGCGGCTCGTTTCGCACAAAATCATGTGACCGAGTACCGTAAGTAATTAATTCCGCAAACCATAACAGTTAGCAAAATCTTCTCTTTTTCTCCTGCTGATATACACTGTCGGCAATAAGGAGAATCTGATGAAAAAATACCAGCGTCTGGCGCAACAAATTATCTCGCAGATTGAGCTTGGCGTATGGTTGCCGGGCGATAAGCTGCCTTCTCTGCGAGAGCAGGTGGCGAGCAGCGGCATGAGTTTTATGACCGTGGGCCACGCGTATCAGATGCTGGAAAGCCAGGGGCGCATTGTCGCCAGACCGCAGTCGGGCTATTACGTTGCCTCGCGCCCGACCGCACAGCAGCCAGCGCCGCCTGCACAGGTCATGCGCGACGAAGCGGTGGACATCAACACCTATATCTTCGACGTTCTGCAGGCCAGCCGCGACCCGTCGGTTGTTCCTTTCGCTTCCGCCTTTCCCGACCCGCGTCTTTTCCCGCTTCAGCAACTCAACCGCTCGCTGGCGAACGTCAGCAAAACCGCGACGGCGATGAGCGTGATTGAGAACCTGCCGCCGGGTAACGTCGATTTGCGCCACGCCATTGCCCGCCGCTATGCACAGCAGGGGATGAACATCTCACCGGAGGAGATCGTGATCACCGCAGGCGCGCTCGAAGCGTTGAATCTGAGTCTGCAGGCAGTAACCGAGCCGGGGGACTGGGTGATCGTTGAAAACCCCTGTTTCTACGGCGCGTTGCAGGCGCTGGAACGCCTGAAACTGAAGGCCCTGTCGATTGCGACGGACGTGCGCGAGGGAATCGATCTTAATGCGCTTGAACAGGCGCTGAATGACTACCCGGTCAAGGCCTGCTGGATAATGACCAACAGTCAAAATCCGCTTGGCTTTACGCTCAGTGCGGAAAAAAAAGCGCAGCTCGTCGCGCTGTTGACGAAGCACAACGTCACGCTGATTGAAGATGATGTCTACAGCGAGCTCTATTTTGGGCGTGAAAAGCCGCTCCCGGCGAAAGCATGGGATCGTCAGGACATGACACTGCACTGCTCCTCGTTTTCGAAATGTCTGGTGGCCGGTTTTCGTATCGGCTGGGTAGCGGCGGGTAAACATGCGCGACGCATTCAACAGTTACAGCTGATGAGCACACTCTCAACCAGCTCCCCCATGCAGCTGGCGCTGGTAGATTACCTGGCGACCAAACGCTACGACGCCCATCTGCGCCGCCTGCGGCGCACGCTGGCCGAGCGTAAACAGCAGGCGTGGCAGTCACTTTTGCGCCATATGCCGCCGGGCGTCAAAATCCATCATAACGACAGCGGCTACTTTTTGTGGCTGGAACTTCCGGCACAGCTGGATGCAGGACTGTTGAGCGAACAGGCGTTACGCCATCACATCAGTATTGCCCCAGGCAAGATGTTTTCCACCTCGGATGTCTGGACACCTTTTTTCCGTTTTAATACCTCCTGGGCGTGGGGAGAGCGGGAAGAGCAGGCTGTTATTCAGTTAGGGAAATTAATCAGCAGCATGTTGAAATAACGATTCCGGCCTCTCGCTAAATAATCATTGCTTATCTTTTTGCCGCCGCGGCGACCATTTTGCCGCGTCGCATCATACGAAATCTGCATACCACCTCTCACGCCTAACCCCTTGTCTATAATCCAGTTAACGGGGAATGCGCCCTCGGTCACACCTTGATGAAATTTCCTTAAGCCGCACGGTGCGGGGCAATTGCGCGGTCTACGTTTAATGAGGGAGATATTTTTACGGCACGGCTGCCGCTAAATTTTCATTGCGACTGGAGTAATGTTTATGAGCAAAAAATTTGCCCGCAGCAGCCTGTGTGCGCTTGGTATGGCCATAATGACCGCGCAAGCCGCCGAGCCACCGAAAGCGATTGGCGACGGAGAAGGTCGGCTGGATATTATTGCCTGGCCGGGTTACATCGAGCGGGGACAAACGGATAAAAACTATGACTGGGTGACCCAGTTTGAAAAAGAGACTGGCTGTTCAGTAAACGTCAAAACCGCCGCCACGTCGGACGAGATGGTGAGCCTGATGGCGAAAGGCGGGTATGACCTGGTCACCGCATCCGGAGATGCGTCGCTCCGTCTGATTATGGGCAAACGCGTTCAGCCGATTAACCCGGAACTCATCCCCAACTGGAAAACCCTCGACCCGCGCCTCGTTAAAGGTGAGTGGTTTAACGTGGGCGGCAACGTCTACGGCACGCCGTATCAGTGGGGGCCAAACCTGCTGATGTACAACACCAAAACCTTCCCGACACCGCCGGACAGCTGGAGCGTGGTCTTTGTAAAACAGGACTTACCGGACGGTAAAACCAACCAGGGCCGCGTGCAGGCCTATGACGGTCCGATTTACATTGCCGATGCGGCGCTGTTTGTGAAGGCCACTCAACCCCAGTTGGGTATTAACGACCCCTACCAGCTGACGGAAGAACAGTACGCTGCGGTTCTGAAAGTGCTACGCGATCAGCACGCCCTGATCCACCGCTACTGGCATGATACCACCGTACAGATGAGCGACTTTAAGAATGAAGGCGTGGTGGCGTCCAGCGCCTGGCCATATCAGGCGAATGCCCTGAAAGCCGAGAACCAGCCGATCGCGACCGTCTTCCCGAAAGAGGGCGTCACGGGCTGGGCAGACACCACTATGCTTCACGCTCAGGCAAAACACCCGATGTGTGCTTACAAATGGATGAACTGGTCGCTGACGCCAAAAGTGCAGGGCGATCTGGCGGCGTGGTTTGGCTCTCTGCCGGTGGTGGCGCAAGGGTGTAAGGCCAGTACGCTGCTGGGTGAGAAAGGCTGTGAAACCAACGGTTACGACGCCTTTGACAAAATCAAGTTCTGGAAAACCCCGATCGCCGAAGGCGGCAAATATGTTCCTTACAGCCGCTGGACGCAGGATTACATCGCCATCATGGGTGGCCGTTAATCATCCGGGAGCAGAACATGACGTACGCGGTTGAGTTTAATGACGTTTCCCGTCTGTACGGCGACGTACGGGCGGTGGATGGGGTGAGCATTGCCATTCGTGACGGGGAGTTTTTCTCCATGCTGGGGCCGTCGGGCTCCGGCAAAACCACCTGCCTGCGGCTGATCGCCGGTTTTGAACAACTCTCCGGCGGGGCGATCACAATCTTCGGTAAAGAAGCGAGTGAGCTTCCCCCATGGGAGCGAGACGTCAATACGGTGTTCCAGGATTACGCACTGTTTCCGCATATGTCGATTCTCGATAACGTCGCTTACGGGCTGATGGTCAAAGGCATCGACAAGAAAAAACGCCATGCACTGGCGCAGGAGGCGCTGGAAAAAGTCGGGCTGAGCTTTGCCATTGCACGCAAGCCGTCGCAGCTTTCTGGCGGCCAGCGTCAGCGTGTTGCCATTGCGCGTGCGCTGGTCAATGAACCCCGCGTGCTGTTGCTGGATGAACCGCTGGGCGCGCTCGATCTGAAACTGCGTGAACAGATGCAGGTCGAGCTGAAAAAACTTCAACAGGCACTTGGGATCACCTTTATTTTTGTGACCCACGATCAGGGGGAAGCCCTGTCAATGTCCGACCGGGTCGCCGTTTTCAATAACGGACGCATTGAGCAGGTGGATACCCCGCGTGAGCTATACATGCGCCCGCGTACGCCGTTCGTGGCCAGTTTTGTCGGCACCTCGAACGTTTTCGATCCGGCACTGGCGCAAAAAGTGTGCGGCATGGAGGGCGCTTATTCGCTACGACCGGAACATATCCGGCTCAATGAGAGCGGTGAGGTTCAGGTTGAAGGCGTGGTGCAGGCTGTCCAGTATCAGGGGGCGGCAACGCGCCTGGAGCTGAAACTTGCCGGGGGGGCAAAACTGCTGGTGAGCCAGGCCAATCTCAGCGCGGCCACACTGCAAACCGGCGTTGAGCCGGGGCAGGCGGTGCTGGCGTCATGGTCGCGCGACGCCATGATCCGCCTGCATGAGGAAGGGTGAAATGGCGATGAGCGTCTTACATCCTCCCGCACCACGCGGTACCCTAAGCCGCATTACTGCAAACTTCTGGCGCAAACCGTCGCTCGGGATATTCCTGCTTCTGCTGGCACCGCTGATGTGGTTTGGCATCGTCTATCTGGGATCGCTCCTCACGCTGCTGTGGCAGGGCTTTTATACCTTTGATGACTTCACTATGTCGGTTACGCCGGACCTGACGCTGGCGAACATTCAGGCACTTTTTAACCCGGCAAACTACGACATTATTATCCGTACGCTGGTGATGGCGATTGCGGTCACCCTCGCCAGTGCCATTCTGGCCTTCCCGATGGCCTGGTACATGGCGCGTTACACCAGCGGCAAATGGAAAGCGTTCTTCTATATTGCCGTTATGCTGCCGATGTGGGCGAGCTATATCGTCAAAGCGTACGCGTGGACGCTGTTGCTGGCGAAAGATGGCGTGGCGCAGTGGTTTCTCAGCCATCTGGGGCTGGAGCCTATTCTGGTCTCTGTTCTGACGCTCCCGGCGATTGGCGGGAACACGTTATCGACCTCCGGGCTGGGGCGGTTTCTGGTCTTTGTCTACATCTGGCTGCCGTTTATGATCCTGCCCGTGCAGGCGTCGCTGGAACGGCTGCCTGCCTCGTTGTTGCAGGCCTCTGCCGATCTCGGCGCGCGTCCGCGTCAGACCTTTCGTTATGTTGTTCTGCCTCTGGCGATCCCAGGTATCGCGGCGGGCTCGATATTTACCTTCTCTCTGACGCTGGGGGATTTTATCGTGCCACAGCTGGTAGGGCCGCCGGGCTATTTCATTGGCAATATGGTCTATGCCCAACAAGGCGCCATCGGCAATATGCCCATGGCCGCCGCCTTCACCCTGGTGCCGATTGTGCTTATCTCGCTTTATCTGGCGTTCGTGAAACGTCTGGGAGCCTTCGATGCACTCTGAACGCGCACCGTTGTTCCTGAAAGTGGCAGCCTGGGGCGGGGTGATCTTCCTCCATTTTCCCCTGCTGATTATTGCCGTCTACGCCTTTAATACTGAGGACGCGGCCTTCAGCTTCCCGCCGCAGGGGCTGACGTTGAAGTGGTTTAGCGTGGCGGCGGGGCGTGGCGACATTATTGATTCCGTGACGTTGTCACTTCAAATTGCGGCGTTAGCGACGGCTATTGCTCTGGTACTTGGCACGCTTGCTGCAGCGGCGCTGTGGCGTAGCGCGTTTTTTGGCAAAAACGCCATTTCGCTGTTGCTGCTGTTACCGATAGCGCTGCCGGGCATCATCACCGGTCTGGCATTGCTGACCGCTTTCAAAACCATCAACCTGGAGCCTGGTTTTTTTACCATCGTTGTCGGGCACGCCACGTTCTGCGTGGTGGTGGTGTTTAACAATGTGATTGCCCGGTTCCGACGCACCTCCTGGAGCCTGGTTGAAGCGTCGATGGATTTAGGGGCCGACGGCTGGCAAACCTTCCGTTACGTGGTTCTGCCCAATCTTGGGTCGGCACTGCTGGCCGGGGGCATGCTGGCGTTTGCTCTGTCGTTTGACGAAATTATCGTCACAACCTTTACCGCGGGACACGAGCGCACGTTACCGCTGTGGTTGCTTAATCAGCTCGGACGTCCGCGCGACGTGCCGGTCACCAACGTGGTCGCACTGCTGGTGATGCTGGTGACAACCTTCCCCATTCTGGGAGCCTGGTGGCTAACCCGCGACGGCGAGAACAGCGCCGGGAGCGGGAAATAACATTGATTTCAACGGGACAATGCTATGCAAAAACGACTGCTGATTAATGGTGTACTGGTGAGCGGCGAGGGGGAAAAACAGCCGGTCTATAACCCTGCCACCGGAGAGGTTCTGCTGGAGATTGCTGAAGCGTCAGCCGCGCAGGTCGACGCGGCCGTGCAGGCAGCCGATCGGGCGTTTGCACAGTGGGGGCAAACCACGCCAAAAACGCGTGCCGAATGCCTGCTGAAACTGGCTGACGTTATTGAAGCGCATGCCGACGAGTTTGCCAGACTCGAATCCCTGAACTGCGGTAAGCCACTGCACTGCGCGCTGGGGGATGAGATCCCCGCGGTAGTCGATGTGTTTCGGTTCTTTGCTGGCGCGGCCCGCTGCCTGAACGGACTGGCGGCGGGTGAGTATCTGGACGGGCATACTTCGATGATCCGCCGCGATCCGGTCGGGGTTGTCGCCTCCATCGCCCCCTGGAACTACCCGCTGATGATGGCGGCGTGGAAGCTGGCACCTGCGCTGGCCGCCGGGAACTGCGTGGTGATCAAGCCCTCTGAGATTACGCCGCTGACCGCCTTAAAACTGGCCGAACTGGCGAAGGATATTTTCCCGGCTGGCGTGCTGAACGTGTTGTTCGGGCGCGGAAAAACGGTAGGCGATCCGCTGACCGGGCATGAGAAAGTGCGCATGGTGTCACTCACCGGCTCAATTGCAACCGGGGAGCACATCATCGGCCATACGGCATCCTCGATAAAACGTACCCACATGGAGCTGGGCGGCAAGGCACCGGTTATCGTCTTTGATGACGCCGATCTGGATGCGGTCGTCGAGGGCGTGCGGACGTTTGGTTTCTACAATGCCGGGCAGGACTGTACGGCGGCCTGCCGGATTTATGCCCAGAAGGGGGTCTATGCTGCGCTGGTGGAAAAGCTGGGCGCAGCGGTGGCCAGCCTGAAGATGGGGGCGCCGGAAGAGGCCTCTACCGAGCTGGGGCCACTGAGTTCTGAAGCGCATCTGTCGCGCGTCTGTCAGGCTGTGGAGGAGGCCAAAGCGCTCAGCCATATCCGCGTGGTGACGGGCGGCAGTAAAAAAGAGGGGGCGGGTTACTACTTCCAGCCAACCCTTCTGGCCGGGGCAAAACAGGAAGATGCCATTGTGCAACGTGAAGTCTTTGGCCCGGTGGTGAGCGTCACTGAATTTGACGACGAAGAACAGGTGCTGGCCTGGGCTAACGATTCACAATATGGCCTGGCCTCGTCCGTCTGGACCCGGGATGTGGGGCGCGCTCACCGGCTCAGCGCGCGTCTGCAATATGGCTGCACCTGGGTGAATACCCATTTTATGCTGGCAAGCGAAATGCCACACGGCGGCATGAAGTTATCCGGTTACGGGAAAGATATGTCGGTATATGGGCTTGAGGATTATACCGTTGTCCGGCATGTGATGATAAAACACTAATATTGATAAGTGGCTGTAATGTAATGAAAATATATTTCAGCCGCTTGCTTGTGGGGCATTGAAGTTAAAATGAGTGCTCAGCAGAGCTGCCTTGTCGATGATTATGCCATCCTGACTGGAGTTGGATAAACATGTGTAATAATGGCCCAAAACGGCAACTGGAATGACAGGTAATGGGATTTCAATATTGGTTCACGATATGTGCAATTTTTCTAACCTGCCCCTTTATGCTTGGCCAGTCGATTATCTTTTTGCGACGAGGTGTCTACACTTAAACCTTCAAGGGAACGATGCGAAAGGAATATATACACAAAGAGACTAAACCTATTGAATGCTGGTTTAACGTTATTGCTCAAATGATGATGAGTGCTGCAGTACCTGGTTTAGGCTTCTGGTTATTAGATGACCTACCTGCCTTTCATAATTGGCACACTGAAATCCGCGCAATGCTCCCTTTTTAGTTCACCATTGAAAAGATGCCAAACCTCGCTCAGGCGGGGTTTTTTGTTGCCCGGAGATAACCACGGGCATCGAAGCCAGAGGGATTAAAGAGCCAAAGTGCAACCTTGATCCTGGATCTTGTCATGCATGGTTTACGAAGACGGATCCTTGTCAGGACATAGTTGTAACGCAATATACTCATTTGTTATTAGCCTTAATTTTTAAGTGGTTATTCTGTAACGAAAAAACTTGATCTGTATCAACATATGACGCATATTGCGTGCGGTTATTTTTTCGGCTCTGGAATACAGAATGACGTTGTATCAAAAGATGTTGGTTTTTTACGCAATCATGGCTTCTATCTGCGCATTAATCACCTGGTTCCTGTCTAAAGATCGTAAACGCATCCGCCTGCTCAGCGCGTTTCTGGTAGGGTCGACCTGGCCGATGAGCTTCCCCGTTGCGCTGCTGGTCTCGCTTTTCTGAAGCACGCTTCCATTTTTAAACGATGAACATGGCATTCCTGCTACGATAACTGTATAAATACACAGTGCATCGTAAAAGGAGTGCTTATGAACAGTTTTTACTCGCAACATGCGGGTTGCACCGTCCGCTGGCATGATTTGCCCGGCTCTGGCGATCCCGTCGTCTTCATCCATGGATTGGGCTGCGCCTCTTCCTATGAATATCCCCGCGTCGTTCGTGACCCTCAGTTTGGCGGGTGCAGAACGATTCTCATCGATTTACCCGGCAGCGGTTACAGCGATAAGCCTGAGCACTACAGCTACAAAACTACCGATCAGGCCCGTGTTGTTGCTGAACTGATGGATCATCTGAAGCTCGATGCCTTCTGGCTGTACGGTCACAGCATGGGCGGAAGCATCGCCATTGAAGCGGCGGGGTTGCTGGTACCGCGTGTTAAAGGGCTGATGGTGTCGGAACCCAATTTTCATGCCGGGGGTGGGATGTTCAGCCGCTCGATTGCCGCACAAACGGAACAGCAGTTTCTGGAGCAGGGATATAAGGCCATGCTCCGTGCAGAAAAAACGGCGTGGGCCGGGTGCCTCCAAAGTAATGCCCCTTATGCTGTCTGGCGCGGTGCATCGAGCCTGGTGGCGGGCGTTGAGCCAGACTGGGAAACGCAATTCCTCTCGCTGCCTTGCCCGGTGACGTTGATTTTTGGCGAGCTCTCTTTGCCGGATGACGATGTGGAGCGTCTGAAGCAGAAGGGCGTTGAGGTCAAAATCATCCCTGCTGCGGGGCACTCCATGTCGTGGGAAAACCCGTCGGCACTGGCGCAGACGTTAGCGGAGTGTATGGCGGGGTGATTATCGTTGCGGAATGTTGGCCGGGTAAGCGCAGCGCCACCCGGCAACAAAGGCTGCTACAGGATTAAAGCCCGAAGTGCCCGACGTGCGTCAGGCTGAACATCATGCGGATGCTGGTAATCGATGTTCTCAATCGCGCGGCTATACAGTGCGACCAGCCAGTCGTACACATAGGCGGTGGCAGCGTGAACCGGTTGCTCTCCCAGGCGGGTGAGGCGCGGCATTGCGCTGCTGACCACCGGCGTGACAAATATTGCCTGGCCTTTGCGGATGCGGCTTGCCGGACGTTCAGCAACGGGCGTCTGGTCGTAACCGAGCCAGCCAACGAAATTACCCATCACCGCATGCAGCTGTGCGGCGCTACTCTTGTCGGTTTCGACAATGCGCTGAAGCTGCTGAGGCAGGTTCAGTCGGTAGCTGGCGACCACCAGAACCTCGGCAATTTGCTGTAACACGGCTTGATCCAGCCCCAGGCGGGCGGCCGCTGCATCATTGCGACTCCACTGGCGCAGATGGTTCAGCCACACTTTATGCGCCAGGCGAGCTTTGTCCTTTGTCTGGTATGTACTGGTATTTTCCTGTGCATTGTCAGCAAACAGATCGATGGTATCCGTAAACAGACCGTTGACCTGTTCCTCGCGCGGCTGCTGGACGGCCAGAAGCGTTTCGAAGGCTTTAAGCGGAGGCAAAAGACCTTCAAGCAACTCGCCGTGACGGGCGGCGCTGCTTTGCAGTGTGCGCACCATATTTTCGGCCTGAGCACGTCTTGCGCCTGGCTCTTCCACCAGAGGTGCCAGATAGCTGTGCATTAAAGCCGACAGTTCCTGTCGCAGCGCCGTTTTCAGCGTGTTGAGACGTTTCTGTCGCTGGGCAGGTAACGTGGCCTGAGACAGCCACTCGATGACGCGCTGCATGCTGTGGCTGTCCAGCGCCTGCAGTGTCCCCCAGCGCAGTCCCGGCTGGCCGAGCAGATGCTGTACCGCTTCATCGAGATTCTGCCGGGTGGTAAAACGCGCGTCGTGAGGCGTAATCGCCCACACCAGACCCGGCAGGGCAGATTCCTCTGCAGGCTGCGTCTCTTTGACCCAGTTCATCAGCACCTTTGCTTTTTTTGCCGTCTGGTCATGCTGCGCGGTCGCATTGCAGATCACCAGTACATCTGGCTGCAGCTGCTGGCGATAGTGTTCCAGCAGCCACTGACATTTGGCCTGGCTTAGCGGATCGGCGCTGTTGTCTGCAAAGACCGGGATATCAATAATATCGACGTTATCCAGCGCGCTGCTCTCGACCGGCAGCACCAGTTCACGCGTCAGGAATGCCAGTACATCGACGGGAATGCTAATGGCATTCAGCATCTCGCCGTTGTTCAGGGGATGCAGAAGCGTCTCCTGGGCGTCCGGAAGGGTAAAGGTGCCATGGGTCAGGAAGCCCTCTCCAGGCAGACCAAAATTATCCACCAGCAGGCTGAGCGGGGCGGCAAGTTCGCTGGCGTGGCTGGTCTGGTGCAGAACATGGGCGAGTTTTAACCACTGCTGGGTCAGTTCCTGTTGCTCACCCCACAAGAGCGACCAGACGCTGGCCCGAGTGGTGAGATCAAGCGATGGCACCAGTTGCGCAAACTGATGCCACAGCACATCATCAATTTGCTGTCTGGCGGCAGGTACCGTGCTTTGCCAGAAGCGGGCAATTGCACCCACTTCCTGTGCCGTTATGCCGGGCACACCCTGCGGCTGGCGCAGACCGCGCAACTTCTCAAGGCGTGTCTCAATGACGGCCTTGTCCACGGCGCGGAACTGCGGGGACAACGAGGTACGGGCGATAAACAACTGCACCAGCTCGGCCTCGGTCACCAGGCTCAGACGTAGCGGGAACGCCTCGTCAACCACCGCTGCGCTTTCACTGGTGAAGCGCAGCGCCATGTTGGTCAGGGCGTGTCCGGGGTTGATATGCGAGAAGTAATCGAACGTGCGTTGCCCGGGGGTGACGTTCAGCCGCCCGTTACCGTTGCCGCACAGGGACAACAGCAGGTGCGCTTTGGCGCTCTGGGAATGGCCATACAGGCCAATGCTGCTCCGACGGGTCAGGGCCTGGTCAATGGCTTGCTCACGCGCCTGCGCCGCATTGATACGGGCCAGCAGGGCGTCGGCATCGTTATCCAGCACCGGGGCGTGCAGGCGCGTCTCGTTAATCCACCCGATTAAGGCCTGCGTGGTGGTCATCGTTGCACTCATTTCAGATATACACTCCCGCTGTCGATCCAGTAGTGGCTGCCGCTATGACGGCGATCGGCCAGGGTATTCAGTTTGAAGGTTAAGGCGTCTGGTGGAACAGGGGTTCCATCCTGCAGCCAGGCGTCGCTCAGCGCGAAAGATTCCGGGCCTTCATGCTTGCTGCCTCCGCAGAGCTTAAGCCGCACGTTCAGCACGCCGTCACCCGCAATCGCTTTGGCCAGTTCCGCCGAGTTGATACTCAGGGTATACAGCGGCGTCGCCGGCCAGCGTGCGTTCGCCAGCTGGCGGAAGCCGAGCGTGACGTTCCCACGTAGCGGGAAATGCAGGCGGGCATCGAGTTTTGCGCCTGGCTTATCCAGGTCGATATCCTGATACCAGACGTTTTCCTCACGCAGTGTGTTAACGGTGTTATCCAGCACACCCAGATAGCGCACGGTAGAATAGGCGCCAATATCGGCCGCCTTAAAGTTAAAGCGCGGCAGACGCAAATCGAGCGCCAGACTGCAGAGCATGGCTCCTACGGCGGCGGTCGATTTCGGGTTGCCGATACGCCCCTGCTGGCTGAACGGATACCACTCATGCACCTGGTATTTATCCAGCCATACGATGCGATTGACCGGCACAGGTTGCAGATGACGGATCAGCGCCTGCACGCCCGGCAGACAGCCCGGGCGACCGGTGATCAGCAAAATATCGCAGCTGTAATGGGAGATTGCTTCACATACCGCATGAAGCGGAGAGGCCAGCGTGAACTGACCCGCCAGCATTGCATCCTGCATTTCGCGGAAATTAACATGCAGCGGCACGGCAAACAGGTCGAAGGCTTCAGAACCGGCTGGCAGGGCATGGTCGACTGCCTGCTGCAGGTAGTTCATCACGTTGCGGGTTGGTTTCTGCGGCAGTAGTTCGCCAAAGGTGGCATGCAAACCGGCCAGCGGATCGTCAATGTCACTGGATTCCCACGCGGCGAGAATAGCATGACCGATCGGCATAAAGAGCTGAAGTGCAGTCTGCTGGCGCAATACCGCCTGGGTGTCGATACGACCGGAGTCACCGAACAGCGACGCCATCAGCATAGACGCGTCCGCAATACCGGATTTCTGCAGTTGTGTTTGCAGGGCTGGCAACACATAGCGCTGGATCACGTCCAGCAGGGTGTCGTCACCGGCCACTTTGAACCCTTCGCGGAACAGAAGTTGTGGCGTGATTTTGACGTTATTCCCGGAGCCGTCATCCAGCTGATAGTGGGTGATCGCCATATCTGTGGTGCCGCCGCCAATGTCGATAGAGGCCACGCGCAGTGAACGGCCCGGCGGCACATCAGGCTCAGGTTCACGATCCGGGCGGGCGAGGGAGGCGAAGAAGGCTTCCGTCTGACCACCAAAACGGGAGATCGCTTCGTTGTAGAGCCAAACCAGTTGCCCACAGCTCGCTTCATCCCACTCCATCTGGATCTCAGGCACCGGCACCACGCTTTTATCCTGCTGCTTGCGGGTGGCAAAGTCTTCATCCTGCGGATGCCATCCCATCGCTTTCCAGACGATGGCAATCGCTTCAAACATGCGGCGGCGGAAGATCTCGCGCTCCTGCTTCGGCATCGCCGAGGGCAGAGTAAGGATCAGCGTGCGCAACTGGCGCGGAGACGCCGGGAAGCCCAGACGCAGGCGCGTAGCGACGCTGTTAATCTGGCCCAGCGCCTGTGCCAGCAACTCGCACAGCATATGGGTCATCAGGGTGCTGCGGCTGTACTGCGGGGAGAAGACCGGCAGACGCTCGTCCTGCGGCAGCGTAAACAGCGGCTCACCGTCATCGTTCATCAGGTTCATCAGCGGGAACGCGGTCGCCAGCGGCTCGCGCTGGGTTTTGCTGTTCATCTGGCTGAAACGCCAGTCCTGCACCACCGGCGTCTCATCCCACAGGTAGCGACGCGGGCTGGAGATCCCGCTGTTACCTTCGGTTCCCAGACGCTGCATGGCCAGCTTACGCGCTTCATCGCCAACCCGGACGATAGAAGGCCAGACGAAAGCATCCTCACGTCCGCTTTCAACGGAAAAGTGTTGCTTGCCAAAACGCGCTTCCGAGAACTCCAGGCGACTGGTAAACAGGGGCTCATTGAGGAACTGCGGCTCGCTCAACGAGCGCACCTGCAACTCGGCCGTCTGGCGCAGACCGTCGTTGGCGTCGCCGTGATCTTCAATAATCACGCCGCAGGTATGGGTGTTGCCCACGTCGAGGATCAAATCGACCGGAATGGCAGGCGTGCTGAGCGTATGGGTGACAAATTTGACTTCCGGTACGGTGAGCTGTTCACCGAGCATGGTCAGCACATTCAGCCAGTGAGCCTGATACTCAAAGCTGCGCATGGCCTGCTGCAGATCGCGTTCTGAACGGTGTTCAACGTCCGAGGCATACTGCGTGAACGCTTCGCGCAGCCAGCCGTCTATCCACGTCTGGTCGAGGAAGTTTTCCACTTCGGCATCGCGCCAGGCCAGCGCGAAGCGGGTCCCGTTAAGAATGTCGTTTTCCACCGGCGACAGCGCGGAGGTGGCATGCTCCGCAATCTGGCTGTCGAGGGCGAGGGTGACGCGGTGGGTGTTGCCTGCGGTGTCAGGCGTCTCAAGCTTGCGGACCTGAACACGTGCCCAGTTGTCCGGGCCGTCAACAAAGGTACGCGGCGGGTTGAATCGTAGGAACGGAACCGGGAGCCAGACGCCATCCAGCACAGCCAGCGACTGATGCAGCGCTATGGTTGTCTCAGGCTTGACCACTTCAGGCTGGCCGCCGTCGGTGCCGGGCAGGGTGTAACGCCCGTTAACCAGGTCGAAATCGAGACGCAAAAGCGGGCCGTTCGCGGTTTTACGCACGAAGCGCCCGTTGCTGGCGGTGTCCTGTGGCGTCAGGCCGAAATCGAGGAACTGCACACCGCTGTTGGCAATAAGCGTGACGCTCTGTTTATAGTCGCAAAGATTTACCAGCATAGGATCAGGCACCTGCTTTCTTAAACGTCAGTGGAACGACGGTGTTTGCATCATAACGAGCACGACATTCGGCGACATCGCTGGTGCCTGCTTTACAGGAGACTTCCGGCATCGGGTAGCGGGAACCGTCTGTGCAGCGTGCATTACCGCGGCTCTTAATCATCAGCTCACCGGTGCTGTGCAGGCCGGAGAAGATCTCTACGCGGCAGACAACATTATCGCCATGCACGACACGGGCGAAGCCTTTATTGTTCTGGATCTGATAGCGCAGTGACGGCGGTTTGCCGGTCACCGGATCTTTTACGTCAAGAATGGCGCGCCAGGTGCCGTTCAGGAAACGCGTCGAGCCCGCTTTTACCTGGTTTGCCTCCATGACCATGGCATCTTTCGGGATCGCGGCAATCACCACCGGAGCAGACGCCGGAGCGGGATCGGGTTCCTTCGCTTTACTATCCACCACCTCAGCCTGATGAAGCGGCAGGTTCATCGCCAGCGGCTCAACTGCTTTAATCGGTTTTGGCGCAATTACCACGGGTTGCGGTGCCGGAGTAGCGGCTGGCGCTGGCGCGGTTGATGGCGCCTGTTTTGACCACAGCAGCGGGGCGGCAATGGCGGCAACAATGACCGCGGCAACCGGCAGTGACCACAACGGTAGGCGACGCTTTTTCACAACTGGCGCAGGAGCCGGCTCTTCAACAGGCGGCGCAACGACTGGTGCAGGCTCGGGCTCATACAGATCTTCCGGCGTAATGCGCACAACGGTGGCCGGCGCGATCAGCGGTTCGTCTGCGTGTTCAAAGGTGACGGCCGGGGTCGGTTCTGGCTCTGGTTCAGGCTCCTCTATCACCACCGGCGCAGGCTCAGGGATCAACGATTCGCGCAGGCAGTCGAGTACATCATCGCGTGCATTTTCATTCAGGTTTACAAACCCCCAGAACGCAATGACCGGTTTACCGTCAACCAGATAGAGGAAGTTTTCGCCCGGGAACTGGAAGGCTTTCGACAGCAAGGAGCCGAAGAGCTGTTGTGCGGTTTTAGGCGACTGGAGGCATTTCTTACTCAGCGATTCGACGCTGGCAAGGGTGTTTTCCAGATAGCGCAGGGCGCGGAAGCGGTCATCTTCATTGGCCGTTTTCCAGCTGGTGACGCTACCTTCCACCGGGGAGTACCAGTCTACGCGGTCACCACCGTCGTTGACCTGTGGAATAGCCAGACAGTCGACAATGGCCTGCTGTTTGCGCAACCGGAGTGCTTCACGTATTTGCAACGCTGATTCAAAAACGGCTTGTCCGCCGCCGCCAACGGCCTGAAAATCATCCAGATTACCGCTGCGTAAAAGAGTTTTTGCCACGATTTGATCCCATATACTTCTTCACCCCGTTACTTTAACGAAACCAGGAAGCAAGCAAACGGAGGAAGAGACGCTAAAAGCGCCGATTTCTTGTGGCATAGAAAGTGACGGTTGTGCTTGACGGATAATGGAACTTAAGACAAATCACCTTTTTCGGCACTGGTGGTAAAACCAGCGAAAAACGCGGCTTTAGAATAACCTGATAGTGTTTCGTTATTTGCCAGCGTATAGCGGCTGTGCTGTTATTACTGTCCTATATAATAAAACTGTCAGGGTTATAACCATGTCTACAGGGAAAACACTGCTCGCCCTTGCGCTGAGCGCTATTTTACCAGCCGGTGCCGCATGGGCGGCAAACAACGACACCCTTATTTACTGTTCTGAAGCGTCCCCCGAGTCGTTCAACCCGCAAATTGCCAGCTCAGGCCCGTCATTCGTCGCCAGCTCTCAGGTACTCTATAACCGCCTGATCAATTTCGACCCGGTAAAAAACACCCCGGTTCCGTCTCTGGCGGAATCCTGGACGATTTCACCGGACGGCAAGACCTATACCTTTACGCTGCGTAAAGGGGTGAAGTTCAACAGCAACAAATACTTCAAACCGACGCGCGACTTTAATGCCGATGACGTTATTTTCTCGGTCATGCGTCAGAAAGACCCTAAACACCCGTATCACACTGTGTCGCAGGGCAATTACGAATACTTTAACGACGTCGGCCTCGATAAGCTGATCCAGGACGTTAAAAAGGTCGATGATTATCATGTTCAGTTCACCCTCAGTGAACCGAACGCCGCTTTCCTGGCCGACTGGGGGATGGATTTTGCCTCCATTTTGTCTGCCGAATACGCGGATGCGATGCTGAAAAAAGGAACCCCTGAGAACGTCGACACCTGGCCAATCGGAACCGGCCCCTATGTACTCCAGCAGTACAAAGTGGATTCTCTCATCCGCTATGTGGCTAACCCGAACTACTGGGAAGGCCCGGTCCCGACCAAACATCTGATCTTCTCCATCACGCCAAACGTGGAGACCCGTCTGGCGAAACTGCAAACCAATGAGTGCCAGATCATTCCTGCGCCATCTCCGGTGCAGTTTGACGTCATTAAGAACAACAAAAACCTGACGCTGCATTCCGTCGATGCGCTGAACGTGGGGTATCTGGCGTTTAATACCGAGAAAAAGCCGTTTGATAACGTGCTGGTGCGCCAGGCGCTGAACTACGCCACCGACAAAAAGGCCATCGTTAACGCCGTCTTTATGGGCTCCGGTACGGTCGCGAAATCTCCAATTCCGCCAAATATGATGGGCTTTAATAAAGATCTGAAGGATTACAGCTACGACCCGGAAAAAGCGAAAGCCCTGCTGAAACAGGCCGGACTGGAGAAGGGCGCGGAGGTCACGCTGTGGTCAATGCCGGTGCAGCGCCCGTACAACCCGAACTCCCGCCGTATTGCTGAGATGATCCAGAGCGACTGGGCAAAAGTGGGCGTGAAGGCCAAAATTGTCTCTTACGAGTGGGGGGAGTATCTTTCCGGGATGCGTAAAGGCGAGCATGACTCCGCGCTGTTCGGCTGGATGTCGGATAACGGCGATCCGGATAACTTTGCCGATGTGCTGCTGGGCTGCAATAGCATCAAAACCGGCTCCAACGCGGCACGCTGGTGTAATAAGGATTATGATGCCCTGGTGCAGAAAGCCAAACTGACCAGCAACCCGGCCGATCGTGCGAAGCTGTATAGCCAGGCGCAGGAGATTTTCTACCAGCAGGCGCCGTGGATTGCGCTGGCAAACGGCAAAACGTTCTATGCCACCCGCAGCAACGTCACGGGTTACAGCGTGAGCCTGATGGGCAGTGATTTCTCAAAAGCGAAGTTGAACTGATCGTGTGCCCGGTGGCGCTGCGCTTACCGGGCCTACAGTACCCCAGGTAGGCCGGGGAAGGCGTAGCCGCCACCCGGCAACTGACAAGGAGTGACAATGTCACATTTAAACGAAGTCATTACCCGTGTGGATGCCGCGATTGACGAAAGCGTCATTGCGCATATGAACAAACTGCTTATTGAACTGAGCGATGACGCTGAGCTGAGCCGGGAAGCACGCTATACCCAGCAGCAGCGCCTGCGTACCGCGATTTCACACCACGGTAAGGAGCATAAAGACGAGATGGACGCGCGTCACGAACAGCTGACTAAAGGTGGCACGATCCTGTAGCGGTTAAAACTGACGTCGGGCCACCAGCCACGCGCCCACCACCAGCATCACTGCACCGCACACCGGGCCGATCAGCGCACGCAGCGGGATGCCATGGCTTTTCAGCACGTCCATTATCAGTCCGCCGATCAGCTGGCTTGCCACCAGCACCGCAATAGTCGTCGCCGCACCAACGTTCTGGTAACCACTGATACTGGCAAAGACAAAAAAGGAGCCCAACAGTCCCGGGATCAACGTCCACCAGCGCACCGTTGATGCCAGCTCGCTAAACCCCGCAAGTCCCTGTTTGAACAACAGAATACTGACAAACAGCACTATACCAACTAGTGAGTTCAGCAGCATGGCGATAAGTATGGTGGAGGAGGACTGGGTGATGCGCACCATCAGGGTATTTTGCACCACCAGACCAATGCCCGCCGCCACCAGAAAAGCCAGCGTCAGTGATTGATTCATTTAATCGCGTCCGGATCGCTGCGCTCATCAAGCTGCAGCTGCATAAAGGTTAAGTCCAGCCAGCGGCCAAATTTGGTGCCCACCTGCGGCATTTGACCTGTCGTCACAAAGCCAAGCGTCTGATGAAGATGAATAGAGGCGTGGTTCTGCGCTTCAATCCCCGCCACCATCACATGCTTGCCGATGTCACGGGCTTCGACAATCAACGCCTTCATCAGCGTGCGGCCAATGCCTTTGCCCTGGTGATCCGGATGGACATACACCGAGTGCTCGACCGTATGACGAAATCCGTCAAAGGCGCGCCAGTCACCGAAGGAGGCGTATCCGGTGATAATGCCATTCTCTTCGCTTACCAGCACCGGATAACCTGCGAGGGTGCGGGCCTCAAACCATGCGATACGGTTATCGGTATCGACCGTGGTATCGTTCCAGATCGCGGCGGTGTGCAGCACCGCGTGGTTGTAAATTTCACCAATAGCGGCGCAGTCTTCTTTGCAGGCATGACGAACGATCATGATGGAACCCCTGAATGTGTTGTTTACTATGTTATTACGTTATTACTACGATATTACACAACAGCTGTGGCAGATGACTACGACATAACCCATATTTTTTTGTTATCAAAACCCCATTGAAATGCCTTTCATACACTATAGTATGACGTCATGAACACCATAACAGACACGATGAATCAACGGATTAGCGCAAGAATTCGCCTTGAGCGCGAATCGCGCGGTTGGTCGCTGAGCGAACTGGCCGAACGGGCTGGCGTCTCGCGGGCCATGATCCACAAAATTGAGCGTGGGGACAGTAGCCCGACGGCAACCCTGCTTGCACGCTTGTCCGGCGCGTTCGGCATCAGCATGTCAACCTTGATAGCCAGAGCGGAGATGCAGGAGGGAAAACTGCTGCGTCTTGCGAACCAGCCCGTCTGGCGCGATCCGCAGACCCACTATCTCCGCCGCCATGTCTCACCGCGTACGGATCTGCCTATCGACCTTGTGCAGGTTGAGCTGCCTGCGGGGAGCGATGTGCCTATGCCCGCATCGTCCTATGCGCTGGCCCGCCAGCTGATCTGGCTGCAGTCCGGGGAGCTGATCTTTCAGGAAGGCGACACCCGCCACGAAATGCAGGCCGGGGATTGTCTGGAGCTCGGGCCGCCCAATGACTGTCGGTTCATTAACGAAACCAATGAACCCTGCATCTATCTGGTGGTTCGGCTTAACCAGTCTGGCTCGTAATGTTAAGGCGCTCAGGCGGATCATGAGCCAGGATCAATGGACATCTGTACCATAAGGAGTCTCTGATGAATCAATCTGTTTCGCAAAATCGTCGCTGGGTACTGGCTTCGCGTCCACACGGCGCGCCGGTCGCGGATAATTTTCGTCTCGAAGAGCAGCCGGTTCCGGTACCGGCGGCAGGACACGTTCTGCTGCGTACTATCTGGCTTTCGCTTGACCCGTACATGCGCGGCCGCATGAGCGATGCGCCATCCTATTCACCACCGGTTGAGATTGGTGCGGTGATGGTCGGCGGAACGGTCAGCCGCGTTGAGCAGTCAAGTCATCCGGATTTTAAAGCAGGGGAATGGGTGCTGGGATACAGCGGCTGGCAGGAGTATGACCTTTCTGACGGCAGTGGTCTGGTCAAACTGGGCGAAAATCCCTCCCATCCTTCCTGGGCGCTGGGTATTCTCGGGATGCCGGGCTTCACCGCCTATATGGGGCTGCTGGATATTGGTCAACCGAAAGCGGGTGAAACGCTGGTGGTGGCAGCGGCAACGGGCCCCGTTGGTGCAACGGTCGGGCAAATCGGTAAAATCAAAGGCTGTCGGGTCATCGGTGTTGCCGGTGGCGCAGAAAAATGCCGTCATGCTGTTGAGGTGCTGGGCTTTGACCAGTGTCTGGATCATCATGCCGATGATTTTGCCACGCAGCTTCAGAACGCCTGCCCGAATGGTATCGATGTCTATTATGAAAACGTTGGCGGTAAGGTCTTTGACGCCGTGCTCCCGCTGCTTAATACCTCCGCGCGCGTGCCGGTATGTGGTCTGGTGAGCGGCTACAATGCGACCGGTCTGCCTGAGGGGCCGGATCGTTTGCCGCTGTTAATGGGGACCATCCTGAAAAAACGCATTCGTATGCAGGGTTTTATCATCGGCCAGGATTACGGGCACCGCATCAAGGAGTTCCAGCAAGAGATGGGACGCTGGGTGCAGGAGGGTAAAATCCACTATCGCGAGCAGGTGATCGACGGGCTGGAGAACGCCCCAGAGGCGCTGATCGGTCTTCTTGAAGGCAAAAACTTCGGCAAAGTCGTGATTCGCGTCGCGGCAGACAATAAATAAACAACATTATGGCGGGGGTTCCCGCCATATTTATTTGTGAAGATACGATATATTGTCTTTAATTAAACCTACACAGCGTTCGCGCCTTCCACACGGATGAGCCAAAGAGCGATAAAAACATACGGTTTGTACTTTTTGACGTTTATACGCACTTCCCACCACCAGGCATGACGATACAGGATATATCGGACCAGCGTCGTTTATTAAAAACTGACGTTAATAAATAGCATTAAGTTTTAGCTACAGGAATTGAACATGCTTGATTTGGAACATTTAGAAAAAGCGCAGAGAATCAGCCTTACCATGCAAGTTGAGATCAGTTTGAAAGGGGCGCTAATTACAGGCTCGCTGAAACCAGGCGCACGACTGATCACCAAAGAAATTGCCGATAAATTAGGGACCAGTATCACGCCGGTTCGCGAGGCGCTTTTGCGTCTGGTATCGTCAGGGGCGCTGCAGGCCACACCGGCGCAGGCATTTCTGGTGCCAGAGGTGACGCTGGAGCGCTATAACGAAATTACGGCCATCAGAAAACAGCTTGAGCCGATGGCGGTAGCCGCCGCCTGCCAGCATTTGACGCAGAGCAAGCTGGAGATATTGCGCACGTTGTCGGACGATTTTCATGAGGCGATGCGCAACGGGAATGTCCAGAAGGCACTGCATGCTAACCGCGTGTTTCGCTTTACCCTTTATCAGTACGCGGAAATGCCGACGCTGAGCGCCTTAATCGAGCAGCTCTGGATCCGCATTGGGCCTTGTATTAACTATCTGCACCAGGAGCTTAACGACATTAAAGCGTCGTCTTATCATTACGAGGAGTTACTGTCCGCGCTGGAGAGAGGCGATGTTGAGGGCAGCCAGAAAGCGATTGAAAAACTGATCGATGAAGCTAATTCTCTATTACAACGGCAATATTTTAGCTGAGGAATTATTCAACGGTGGGTCAATATTCTTCATTTGAAATATTCGTTCTATGAATAAATCCTGATGGCATTGCGCCATCAGGATGGTTATTTCGTTTTAAAAAATATAAAACTGGGAAATTAAATACCCCTTTTATTTCTACTCGAAACGATAAGAGACCGACAAGCCAACACCGTAGTTGCGACCCGGAGCAGGTTCGTAATAACGTCCATTGGATTCGTTAACAATCACCGAGCCGGCATACTCTTTGTCGAACAGATTATCAACGCGACCAAAGAGATCCATGCCCCAGTTGCCGTAGTTGAATTTATACCCGGTATTCAGCCCGACCACCGTGTAGGACGGAGCCTTTGCCGTGTTTTCGTCGTCGGCCATGATATCGCTCATGTAACGCACGTCGGTACCTGCGTACCAGCCTTCTTCAGGCTGCCAGCCAAACGAGGCAAAGCCCATATTGCGGGCAATACCCGGCATCCGGTTGCCGTTACAGTTGTCATCACCGCAGACGTTGGTGCGGTAGGTGGCGTCCAGATATGTCCATGCCATTTTCAGCTTCCAGTTTTCAGCAAACTGCTGATCGAGGGAAACTTCCACCCCCTGACGACGGGTTTTACCGGCGTTTTTGAACGTGTCGCGTCTTCCTGTCGATGAATCGACCACTATTTCATTATCGGTATCTGTGCGGAATAGTGCTGCAGTCAATAACCCATTGCCGATACGGGTTTTACTGCCTATCTCATAGGTGTTATTTGTTGAAGGTTTGAGGTCATAATTCAATCCCCCACTGCCACCTGCAGTGTAAGCGCGTTCATTGATGGTTGGTGTTTCGAACCCACGGCCAGCTGCTGCATAAACATTCCATGCATCAGTGATTGCATACTTAACGGACCCCGCAGGGAGCCATTTATGATAGCTGGTGTTACCGCTATCATCGCCATTTTTCAAATAATGATCATTTGAATCAAACCAGACAGAACTATAACGAACCCCTGCGTCAAGTGATAACTTATTGGTGAGTTGCCAACTGCTCTGGAAATAAGGATCCAAATTCCACATCAAATTCCGTTCATCGCGGCGTTTTATTCCTTTTACACCGTAAACTGGTTTGCTATCGACGATTACATAATTTTCATAACCCCTACGATTTTCGTTGAGATTTTCGTAGTTCAAACCTGTGGTGAATGTAACTGGAACAAGAAATTCTCCACGATGAGTCCATCGCGTATCTATCCCTTGATAATGACGTGCCATATCAATGACACCTCCAGAGTGGTTCCGATTATTAAGCTGTGCAGTGTAAGGGATCGACTGGTACTGGGTCATTTCGCGCTCGCCGGCGTACATCATGACGCTGAGATCGTCCTGCGCACTGAGCTGGCGGTCATAGCGCAGCCCGGCCTGGGTCTGCTTGATGGTTTTGCGTGTATTGTACTGATCGCCACGCGGCGACTGGCGCGGGTTATCCTGCCACTCCTGATAATTCAGTCCGCCCGGATCGTTGGCTTTCATGTCCACGCTGTTAAAGATCAGCGTCAGCTTGCTGGCATCGTCAATGCGCACGCCCAGTTTGGCGTTGGCGAGATTCTTCCGCGCACCGCTGTGATCGCGGTAGCCTTTGGTGGTGAAGCGGGTGGTAGATACGGTGTAATCCACATCGCCCGCGTGTGTGCCGTCGCCCATCGCGCCGGTGGCTTTCATCCCGTAGCGCCAGGTACCGTAACTGCCGTAGTAGCTGCTGGCCTCAATGGTTGGCGGCTGTTGACCGGTCTGGGTGTTGATGTTGATCACGCCGCCGGAGGCGTTGCCATACAGGGCAGAGAAGGGGCCGCGCAGCACTTCCACGCTCTCCACGCTGGAGAGATCGATGTTAGACGTCTGGCCCTGGCCGTCTGGCATGGTCGCCGGGATCCCGTCCACGTACATTCGAATACCGCGCACACCGAAGGTAGAGCGGGCACCGAACCCACGCATCGACAGCTGCAGATCCTGGGCATAGTTCTGACGGTTCTGAATTTGCAGGCCCGGGACGCTACCGAGAGATTCAGAGAGGTTAATGCGTGGTGCGGCGTGACGCATATCATCGCCATTCACGACGCTGACCGCCGCCGGGGTATCCAGCTCCGATACCGTTTGTGGCGTGGCGCTGACGATCATGGTCTGTTCATCCGCACCCATCGCGGTGAGGGGAGAGAAGATGACAGGAGCCAGCAACAGTGGAAGGGTTGCCTTACGGGCAGAAATGATTTTCATGAAATAAACCGGTTAAGGATAAGAAACGTACCAAATGGAACATGTACAGGTATGTTAAATCTTTTGTAAATGTTTTGAAAACTATAACCGCACATTGCGTTAAGGAAAGGCGAAGCGGAAAAGAAAAACTCCACTTTTACACGATTAATGATTACTATTCTCATTAAAAAACGGCAATGCCATGACGTTGCCAGCCGGAAGTGATGTCAGCAGTACACCCCCTCTAGTGAAAAAGGAATTGTTATGTCTTTACGTCATCTGTGCTCCCCACGTCTGCGTCGTTCACTGCTGTGTAGCGCTTTACTGCTTGCCGGCACCTTCCAGGTGCAGGCTGGCGAAGAGATGTTGCGCAAAGCGGTTGGGAAAGGCGCGTATGAAATGGCGGTGAGCCAGCAGGAGAATGCGCTGTGGGTTGCGACGTCACAAAGCCGTAAAACAGATAAAGGCGGTATTGTGTATCGCCTCGACCCGGTCACTCTGGACGTAACGCAGGTCATTCACAACGATCTGAAACCCTTTGGCGCCACCCTGGACACTGCCACTCAGACGCTGTGGTTGGGTAACACCATCAACGGTGCCGTGACCGCCATTGACGCCAAAACCGGCGAGGTGAAAGGGCGCCTGGTTCTGGATGACCGCAAACGCAGCGACACCGTCAAACCACTGCAGCCACGCCAGCTGGTGGCAGATGATGCCAACCATACCGTGTACATTACCGGGGTCGGTAAAGAGAGCGTGATCTGGGTAGTAGACAGCGCAACGCTGAAGCTGAAGGATACCATCGCGAATACTGGTACCTACGGCACCGGCCTGGCGCTGGATGCGCAGGCGAAACGACTCTATACCACCAACGCCGACGGTGAACTGGTAACGATTGACACCGCCAGCAACAAAATCATCAGCCGCAAAAAGGTGCAGGATGACGGGAAAGAGCACTTCTACCTGAACCTGAGTCTGGATACCGCCGGACAGCGTGCCTTCCTGACCGATTCAAAACAGCCGGAAGTGCTGGTGGTGAGCCTGAAAGATGGCAGTGTCATTGAGAAGATCGCGACGCCAGAGTCGCTGGCGGTGCTCTTTAACCCGGCGCGCAACGAAGCGTACGTAACGCATCGTGAAGCCGGAAAGGTGAGCGTGATTGACACCAAAACCTATAAAGTGACGAAAACCTTCGACACGCCGGTCTATCCAAACAGCCTGGCGCTCTCTGCTGATGGCAAAACGCTCTACGTAACGGTGAAACAAAAATCCACCCGTCAGCAGGAAGCGACCCAGCCTGACGATGTGGTACGTATCACGCTCTGATGTGGGAATTGCCCGGTGGCGCTGCGCAAAACGTAGGGCGGGTAAGACGAAGCAGCCACCCGACATAAAAAAAGGGAAGGCATTTGCCTTCCCTTTTTAATGTTTACTGCACGCTTAACGCGAGGTTTCTTCCACCAGCGGGCCGTCGTGTTTTTCATCTTCATGATGAACCGGCGCGGTGCTGTGAATTTCGTATACGCGCTTACGCACGCCAAACCAGCCAGCAATCAGCAGAACGGCCAGCAGCGGAATGGTGGCGATGGTATAGGTGCCGTTCGGGTAATCGAACGCCATCAGGACCAGCACGCTGAACAGGAACAGCAGGGTGAGCCACGAGGTCACCGGTGCGCCTGGCATTTTGAAGCTCACGTCAGCCGCTTTGCCCTCTTTAATGGCTTTGCGCAGACGCATCTGGCAGACCACGATAAAGGCCCAGGAAGCGATAATCCCCAGCGCGGCCACGTTCAGTACGATCTCGAACACGCGGGACGGTACCAGATAGTTCAGGAACACGCCAAACACGTAGACCACCAGCGTCGCCAGGATGCCGGCATAAGGCACCTGCTGCTTGCTCATCTTCGACATGAACTTCGGCGCAGAGCCACCCATCGACATGGAGCGCAGGATACGGCCTGTGGAATATAAGCCGGAGTTCAGGCTGGAGAGTGCCGCGGTCAGCACCACGATGTTCATGATACTACCCACGTATGGCACGCCGAGCTTCGAGAAGAAAGTCACAAACGGGCTCTGACCCGCCTGATAGGCGTTCCATGGCAGCAGCAGAACCAGCAGCACCACAGAGCCGACATAGAACAGACCGATACGCCAGATCACGCTGTTAATGGCTTTAGGCACCATGGTCTGCGGGTCTTTACATTCGCCCGCCGCCGTACCCACCAGCTCGATAGAGGCAAAAGCGAACACCACGCCCTGCACCAGAACCAGCGCCGGCAGCAGACCGTGCGGGAAGAAGCCGCCGTTATCGGTTATCAGGTGGAAGCCGGTTGCATTGCCGTCCAGCGGCTTACCGCTGCCGAGGAACACGGTACCGACCACCAGGAAAATCACAATCGCCAGCACTTTTACCAGTGCAAACCAGAACTCCATCTCGGCGAACCACTTCACGCCGATCATATTCATGGTACCGACAATCGCCAGGGCGCCCAGCGCAAAGACCCACTGCGGGACATCGCCAAACGCGCCCCAGTAGTGCATATACAGCGCAACGGCGGTGATATCAACGATACCGGTCATCGCCCAGTTGACGAAGTACATCCAGCCGGCAACGTAGGCGGCTTTTTCACCAAGAAATTCGCGAGCGTAAGAGACAAAGCTGCCGCTGGAAGGGCGATGCAGCACCAGCTCGCCCAGCGCACGAAGAATGAAGAAGGAGAAGATCCCGCACACCAGATAGACCAGGGCGAGAGCCGGGCCTGCCATTTGCAGACGTGCGCCAGCACCTAAAAACAGACCTGTACCGATAGCGCCGCCGATGGCGATCATTTGGACCTGACGGTTGCCCATCGCTTTGTGGTAGCCCTCTTCATGGGAGTTTAACCAGCGACGTTTAGCAGCATGATGATCGGCTGCGCTTTTATTGCTTGTTTTCATTGAGTTACCTGTTTGCCTGTCTGAACCATTATCGTGATAGTCCTGCCTGGCAGAGAGCAATACAAACGATTGCTTCTGCGCAAACACATGTCGCCTTCCCAGTCATTCTGCGTATGGATAAGGCGAAACATGGCGAGGCATCCTACCTGCAATTGATAAGCGACGCAAAATATAACCGTGCCGAAAGTGATGCACGTCGAAGGAAATCGTGTGGTCAGAGCAGACGAGGATCACAACGCGCTGAATCGTGATGACTTTTTAGACAAAACCGTCAGTGACATGCTGTTTTAATCATCAGATGTGCTTAATAGTTGCTCAGTGGAACAAGCGGAGGGTAAACGCTATGATCGGTTTGGTTTTTATGCAGCTAAAACGAGGCTAAGGGTGAGAATTAATGTAATCGGCACCAGCGGAAGTGGAAAAACCACGCTGGCAAGACGGATCGCTGATGAACTGGCTATTCCTTATATTGAAATGGACAGGCTTTACTGGCGCCCGAACTGGCAGGGCACAGCAGATGATGCGTTTCTGGAAAAACTGGGGCATGCATTAAGCGTTTCTCAGAACTGGGTGCTGGATGGTAACTATAACCGCACGCGACCTGTTAAATGGCGCAATGTTGACATTGTGGTGTGGGTAGATTGCGGGTTTGCCCGCACCCTCTGGCAGGCCGTCACCAGAGCAATCAAACGGGCCTGGCATCAACACGAACTCTGGCCTGGAACGGGAAATAAAGAGAGTTTCCGGCGCGCGTTCTTCAGCAGAGAGTCTATTATCATCTGGACGATTAAAACCTGGCGCAACAACCGCAGGCGTTACGAAGCCGATCTGCAAAATCCGGACTACGCGCATATACGCTTTATCCGTATTATCCGCCGCAGTCAGGTGGAAACGCTGATTTCTACGCTAAAGTCTTATTCTTAGTGTGGTTTTATATATCTGATTTCTGGCAAACCAAATGTAAATTAATTGTTTCTCAGTGGTGAAATACGCCTTTAATAATGACGACATGTTAAGTCAAACGAGAACGCAACATGTCCTGGCGAATCAGCATTCTGGATAAAAGCCCCGTCGCTGAAAACGAAACAGCCGCCGATGCGCTGGCGCGAACCCTGGCGCTGGCGCAACAGGCGGAAACTCTCGGTTATCACCGCTTCTGGATTGCCGAACACCACAACACCCCGCAGCTGGCCAGCCCCTCGCCGGAGTTGTTGATTGCCTGGATCCTCGGGCAGACAACGCGTATCCGCGTGGGATCGGGCGGCGTCATGCTGCAACACTACAGCCCCTATAAAGTCGCGGAAAACTTCAATCTCCTGGCTGCCCTGGCTCCGGGTCGCGTGGATCTTGGCGTCGGAAAAGCACCCGGCGGTCTGCCGCTCTCCACCCGCGCATTGCAACTCGGTCTGAATCAGCAGGAAAAGGGCAGTTTTGCCGAACAGCTGGCGCAGCTTGATAGCTGGATCCGCCCTGAAAATCAGTCGGTCGATGAGGCGGTGCGCGCGACGCCGCTGCCGCCGGTCCCGGCGCAGGGATTCCTGCTGGGAGCCAGCGTCGAAAGTGCTCTGCTGGCCGCAAAACTCAACTGGCATTTTGTCTTTGCCGCTCACCTGAATGGCGATCCGGACCTGCTGCGTGAGGTCATCACCACCTGGCGTGAACACAGCGCCCGGGAGGTGATTGTGGCGGTTCAGGTGATTGTGGCGGACTCTCAGACCCAGGCGCAATCGCTGGCACAAAAGGTTGAAGTCTGGGGCGTGGAGCTGGCAAACGGCCAGCGCGTTACGGTGGCCAGTGAAGAGCAAGCCTATGCGTTTGCGCGTCAGGCAGGCAGCGAGCCGCTACGTATTGCGCGTCGCGCGCAGTCGCTGGTGGCCGGGACCGCAGAGTCGGTACTGGCACAACTGGACGCTCTGCATCACCAGTGGGGTATTGACGAATTCATTATCGACACACCGGTTGCGGAGGGGGCCACGCGCGTGCAGTCCCTGCGTCTGCTGGCGCAGGCGCGACTTAACAAGGAGGTTACCGTATGCGTTTTGGCGAACAACTGATTGCCTGGCGCCGTGAGTTGCACCAGAACCCGGAGCTGTCGGGCCAGGAAGTGGAAACAACCGCCCGTCTGCACCAGTGGCTGACGAATGCCGGCATCAGACCACTGCCTTATGATCTGCCGACCGGACTGGTGGCGGAAATTGGCACCGGCACCAAACTGATTGCCCTGCGGGCGGACATCGATGCCTTGCCGATCGAAGAGCGCAGCGGGGTGGCGTTTAGCTCACAGCGTGCGGGGGTGATGCACGCCTGCGGTCATGACATCCACACCAGCGTGATCCTCGGGGCGGCATTAAAACTGAAAGAGCGTGAAGCGTCGCTTAACGGTCGTGTGCGGATCCTGTTTCAGCCTGCCGAAGAGAACTTTGGCGGTGCGAAGAGCATGGTGCGGGCCGGGGCGTTACGTGACGTCAGCGCCATCTTCGGCATGCACAACGAGCCGGGGTTGCCGGTGGGTGAGTTTGCCACCCGCGGCGGGCCGTTCTATGCCAACGTCGATCGGTTTGTGATCCGCATTATTGGCAAAGGGGCCCATGCCGCACGGCCACATGAAGGCAACGACGCGATTGTGCTGGCAAGCCAGCTCATTACCGCGCTGCAGAGCGTCGCCAGTCGCAACGTGAATACGCTGGACTCCGTCGTGCTGAGCGTAACGCGCATTGCGGGCGGTAATACCTGGAACGTCCTGCCGGAAAGCGTTGAACTGGAAGGGACGCTGCGCACACATCGCGTGGAAGTTCAGCAGAACGTCAAAGCGCGCGTCGGTGAAATCGCTGCCGGATTCGCCAGCGCCTTCAGTGCCCAGATTGATATCACCTGATATGCCGGGCCGACTGCGCTGGTCAATGACGAGCGCTGGGCGGAATTTGCCACCTCGGTCGCCCGGGAAGCGGGGTATGAAACCCAGCATGCTGAATTGCATATGGGCGGAGAGGATTTTGCGGTCTATCTCCAGCAGATCCCCGGCGCGTTTGTCAGCATTGGCAGCAATAGCCCGTATGGTTTACATCACCCGGCCTTTAATCCGGACGAAGCATTAATTGAGCCGGCTGCCCGTTATTTTGCACAGCTTGCGGAAAAAGCCCTGCAACACGTTTAATTCAGAAGAGGTGAATATGTCTGCAACCCGACAATTGCGGCTGGGGACCATTTTGCATGGTGCATCCGGGAATATGTCCGCCTGGCGCCATCCTGCGGCGGTCGCCGATGCCAGTATTAATTTTGATTTCGTCAAAGCGACGGCGTTAAAAGCCGAGGAGGGTAAGCTCGACTTTTTATTCGTCGCCGACGGCCTCTACATTAATGAGAAATCGATCCCGCATTTTTTAAACCGCTTTGAGCCGTTAACGGTACTCTCTGCACTGGCGAGCATTACCTCGCGGCTGGGTCTGGTGGGCACGTTATCCACCTCCTACAGCGAACCCTTTACCGTAGCGCGCCAGTTTGCCAGCCTGGATCACCTGAGCAACGGCCGTGCGGGCTGGAACGTCGTGACCTCGCCGCTGGAAGGGTCGGCCAGGAACTTCTCGCGTGAAAAACACCCGGAGCACGCGCTGCGCTACCGCATTGCGGATGAGTATCTCGACGTGGTGAAAGGGCTGTGGGACTCGTGGGAAGGCGATGCCTTTGTGCGCAACAAAGAGAGTGGTCAGTTCTTTGACCCCGCCAAACTGCATACCCTGGATCATCACGGTGATTTCTTCCAGGTCGCCGGGCCGCTCAATATTGGACGCACGCCGCAGGGACGTCCGATTGTGTTCCAGGCGGGCGCATCGGACGACGGCAAAAAGCTGGCAGCGAAGCATGCCGATGCGATCTTCACCCATCATGAAACCTTTGAAGAAGCACAAGCGTTCTACCGCGACGTGAAGCAGCAGCTGGAAAATAACGGTCGTCGTGCTTCTGATTTGCACATCTTCCAGGGCGTGAGCGTGATTGTCGGAAAAGATGCCGAAGATGTGGAAAACCAGTACCAGACCACCGCGGCGCTGGTGTCGGTTAAGGATGCGCTCAATTATCTCGGACGTTATTTCGAACATCACGATTTCAGCCAGTATCCGCTCGACGAGCCGTTCCCGGACCTCGGCGATCTGGGGAAAAACAGCTTCCGCAGTACCACGGATGAGATAAAGCGCAATGCCCGTGAACGTCAGCTGACGCTGCGTCAGGTCGCGCTGGAAGCGGCCTCGCCACGCCCCCGTTTTTCCGGCACGCCGGAGCAGGTGGCGGACGGCCTGCAGGCGTGGTTCGACGGCGATGCAGCCGACGGCTTCATCATTCAGGGCGGGACGCCAGATACCTTCCCGCGCTTTGTTGACCAGGTGGTGCCGGTGCTACAGGCCCGCGGCCTGTTTCGCACTGACTACCCCGGAACCACACTGCGCGACAGCCTGGGCCTGGACGAACCCAAAAATCAGTTCATACAACAATAAAGAGAACACCGCTATGCAGAAAACATCGCTTATTCTGGCGCTCGCGCTGGCCTTTACCCCTGCCGCCTGGGCAGAGAATGTGAACATTAACGGCACCGGTGTGAGCATTGAGGCCAACAAAACGCCGATCAACACCGGCAAAAACGGCGAGGCCATCGCGCAGTTGCCGAAAGATTATCGCTTTGCCGTGCCGGGGAAATTTACCGTTGCGGTGGCAGGTCTCAATCAACCGCCACTGACGGTTTTCTCGGATGACAACAAAACGCTTCTGGGAAGCGAAGTTGACGTCGCCCGTCTGGTGGCCGACAGCCTCGGACTGGAGCTGAACGTGGTGCCCACCTCCTGGGAAGACTGGCCGCTGGGCGTCGCCTCCGGGAAATACGATGCGGCGATCAGCAACATCACCGTGACCAAAGCGCGTAAGGAGAAGTTTGATTTCGCCACCTACCGTAAGGATTCGCTCGGTTTCTATGTGAAATCAACCAGCCCAATCACATCCCTGCAGAAGGCGGAGGACATTGCCGGGCTGCGGATTATCGTGGGCTCTGGCACTAACCAGGAGGCCATCCTGCTGGCATGGAACGCCGAAAACCTGAAGAAGGGATTAAAACCGTTTACCCCGATCTACACCAAAGATGACGCGGCACAAACGCTGGCGCTCCAGTCCGGGCGTGCGGATGCGTATTTTGGTCCGAACGTGATTGGCGCGTGGAAAGCCGCGCTGACGGGTAAAACCAGACTGGTCGGTAGCGTAGACGGCGGCTGGCCGAAGGCGGCGCATATCGCGGTAACGCTAAAAAAAGGCAGCGGGCTGGTGGAACCGGTGCAGACCGCACTTAACGGCGTGATCAAAAACGGCGATTACGACAAAGTGCTGAACCGCTGGGGAGAAGGGGTGGAACGCATCCCGCAGTCGGAAGTCAACCCGGCCGGTCTGGGTGATTAAGGAGGCGTTATGAGCGAACAATTTCGTGACGTTTCGCCGGAAGATGCCGATCTTCAGCCCATCATCAATGGGCTGTTCGGTGAATACGCTGCCCGCTACGGTGACTATTTTTCGAAAGATGCTGAGGTCGAGCTCACCGAGTGGTATCTGGCGCCGCAGGGGCTGTTTATCGTCCTGGAGCGTGACGGGAAGATTATTGCCACCGGGGCGTACAAACCCTTCGACGAACGCACCGCAGAAATCAAACGCATCTGGACGGACAAAAGCCTGCGTCAGCAGGGGCTTGCGGGGCGCGTGGTGCAGGAGCTGGAGCGCCGGGCGGTGCTGGCAGGCTACAGCCAGATCTACCTGACCACCGGTTTTCGCCAGCCGGAAGCGGTACAGCTCTATCTTAGCCAGGGTTACCAGCCGCAGTTCGATCTCAACCGCGATCCGGAAGAGTACAGCCAGCCCCCGTTTGATGGTCGGTTGCGTTTCACCAAAACGCTGGTTCGTGAAGCGTTAAGTAAAACCGCATGAGGTACGATGATGAGCAACGTTGAAACCATAAAAGTGGTCCCGGCGCGTTATCCGCTGCGGGCCGTCGGTGCCGTGGTGGCACTGTTTGTCCTGGCGGTCGTTGTCCAGTCCGTCGCCTTTAACCCGCGCTGGGAGTGGTCTGTATTTGCCCGCTGGTTCTTCGACCCGGTGATCCTTGAAGGCGTCGGCCAGACATTACTGCTGACGCTGATCGGCACCGCGCTGAGCGTGATTTTGGGCGGTATGCTGGCGCTGGCGAGACTCTCGTCATCCTGGCTGCTGAGCAGCCTGGCCTGGGGCTATATCTGGCTGTTTCGCTCGCTGCCCCTGATTGTAGTGCTGATCATCCTTTATAACTTTTCCTATCTCTACGACACGCTCTCGCTCGGGGTGCCGTTCACCGGCATGAGCTGGGGCAGCTTTGAAACCATCAATGTGCTGGGGCAATTCTCTACCGCCGTTGTCGGGCTAACGATGGTGCAGAGCGCCTATAGCGCAGAGATCATTCGCGGGGGCTTCCTCGGCGTGGATCATGGTCAGTATGAAGCGGCCGCTGCGCTGGGGCTACCGGCCTGGCGTCGTACGGTGCGGATCATTCTGCCGCAGGCGCTGCGCACCATACTGCCGTCCGGGTTTAACGAAATCATCAGTCTCGCGAAGGGCACGGCGATGGTTTACGTGCTGGCCATGCCGGAGCTGTTCTACACCATCCAGATGATTTACAACCGCACGCAGGAGGTGATCCCGCTGCTGATGGTAGGTGCCGCCTGGTACCTGGTGATTACCACCGTGTTGTCCGCCATCCAGTATGGCGTTGAGCGGGGCCTGGCCCGCAGCGAACGTCGCTCGGCGGTGAATCAGAACCGTACCCTCAGCCGTACCCGTTCCCGTTCCGTCACCACCACGCCCGCACAGGAGCCCGTCCATGCAAGCCTCTCATGAAGGACATATTTCCATTACCGGCGTCACTAAATTCTTTGGTCGCCATAAAGCGCTCGATAACGTGTCGCTTGAGATCCCACCGGGATCCGTCACCGTCATCCTCGGACCGTCCGGCTCTGGTAAATCGACCCTGTTGCGCACCATCAACCACCTGGAGCGCGTTGACGAAGGGTTTATTCAGATTGACGGGGATTACATCGGCTACCGCCGTCGGGGTGACAAACTCTACGAGTTAAAAGAGAAAGAGATCCTTAAACAGCGCGTCAATGTGGGTTATGTGTTCCAGAACTTTAACCTCTTCCCGCATCTCACGGTGCTGGAAAACCTGATTGAAGCGCCCATCGCCCATAAAAAACTGAGCAAAAAAGAGGCCGTTGAGCGGGCATACAGCCTGCTGGATGTGGTGGGGCTGCGTGATAAAGCAGATGCCTGGTCGCGCCATCTCTCCGGCGGGCAGCAGCAGCGCATCGCCATTGCCCGCGCGCTGGCGCTGCGTCCGCGGGTCATGCTGTTTGATGAACCCACCTCGGCGCTTGACCCGGAGCTGGTGGGCGAGGTGCTGGATGTCATCAAGAAACTCGCCCGTTCCGGCACCACGCTGGTGGTGGTCACCCATGAGATCGGCTTCGCCAGAGAAGTGGCGGATCAGGTGGTGTTTATGGTCGACGGTAAAATTGTGGAGCAGGGCAGCAGCGACGAGGTGCTGAACCGGCCATCGCACCCGCGAACGCGTCAGTTCCTTTCCCGAGTCCTGTAAGGAGTTCCGATGAAATATGGACTTTTAGCGGGGCTGGCTTTTACCGCCGCCAGTCATGCCAGCATTGATTTAAAGGCCAACGAGCAGCCGCTGCCGGTGACGGTGGATCCGCAGGCGGTGGCGAAGATCCCCGCTCATTACAAATTTGTTGAGCCGGGAACGCTCACGGTGGCCATTTCCGCGCTTAATTCACCGCCGCTGGCGCTGCTGGCCAGCGATAATCGGACGCGTATCGGCAGCGACCCGGATATCGCCCGGCTGCTGGCGGGCAGCCTGGGGCTAAAACTGAAGCTCGTTCCTACGGCCTGGGAAGACTGGCCGCTGGGGATCACCTCCGGGCGCTATGACGTAGCGCTGGTAAACATTGCGGTGACCGAACAGCGCAAAGAGAAGTTTGATTTTGCAACCTATCGCGTCGATTCGCTGGCGTTTACGGTGAAATCCACCAGTCAGGTGCAGTCGATTAAGGGCCCTGAAGATCTTGCGGGTAAAAAGGTCATTGTTGGCTCTGGCACCAATCAGGAGCGCATCCTGTTGGGCTGGAACGAGGAGAACAAAAAGGCCGGACGTGAACCCGCGCTGCCGGTGTACCTGACGGACGATGCCTCGGGCAATCTCTATATTCAGTCCGGCCGGGCGGATGTGTTCTTCGGGCCGCAGTCGGTCGCGGCGTATAAAGCCGCGCTGACCGGCAAAACGCGCGTTGTCGGGCTGGGCCCGAAAAAAGCGTATGTCGCCACCACCACCAAAAAAGGCAATCAACTGGTCTACGCCCTGCAGGCCGCACTGGATGGTGCGATCGCGCGCGGGGAGTATCAGAAGGTGCTGGCACGCTGGGGGGAGCAGGGCGAAGCGGTGGCACAATCGGAGGTTAACCCGCCTGGGATCACGTATTAATTGTGCTCTACACTTAGGATTTTCACTCCTGAGAGGGCAACATGATCAAACTCTATGGCGTACCCGGCTGGGGCTCGGCAATCAGTGAAGTGATGCTGACCCTGGCAGACATTCCTTACCAGTTTATTAACGTGGACGGGTTTGACCAGCCCGGTCCTCAGCGTGAACTGTTGCAAAAACTTAACCCGCTGTGTCAGGTGCCTACACTGGCGCTGGAAAATGGCACGATCATGACCGAAACGGCCGCCATCGGCCTGATGGTGCTCGACAGGTGTCCCGATCTGGCGCCGCCCGTCGGGCAGGCAGAACGTCAGCAGTTTCAGCGCTTGCTTATCTGGTTCGTGGCGAACGTCTATCCGACGTTTACTTACGCAGACTATCCCGAACGCTGGGTACCGGATGCGCCGGAACAGCTGCAGAAAAACTGCATCGAATACCGCAAATCCCTCTATTTATGGTTCGAAAGCCAACTCAAAGCTGCCCCGTTTGCGCTGGGTGAGCGACTTACGCTGCTTGACGTCTATATTGCGGTGGCGCGTAGCTGGGGTCCACGGCACGAATGGTTCGCAACCAATACGCCAAAATTGACGGCCATTGCAGATACCGTGTGCGGGCTGCCTGAACTGCAGAAGGTGTTAAAGGCAAATACGATTATCTGATAACGTGGAACCCTTATTCATAACAGGAAGCCTGCACATGCCACATGTAGATATCAAAAGTTTTCCCCGGGATATGAACGACGAACAAAAAAACGCACTGGCGGCGGATATTGCTGAGGTGATAATTCGTCATTTCAACAGCAAAGACAGTTCAGTGTCGATCGCGTTGAGCCAGGTTAATCCTGAGGACTGGAAAGCGCAGGTCTGGGATACCGAAATTGGCCCGCAGATGGATACGCTGATTAAAAAGCCGGGTTATTCAATGTAAGATTTTAGCCGGGAAGCCGCTTTGCTTACCCGGCATTTACGCCTCTCGCGATCTTTCGCAAAAATCGACAATACGATCCTGTGACACTTCCGTTACACTTTGCTTCCCTAAAACTTTCACGAAATCATCTGGTAAGCACAGCAGTTGCGTTAAATTAAGTACAGGATAATTTTCTGATGACAAAATTACCTCAGTTTTCACTCGCCTTTTTTCATCCTCGTTACTGGCTCAGCTGGACAGGCATTGCAGCGCTCTGGTGCATTGTGCAGCTCCCGTATCCCCTTTTATTGAGAATCGGACACGGCCTTGGGCGTCTGGCCATGCGTTTGCTACCGCGTCGTGTAGACATCGCTCGCCGCAACCTTGAGCTCTGTTTTCCCGATATGAAAAAGGCTGAACGCGAACATTTACTGCAGCGTAATTTTGAATCGGTTGGTATGGGCGTTATCGAAACCGGGATGGCCTGGTTCTGGCCAGACTGGCGGGTACGCAAATGCTTTAGCGTCAGCGGGTATGAGCATATGGAAGAGGCGCGGGCGCGTGGAAATGGCGTAGTGCTTATCGGTATGCATTTTCTTACCCTGGAACTGGGTGCCAGAATATTTGGCATGCTCAACCCGGGTGTCGGGGTTTATCGCCCTAACAATAATGCGCTGCTGGACTGGCTGCAGACGCGCGGCCGTCTGCGCTCAAATAAAACCATGCTGGATCGCTATGACCTGAAGGGGATGATCCGCGCCCTGAAGCAGAATGAAATTCTGTGGTACGCCCCGGATCACGACTACGGCAAAACCAACAGCGTGTTTGTGCCGTTCTTTGCGGTTCCTGACGCCGCGACAACTGCCGGAAGTTACATGCTGGTGAAGAGCGCCAGGCCGGCGGTGATCCCGTTCGTTCCACGCAGAAAGGCAGACGGCAGCGGTTACGAACTGATTATTCTTGACGATATCGGCGAAACGCTGCAGGGCGGTGATAAAGCGTTGGTAGCCACGCAGATGAACAGGGCGATTGAGCGCGCGGTGCTGATGGCGCCGGAGCAGTATATGTGGTTGCACCGACGCTTCAAAACCCGTCCTGAAGGCCAGCCGGACAGATATGCGCGCAAAAAAAGCGTGGTCATTTCCAACAGAACTGTATCTACAGGCGACATGCCTGAACAGTCAGGCATTCAGCACTAAAGTATGCCCTCACCGTAACGTGAGGGCAGGCTGACGGCTACAGCGCGGCCCGGCGGTACGGCGCATAATCCGCTTGCCACCAGGTCTCTTCAATCCGCGCCAGCAACATCTCATCCTCCATGGCTGGCGCAACACCTTGCTCAATGGCCGCTCTGGCGACGGCAAATGCGATATGGCGTGACACCGTTTCTATATGATCCACCGGCGGCAATAACCCACCTTTTTCAGTCGTCACCAGCGGCGACTGTGCGGCCAGGCTGCGGCTTGCCGCCATCAGCATCTCCTCGGTGACCCGGCGTGCATGGCAGGCCAGAATACCCAGCCCCAGCCCGGGGAATACATAGGCATTATTACACTGGGCAATATCGTACTGTTCGTCCTGCCAGAACACCGGAGCAAACGGGCTGCCGGTGGCGACGAGTGCGGCGCCCTGTGTCCAGGCAATGAGATCCTGCGGTTGCGCCTCCGCACGTGATGTGGGGTTAGAAAGCGGCATAATCACCGGACGCGGGCAGTGGCGATGCATCTCTTTTACAATCTCTTCGCTGAAGAGGCCCGGCTGGCCTGAGACCCCAATCATGACCGTCGGATGCGCGTTTTTAACCACGTCCAGCAGCGAAATATTGGTCGATTCAACCTGCCAGTCGCGGATCGCCTCGCGCGCCGTGAGCAGGTTTTTCTGGAAGTCGAGGAGGTTGGTCATATCGTCAGTCAGCAGGCCAAAGCGATCGACCATAAAGACCCGACTGCGGGCTTCGGCTTCGGTCAGACCGTCATCCACCATCAGCGCCACGATTTTTTCGGCGATGCCGCAACCGGCGGATCCGCTTCCCAGGAAGACCACGCGCTGATCGCGAACACGGGGCCCGGCAGCATGGGCGGCAGCAATCAGCGTGCCCGCGGTCACGGCGGCGGTACCCTGGATATCGTCGTTGAAACAGCACAGCTGGTCGCGGTAGCGCTGCAGCAGTCTGGTCGCGTTTTTCTGCGCGAAATCCTCAAACTGCAGCAATACATTGGGCCAGCGCTGCTTCACGGTACTGATAAACATGTCCATAAATTCCGCATACTGATCGTCGCTGATGCGTGGGTGACGCCAGCCCATATACATGGGATCGTCCAGATGCTGCTGATTATTGGTACCGACATCCAGCATAATCGGCAGGGTAGACGCCGGGTGGATCCCACCGCAGGCGGTATATAACGAGAGTTTTCCAATGGGTATTCCCATCCCGCCGATCCCCTGATCGCCGAGTCCCAGAATGCGCTCCCCGTCGGTCACAACGATGACGCGAATATCATTGCGTGAGAAACTCTGCAGCATCTCATCAATACGATGACGATTGGGCCATGAAATAAAGAGCCCCCGCGCGCGGCGATAAATTGTCGAGAAGTGTTCGCAGGCTTCACCTACCGTTGGAGTATAGATAATGGGTAACGTCTCTTTCAGGTGCGAACGCAGCAGGTTGTAAAACAGAGTCTCATTAGTATCCTGTATGTTTCGCAGATAAACGTGGCGGGAAATATCGCTTTTAAAATGACAGAATTGTACCCAGGCGCGTTCGGTTTGCTCCTCGATACTTTCAACGTTGTGTGGCAACAAACCGTGCAGATTAAAGTTATCGCGTTCTTCTTTAATAAATGCGAGCCCTTTATTTAATAACGGGTTTTCCAGTAATACAGCGCCGCTATAAGGGGTATACAGTACTTCTTTGCGAGGCATGAATGACTCCTGAATTTCAATAATCGGATAAGGTTCAGTTGCAGGCGCAGGTTTATTTATGTCTGTCGTTTCGCGCTAATCTAGCGGTTAAGAATCATAGGCGTAGTGATAACGGTCACAGTCTTTCTGGTTTAATTAATTTCAAAACACCGATGTGGCGATTAAAAACTTTAGTTACGAAAAGATGAATTAAGTTATTTAAAAAGAAATTCTCGTGCTGTTCACATTTCCGGCGAAATCGCCATGCTAATTTCTCGATGAACCATTTTTATAAATGGCTGTTTGAATATTATTAAATATTAGAGCTTTATTAAATACAGGCTAATTACGATTTTTTCATGTTTATTTATATCCGAACCTACTAATCCGGTGATTATATGAAAGATAATTCTGTAACCACATCTCCAGTCGCTTCACGTGTTGCTTTTGGGTTGAGCAATGCGGAAGTCGGCGCGGTCCCGTTGATGCTGTTTGTCGGGATCGCGGCCATTGTGGCCACCTCCGCGTGGGCGGGGCTCCTGCCGAAAAACATGATCGGTGGACTCGCGGTGATCATGACGCTCGGTTTTGCCTTTGCCAAAATTGGCCGACAGATCCCGGTGCTGAAAGATATTGGTGGCCCGGCAATATTGTGCCTGATGCTGCCTTCGGTGCTGGTCTATTTTGGCGTATTCGAGAAACATACCCTGGATACGGTTCACCTGTTGATGAAAGAGGCCAATTTGCTCTATTTCGTCATCGCCTGTCTGGTGGTGGGGAGCATTTTGGGGATGAACCGCGTGCTGTTGATTCAGGGGATGATCCGCATGTTCGTTCCGCTGGTGGTGGGTACCCTGATGGCCGTGCTGACCGGTTTACTCGTTGGTTCGCTGTTTGGCTATACGCCGTATCACACCTTCTTCTTCATCATCGTACCGATTATCGGCGGAGGGATTGGCGAGGGGATTTTACCGTTGTCGCTGGCCTATTCGGCGATACTGGGTCAGACACCTGACGTGTATGTGGCGCAACTGGCACCCGCCGCCGTAGTGGGGAATATCTTCGCGATTATCTGTGCGGGTACGCTGGCACGCCTCGGAACAAAACGTCCTGCGCTGTCGGGAAATGGCATGTTAACCCGCAGCAAAGATGACAATAGCCTGTTTGCCAGCGCCCAGAGCGTACAGCAAACCGATTTCCAGCTGATGGGCGGCGGGCTGCTGATGGTGTGTGCGTTTTTCATCGTTGGCGGACTGTTTGAGAAGCTGGTGCATATTCCCGGCCCGGTGCTGATGATCCTCATCGCCGTGCTGTGTAAATACTTCAGGGTGATCCCGGCCTCCATGGAGCAGGGGGCGCACAGTTGCTATAAATTTGTCTCCGCTGCGCTGGTCTGGCCGTTGATGATTGGCCTTGGCATGCTGTACGTGCCGCTGGAGAGCGTCGTGGCGGTCTTCTCCGTGGGATACGTGGTGGTGTGTGGTTCGATCGTGATGGCAATGGCGCTGAGCGGCTATTTTATTGCGTCGTGCCTGAATATGTATCCGGTGGAAGCGGCCATTGTCACCTGCTGTCATAGCGGGCTGGGCGGGACAGGGGACGTGGCGATTCTGTCTGCGTCGAACCGCATGTCGCTGATGCCGTTTGCCCAGATTGCGACCCGTATTGGCGGCGCATCGACAGTGATTTTCGCCACGATTCTGATGGGCTGGTTGATGGCGCACTGATCGGAAATGTCAGGAGACTGAATCGCAACGACATTTTCATCACGCCGTTGCGGTTCAGTCCTTTATAAATATCACCGTGCTGGATAGAATTACCGCATCCACAGCGACGGGATACCACACGATGACCGGAAGAGTTGATTATCAGATTGAAAAATATCTCTTTACCGAGGCTGCCGAGCCGGAGCGTTTGACGCGCCAGTGGGCAGAGGTGATGGAAGAGTGTCGTGAGCAACAGTCTGGTGCAGAGGAGCGGCTGCGTCTGGCGTTGCTTAATGTGGATTACGTCACCAGCTTCGAGCTGCCCTTCAGGCTACTCCTCACCCGTGCCCCGCAGTTGATTGACGGCATCAGGAATGAACTTCAACTCAGTCAGAAAAATGTGCTGTTCAATGGCAAGCGGTTCGGCTGCGTGTATAGCCTTAAAATGAATCTGGACGGGATCCCTGACGAATTTAGTTATCACCTGAAGACGCGTATCCAGCGAACTGATAGCGAGGGTGGGAGCGAAGTGCCTTACCGGCAAATCGCCCAGCAGGTCAAAGCCCCCCGCGAACGCCTTAAGTTAGCGCTGGAGAACGGGCTGGCGGTAACGGCACTTGACGGGCTGTTCTGGTTTGGCATTCAGCGCATTGCGGCCGATGTGCAAAGGTTACGCAAAACAGGGATGAGGATTGTCACCTCCGAGACCGAGGTCTTTGATACCCTGACGAAGACCAGCCGGCAGATCCCGGTCTATCGCCTGGAAAAAGCGTAGCGTTGCCACGGATATTAATGTAACCGCAGGGCTACTCAGCCCGCAGCAAAATTGCCATCAGCCCTGGAAAACGGGCATCCAGATCGTCTCTTCGCAATGAAATCATATTCTCCCGCCCCTGCGGGCGTTGCCAGATAACGCCGCTGTCGCGCAGCACGCGCCAGTGGTGGGTCATTGTCGATTTCACCACATCGTCCGGGCGCAGCGCGTTACAGCTGAGTTCGCTGCCATCGGCCAGTCTGCGGATAATCGACAGCCGGAGCGGGTTGCCGAGGGCAAACAGCACATTTTCCAGCAGTATTTGTTCAGGTTCAGGGTGGTTTGGGATCATCGTTTTCCTGCGTCAACGTTCAGATTGAGCTATATCAACAATAGGTCAACCGTGAAAAAATAGTTCGATAATACTCGTACAATAGGACTATTATAGCAAACGAACACACAGGCGACCATCCTGGTCGTCACAACTCAGTCTTACAGACTTAAGGAAATATTATGCCCCGACCCATCCCTCTCGAACGTTATCGCAACATCGGTATTTCCGCGCATATCGATGCCGGTAAAACGACAACCACCGAACGCATCCTGTTTTACACCGGGATGAGCCACAAGCTGGGTGAAGTACACGATGGCGCGGCAACAACCGACTGGATGGCGCAGGAGCAAGAGCGCGGGATCACCATTACTTCCGCGGCCGTCAGCTGCTTCTGGCCGGGTATGGACAGAGGGTTTGAACCGCACCGGATCAACATCATCGACACCCCGGGGCACGTGGATTTCACCATTGAGGTGGAACGCTCCATGCGCGTGCTGGACGGTGCCGTCATGGTGTACGACTCCGTGGGTGGCGTGCAGCCGCAGTCAGAGACCGTCTGGCGTCAGGCGAATAAGTATCATGTGCCGCGCCTGGCGTTCGTCAACAAAATGGACCGTCCGGGTGCCGATTTCTTCCGCGTCGTGCGGATGATGCAGGAACGCCTGAAGGCGAATCCGGTGCCCATTGTGATCCCTGTGGGAGCGGAAGAGCATTTCACCGGCGTGGTGGATCTCATCAAGATGCGTACCATTGTGTGGGATGATGCCACGCAGGGCATGGTGTTTAACTATGCGCCGGTGCCGGACGATTTGCTGAGTACCGCGCAGGAGTGGCGGGAAAAAATGGTCTCTGCGGCAGCAGAAGCCAGCGACGCGCTGATGGATAAATACCTGGAGACGGGCGACCTTGATGAGGCTGAGATCATTAAGGGGCTGCGTATTCGGACCATCTCCGGTGAAATCCAGCCGATGCTGTGCGGCAGTGCCTTTAAAAACAAAGGGGTACAGCGCATGCTCGATGCGGTGATTGAGCTGATGCCATCCCCGCTGGATGTACCGGCCATCGACGGTGTGGACGAAAAAGGGCAGCATGCGGAGCGCCATCCAAGTGATGAAGAACCGTTTTCTGCGCTGGCGTTCAAACTGATGAGCGACCCGTATGTCGGGCAACTGACCTTCATCCGCGTTTACTCTGGCGTGCTGAGAAAAGGCGACGCGGTGTATAACCCGGTGAAGGGCAAGAAAGAGCGTATCGGACGCATCGTGCTGATGCATGCCAACGATCGTCACGAGGTGGATGAGCTGCGCGCCGGTGATATTGCGGCCTGTGTCGGTCTGAAGGATGTGACCACCGGTGACACGCTCACCGATCCGAATGCGGTCATCACGCTCGAGCGAATGGAGTTCCCGGACCCGGTGATCTCCCTTGCCATCGAGCCGAAGACCAAAGGCGATCAGGAGAAGATGGGCATTGCCCTGCAACGCCTGGCGGCGGAAGATCCGTCGTTCCGTCTGCATACCGATGAAGAGTCCGGCCAGACGATTATCTCCGGTATGGGTGAGCTACATCTTGAGATTATCGTCGATCGCATGAAGCGTGAGTTTGGCGTTGAGGCGAACATCGGCCGTCCGCAGGTGACCTACCGCGAGACGCTGCGCAAAGCGGTGAAAGATATCGAAGGCAAATTTGTCCGGCAGTCCGGCGGTAAAGGGCAGTACGGGCATGTGGTCCTGAGCCTTGAGCCGTTAGAGCCAGGCAGTGGCTTCAAATTTGAAGATGCCACGAAGGGTGGCGTGGTGCCGCGTGAGTATATTCCCTCTGTGGAAAAAGGGCTGCGCGAAGCCATGAACAGCGGCGTGCTGGCGGGGTATCCGGTTGTCGATGTAAAAGCGACCCTGACGTTTGGGTCCTATCACGACGTCGACTCCTCGGAAATGGCGTTCCGCATGGCGGCGATCCTCGGGTTTAAAGAGGGCGCTCGCAGAGCGGATCCGGTGATCCTTGAGCCGGTGATGCATGTCGAGGTGGAAACGCCGGAAGAGTATGCCGGTAATATTATGGGCGATCTCTCATCCCGTCGTGGCATGGTGCAGGGCATGGAAGAGCAATACGGCAGCCAGATTATCCGTGCTGACGTGCCGCTGGCAGAGATGTTTGGATACGCCACCACGCTGCGCTCGATGTCGCAAGGGCGCGCGACCTACACGATGGAGTTCCACCATTTTGCGGAAGCACCGCGCAATGTGGCGGATGAGATTATTGCCCGGCGTGCGAAGTAATACGTTCACCCTCTCCCCGATGGGGGGAGGGTTTATCAATCCAGCGCCTTCACCATTTTCCCACTCGTCACAAACGTCCCGGCTCCCAGATGGTGCAGGGTATTCAGCTTATCCCCGTCAAACTGCCAGCGCCCGGCGACGAACGCGCGTTCATCGGCGGCGGCTGAAACCACTTCCCCGAACAGCGTATCGTACTTTTCTGCCGCGGATGTAACGGGTAATAACCGGCACTCCATCCACGCCAGACATTTCTCTTCAATGACGGGCAGGCCGAGTGCCGGACCGTTCACCACCGGGATGCCGTAGCAGTTGAATTTGTCTTCGTCACGCCCGCTAACGCTTCCCACCGCGTAAGTCCAGTTGGCGGCGGACACGCCGGGAATGACGATGCCAAATTGCCCGCTGCGTTCAATCAGCTCACGCGACCAGGTGCTTTTATCCACCACAATGGCGATACGCGGTGGTTCAAACTCAACGGGCATCGACCACGCGGCAGCCATAACATTACGCCTGTCCAGGGTTTCATCCCGACTGGTGATAAGCACGGTGGGGCCATGGTTTAAAAGACGGCTGGCATGACGCAATTCAACAACACGAAAGTGGCTCATAAGGTCTCCTCATCAATAACGATGAGTATGGCGAAAAAGCACGGAAATCAAAGTGGACGCGTAAAATTAGTTTATAAACAGAACATCACTGTTAAAGGAAACTGATGCATGTCCCCATTTCTGACTGCTTATTTCGCCCGCATTGGCTGGAAACAACCGGCTACTGTTGATATCGACACCTTGCGCGCGCTGCATTTACATCACAACTGTGCGATCCCGTTTGAAAATATCGATGTCGTTCTGCCGCGCGAAATACAGCTCGACGATCAAAGCCTTGTCGACAAACTGGTGAAGGCGCGTCGCGGGGGGTATTGCTTTGAACAAAATGGCTTGTTTGAGCGCGTGTTGCGCGAAGTCGGGTTTACGGTGCGCAGCGTGCTGGGACGTGTGGTATTAGCGAATCCACCGCAAATGCCGCCGCGCACGCATCGCCTGTTGCTCGTCGAACTTAACGGCGAGCGCTGGATTGCCGACGTTGGGTTTGGCGGCCAGACGCTGACGGCACCGATTCGTCTGCTTGCCAACGAAGAGCAGGAGACGCCGCACGGGCTGTATCGTCTGCTGAGCGAGGGGAACGACTGGGTACTGCAATTCCGTCACCACGAACACTGGCAGTCGATGTATCACTTTGACCTGACGACACAATATTTCAGTGATTACGTCATGGGGAATTTCTGGTCAGCGCACTGGCCACAGTCCCATTTCCGCCATCATCTGCTGATGTGTCGCCATCTGCCTGACGGCGGCAAACTGACGCTGACCAACTTCAACTTTACCCACTGGCAAAAGGGCCATGTGGAGGAGCAGATCCATCTTCCCGATGCTGCGACGCTGTATCAGCTGATGCAGGAACGCTTCGGGCTGGGTGTTGACGATCCGAAGCACGGTTTTTCCCTGGCAGAGTTGACGGCGGTGATGGCGGGTTTTGAAACTCACGGAAAATAGCCGCCTCGTTATCGGCCGCGAAACTCGCGCCGATAGCGAGAAGGCGAGGTGTTAAGCAGTTTGTGAAAGTGACGGCGCAAGGAGGTTGTTGAGGGAAACCCGACACGCTCGGCAATGTCATCCACAGGCTGGTCGGTTTTTTCGAGATAACGTTGTGCGACGATAATGCGCTGGTTTAGCAGCCAGCGCGAAAAGCTCTCACCGGTGGTTTGCTGAAAACGTCGGGTAAAGCTGCGACGACTCATGCAGGCTTTTTCCGCCACGCAGTCCAGCGTGAGCGCAAGCTGGAGGTTTTCCGTTGCCCAGGCCAGCGCGTCGGTAAAGTTGTCTCCACGACGCGTGTTCTGAACCGGCAGTTCTACGTATTGACGTTGTCCACCCTGGCGATGGGGCGGTACCACCAGCAACCGCGCCACGCTGTTTGCCACTTCCGCGCCCCAGGCCTGACGCACCAGATGCAGACAGCAGTCGATACTGGCCGCCGTCCCCGCAGAAGTGACAACGTCACCATTGTCGATATAAAGCACGTCTTTATCCATCTGCACAGAGGGATAGAGACGCTGAAAGTCAGACGCCCAGCGCCAGTGTGTCGTCGCAGGGCGGTTTTCAAGTAGCCCGGCAGCGGCAACGACAAACGCGCCCATACACAAACCCACAATACGCGAACCCGCGGCATGCGCTTTTTGCAGGGCCTGCAGGAGATCGGGGGCCGGGGCATGCTCGGGACTGTCCCAGCTTGGGACGATCACCATATCCATTCCGGCCAACTCATCAAGCCCGCGCTCGACAACGATAGAAAATCCGGCATTGGTTTTAAGCGCGCCGGGCGTGGTGGCGCATACCACAAGCTGGCAAAGGGGCTCGCCCTCCGGCGTCAGCGCTTTTTCAAATACAGCATAGGGCACCGAAAGATGGAAAGGGATGATGCCATCAAATACCACGATACCAATTTTCAACGTCATATCAGTCTCCATGTGCCAGCCAGTATAGAAGTCTGGCTGGCGACAGGGTTCAAGTCCGGTCTGATTTTGTGACTGGCAGTGCTATAACGTCTTCAGTGGTCATTATCTCAGCGAATACATCGGCAACACCGGCTAATGCCGCACGTTGCAGTGTTTTGTGATCCACCACGCCACCCTGACCGTCATCCAGATCGCGTGTTGCTGTTGCATCTTCTGGAATAATCACGCTGTAACCCAGCGGTACGGCGTCACGTGCAGTAGACGAAATGCACATGTGCGTCATCAGACCAATCACAATCACGGTTTTAATCCCTTTTTTCTTTAATTGCGCATCCAGATCGGTGCCAACAAAAGAACTGGGGGTCGCTTTGGTGATAATAGTGTCTTGCGCAGAAGGTTGCAGATCTTTATGGAATTGCGCATAGACAGACCCTTCGGCGAACAGCGGGCTATCCTTTGGCGCTATATGACGCACGAAGTACACCTGCATTCCTTTCTGATGGGCATAGTTAACCAGCTTTTGACTGTTCTTCAGTACCTTATCGCCATCAGGGATCACCATCTGACCACGAAAATCTTTACCTGCGTAATATTCGTTTTGGATATCCACCACGATTAACGCCGTTTGTGAGGCGGATAAAGACGAAGTCGCCGTTGCGCCTGTCATTGCACGAATGGTTTTGCTATTCGTGCCGGTCGTTTCCTGCGCGGTAGCATAAGTGGGAAAAGTGCTCATCATGCCGATCAGCAATGCAGTACGAAAAAATGGTTTCATCACGCGAACTCCTTCTGTGTTGTGTTCGGGAGCCATTATTCCGCACAGTTGCTCACAGTATGAGTCACCTGGCGAACCAATAACGATACTTTTGGGCCAATATGAGACGATATTTCGTGGTGGAATTTTCTTCTGCAAAACGGCATGCTTCAGTCTTAATCGCCCGGTGGCGGCTACGCCTTACCGGGTCTACAGCCCACGCGGCGGCATTACTCGAAGGCATGTTGATATGGAAATCGTATTACGAAATAAATTCAGTTCATTGGGTATGTTGCTGGGAGGAATTGCTCTCATTCTCTCAATTGTCCAGTTTTCATTCGGACCGTTTTCGCCAAAGCCGCCAGCGCTTGAAGTTATGGTTGCTGAGAAGGTTTCGGCTGTAAAACAAGGGATAATTGCGGGGCTAAAGGGGGAGCGTCCTGCCGCCCGAACCGAAAAAACGACGGTTGATATCGACCGCATTCTTCTTAACGCCGGGATTATTCTCGCTGTTGTGGCACTGGGACTTTCGTTCATCGGAGGGATGTGCAAGGAGAGCCGTTGGGGGATCTGCGGGGCGCTTCTTTTCTCAGGGCTAACGCTAACGTTCCATGCTGTGCTACTTGCATTCGGATTGATCGTCGCGGTGCTGTTGCTGTTATTTATTCTCTCTCTGGTAACCGGAGGGTCAGTAACTTGACATTAAAGCCCGGTGGCGGCTACACCATACCGGGTATAACGTAGGTCGGGTAAGGCGTAGCCGCCACCCGACAAAATCAACGGCGCGATCTCACCACCTGGTACCGACGGGTAAAGTACTCAAACGGCGCGCTCCACACGTGTACCAGACGGGTGAACGGGAAGATGAGGAAGATTGTCATCCCCAGCACCAGGTGGATGCGGAAGATCGGCGCCACGCCGCTCAGCATTTCCGATGAGCCGCCCTTAAACGTCACAATTCCCTGTGCCCAGCCCACCAGCTTCATCATCTCGCTTCCATCAGGATACTGGGCGGAGAAGGGGATAGTGGTCAGCCCCAGAATGCACTGGATCAGCAAAATACTCATGATAATGATATCCGGCGTGGTGGACGTGGCGCGCACGCGCTGATTGAACAGGCGACGGTATAGCAGCATGGACCCGCCAATCAGCGTCAGCACGCCGCAAATCCCCCCTGCAATCATGGCTAACTGCTGCTTAACCGCGACGGGTAAAAACCAGGCATACATCCAGTGCGGTGTGAGCATGCCGAACAGGTGCCCGAAGAAAATCCCCAGGATCCCGATATGAAACAGGTTAGAGGCCCAGTTCATGCCGCGTTTGCTGAGCATCTGGCTCGATGAGGCGCGCCAGGTGTATTGCCCGTAGTCGTAGCGCAACCAGCTGCCAAGGAAAAAAACGGTGGCGCAGATGTAGGGATAAATGTCATAGAAAAAGACGTTCAGGTAATGTGTCATTTTGGGCCTCCGGCGCTGACGTCCACGTACTGCGGGGCGACGTCCTGGCTAAAGCGTCGTTGATAGTGCTGCATCGGCGAGCTGTCGCACGATGTGGCGTTGTCTTCGATAAACTTGACCTGTTCCTCTTCCCAGACGGCATCCAGCGCCTGGCGGGTATCATCCCGTTTTTCACCGGACACCTGTTTCGCCACGCTGTCGCTGGAAAGCCGCGTTCCCGACAGCACCAGCAGGGCATCGAACAGCTGATAATGGGCCACGCCGCGCTGCTTCAGCCGTCCGCCAATCAGCGCCAGGATCGGCGCGACGTTCTGCAATCCTTCGCGCGCCTCGCCGTCCGTAACGATACTGAGGTACTCCAGATAGAGCGGCAGGTAGTCCGGCAGCTCGCGGCAGTCCAGTTGTAACCCGGCTTTCTCATACTGCCCCATGAGGTCGACCATCGCCTGACCGCGATCGCGGGATTCAGCGTGAACGTGCTCGAACAGCAGCAGCGAGGTCGCGCGGCCACGCTCAAACACCTCACACCACTCGGCCTGTTTATCCAGCAGCGGGGCGCTCAGGTGCTGGCGGGCAAACGACAGCAGCATGGGTGCGTCCTGCTCAATGAGCGAAAGCGCTTCTTCGCGATTTTCCCACAGGGTCTCATCGGGATACTCAATCAGCAACGCGATGATTTTGAGGATCTGCATTACTCTCCCTCCCCATGTTCGCGCACCTCGGTGATGTTGATGGCATCAATCCGGCTGCTGTTGAAGAGGTTAAATTTAGTGTCAGAGCCGTGGCAGCCGTCGCCAAAGGTGAAACCACATCCGTTACGTTCCGGGAAGGCATCGCGCGCCATTTCACGGTGGCTGGTCGGGATCACGAAGCGATCCTCGTAGTTGGCGATGGCCAGATAGCGGTACATCTCTTCAACCTGCGCTTCGGTCAGGCCGACCTCTTCGATGGCGCGGGTATCGGTCACGCCTTCGACGGTCTGGGAGCGTTTGTAGTGTCGCATCGCCATCATGCGCTTCAGGGCGCGCAGCACCGGGCCGGTATCGCCCGCGCTAAGCATGTTCGCCAGATACTGTACCGGGATACGCAGGTTCTCCACCGCCGGGAGCACGCCATCGCTCATCGGCAGGCCGCCCGCGTCAGCGTAAGACTGAATCGGTGACAGCGGCGGCACATACCAGACCATCGGCAGAGTGCGGTATTCTGGGTGCAGCGGCAGGGCCAGCTTCCAGTCCATCGCCATTTTGTAGACCGGGGAGCGCTGGGCCGCATCGATCACGTTCTGTGGAATACCCTGTTTAACCGCTTCCTCAATGACCGCCGGATCGTGCGGATTCAGGAACACGTCGCACTGGCGCTCATACAGATCGGTTTCATGTTCGGTACTGGCCGCCTCTTCAATGCGGTCCGCGTCATACAACAGTACGCCGAGATAGCGGATGCGCCCGACGCAGGTTTCCGAGCAGACGGTCGGCTGGCCGGATTCAATGCGCGGATAGCAGAAGATGCATTTTTCTGACTTGCCGCTCTTCCAGTTAAAGTAGATTTTTTTGTACGGGCAGCCACTGATGCACAAACGCCAGCCGCGGCATTTGTCCTGGTCAATCAGCACAATGCCGTCCTCTTCGCGTTTGTAAATCGCCCCGCTCGGGCAGGTGGCAACGCAGCTTGGGTTCAGACAGTGCTCGCACAGACGCGGCAGGTACATCATGAAGGTGTTTTCAAACTGGCCGTACATCTCTTTCTGGATCTTGTCGAAGTTGCGGTCGCGGGCGCGTTTTTCGAACTCGCCGCCCAGCAACTCCTCCCAGTTGGGGCCCCAGACGATTTTGTCCATCCGCTTGCCGTCAATCAGGGAGCGCGGGCGGGCAGTAGGGAGGTGATTGCCTTCCGGGGCGCGGTGCAGATCCTGATAATCGAAGGTAAAGGGTTCATAGTAATCGTCAATCTGCGGCAGGACAGGGTTAGCGAAAATTTTCGACAGTACGCCCATTTTGCCGCCGAGACGCGGCGTGAGTTTGCCGTGAATACCGCGGATCCAGCCACCTTGCCACTCCTCCTGGTCTTCCCAGTTTTTCGGGTAGCCGATCCCCGGTTTGGTCTCGACGTTGTTGAACCACGCATATTCCATCCCTTCACGCCCGGTCCAGACGTTTTTGCAGGTGACCGAGCAGGTGTGGCAGCCAATGCATTTATCGAGATTCAGTACCATGCCAACCTGTGAACGTATTTTCATTTTTTCGTCTCCTGTACCTGATCCCGACCTTCGCCATCCAGCCAGTTAATGTTTTTCATTTTGCGGATCATGATGAATTCGTCGCGGTTGGAGCCAACGGTGCCGTAATAGTTGAAGCTGTATGCCAACTGGGCGTAACCGCCAATCATGTGCGTCGGTTTCGGGCAGACGCGGGTCACTGAGTTATGAATACCGCCCCGGCGTCCCGTCACCTCTGAACCGGGAATGTTAAGAATGCGCTCCTGAGCGTGGTACATCATGGTCATACCCGGCGGCACGCGCTGGCTCACCACCGCGCGGGCGGTGAGGGCGCCATTGGCGTTGAAGGCTTCAATCCAGTCGTTATCTTCGATACCTAATTCTCTGGCATCGGTTTCGCTGATCCAGACAATCGGCCCGCCGCGCGACAGGGTCTGCATCAGCAGGTTTTCACTGTAGGTGGAGTGGATGCCCCATTTCTGGTGTGGCGTCAGGAAATTGAGCGCTTTTTCCGGGAAGCCGTTCGGCGGGATCTCGCGCATATGGCTGATGCTACGGGTATCAATCGGCGGACGGTAGGCCACCAGACTTTCGCCGAAGGCGCGCATCCACGGGTGATCCTGATACAGCTGCTGACGGCCGGAGAGGGTGCGCCACGGGATCAGCTCGTGAACGTTGGTATAACCTGCGTTATAGGAGACGTGCTCGCTTTCCAGACCGGACCAGGTCGGGCTGGAGATGATTTTGCGCGGCTGCGCCTGAATATCGCGGAAGCGGATCTTCTCGTCTTCTTTATTCAGCGCCAGATGGGTGTGATCGCGCCCGGTCAACTCGCCGAGCGCTTCCCAGGCCTTTACCGCCACCTGGCCGTTGGTTTCTGGTGCCAGGGCGAGGATCACCTCAGAGGCGTCAATGGCGGTTTCAATACGCGGTCGGCCTTTCGCCGGACCGTCGGATTTGACGTAGTTCAGCTTGCCGAGGAACTCGACCTCGCTTTGCGTGTTCCACGAAATGCCTTTCCCGCCGTTGCCGAGCTTATCCATCAGCGGGCCAAGGGAGGTAAAGCGTTCCCATGTCTCGGGGTAGTTACGCTCGACGACCGCGATGTTCGGTGCGGTTTTGCCGGGGATCAAATCGCATTCGCCTTTGCGCCAGTCCTGAATATCAAACGGCTGGGACAGCTCGGCCGGCGAGTCGTGCTGCAACGGCTGCAACACCACATCCGTTTCCGTACCGAGATGGCCGACGCACACGTCAGAGAAGACTTTGGCGATGCCTTTGTAAATCTCCCAGTCGCTGCGCGATTCCCAGGCCGGGTCGACGGCGGCAGAGAGGGGATGAATAAACGGATGCATGTCCGAGGTATTCATGTCGTCCTTTTCATACCAGGTGGCGGTCGGCAGGACGATGTCAGAGAACAGGCAGGTGCTGGACATGCGGAAATCGAGCGTGACCAGCAGATCGAGCTTGCCCTCAATGGCGTTGGTTTGCCAGTCGACCTCTTCAGGCTTGACGTCATCGGTCGAGCCTAAATCTTCCCCCTGGATCCCGCTTTCGGTGCCGAGCAAATACTTGAGCATGTACTCGTGGCCTTTACCGGAGGATCCAAGCAGGTTCGAGCGCCAGACAAACAGGTTGCGCGGGTGGTTTTTTCCGCTGTCAGGCTGCTCACAGGCGAAGCGGATATCACCCGATTTTAACGCCTGAGCGGTATACTCCTGCGGAGACAGGCCTGCTGCCTCTGCGCGGGCTTTGATGTGCAGCGGGTTGAGGTTAAGCTGCGGCGCCGACGGCAGCCAGCCCATACGCTCGGCGCGGACGTTGAAGTCGATCAGATGTCCGGTGAATCGGGATGCATCCGCCAGCGGGGAGAGCAACTCCTGCGCCGTCAGCTTCTCATAGCGCCACTGGCTGGCGTGGTTGTAAAAGAATGAGGTACTGTTCATCTGGCGCGGTGGGCGGTTCCAGTCCAGCGCGAAGGCCAGTGGCAGCCAGCCGGTTTGCGGACGCAGCTTCTCCTGGCCCACGTAGTGCGACCAGCCGCCACCGCTTTGGCCTACGCAGCCGCAGAAGACCAGCATGTTGATCATCCCACGGTAGTTCATGTCCATGTGGTACCAGTGGTTTACCCCGGCCCCGAGAATGATCATCGAACGCCCGTGCGTCTTGTGCGCCGTGTCAGCAAATTCGCGGGCAATCTTTTCGATCAGGTGAGCCGGTACGCCGGTGATCTGCTCGCCCCAGGCCGGTGTATACGCTTTAATCTGACCATAACTTTCAGCCGCGTTACTGTCTTCGAGGCCGCGGTCGAGACCATAGTTCGCCAGTACAAGATCGTACACGCTGACCACATGTCTCTGGCTGCCATCGGCAAGCGTCAGGGTTCTGCTCGGCACGCGGCGGGTCAGCACCGGCTCCTGCTTCACGCTGCGAAAATGCGGGTTCTCATTGCCGCCAAAGTAGGGGAAGGCGACATCCGCCACGCTGTCGTGGGTGATCAGCAGGGAAAGAGTCAACTCCGTTTCCTGACCCGCCGCCAGCGATTCCAGGTTCCATTTGCCTTTTTCGCCCCAGCGGAAGCCAATGGAACCGTTAGGAACCACCAGATTACCGGCAATATCAAAGGCGACGGTTTTCCACTCCGGATTATTGGTTTCGCCCAGCCCGTCGACAAGGTCGGACGCCCGCAGCATGCGTCCCGGCACCAGACAGCCATCGGCCTGTTCATCCAGCAGAACCAGCATTGGCATATCGGTATAGCGGCGGCAGTAGTTAAGGAAATAGTCGCTGGGATTATCGAGATGGAACTCTTTGAGGATCACGTGACCCATGGCCATCGCCAGTGCACTGTCAGTCCCCTGTTTGGGGGCGAGCCACTGGTCGCTCAGTTTGGCAACTTCAGAGAAGTCCGGGGTAATGGCGACAGTTTTGGTCCCTTTATAACGTACCTCGGTAAAGAAGTGGGCGTCCGGGGTGCGCGTCTGGGGAACGTTGGAGCCCCAGGCGATGATATAGCTGGAGTTGTACCAGTCGGCGGACTCCGGCACGTCGGTCTGCTCGCCCCAGGTCATGGGCGAGGCGGGAGGCAGGTCGCAATACCAGTCATAGAAACTCAGGCAAGTACCGCCGAGCAGAGAGAGATAGCGGGTACCGGCGGCGTAAGAGACCATCGACATCGCCGGAATAGGTGAGAAACCGGCCACGCGGTCCGGACCATAGTGCTTGATGGTCCAGACGTTGGCGGCGGCAATCAACTGGTTCAGTTCTTTCCAGTTCGAGCGGATAAAACCGCCGCGTCCGCGCGCCTGTCTGTAGCTCTGCGCTTTTTGTGGATCATTTTGAATGGCATCCCAGGCCAGTACCGGATCCGTGTGCTGCGCCAGTGCCTCGCGCCAGAGTTCAATCAGCCTGCGGCGTACCAGCGGATATTTGAGGCGGTTGGCGCTGTAGAGATACCAGGAGTAGCTTGCGCCGCGTGGGCAACCGCGCGGCTCATGGTTAGGCAGGTCCGGGCGGGTGCGGGGGTAATCGGTCTGCTGGGTTTCCCATGTCACCAGGCCGTTTTTGACATAAATCTTCCAGCTGCAGGAGCCGGTACAGTTCACGCCGTGGGTAGACCGCACAATCTTGTCGAACTGCCAGCGCTGGCGATAGCTGTCTTCCCAGTCCCGGTTGGTGTGATAGACCTGCCCGTGCCCATCGGCGAAGCTGTCGCCTTTTGTTTTGAAATAACGAAAGCGATCCAACAGTTTGCTCATGACATTTCTCCTGCTTCGATAGCATGGCCGGAAAGCGCTGCATCACGCTCCGGCGAAGAGGTAGTTATTATTTTTGTGAGGATTTACGGCCGTATACCAGCCAGGTGACGAGCACACAGACGATGTAAAAGACGAGGAAGACTTTCATGGCGCCGACCGGCGACCCGGTCATCGCCAGCGAGGTGCCAAAGGCTTTGGGAATGAAGAACCCGCCGACGGCACCGATGGCGGAGATAAAGCCCAGCGCGGCGGCGGTCTCCGTCACGGCTTCATGCTGCGCCTGCTCGTCGGTGCCGCCTTGCTTTTTCACCCGGTCGAGTGTGATTTGGCGGAAAATAATGGCGATCATCTGGAAGGTCGATCCGCTGCCCAGCCCTGCGGTGAGGAACAGCCCCATAAAGACCAGATAAAACGCGACGAAGCTGCCGGAGCCCGAGCCGGGCAGGGTCAGGAAGATCAGGGCGCTAAAGATGGCCATAAAGACAAAGTTGATAAGCGTGACGCGCACGCCGCCCAGCCTGTCGGAGATCATCCCGCCCGCTGAACGCGCCAGCGCACCAATCAGGGGGCCAAAGAAGGCAAGATGAAGGATATTCACGTCCGGGAACTGGGTTTTTGACAGCATGGCAAAACCAGCCGAAAACCCGATAAATGAGCCAAAGGTTGCCAGATAGAGCAGGCTCAGCAGCCAGAGGTGAAATCGCTTAAGCACCGGAAGCTGGCTGGCGATAGAGGCTTTTGAACTGGCGATGTCGTTCATGCCAAAAAACGCCGCAATGGTTGCCAGCAGGAGAAGCGGGGCCCAGACCCAGGCTGCGTTCGCCAGCCACATGGAAGATCCGTCCTCCTGGGGCACACCGTTCACCCCCAGAAAGGTGAACATGGGCAGAAAAATGACCAGTGGCGCGACCAACTGCATCACGCTGACGCCCAGATTACCCAGTCCGCCATTGATCCCAAGGGCGCTGCCCTGTCTGGATTTTGGGAAGAAGAAGCTGATGTTGCCCATGCTGGAGGCAAAGTTGGCGCCAGCAAAGCCGCAGAGCAGGGCAATCACGATAAAAATCCAGTAAGGCGTCGCGGTGTTCTGAATGGCAATTCCCAGCCAGACGCAGGGAATAATCAGGATGACGGTACTCAATACTGTCCAGTAACGTCCGCCAAATATTGGCACCATAAAAGAGTAGGGGACCCGCAATATCGCGCCGGAGAGGGAAGGTAATGCCGTTAACATAAAAAGCTGATCGGTGGTGAAATTAAATCCGACCTTATTCAGATTAACCGCAATGGCACTAAATAACATCCACACGCAAAAGGCTAATAGCAGGCAAGCCACAGAAATCCATAGGTTTCTTCGCGCGATATGTTTGCCTTTATTCTCCCAGAATTGCGGATTTTCCGGTTTCCAGTTACTTAAAAGATGGTGATGACTTTTCTCACTTTGTTGTGACATATCGCCCTCTTGCTTACCTAAATGAAGATATAAAAATAAGTAAAAACAGCCAGATATGTGAAGATTTGTTATGGAGTTTATTGGAAGTATTGAGATACATCTGAAAGGATAGATAAAAAAGCGAACCCCAGAGTCTGGAATAGAAACAGGGTAACGCTTAATGTGTTACTAATTGTAACGGTGTGATGAAATTACTCACAACGGAGTATTAAAAAAGCTCCAGAGAAATTAATTTATCAAGATGGTTATTAAACGCAGCGTCATCCATTTCGGGCATGTTTAATATATACAGACCGTCAAGGCCACACACCAGGCCAATTAAACGCCAGGCAATACTTTCTGCCGGGTCTCCGGAACGGAATACGCCTGCATTCCTGCCAGCCTCAATGAGGGCAACGGTTTCCTGATGCCACATCTCCATTGTCAGCACATACGCGCCTTTGATTTCCACGTCGCGGGTGGCCAGGATCTGCGCTTCACGCCACAGGCGAATGTAGGGTTCAAACCTGCCGTCATCGCTACCGAGCATGGCATGCAAACGCGCCCGCCAGCTGGCGAGTTCACCGGGCCCATCCGCATCCAGCAGTTCGCGGATCAGCCGGACGAAGGCCAGCGATTTTAACTCACCGCCGGAGGTGAAATGGTGATGCACTTGCCCGGTCGCGACACCGGCTTCGGCCGCGATGCGGCGCACCGTCATGGCGGAAAATCCCTCGGCCAGCGCCACGCGCATGGCGGCCTGTAAGATCTCTTCCCGTCTTTCATCCCTGGTCAGATAACCCATTTTCTCTCACTCTTAAATAGCAATGAGACGAGTGTAACAAAGAGCTGGACAAGTGTTCAACATTCCGTAGGATCGCATCCTGGACATGTGTCCATTTTTATATAAAAAGGAAATTTATGTTTCGTCAGTGGTTAGCGTTAGTGATTATCGTGCTGGTGTATATCCCGGTGGCGATTGACGCGACGGTGCTGCACGTGGCGGCGCCGACATTGAGCATGACGCTGGGCGCCAGCGGTAACGAATTATTGTGGATCATCGATATCTACTCCCTGGTGATGGCGGGTATGGTGCTGCCAATGGGGGCACTGGGCGACCGCATCGGTTTTAAACGGCTGCTGATGATCGGCAGCACGCTGTTTGGCCTGTCATCGCTGGCGGCGGCCTTTGCCCCTTCTGCAGGCTGGCTGATCGCCGCGCGCGCCTCGCTGGCAATTGGCGCGGCAATGATCATACCGGCAACCCTTGCGGGTATACGCACCTTGTTTGTTAACGTGCGGGATCGCAACATCGCGCTAGGCGTCTGGGCCGCGGTCGGCTCCGGTGGGGCGGCGTTTGGTCCGCTGATCGGCGGCATGTTGCTGGAGCATTTTTACTGGGGATCGGTCTTTTTAATCAACGTGCCGATCGTGCTGGTGGTGGTGTCACTTGTTGCGGTCTATGTTCCGCGTCAGCAAGGGCGACCTGAGCAGCCGCTCAATATCAGCCATGCCGTCATGCTGATTGTGGCCATTTTACTGCTGGTCTATAGCGCGAAAACGGCGCTGAAAGGGGTACTTTCACCGTGGCTTGTGGCCTGTACGCTGCTCACCGGCGCGGTATTGCTGTTTATCTTCGTGCGTATTCAGCTTCGCGCCCGCGTGCCGATGATCGACATGCGCCTGTTTTGCCATCGCATCATTTTAAGCGGGGTGGTGATGGCGATGACCGCCATGATCGCCCTGGTGGGGTATGAATTGCTGATGGCCCAGGAGCTGCAGTTTGTGCATGGCTTTACCCCGTTTGAAGCGGGCATGTTCATGCTGCCGCTGATGGTCGCCAGCGGGTTCAGCGGCCCGATTGCCGGGATACTGGTTGGTCGACTGGGGCTGCGCATGGTAGCGGCAGGCGGAATGGGGCTGAGCGCCGTCAGCTTTATTGGCCTGTCGATGCTCGACTTCAGCACGCAGCAGTGGCAGGCGTGGTGTCTGATGGTGCTGCTTGGCTTCAGTGCCGCGAGTGCGCTGCTGGCCTCCACCTCGGCAATCATGGCGGCGGCGCCGAAAGAGAAAGCCGCCGCTGCCGGGGCGATTGAAACCATGTCCTACGAACTGGGCGCGGGGCTGGGGATTGCGATATTTGGTCTGTTGCTGACCCGCAGCTTCTCGGCGTCGATTGAACTGCCGCAGGGCTTACCTTCAACGCTGGCGGAAAAAGCCTCGTCATCCATTGGCGAAGCGATGAAGGTCGCGCAGGAGCTCAGCCCGGCGCTCGGTGAAACCGTTATTGAGGCGGCAAAAACGGCGTTTATCACGTCGCACAGCTTAGCGTTAGGCAGCGCCGGCGGGATGTTATTGCTGCTGGCGGTGGGGATTTGGTTTAGCCTGGCGAACGCGCCGCAGCAGTAAATGCAAGCCCGAAGGCGCTGCACCTTCGGGCTTTTCACTCCTGCTTCAGTGGCGCGGTATCGTCATCGCGTCAGCCGATAGTGCGACTGCACCAGACCCGACGGGAAGCTGCGGGTGGATAAAAGCGTTAAATCGATATCCCGGGGCAGCGAGCCGAACAGCGGCTTGCCTGAGCCGATCAGGACAGGAACGGTGGTGATCACCATATCGGCCACCAGTCCTTCGCGCAGAAACGACTGGATCACCTGTCCGCCATCAATATAGACGCGGTGTGCGTTCTGCGCTGCCAGCTCAGCAAGCGCTTCCTTTGGGGGACAGCGGGAGAACTGCACTTTACCTTTCAGCGCCTCGGGCACCTCGGTGTCAGCCAGCTGACTGGAGAGCACCAGCACGGGGCGGTTATAGGGCCATTGGTCAAAGGTCAGTACTTTCTCATAGCTTCCCCGGCCCATCACAATCCAGTCTTTGTCGGCAATGAACGCTTCATAACCATGATCTTCCGTTGGATCATCGCGCTGGAGTAACCAGACGATATCGCCATCCTGGCGGGCAATGTAGCCATCAAGACTGACGGCGATAAAAACGTGGGTGGTAATCATCGAGGGCTTCCTGTTCAGGCTGTGACGTTAGGACAGTGACGACAGAACAGTATACCGGAACCAGGGGATAACGATCAGGATAGCGGGCAGAGGGGCAAAAAAAAGCCAGCCGCAGGGGCTGGCTTTCTGGCGTGACAAATCTTAGAACTGGTAGGTCAGACCTACAGCAACGATATTGTCGGTAGCGATTTTAGCGTCTTTGGTGAACGTATTGTCGTCCAGCAGGTTGATTTTGTAATCAACATAGGTAGACATGTTTTTGTTGAAGTAGTAGGTCGCGCCAACGTCAACGTATTCCACCAGATCCTGGTCGCCGTAAGAACCGATGTCTTTACCTTTGGATTTCAGGTAAGCGATGGACGGACGCAGACCGAAGTCGAACTGGTACTGAGCCACAACTTCGAAGTTCTGTGCTTTGTTCGCAATGTGGCCGTCACCGAAAGCCGTCATATTACGGGTTTCAGAGTAGGTGGTTGCCAGGTAGATGTTGTTCGCATCGTACTTCAGACCGGCTGCCCACACTTCTGCGTTCTCGCCACCTGCGTTCAGGTTGCTTGCCGCACGAACCTGACGGTCAGTACGGTCAGATTTCGCGTAGGTTGCACCCGCTGCAAAGCCGTCGAATTCATAGGTAGAAGAGAGACCCCAGCCGTCACCGTTAGATTCGGTGATGTCGTTACGGTCGTTTTTACCCTGGTACTGAGCGGCAACGTTCAGACCGTCAACCAGACCGAAGAAGTCGGTGTTACGGTAAGTCGCTACGCCAGTCGCACGCTGAGTCATAAAGCCATCAGTCTGGGTCCAGGTATCGCCACCGAACTCAGGCAGAACGTCAGTCCATGCGCCGATGTCGTACGCCACGCCGTAGTTACGGCCGTAGTCGAAGGAACCGAATTCGTTGAATTTCAGACCTGCGAACGCCAGACGCGTTTTGTTACCGTCAGCACCCTGGGATTCAGAGCGGTTGCCCTTGAACTCATATTCCCACTGGCCGTAACCGGTCATCTGGTCGTTGATCTGAGTTTCGCCTTTGAAGCCCAGACGAACGTAGGTTTTATCACCGTCGTTGTCAGTATCATCAGAGAAATAGTGCAGACCTGTGACTTTACCGTACAGATCCAGCTTGTTACCGTCTTTGTTAAAAACTTCAGCCGCGTTTACAACGCCTGCTGCCAACATGGAAGTGACCGCCACTGCAACTAATTTAAGTTTCATCTTAAATATTCCTTATAATTTTCTTGGGTATTTCCTGAACCATTTCGAACGATTTCTAAACGAGGCTGTTCGTCAATGGCAGACTATTTTTAAAAATCTTGTAGCCTGCTTTCAATAATAAGTTTCAAAATATTAAAGATAATTTCAATTAGTGTGATCGCGATCGGGTAAATTTCAGTCCGAATGAATGAATTGACTGGAATTCATTCAATTGGTGCGTATTTTTACGCCATATTGGTTGTGGGAGATATAATTATTAGCGACTTTATTTCAGAAGGGTAATAGTCGCTATCTCCGAGCTTTACTGGAGTGGTTTGCAGGGGTTTCTATTTATATCAATAACTTGCCATGAGGAATGCTCGGTTAATATGAGGATTTTGATTAAATGTTTAGAAAGGGATTATTTGATTTTTTGCAATCCCCTGTGTGATTGTTTGGCCATTACTAATTACGTCGGGGTGTCAGTTTATGTCAATTATCAACATTCGCTCTTTACGAATAACAGAGACTATAAACAGAATCTAAACCACTTTCTATTATTTTGCTAAAGAGTCTGATGGGTATCGCATTTTAAATTTATGTTAATTTTGTTGCCGGACTGTAATTTCCCCGGCATCAGAAAAGCCTTATTTCCGGGTGGCATACCAGCACAGCAGGGACCCGACAGAGACCATGATTGCGCCTTGCCAGAAAGAGAACGACAGCGGGGAGTTTAGCAACACTGCCGCCAGCGCAGCAGATAATACCGGAGTGAAATAGGACGCGGCCGCCAGCACCGTGACGTTACCGTGAAGAATACCGATATTCCACGACGCATAGCCAAATCCCAGCGCGACGCCGCACATGAGTAATTTCAACACCACCGGCACGCTGAAGACCATGTCCGGTTGATCGCTCAGGGCATATTTCACCCACAAACTCAGCGCGGTAAGTAACACAAAGAGCGTGATACCATTTTGTCCTTTGGCATATTTACTGGTTACCGTGCAGTACGCCGCCCAGATAAACGCGCCGGCAAATGCAAGGGCATAGCTGAGGGGGCTGGTGACAACGTTGCGGATAATCTCATTCACCTGCAACCCCTGTTCGCCGCCCAATACCCAGCACACACCGAGTAAAGAGAGGGCTAAACCAGGGATCACCCACAGGGACGATTTCTGCCCGTTAAACAAAATGGCAAACACAATGGTCAGGCTCGGCCAGAGATAATTCACCATGCCGACTTCAATCGCCTGCGAACGCGTAGCGGCATAACCTAACGACAGCGCCAGACAAATTTCGTAGCTGACAAACAGTACGCTACCGGCAATAAGATACCGGGGAGTGAAGCGCCGGATATCAGGAAATCCTACCGTCACCAGACAGAGTAAACCACTGACGGTATAAATCATGGCGGCGCCCCCCACCGGCCCAAGTCCCTCGCTCACGCTGCGAATCAGACCCACCATGGTGCTCCATAACACTATCGCCGCCAGTCCAGTCAGCGTTGCTCTTTTCCTGTCCATACCCTTGCCATCACGATAAAAACGAAAGGCAAAATTTATAGCATTAATCCCCTGACGGCTGCGAATTATTCTCTTAAGCCGTTAATCAAAAAGAGGTATTCAAAAGGGTGGTGGGTGACTATTAAGGGGGCGAACACCGGCGACCTTGATTTGACGCAAAAAAAACAGGGGCTTTGCTGTTAGTTTGCAGCGCGAAGTCTTATCCGTAAATGAGGACAACAATGGACGTCAGCCGCAGACAATTTTTTAAAATCTGCGCGGGCGGTATGGCCGGAACAACAGCCGCGATGCTGGGATTCGCTCCCAAAATGGCGCTGGCTCAGGCACGCAACTATAAACTGCTGCGTGCCAAAGAGATCCGTAACACCTGCACATACTGCTCCGTGGGTTGTGGGCTTTTAATGTATAGCCTGGGCGATGGCGCGAAGAACGCCAGAGAGGCCATTTATCATATTGAAGGGGATCCGGACCATCCGGTGAGCCGTGGGGCACTCTGCCCGAAAGGGGCGGGACTGCTGGACTATGTTCACAGCGATAACCGTCTGCGCTATCCGGAATACCGCGCGCCCGGCTCCGACAAATGGCAGCGTATTTCCTGGGATGACGCCTTCTCCCGGATTGCCAGACTGATGAAAGCCGACCGCGATGCCAACTTTATTGAAAAGAACGAGCAGGGCGTAACGGTTAACCGCTGGCTTTCCACCGGGATGCTGTGCGCCTCGGCGGCGAGTAATGAAACCGGCATGCTGACGCAAAAATTTGTTCGCTCCCTCGGGATGCTGGCGGTAGACAACCAGGCACGCGTCTGACACGGACCAACGGTAGCAAGTCTTGCTCCAACATTTGGTCGCGGTGCGATGACCAACCACTGGGTGGATATCAAAAACGCCAACGTCGTGATGGTGATGGGCGGTAACGCCGCCGAGGCCCATCCGGTGGGATTCCGCTGGGCGATGGAAGCGAAAAACAATAACGATGCGACGCTTATCGTCGTCGATCCACGCTTCACGCGTACGGCATCGGTGGCCGATATCTACGCGCCGATCCGCTCCGGAACCGACATAACGTTCCTGTCGGGCGTGCTGCTGTATCTGATTGAAAACAACAAAATCAACGCGGAGTACGTAAAACACTACACCAACGCCAGCCTGCTGGTGCGGGATGATTTTGCCTTTGATGACGGGCTGTTCAGCGGCTATGACGCAGACAAACGTCAGTACGATAAATCGTCCTGGAACTATCAGTTCGATGAAAACGGCTATGCCAGACGCGATGAAACCCTGAGTCATCCACGCTGCGTGTGGAACTTGCTGAAACAGCACGTTTCCCGCTATACGCCGGACGTGGTGGAAAACATCTGTGGTACGCCAAAAGCCGACTTCCTGAAAGTGTGTGAGGTGCTGGCCTCTACCAGTGCCGCCGACAGAACCACCACGTTCCTGTACGCGCTGGGCTGGACGCAGCATACCGTTGGCGCGCAGAACATCCGCACCATGGCGATGATCCAGCTCCTGCTCGGCAACATGGGTATGGCCGGTGGCGGGGTAAATGCCTTGCGCGGTCACTCCAACATCCAGGGCCTGACCGACCTCGGCCTGCTGTCCACCAGCCTGCCAGGCTACCTGACGCTGCCGTCTGAGAAGCAGGCCGATCTGCAAACCTATCTGGCGGCGAATACGCCTAAGGCGACGCTGCCGGATCAGGTGAACTACTGGAGCAACTATCCGAAGTTCTACGTCAGCCTGATGAAATCCTTCTACGGTGATGCGGCGCAGAAGGAGAACGACTGGGGCTTTGAGTGGTTGCCGAAATGGGACCAGGCCTACGACGTCATCAAGTATTTCAACATGATGGATAAGGGTAACGTCACGGGCTATATCTGCCAGGGCTTTAACCCGGTGGCGTCCTTCCCGGACAAAAACAAAGTGGTTCGCAGCCTGAGCAAGCTGAAGTACATGGTGGTTATCGATCCGCTGGTGACGGAAACGTCTAACTTCTGGCAGAACCACGGCGAGATGAATGATGTGGATCCCGCATCAATTCAGACCGAGGTCTTCCGCTTGCCGTCAACCTGTTTTGCCGAAGAAGACGGGTCGATCGCCAACTCCGGTCGCTGGTTACAGTGGCACTGGAAGGGGCAGGATGCGCCGGGTGAAGCGCGTAATGACGGTGAAATTCTGGCCGGGATTTACCATCGCCTGCGTGAGATGTACCGCACCGAAGGCGGCAAAGGCGCTGAACCGTTGCTGAAGATGCGCTGGAACTATAAGCAACCGGATCATCCTGAATCCGAAGAGGTGGCCAAAGAGAACAACGGCGTGGCGCTGGCCGATCTCTATGACGTCAACGGCAATCTGCTGGCGAAGAAAGGCCAGCTGCTGAACAGCTTTGCGCTGCTGCGCGATGACGGCACGACGGCGTCGTCCTGCTGGATCTACACCGGCAGCTGGACGGAGCAGGGTAACCAGATGGCCAACCGCGATAACGCCGACCCGTCCGGGCTGGGCAATACGCTGGGCTGGGCATGGGCGTGGCCGCTGAACCGTCGCGTGCTGTACAACCGTGCGTCGGCGGACGTAAACGGCAAGCCGTGGGATCCGAAACGTATGCTGATTCAGTGGAACGGGGCGAAGTGGGCGGGGAATGATATTCCTGACTTCAACACCGCGCCACCGGGCAGTGAGACCGGGCCGTTTATTATGCAGCCGGAGGGGCTGGGACGCCTGTTTGCCCTCGACAAGCTGGCAGAAGGGCCATTCCCGGAACACTACGAGCCGATGGAAACGCCGCTCGGCACTAACCCGCTGCACCCGAACGTGATCTCCAGCCCGGTGGTGCGTATTTACGAAGAGGACGTGCTGCGCCTGGGCAAAAAGGACAAATTCCCATACGTCGGAACGACCTACCGCCTGACCGAGCATTTCCACACCTGGACCAAGCACGCGCGGCTTAACGCCATCGCGCAGCCGGAACAGTTTGTGGAAATCAGCGAAACGCTGGCGAAAGCGAAAGGGATTGCCAACGGCGATCGCGTGACGGTCAGCAGCAAGCGCGGCTTTATTCGCGCCGTTGCCGTGGTCACTCGCCGCCTGCAGTCGCTGAACGTGCACGGTCAGCAGGTTGAAACCGTGGGTATTCCGCTGCACTGGGGCTTTGAGGGCGTGGCGCAGAAAGGCTACATCGCCAACACCCTGACGCCTAACGTCGGCGATTCCAACTCGCAAACGCCGGAGTACAAGGCGTTTCTGGTCAACATCGAGAAAGCGTAAGGAGCGATTCAATGGCGATGGAAACACAAGACATTATTAAACGCTCCGCGACCAACCCGATGACCCCCGCGCCTCGCGCGCGGGACTATAAGGCCGAAGTCGCCAAGCTTATCGATGTCTCTTCCTGCGTGGGCTGCAAAGCCTGCCAGGTGGCCTGCTCGGAGTGGAACGATATCCGCGATGAGGTGGGGCACTGCGTTGGGGTCTACGACAATCCGGCGGATCTGAGCGCCAAATCCTGGACGGTGATGCGTTTTAGCGAAACTGACCAGAACGGCAGGCTGGAGTGGCTGATCCGCAAAGATGGCTGTATGCACTGTGAAGATCCCGGCTGCCTCAAGGCCTGCCCGTCCGCAGGCGCCATCATCCAGTATGCAAACGGCATTGTCGACTTCCAGCAGGACAACTGCATCGGCTGCGGGTATTGCATCGCGGGTTGTCCGTTTAACATCCCGCGCCTCAATAAAGAGGATAACCGGGTATACAAATGCACCCTGTGCGTGGACCGCGTCAGCGTCGGACAGGAGCCTGCCTGCGTCAAGACCTGTCCCACCGGCGCTATCCACTTCGGCACCAAGAAAGAGATGCTGGACGTGGCGCAGGAGCGGGTGGACAAGTTGAAAGCGCGCGGGTACGAGAATGCAGGCGTTTATAACCCGCAGGGGGTGGGCGGTACGCACGTGATGTACGTTCTGCATCACAATGACCAGCCGGAGTTGTACCACAATCTGCCGAAAGATCCGGCGATCGACACCTCCATCAATCTCTGGAAAGGGGCGCTCAAACCGCTCTCGGCGGTGGGCTTTGTTGCCACTTTTGCCGGGCTGATTTATCACTACATCGGTATCGGGCCGAATAAAGAGGTGGATGACGACGAGGAGGAACACCATGAGTAAGTCGAAAATGATTGTGCGCACGAAATTTATCGACCGCGCCTGTCACTGGACGATGGTGATCTGCTTCTTCCTGGTGGCCGTATCCGGGATCTCGTTTTTCTTCCCGACACTGCAGTGGCTGACCGAAACCTTCGGCACGCCGCAGATGGGGCGTATTCTGCACCCGTTTTTTGGCGTACTGATTTTTGTGGTGCTGATGTTTATGTTTGTGCGTTTCGTCCACCACAATATCCCGGACAAGCAGGATATTCCCTGGCTGAAGGGCATTATTGAGGTCCTGAAGGGGAACGAACATAAAGTCGCGAAGGTCGGTAAATACAATGCCGGACAGAAGATGATGTTCTGGAGCATCATGAGCATGATTTTCGTCCTGCTGGTGACCGGTGTGATCATCTGGCGTCCTTATTTTGCGCAGTACTTCCCGATGCAGGTCATCCGCTACGCGCTGCTGATCCACGCAACCTCAGCCATCATTCTGATCCATGCCATTCTGATCCATATGTATATGGCCTTCTGGGTGAAAGGGTCGATTAAAGGCATGATTGAAGGGAAGGTGAGCCGCCGTTGGGCGCAGAAACACCACCCACGCTGGTACCGGGAAGTGGAGCGACAGGAAGCCAAACAGGAGAGTACGGAAGGGATGAAGTAAAACGTCCTGCGCCGTCGGCTTTGCCCGGCGGCGCTTCGCTTGCGCGGGCCTACGTTATGTATTTGTCACTAACGCATCTATCGCCGCAATCACGGTACTTCTTGCGCTGCGAAGATTACATACATAGTTTTTATTATTTAATCTCTTTTTCTCCACGTGTGTTATACCAGCGGTATTGAGAAAATATCTCTCAAATTCAATGTTCACTAATGGTGCGGCGGCGTTGTAATGCCCATGTAAATTATTTTGATAGCTCAAAGGAACAATCAGTCTCGTTGATAAATCATCATAATAGTCATGCTGAATTATCATAAAATAAGGCTGATACTCGCGCGTCTTGTCTGATGGGTTACGATAAACATCGAACTGAAAGCACATCAAAGCCCTCCAAAATAAGGGTCATCTGATAATAATCCCGCTTTAGCAGTAAATTCATTCATAGCTTTTATGAATTCCTGATCCTGATGGCGCTGGCGTCTGCGCTCCTCTGGGGGTAACGCCTGGCGCGGTATCGTCTCAGCCCGGGTCGGTCTGCCACTGCAATTTCCTGTTCGGTTTGGTTTCATTTTTACCCTCCTTTGTTGGTGCGGTCATTATCAACCGCAGCCAACAAAAAACAATACCGTAACCCCTGGTAATCTACATTCTGCGAGCCGTCTTCCAGTAATGTCAGAATTTCTCTTCAATATACCTGAAAGGATATTTTGTCGGTTTGACTTTGCCAATTTTTCGCTTCGGCAAATCCACTTTTTCAACGTGAAGTTCTTTATATGGGATCTGCGAAAGCAGATGGGAGATAATATTCAACCGCACGCGTTTTTTATCTTCCGAGCGCGCCACAAACCATGGTGCCCAGGCGGTGTCCGTGGAGGCAAACATGGCATCCCGCGCTACGGTGTATTCATCCCATAAATTGAACGATTTGATATCCATAGGCGATAATTTCCAGATCTTGCGGCCATCGTTAATGCGATCGCGTAGCCTGCGTTCCTGCTCTTTCGGCGTCACTTCAAGCCAGTATTTCAGCAAAATGATCCCGGCATCCACCATCGCTTTTTCCATCACCGGTGCGCCATCAAGAAACTTTTCAACCTGTTCCGGCGTGCAGAACCCCATCACCCGTTCAACGCCTGCGCGGTTGTACCAGCTGCGGTCAAATATGACGATTTCACCGGCAGCGGGCAGGTGCGGGACGTAGCGCTGGAAATAAAGCTGCGTTTTCTCTTTCTCAGTGGGCGCAGGCAGCGCGACAACGCGGAATACGCGCGGGCTGACGCGCTCGGTGATCGCTTTGATGGTGCCGCCTTTACCGGCGCCGTCGCGCCCTTCAAACACAATACAGACCTTTAATCCTTTGGCGACGACCCACTGCTGGAGTTTAACCAGTTCCACGTGAAGGCGACGAAGCTCTTGTTCATACTCTTTGGTTTTCAGAGGAGCATTCTTAACGACATCAACAGCGACACTGGTTTTCTTTTTGCTTACCATGATTGTCATCCTCAGGTTGTCCGGTCGCGGGGAAGAAGCGAGGCCGCATTAAGAAGTGTAATCCACCTGAATTAATGGATTAACGTGTCAGCCTGCCGATTTGAACTGGCTCACCATACAAGATTATTCAATAATGCCCGCTGCGAATTTTTCACACGTGGTTGTGGTATGAAAAAGACAATTTTCTCGTTAGCCCTCGGCACGTTTGGCCTCGGCATGGCTGAATTTGGCATTATGGGTGTCTTAACCGAACTGGCGCATGACACCGGCATTTCCATTCCCGCCGCCGGGAATATGATCTCGTTTTATGCCTTTGGCGTGGTGATTGGCGCGCCGATAGTGGCGCTGTTTTCCAGTAAATTCTCGTTAAAAACCACGTTGCTGTTTCTGGTTGCCCTGTGTGCGGTGGGCAACGCGATATTTACCTTTTCCACATCCTACTTGTGGCTGGCGGCAGGGCGCTTAATTTCGGGGTTCCCGCACGGTGCAATTTTCGGCGTGGGGGCGATTATCCTCTCGAAAATCGCGCCACCGGGGAAGGTGACGGTGGCCGTGTCGGGGATGATCGCCGGGATGACCGTGGCGAATCTGGTGGGGGTACCGTTTGGAACCTGGCTGGGGCACGCGTTCAACTGGCGCTACACCTTTTTCCTGATTGCCCTGTTTGACGCGCTGGTGATCCTCTCGGTACTGGTGTGGGTGCCGAACATTCATGACGCATCAGAAATAAAACTCACCGAGCAGTTTCACTTTCTCAAAAAACCGGAGCCGTGGCTGATCTTCGCCGCCACCATGTTTGGCAACGCTGGTGTTTTTGCGTGGTTCAGTTTTGTGAAGCCGTTTATGGTCAATGTCTCTGGCTTCTCCGAGGGGTTGATGACGATCATCATGATGTTGATGGGCCTGGGTATGGTGCTGGGTAACCTGCTGAGCGGGAAACTATCGGGTCGTTACAGTCCGCTGCGTATTGCGGCCACGACCGATATGGTGATTGTCGCCTCGCTGTTATTGCTTTTCGCCTTTGGCGAACAGAAAACCGCGTCGCTGGTGATTGGGTTCATCTGCTGTGCCGGGCTGTTCGCACTCTCTGCACCGCTGCAAATTCTGCTGCTGCAAAATGCGAAAGGAGGGGAAATGCTGGGGGCCGCAGGAGGACAGATGGCGTTTAATCTGGGCAGCGCGATTGGCGCGTATTTTGGCGGGATGATGATTACGCTCGGCTTTAGCTGGAGCTATGTCACGCTGCCGGCGGCGATGTTATCTTTCTCGGCCATGAGCGCGCTGTTGATCTACGGCCATCTGCGCGCCCGTCGGGCTCAGGCTAACGCTCGCGCGCTAGCCTGATTGCATTCAGGCCAGCCAGGGTTCGCCCAGGGTCAGCATCAGGCGGTTGGCCCAGGCGAAGAATGCCGCCGATTGAACCAGATCGAGTTGCGACAGCGTATCCAGCCCTTCCTTTTCCAGCGACGCCAGATGATGCGGCGTGGCGGCTGGCGGCGTGACTGACAGCGCTGCCGCAAAATTGATTTCCGCCTGCCAGCGCGCAGACTGCCCCTCACTCAGGGATTGGCCTGGACGAACCGCCATAAGCGCCTCTACCGCCGGATCATCCTTAGACAGCTGGCTCGCTTTCCGCGCATGGACAGATGCGCAGTAGATGCAGCCGTTAATTTTACTGGTCACCGTGGCGGCCAGCTCGCGCTCGGCACGTGGTAAACCGCCCGGGGTGTAAAAAATCCCTTTATCCGTTAACGTACGTTGCTCAAGCACCGGCAGGTTGCGTCCCAGCAGGCGGAAATAGTCCGATTCGGTATGACCAAATTTCGTTAAAATGGCGACCTCATCGTCACGAAACTCCGCCAGCGGTTTGGCGGCGATCCACGGTTCCCAGCCCAGCTCCTGTTGGGTGAAGACGACAGGGGCGGTTTTACCCGTGGCCGTTTTTGTGCGGGTGTGCCAGATACCCGCAGCCACCGGGGTATCGCTGGAGGCGACCGGTTTATCGTTCAGCAAACGCAGCCCGACAATAAGCCGGCTCTGGAAGCTGACAAAAGCGATCAGCTGCGCCAGCGTGACAATGCCTTCTTTGCTCCATCCCGCCTGCGTAAGGGGCTGTAATGCGCCAGGTGAGGCTTCGACCGGTGAGAACGTCAGTAGCCGCGCGAAATTCAGCGCTGGGGTCAGGCGTTCAGAGGTCGGATCCGCCAGGCCAAATCCGGCATAGTGTGCGGCTAATGCCTCTGCGTTGTGCCATCTGGCGACTTTTGCCGCCACGGCGAAACGCTCCTCCAGCGTAAAATCACTCTCCTGCTGACTAAACAGAACCTCGTAGCTGCCCTGGGCGTGACGCGTCGCGGCGTCGCGAATGGCACGCGCCTCTGCGAGGGGGGAGCCGGCTTTAATCTCCGCCAGCTCGGCGAGAATGTCCTGACTTAATGACATAGGTATCTCCTCAAAGAATGTGGGGGGCGATATGTTCTGCAATCAGTTCAATCGAGCGCAGGGTGTCGCGGTGAGAGGGCTCGACCGAATGCACCTGAAACGAGATGTCCGTGGCGCGCGTCAGAATGGAATCAGCCTTCAGCGAACGCATCACTGTCTCCGGTGAGCCAATATGGGCGTCAAACTGGCGACGATAATCAGTGACAGTGTCACCTGTTACAGTGTGCCCGGCACGCTGATGCTGCTGCGCCTGCTTCGTTAAGCCCGGCGTGGCGACTTTCAGGGCATATTCGTCGCTGTCGGCGACGAACGCGGTTCGGGAGGCCAGAATACGTGGCGCAATCCCCGCCGGAAGCGCATCAAGATAGGCATCGACAATCGGGTTTTGGATCTCGTCGAGCGTCAAATCCGGTTGTCCTGCCGGACGCGGCTGAGTGCGGGAGAGCATCAGGCCATGTCCGGCCTGCGCGGCGCGAACGGCCCCCTCCACAGAGAAGGTGGCAATCCAGATACGCTGTGCCAGCTGCGGGGCCGGGGGATAAAGATGATTGTCAGGATGAACGAGCGAATCGCCGCGCCAGGCACTTTGGATCACGTGCAGATGGTCGGCAAACGCCGCGCCGCGTTCCTCAAACGTCAGGCCGAATGGCAGAAATGACGTTGGCGTACCGCCCGATCCGAAGCCAATCTCCAGGCGTCCGTTGGCCAGCAGATCCAGCACGGCTGCGTCTTCCGCCACGCGCAGCGGGTTTTCCATCGGCAGGGTGATGATGGCCGTGCCCAGGCGAATGGATTCGGTGTGCGCCGCCACGTGAGCCAGAAACAGCAGCGGCGACGGCAGACCGCCTTCCTGTTCATGGAAGTGATGCTGCGCAATCCAGGCGCTGTCATAACCGTAGCGCTCGGCGTGACGGATCTGTTCCGTTGCCAGACGATAGCGCTCCTTCGGGGTGGCATCATCAAGCAGACGGGTGAAAAATCCCAGGCGTTTTCGCGTCATGCGAACTCCTCCGTAACGGGTGAAAAATGGGGGATAGCGTCAATCAGTTCACGCGTATAGCTGTTCTGCGGCGAGGCGAATAAGCGCTCCACATCACCCTGTTCCACAACCTGGCCGCTGCGCAGCACCGTAACGCTGTGGGCGATGCGGCGTACTGTCGCCAGGTCGTGTGTGATAAAGAGGTAGGTCAGCCCCAGCTGCTGTTGCAGTTGCTGCAGAAGTGCCAGAATTTGCGCCTGCACGGTGACATCCAGCGCCGAGGTGGCTTCATCCAGAACCAGAATGGTGGGTTGCAGGATCAACGCCCGGGCAATCGCCACGCGCTGGCGTTGCCCGCCAGAGAGCTCCCGGGCGGTTCGGGTTAATATCTCCACGGGCAGCGCCACCCGCTGCGCCACCGTCTCAACCCGGTCTTTACGCTCTGCTTTGCTGATGCGGGCGAAGTTTTTCAGCGGCTCTTCAATGATCTCAAATAGCGTCTGGCGCGGGTCGAGAGAGGCAAACGGGTTCTGGTAAACAAACTGGATTTTCTGGCGCAGCTGGCGGCGCGCCTCGCGGCTGAGCGTGGTGGCGTCAATGTCATCAATGATCACCCGGCCGCTGTCGGCCTGCTCAAACCCGAGCAAAATACGGGCGAGGGTGGTTTTCCCTGACCCCGACTCGCCCACCAGCGCATGCGTGCTGCCGCGCCTGACGGTAAAGCTCACCTGATCCAGCGCCTGCAATTGTTGGCCCTTGCCCAGGGAAAACTGCTTGCTGATAGCCTGTGCACGGATGGCAGGCGAGGCCAGCGGGCGGCCAGAAACAGGGGCAATGGTTAACCGTTGTCCATGAAGATCGCTCAATAACTGGCGGGTATAGGCATGCTGTGGCGCACGAACGACGTCAGCAGTGGCGCCGTGCTCCTGAACTTCGCCGTGGCGAAACACCAGCAGCCTGTCGGCGCGCTCTGCGGCCAGCGCCAGATCGTGGGTCACGAACAGCACGGCGGTGCCCGATTCCCGGCGCAGGCGATCCAGCAGATCAAGAATGCGCTTTTGCACCGTCACATCCAGCGCGCTGGTCGGCTCATCGGCGATGATCACATCCGGGCGCAGGGCAATGGCGATGGCAATCAGCACGCGCTGTTTCATGCCGCCGGAGAGCTGATGAGGAAACTGCTTCATACGTTGCTCGGGGTGGCTCAGCCCGACCTTTGTCAGCAGGGCAAGGACCTGCTCATCACGCTGTGCGGCCGTGACTTTTTGATGCAACTGCACAATTTCGCCCACCTGCGCGCCGATGGTCTTCACCGGGTTGAGTGAGTTTCCCGGATCTTGCGGAACGAGGCTGATCCGCGCCCCACGCAGGGTGTCGAGCCGTCTGGCTGACCACTGGCTTATCTCTTCGTTATTGAGCACAATCCTGCCGCTATCGCGCCGGGCGTTATCGGCCAGCAGACCAATAATCGCCTGCGCCGTGGTGGTTTTACCCGAGCCGGATTCACCCACAAACGCCAGCATTTCCCCCCGCTTGAGGGTAAAGCTGACGTTATGCACCACCTCCCGCCACTGGCGCGCGGTGCGATAGCTGATCGTCAGGTTTTCAACTGCGAGTACGGTCATGAACGGCCTCCGCTGAACTGTTGGCTGATACGGTTGGTGGCCAGCACGACGGCGATGACGACCACGCCAGGGAAGGTGGTTAACCACCAGGCAGTAGAGAGATAGTTGCGGCCTTCGGCAATCAACAGGCCCCATTCCGCTACGGGCGGCGGGGTGCCATAGCCGAGAAAACTGAGGGTGGAGAGCGCCAGAATCGCCTGACCGAACTGCAGGGTGGCGAACGCCAGAACGGCGGTCAGGGAGTTCGGCAGAATGTGACGCCACAGTACGGCCAAAAAGGTGCCGCCGCTGCCATACGCGGCTTCAACGTAATCCGTATGGCGGATCCGCACTACTTCCCCCCTCGCCAGACGCGCGAAGCTGGCGACCGAGGCGACACCAACAGCAATGGCGGCGTTGACGGTACCAAACCCGAGCAGAATGATTACCGTCAGAGAGAGCAGCAGGGAGGGAATCGACAGCAACACATCGACAAAACGCATCAGCAGGGACTCGACGCGACCGGCAAACGCGCCGGCAATCACCCCCAGCGCGGTCCCCACCAGCAGCCCCAGGGTGACAGCCGCCAGCGCCGCGCTCAGGGAGTGAGACGCGCCGTACACAATGCGGGTGTAGACGTCACGACCCAGTTGATCGGTCCCCAGCCAGTGTCCTGCCTGCGGTGCCAGGCGTTGTGCCCCCGCGATGCCCTCAATCGGGTTATAGTGCGTAAACAGGCCGGGTGCCACGGCGGCTAACGCCGCGACAAGGATTGTTGCCCACGCCAGCCATAACCCCGGTTGCCACTGCAGCCCCTGCCATGTCGGGACGCGTTTTCGCGCCGCGGCGGCGTAATCGACCAGACTCATGATGCACCTCCGGTAACAGTTTGCAGACGGGGATCGAACAGCGGCATCAGCAGATCCACCAGCAGATTGATCAGCACAAACCCGAGGGCGGATATCATCACCACCGCCTGCAGAACGGCGATATCCTGGTTATTTACCGCCTGCTGAGTCAGTTGACCCAGACCACTGCGGCCAAAAACGGTTTCGGTGATCAGCGCCCCGGCAATCAGTTCACCCAGCAGCAATCCGGCGATATTCAGTACCGGTAGCAGGGCGTTGCCGGTGACGTGCCGCCAGAGCACAGCGGTTTCACTTAACCCTTTGGCCCGGGCAACGGCCACAAACGGCTGCGCGGCCACCTGATCCAGGCTGCGCATAAGAATTTGCGCCAGCGGGGCAGAGATCGGGATGGCGACGGTCACGATCGGCAGGAGCAGTCCCTGTAACGGCGTGGGGTTAATCACCGGGATTAACCGCAGCTGGAACGAGAAGAGCTGGATCAGGGCAATCCCCAGCCAGAAGGTGGGCAGCGAGATAAACAGTACCGGCAGAGACTGGATGAAATTGCTCAGCCAGCGCAGACCCGGCAGGCGTGAGGCTAAAGCCAGCGCAAACGCCAGCAGTACGGCCAGCGCAAAGGCGGGCAGGGCGAGGCTCAGCGTGTCCGGCAGGTTGCTGGCAATCAACTCACTCACCGGGACTCCGGCCTGGAGTGAATAACCAAAGTCCCCCCGCAGCATCGCCAGCAGCGTGTGGCCATATTGCTGCCACAGCGGACTATCGGCACCATACGCCACGCGCATCTCCTCGATTTGCGCCGGGCTCAGCCCCAGATCCGGGTTCTGAAATTTAATCAGCACCGCGTCACCCGGCAGCACCTGGAGCAACACGAATGAGAGGGTAAACGCAGCCCACAGTACCAGCAGCCCGTGACCAAAGCGTTGAAGAAGTGCGTGGCGCATCGTCAGCTCCTCAGTGTTTCTCTATCCACGCGCCGTAAAACGACGGGCGGCCGACCGCTTCAAAACTTACGCCTTTCAGCCACGGTGCTCCGGCAAAGACCTGTGGCTCTTCGAAAATCGGTATCACGTAGGCGTTATCCAGCAGATAGCGCTGGGCATCCCCGGTCAGTTGCAGCCGTTTTTGCGGATCCACCTCAGCGGAAATATTTGCCAGCAACGCATTCAGCTTGTCGTCACGGAAGTTTTTGACCTTGTCGCTGGAGCCACCTTTTTGCAGCAGTGCGTCACGGTTGGCGGGGTAAAACATGCTCTTCACCACATCGGGATCCGCGCGTCCTACTTCCGATACGGTGAGCGGCGTTTTGAGCGGGTCGAGGTTATCCAGGGTGCGGCTTCCGGCGTCACCGGCTTTGACGTTCAGCGCCACGCCCACCTGCCGCCACTGCTGGGCAACCAGCTGGAGAACTTCTTTGTTTTGCGGTTGTGGGAGTGATTCGTAAACGGTGAGCGCCAGACGCTGGCCGTCTTTTGCCCGGATCCCGTCGCTGCCGGTTTTCCAGCCCGCGTCGTCCAGCAGGGCGTTGGCTTTCGCCGGATCAAACGTCAGCCTGTCGCTGAGATCAACAAAACCAGCGGCAGAACCGGCGATAACCGATTTTGCCTGCGGATAATGAGACGAGAAGAGGGTATCGACCACCTGTTTCGCGTTGGTGGCGTGCAGCAGCGCCTGGCGCACGCGGATATCGGCAACCAGCGGATTGTCCGGGCGGAAGCTGATGCTGTCATTGACCCCACGCGTAGGCGCCGCGTATATGTGATAGCCCTGATCGGTGGCCTGTTTTTCGTCATACGCTTGCACCTGGCGAATAAAGTCGGCCTGACCCGCCAGCAGAGCGCCGACGCGCACGCTGTCCTCCTGGGTGACGATAAACTTGATGCCGTCCAGATTGGCCGGGCCCTGCTGCGCCAGGCTCTTCGGCCCCCACTGGTAGTCTTTGCGCGCCTCCAGCGTGACTTCTCGCCCTAGCTTTTCGTCTTTCACGACAAACGGCCCGGAGCCAATGATATGGCGGGCATCACCCAGGGCTTCAAAGTTACGCTTAAGCGTGCTCAGAGATACCAGCCCGGAGCCAATGGTGGCCGTCCCTTGCAGAAAGCCGGGTGACGGTTTTTTGAAGTAAAACTTCACCGTCAGCGGATCAACCACTTCACTGCGATCGTAGTTATTGATCACCTCCGAAACCGGTAAGCGCTGCGCCTTATTGCCCAGACCGTAAGTATCGAAGTTTTTAGCAACCGCACTGGCGTCCAGCGGTGTGCCGTCAGAGAAGGTGATCCCGGGACGGATTTTGAAGGTGTATTCGGTATTATCCGCATTGGTGGTCCAGCTTTCAGCCACCCAGGGTTCAACCTGCAGCGTCTTCGGGTTTTGCCAGGTCAGTTTGTCGGTAATTTGATTCAGAATGCCGCCGTTGGGATAAAACCCTCCGGCTGGCGGATAGAGGTTAGTGTGGGCCTGTTGTTCCAGATAGATCAGCGTCCCCCCCTTAACAGGAGACTCTGCAGACCAGGCTGCGGTGGAGGCCAGAATCAACGCCGTCAGCAGCGGCAGGCGAAAAGGGGTTTGCATGGTGAATTCCTTTGTTATCTTCTTGTTAGCGTCGGATTCATCATCGGGCGCACAGGAAAACAAGGGAACAAAGGAATTAAGATAAGGATTGCCGGAAAGTGGCAATAAAAAAACCGCCCCATAAACGGAGCGGTTAGCGGGAACGGACCGTTACGAGCGTAAATCAATCACCATACGGCCGCGGATCTGGCCCTGTTCCATCTCTTTGAAGATGGCATTGATATCTTCCAGCGGGCGCATTGTTACTTTTGGCACCACTTTGCCTTCGGCAGCAAACTGGAACGCTTCCTGCAGATCCTGACGGGTACCAACCAGCGAACCGACCACCTGAATGCCGTCCAGCACCAGACGCGGAATGTCGAGGCTCATCGCTTCCGGCGGCAGGCCAACCGCGACCACGCGGCCACCGGCACGTACGGCATCAACGGCTGAGTTGAATGCGGCTTTTGCGACGGCAGTAACGACTGCGGCATGTGCGCCGCCCGTTTTCTCTTGCACAATTTTAGCGGCATCTTCGCTGCGGGAGTTGATGGTTAAGTCTGCCCCCATGCTTGCAGCCAGTTTCAGCTGTTCGTCGTTAACGTCAAGGGCGATGACTTTGGCGTTAAAGACGTTTTTTGCATATTGCAGCGCGAGATTGCCCAGCCCGCCCAGACCGTAAATCGCAATCCACTGGCCCGGCTTGATATGGGAGACTTTCACCGCTTTGTAAGTGGTGACACCGGCGCAGGTGATGCTGCTGGCCGCAGCCGAATCTAACCCGTCAGGCACTTTTACCGCGTAATCTGCGGTGACAATGCACTCTTCCGCCATGCCGCCGTCAACGGAATAGCCGGCGTTTTTCACATCGCGGCACAGGGTTTCGTTGCCGGTATTACAGTATTCACAGTGGCCGCAGCCCTCAAAGAACCACGCGACGCTTGCGCGGTCGCCAACTTTCAGTGACGTCACGCCAGGCCCAACTTCTTTCACGATCCCAATCCCTTCGTGGCCCAGGATCACACCGGTTTTATCACCGAAATCGCCATTTTTGACGTGGAGGTCGGTATGGCAAACGCCACAGCACTCCATTTTGAGCAGGGCTTCGCCGTGCTTCAGTGGGCGTAGGGTTTTTTCGGTAACATTGACCTGATGATCCTGTGTAACAACAGCAGCCTTCATAGGTTTCTCCTTGTTTTTGATGGGTATGTGTATCGCAGGGGAATACTACTTAAGGATTAATAGTTTAGAGGAGTTATGCAAGGCGGCGGCAACATAATGTCACCAATTGATGCGATTTCAGATTAAGAATACAGCGATCCTCTAATAATTAGGGGGGGAATTGACTGGCCCGGCGAGGTCTTCGCCGGGCACAGACTTACAGTTTTGCTTCTATCACCTCAATCTCTTTACGCCATTGCGCCTGCAGCTGCGGTTTCTGATGTTTTGGCTTACGCGCCAGGTCTTCCGCCAGCAGCGTTTCCAGCGCGATCAGTCTTTCAAGCAGATCGTCTGAGGCGAACGCCTTAACGTCCGCAACCGCTGGCGTAGCCGACGGGGTCGCCAGGCCTGCGCTTTCACGCAACCGCTCGAATACCGCTTCGGCGTCATGCCATTCGCTCAGCGTACCGTCCTCAATCAGCCAGAAGCGGTTACAGCTTTGGGCAATCAGCTGTCGGTCATGACTTACCAGCAGCACGCCGCCTTCAAACTGTTGCAGGGTAGCGGCCAGCGCCTCTTTACCTTCCATGTCCAGATGGTTGGTAGGCTCATCCAGCATCAGCAGGCTATAACGGGCAAGCGTCAGGCCGACAAACAGCAGGCGCGAACGCTCTCCGCCGCTGAGGGTGCTGACCTGTTGACCGTGACGCGCCCACGGGAACCCGGCGCTGATAAGCGCCATCTTGCGATCCTGTGGCGCTGGCGCAAAAGGCTCCAGCGCGTCGAAGATCGTTGCCTCGTCCGGAAGCTGATTTAGCGTCTGGTCGTAATAGCCTGGCGACACGCGGGGATGAAGTTTCAGGCCCGCGTTTGCCTGCTCATGCGCATAATGACGCCAGATAAGCTTCATCAGCGATGATTTGCCGCAGCCGTTACACCCGACGATAGCCACCCGATCGCCACTTTTAAGCCGCGCAATGTCGACGTGAAACAGGTCTGGCAACCCAGGTGCAGGCGGTACGCCGAGGTTTTCCATCTCCAGCAGTCGGTCAGCCCGCAGGGCATCACCGCGCAGGGTTAACGTCCATGGACTGCCTGCGGTCAGCTCTGTCTGGCTCTCCTTTAGCCGCTCGACCTGTTTTTCCATCTGTTTGGCTTTGCGCGACAGATCTTCGTTATCGTAGACCTTGCCCCAGGTGGCCAGCCGTCTGGCGCTGGCAGTTACGCGGTCGATCTCCTTTTGCTCCGCTTTATGTCGCAGCGTATCGCTTTCGTCTTTCGCTCTCAGCGCCTCACGTGCGGCGGTGCAGGGAAGGGCGAAGTAGTGCAGCATCTTGTCGCGCAGGATCCAGCTACCGTTGGTGACGGCATCCAGCAACTGCCTGTCGTGCGAGACCAGTACAAAGCTGCCGGACCAGTTTTGTAAAAACTGCTCCAGCCAGAGCATGGTAGGCAAATCGAGGTGGTTGCTCGGCTCGTCCAGTAGTAACAGATCCGGATCGCCGATCAACGCCCGCGCGAGCAGGAGACGCGTGTGTTGCCCGCCGCTCAGCGTCGCCGACGTTAAGGCCATGTCCTGCGGCGTAAAGCCCATACCCGCCAGCAGCGTTTCTGCTTTCCAGCGCAGGCTCTCGCGCTCAGTCGTGGGCAGTTGCGCCAGCACGGCATCCAGCATGGTCAGGGGATAAATGGCTTCTGGCAGATGTTGCTCAACGCGCGCCATCAGACAGTGTCCGGCTAGCGCGACCGTTCCGGCAGCCGGGGAATCTGTGCCGTCCAGCACCTTCAGCAGCGTACTTTTGCCGCAGCCGTTGTCGCCCAGCAGGCCAATGCGGTCGCCTTTTTTCAGCGTAAAGGAGAGGGAGTCGAAGAGCGTGCCAAACGCCGTATCAACACGTAAAGATTGTGCAGTGAGTAAAGTGCTCATTGTTGCTTACCCAAGAGTTACAGGCATGTTTATGCCTCGTCAAACATCGCTGACGATAACTCAGTAAGCCCGAGAGAAGGGATTTCAGGGGTTGGTGTCTTCGCTCAAGCAGAAGTTATCGCAGCACGATACCGATAACGCTTGAGCTGGTGCGATCACCAAATGTATGTGAAACATTGAAAATTTCACGATACAGCATAATTGGCCTCCTTATATATTCAGTGGGTTAATGGATGAAAGGAGTGTAGCGGGGGAAAGGCGGTTTGGCTAGTGGGGGGGACGAATGTAATTCCCTCTCCCGGTGGGAGAGGGAACGGTCGGAGCACAGTGTTAGATCGAGGTACGACGGTAGCTACGGTATTCCGGCATCCAGAAGTTGTCATCGATGGCCTGCTGCAGCGCGTCGGCAGAGGTTTTCACCGCCACACCCTGCTGCTGCGCCATTTTCCCGACCGCGAACGCGATAGCACGCGACACCTTGTGAATGTCTTTCAGCTCTGGCAGCACCAGTCCTTCGCCATCGTTCACCAGCGGCGAGTGGCCCGCCAGAGTTTCGCTTGCCGACATCAGCATTTCATCGGTAATGCGCGACGCGCCGGAGGCGATCACACCCAGACCAATACCCGGGAAGATATAGGAGTTGTTGCACTGGGCAATAGGATAGGTTTTATCTTTCCACACCACCGGATCGAACGGGCTGCCGGTTGCGACCAGCGCGTTCCCCTCGGTCCAGGCAATAATGTCCTGCGGCGTTGCTTCCACGCGCGAGGTCGGGTTGGAGAGCGGCATCACGATAGGGCGTTCGCAGTGCTTGTGCATCTCACGAATGATCTCTTCAGTGAAGAGGCCCGTTTGCCCGGATACGCCAATCAGGATATCCGGCTTCACGTTGCGCACCACGTCCAGCAGAGAGAGCACTTCGTTGTCGGTGTCCCAGTTCTTCAGGTTCTCACGTTTTTGCACCAGTTTGGTCTGGAACGGCAGCAGGTTTGGCATGCCGTCGGTCAGCAGGCCGAAACGGTCGACCATGAACACGCGGGAGCGCGCCAGCTCTTCGCTTAGCCCTTCACGCTGCGTCTGGGCGATAATCTGCTCGGCGATACCACAGCCCGCAGAGCCTGCGCCGAGGAAGACAATTTTCTGGTAGCTCAGCTGGCTGCCTGCCGCACGGCTGGCGGCGATCAACGTGCCGACGGTGACCGCGGCGGTGCCCTGAATGTCGTCGTTAAAGGAGCAGATCTCATCGCGATAGCGGTTCAGCAACGGCATCGCGTTCTTCTGCGCGAAATCTTCAAATTGAAGCAGCACGTCCGGCCAGCGGTGCTTGACCGCCTGGATGAAATCATCGACAAACTGATAATACTCGTCGTCGGTAATACGCGGATGACGCCAGCCCATATACAGCGGATCGTTAAGCAACTGCTGGTTGTTGGTGCCCACATCCAGCACCACCGGCAGGGTATACGCCGGGCTGATGCCGCCGCAGGCGGTGTACAGAGAGAGCTTACCGATTGGGATCCCCATGCCGCCAATGCCCTGGTCACCAAGGCCCAGAATACGCTCGCCGTCAGTCACCACGATCACTTTGATATTGTGGTTCGGCACGTTCTGCAGAATATCGTCCATGTTGTGACGGTTCTGATAAGAGATAAAGACGCCACGGGAGCGACGGTAGATCTCTGAGAAGCGTTCACAGGCGGCACCCACCGTTGGGGTGTAGATCACCGGCATCATCTCTTCGAGATGGTTTTGTACCAGCCGATAGAAGAGGGTTTCGTTGGTGTCCTGAATGTTGCGCAGGTAAATGTGTTTGTCGATTTCGGTTTTGAAACCCTGATACTGGATCCACGCGCGCTCTGCCTGTTCTTCAATGGTTTCCACCACTTCTGGCAGCAAACCCAGCAGGTTAAAGCTGCTGCGCTCTTCCATGCTGAAGGCGCTGCCTTTGTTGAGCAGGGGGAATTCGAGTAATACCGGGCCGGCATAAGGGATATATAGGGAACGATGTTTTTTCAGTTTGTTGTCCATGTCACTCACTCTTTTTTTGAAGATCCGTCCCTGACACTGCTGTTTGTCATCTTTCTGGCCTGTGCGATGGGGTGCGGTCAGGCGGTATTATAAAGGAGCTAAATATTAATTACCGCAACACATAAACAAAAACACCATCGGTTTTGCCGATGGTGTTGAGGGATCTCTCTCCGGGACTTACTTGCCCGCGTGGCGTTTTCTGCCGGTGGCGTGACTGACCTGTGTTTCACTGTCGCCTTCAATCACCACTTTACGTTGGTTAGAAAGCTTGTAGTTCAGTCCCAGTATATGGCGTGCCTGACGGTTCGATTTCATGTTAACTCCTCAATCCTGTTGATAGTTTTAAGGACCAGTTCGCTTACGCAAACGAAATGTAACCCCTTAGGTTGCAGATCCAGCTTAGCAGGTTTTTACAAAGGTGCGTTTTGTCCGCTGACGACGTAGTTAATGGTCTGCTGGTAGATGTCACTGAGGATGTCATTGTCTGTGGATTCCACCCACCTGGTCAGTTCCATCAAAATGTCATCTTCAGTCACAGCACCATGCTCGGCGTGAAGACCCTGTGCAATCGCGTTAACGAGTTCAGGTTGTGCTGCTGCAGTATTGGCCGGGTAATAAGTAAACATGCTGCCTCCGTGTCGTTGTCTGTTTAATGGTACGGCTCGCAAAAAATTTAATTCACAAACAGAATGGCAAATATTTTGGCCGCTGTGTCTAAGATTCATCTTAGAAATAAAAATGACATAAGTGCATGCTTTTATGCGCTTTTAGAATGGGGGGGTATATTGAGGGTTTACCGCGAGGTTATTTTGCAGGTGCTCCTGCTATCACCGAAATATAGCAGGAGCAGATTTTACATTACCACTTCATTTCGCCGGTATTCACTTTGGCGCTTAATTCCAGTGAGCTCTCTTCAGCCAGACCCGGATACTGTTTTTTCATGGCGCTGATCACGCCTGTCGATGTTTTATGTTCTGACAACGCCTGTTCGAAGCGCTGGAGATAATCACGGGTGAAGGCGATAGCACCGGTACCCGCCGGCGGTGTTCCCAGATAGTGACCCGGGATCACGCGTTCAGGCTTATGTGCCGCCATGCTTTCCAGCGTCTGTTGCCACTGCTTGCGGCTGGCTGGTGTCTGGGTGTCTGCCGTCCAGACGTGAATACCCCAGGCGACGCCGGTTCCACCGAGGATGGTTTTCGCCGACGGGATCCAGACATAGGCAGCGTAGCTTTCTGGCTGCTCGATATCAATCTTCTCGCCGTCCACCATAAAGGTCGTGGATGCCAGCACCTGCGGGACAACAAGCTCGGTTGGCGCACCGTCTTTCATCTGCGGGCCCCAGAAGGCAAGCTTGGCGTCTTTGGTGGCCTTGATATGATCAACCACCTGCTGTGTGGCCACCACTTTGGCATTCGGGAACGCTTTCACCAGCGGTTGCAGACCAAAATAGAAATCCGGATCGCCAGAGGTAATGACGATTTTGTTCAGTGTTTTCCCGCTTTTGCGAATTTTGTCGACCAGCGCTTCGCCATCTTTGACGCTGAACTGGGCGTCAAACAGCACGGCCTCTTTTGGACCAGAGACCAGCGTGGAGGAGACCGCAAACATCCCTTTGTCCTGCGGGTTATAGGTATCAATGGTTAATGGCGCAGCAAACACCGCGGGTGTGATAAGCGTTGAAAGCAGTGCAAGGTGAGTGAATTTCATTCTGATGTCTCTGTTGTTCAGGAAAGTCTTTATTGTACGGATATTCGCATTTGCCAGAATTCCTGAAACAAGACATGCTTTGTTTCATAAATCGAGCAAATGGGGTGTTATATGGATCGCGTTATTGCCGCTCAGGTCTATAACCGGATATGCGAGCTGGGAAGCCTGAGTGCGGCGGCCCGGGCGTTGGGGATCTCCCGTCCTATGGTGAGCCGCTATCTTGAGCAAATGGAGAAGTGGGCCGGTACGCGGCTGGTAAACCGCTCGACGCGCAAGCTGACGCTGACGGCGGCCGGAGAGAAAGTGCTGCAAAAAACGCGAACGCTGTCCCAGCTGTCGCAGGAAATTGAAGGCCAGTCGGAGAAAGATCTCCCTTCAGGCACGCTACGGGTGGCCTGCGCCCATTTTACCGCCATGCATCTGATTGCCCCGGTGCTGCCCGGTTTGCTTTCGCGCTACCCGCAGTTGCGCATTGAGCTGGATGTGAACAACCACCCGGTGAGTCTGGTCGGGGAACGCATTGATGTGGCGATCCGCATTACGGATAACCCCGAGCCCGGGATGATTGCCCGCAGGCTCGGGGAGTGCCGTTCCGTGCTGTGCGCGTCGCCGCAGTATCTTGCCACTCACGGCACGCCAGGACAGGTGGAGGAGTTAGCGCAGCACAACTGCCTGCATTACAGCTTTTTCGCGGGTCAGTCGTGGCACTTCCTGACGCCGGAAGGGGAAAACGTCAGCGTCGCCGTGAGCGGCAACCTCAGCGCCAGCATCTCGTCATTGTTGATGGAGGCAGCGGTGAAGCATTGCGGCATTGCCATGTTGCCAGAGCAGGAAGCACATGCCGCCATTGAGCAGGGGATGCTGGTCCCGGTGCTGAGTGGGCTGACGCCCAGAACGTTAGCCATTCATGGCATCTATCAGTCCCGGGAATATCTGCCGGCAGCACTGCGTGTGTTTCTTGACCACATTGCGCGTCATCTGTCGAACGAGGCGCAGCAGGGCGGATAGTTATTTTGCCTTCAGCCACGGGGAGGCCGTGCTCCAGAAGATGATATCCGCGCCGAGATAACGCTCCGCAAACTGAACAAACTCATCTTTGGTGAACGGTTTTCCTGTCTCCGGGTTACGATAAGTCAGGGTCGGTTCCTGAACGGCCATGGCAACGAGTGAGAGCTTGTCTTTGTACTGATTGAAGAACGGGTAGGCATTCTTCATATGCGCCTTGCGGTTGGGAACAATATCCGGACCGCCAAGCCCAATGTTATTGGCACTGGCGAACGCAAACAGACGTCCCATGTAATCATGGTCATTATTCCACTCGCACGGCCAGAAATTCACATACTGTACGACATAGGACTGCCTGAATGCTTTTCGCGCATAGGCCAGGTTTTCCATTTCGCCGGCAAAATAGGTATCACATGAAAACCCCTTTGGTGGATTTTTCTCGTCAGGATCAATCGCCGTTTCGGGTAGGTTCACGCCATACACCCGGCCGTCAAACTGTTTAGCAATAGCAGCCAATAGTGCCTGATATCGCTGGCGCACGGCGGGATCCCACTGCCGAGCCACCCAGCCCGACCCGACCGGTTTGCCTTCACCCGGGTTATCAAACTGCGGTGCAATGCCGCCGCCGTATTGCTTATCCTTCATCAGATAGTCAGGAACATAGCGGGCGTCTTTGTCGAAAAAGCGATCCTGAATTTGAATAAAAAGTTTTTTATCGGCGGCCTTAAGGCGCGCCAGATCCTGTTCTATCTGCGAGAAGTCATAGCTGTCTTTCGCTGGCTCCAGCGCTCGCCAGTTGTATACGATCTGCACGCCGCCGATGTCGCTTCGCGCGATAAGAGGGAATGCCGCATCGAGATCGCCAGAACTGGTATAGATAAAGTTTTCCGGGGTTTTTGCCAGCAGAGACAGCGACATAGCAAGGGTTGTTACCGCGACGGCGATCCTGATTCTTCTCATAAGTTTATCCTTTTTAGTCGTACAGCAGGTGCAGGTTACGGAATTGTCTGTGTTCCAGGGTATGCCAGAGGCATAGTCTATACTTACCCCTTTGTAAGCCAAAAGGAGAGCAAGAATGACGATTCATAAGCACGGTTCGGCACACTGGTCTGGTGACATCAAGAAGGGAAAAGGGACGGTTTCAACGGAAAGTGGCGTCCTGAATCAACAACCTTACGGCTTTAACACCCGCTTCGAAGGCGCTAAAGGCACTAACCCGGAAGAGTTGATTGGCGCAGCACACGCCGCCTGTTTCTCAATGGCGCTGTCGCTGATGATTGGTGAAGCAGGCTACACAGCCGATTCCATCGATACCACGGCGGATGTCTCGCTGGATAAAACCGATGGCGGCTTCGCAATCAGCAAAATTGCGCTAAACAGCAAGGTCACCGTACCGGGTATCGACCCGCAGAAATTCGATGGCATCATCCAGAAAGCGAAAGCGGGATGCCCGGTGTCGCAGGTACTGAAAGCTGAAATCACGCTGGACTATAAACTTAACTGAGCATGAGCCGGGCGAAGGCCCGGCTGTTCCTTTAATACCCATAAGTCATTAACCGTATTTCATTAGCATCGGGCATTTCGGTATAACTCATCTATTTAAAATTGTCTCGTTGCGTGATTATCACTTTATTATATTTATTAATTTCGACAGAAATATTCCCTCCTGCAATGTTAGTCTCTATATAATATATTGTGCATTCACCTACCAATAATGGCTGAATGAAATGCCGAACACGTGCCCAGACATTTTATTGCGCTTGTATTTTAATTCCATCGCCTATACTGACATTGCTGTTGTTAATAGATTAATGAACTCCAAGGTGAATGTTATGAAATATTCAGCTCTGACTCTTGGCTGTATTATGATGTTTTCTGGTTTTAGTTCACTCTCCATGGCTGAGGAGGCAAAAAAGGTTGATGCAGTACCCGCACCCAGACACGGCACGTCAGAAATGCCGCCTTCCAGACAGTATTATTGTTACAGTCAACAAGATTACGGCGGGGGTAGCGGGGGGATAAAAAATGCCGCATGCAAGGCGGCATACGAGGCCGCAGGCAGTGAAAACTGGGAGAGGGAGCGATTATTTAATAACTGGAATGCGTACTCTCAAAATGCCCCTAAAGATCAATGGCAAACAAAGGTGCCTGACGAACAATTATGCTCAGCGGGCATAGAAAATTATAAAAGTATTAATCTACCCAGCGCGGATTGGTACACAACGGAACTGGAAGTAAAAGAGGGTCGCGTCGCGCTGGATTATAAAGCCAGCCAGATGCACGACCCCAGTGAATTTACAGTCTATTTAAGCGAGCCCGATTTTGACCCCGCCACCAGTAAGCTGAAATGGTCGGATTTGCAGGAATCCCCTGAGGTGAAATTTGTGGGTATTCCAGATGGTACGAAAGCCATCCCCGGACATTACAAACTCGATGTCAAATTACCGGAAGGTTATACCACCGGTAAGAAAGCCATTATTTATATTGCCTGGGCACGTCATGAAGATCCCGCGCGCGAGACCTTCTTCAGTTGCAGTGACGTGATCCTGAAAAATACCGCCGGCTAAAATTGCCGCACTGGCAGGAAATTAATCCACATTACGCCAGCAGCGCACGCTACGGCCCTCGTGTGAAGGCTGTAGCGGCTGCGGGCGTTCACACCCCCGCGTGGCCTGCGGACAACGGTCGCGGAAATAGCACCCCTCGGGCAGATGGCGGTTACCCGGGAGATCCGTTTTACGCAGCGCCAGGTTTTCATCCAGCGGTTCACCGGTTCTGGGAACCGAATCGAGCAGCAGCCGGGTGTAGGGATGACGTGGCGTAACCAGCACCTGTGCCGCCGTGCCCAGTTCGACAATTTGCCCCAGATACATCACCGCCACGCGATCGCTCATGTGCCTGACAACCGAGACGTTATGGGATATCAGCACATACGTCAGGTTGCGTTCCTGCTGCAGCTTCACCAGTAAATTGAGGATCTGCGCCTGTACGGAAATATCCAGCGCGCTGGTGGGCTCATCCAGCACGATGATGTCCGGGTTAGAGGAAAGGGCGCGGGCGATAGCAATGCGCTGACGCTGGCCGCCAGAAAAAGCATGCGGCAGACGGTCGAGATATTCCGGACGGATACCCACCTGCTGCGCCAGGTTTTCAGCAAGCTGGCGTCGTTCCCGTTCGCTGCTGCGTTTTTGCACCCACACCGGCTCGGTGATGATGCGCCAGACCGGCAGACGCGGGTCAAGCGACGAGAGCGGATCCTGGAACACCATCTGCATACCGCCCGCGTGGTTTGTCCGTGCGCACAGGCCGGCACTGGGTTTGAGCATCCCCATTAAAAGCTGCGCCAGCGTGCTTTTACCACAGCCGGATTCGCCAACAATCCCCAGTGTTTCGCCGCGATGGATCTGAAGATCCAGCCCGTTAAGAGCGTGCACCTGTTCCGTGACCCGTCCCAGCCAGTTTTTACGTGCGGGAAAGTTAACGTGCACGCGATCCAGTTCCAGCAGTACGTCAGACATGGGTTTTCTCCTGTTGCGGATACCAGCAGGCCGCCCGTTGGCCTTCGGCCCCCTGAGGCAGTAAGCGCGGTGTTTCAGTGCATTTTACGCCCGCAGCAAAACAGCGCTCCCGAAAAGCACACCCGCGCGGAAGCAGGCTAAGATTGGGCACCGTACCGGGGATGGCAGGCAGCATCTCGCGTGGTTCGCCGTTTTCAGGCGCACACTGCAGCAGGCCGATGGAATAGGGATGAACGGGATGGTGGATCAGGGTTTGCGTGGTGCCGCTTTCAATCACGCTCCCGGCGTACATGACATACATCCGGTCGCAGAGTTGTGAAACCACCGCCATGTCGTGGCTGATAAACAGTACCGAGGTTCCGCTGGCCCGCGCTTTATGCTTCAGCAACCTTAACACCTGTAGCTGAACGGTGACATCCAGCGCGGTGGTCGGCTCATCGGCAATAATCAGTTCAGGCTCGCAGGAGAAGGCCAGCGCAATCATCACCCGCTGGCGCATGCCGCCGGACAGCTCGAACGGATAACGTTCCATGACCTCCGCCGCATCCGGGATCTGCATCTCTTCCAGCAGGGTGATCGCTTTTTTCCCGGCATCACGCCGTGAAAGGGGCTGATGCTGGCGGATCACCTCCACCATCTGTTTGCCAATCCGTCGCGTCGGGTTCAGCGCTGTCATCGGCTCCTGAAAAATCATCGCCACTCTGGCTCCGCGCCACTGGCGGAGCTGTTTCTCGGATGCATTCAGGACATCTTCACCCAACAGTTTTACCTGCCCGTGATGAACCCGGTAACTGCCCTCCGGCAGCAGACGCATGGCCAGCATCGCCGTTACCGACTTCCCGGAGCCGGATTCGCCCACCACGCCAACGATCTCGCCGCGTTTGATCTCCAGCGATACATGGTTCAGGGCGTGAACTTCACCGCGAAATATCGGGAAGCTCAGGTGTAAATCTTCAATGGTTAATACTGCTTCCCTCATGCCTGTTTTCCTCCCGATTTCGGATCCAGCAGGTCGCGAATGCCGTCACCAAACAGATTAAACCCGACGGCGGTGATCAGAATGGCCGCGCCGGGAAAGGCGCAGTACCACCACTGGTCGAGCACATAGTTGCGGCCCACGGCCACCATTGCTCCCCATTCGGCGGTGGGCTGCTGCGCCCCAAGGCCGATAAAGCCCAGCGTGGCGGCCATCAGGATGGCGCTGCCGATATCCAGCGAGGCCTGCACAATCAGCGGTGGCAGAGCGTTACGCAGGATATGCCAGCAGATCAAATGCCAGCGCGATGCGCCAAACGTGCGGGCGGCCTGCACATAGGTAAACTGGCGCACCACCAGGGTTTGCCCGCGCGCCAGGCGCACGTAAAACGGGATACGCACAATCGCAATCGCCAGCATGGCGTTAAACAGACTCGGCCCCAGCGCCGCCGCCAGTGCCATGGTCAGTACCAGGGAGGGAATGGAGAGCATAATGTCCATCACCCGCATAATGATGGCATCGCCGCGCCCGCCCAGCACGCCGGACAAACAGCCCAGCAGCGAGCCGATACTCCCGGCAATCACCACCACCGCCAGCCCGGCGGTAATGGATTGCTGGCTACCGACCAGCACGCGGCTGAACAGATCGCGTCCGACTTCATCGGTACCAAACCAGTGCTGCGCAGACGGGGCCTGCAGCCGGGCGGTGAGATCCAGCGCGTTCGGATCATGAGGGACGATCCACGGTGAGGTTACCATCAGCAACAGCATCACCAGCATAATCACCCCGCCGATCAGCGTGAGCGGGCTTTGGCGCAGCATCCAGAACAGCTTTGCCCAGTCGAGGCCCGGTTTCGTTGTGTTTACGGGGACGGGCGTTTCCTCAGTCAACATCATTCGGCACCTCCGCGCCCGATACGGGGGTCAATCCACAGATAGAGCAGATCAACCACCAGATTGACGACCACATAGGCCAGCGAAACCACCACGGCAAAGCCCATGACGGCAGGGAAATCCAGCGCCTGGATGGAGGTCACCACCCAGGCGCCCATGCCAGGCCAGGCGAAGACGGTTTCCGTCAGTACCGCACCATAAAGCAGATCGCCCAGCGCCAGCCCGAGCACGGTAATCGAGGGGATCATCGCATTCGGCAGGGCATACCGCAGGACGATATACCAGCCTGGCAAGCCGCTGGCGCGGGCGGTGCGGATGTAATCTTCGCTGAGCTGCTCCAGCATGGCGGACCGTACCTGACGTGCCACGATACCGAGGTGCACAAACGCCAGCGTCAGCGAGGGCAAAATCAGGTGTTGCAGGGCGTTGAAAAAGACCTCGCCGTTACCCTCCAGCAGGGCATCCAGCAGATAAAAGCCCGTCACGTGGGCAGGGGGATCGAGCCAGTCATCCAGCCTGCCGCCGCCGGGCAGAAGTTGCAAATGGCCGTAGAACAACACGATGACGCCCAGACCCAGCCAGAAGGCCGGGGTGGAGATCCCGGTCATCGCCATCAGCCGTACCAGATGATCCAACCAGCGGTTACGGTAGACCGCCGATAAAATACCCAGCGGTACGCCGATCACCAGCGCCAGCAGCAGGGAACAGAACGCCAGCTCCAGCGTGGCGGGGAAGAAGGCTTTTAAATCTTCCGCCACCGGCCGCCCGGTTCGGATAGAGGTCCCTAAGTCGCCGTGCGCCAGGGCGTCCACATAGCGGCCAAACTGGATATAGAGCGGCTGATCCAGTCCCAGTTGCTGGCGAATGTTCTGCACAATCTCGTCGCTGGCACGGTCACCGGCCAGCAGGCGGGCCGGATCGCCGGGGATCAGGTGTGAAATAATAAAGGTGATGATACAGACACCGGCCACCACCAGGATTAACCCCCAGCAGCGCTGGCGCACAATGCTCCAGAACGTCATACACTTTCCCCCGGCGAAACCGTTACTTGCTCATGGTGGCGATGTTGAACACCTGCTCGAGCATTGGATTAAAGGTGAAACCTTTGACCTCTTTGTTCATTGCCAGCTGGTAGTTCTTCTGGAACAGATAAACGTAGGCCGCTTCGTCAATCACAATCTTCTGCGCCTGCTGGTAATCGCGGGTGCGCTCCGCCTGGTCCGTGGTTTTCAGCGCCGCCTGCAGCAGGGAATCGACCTCTTTGTTCTCATAGAACGCGCGGTTGCCCGGCAGACCTTTTTTGTCCGACTCAAACCAGTAGTTCATGAACATGTACGGGTCGGCAAAGTCCGGGCTCCAGTTGCCAATGGCAATGTCATAATCGCCCTTGCCAACGCGGTCGCGCATGGTAGCGTTAGCCAGTTTTTCCAGCTTGACGTTAATGCCGAGCTTGCCCAGGCTGGCCTGAGTGGAGAGGGCGATAGGCTCCCAGTTCGGGTCGTTGTCCGAGTAGAGGAACGTCAGGCTGGCCGGTTTATCTTTGACTTTCTCCAGCGCCGCTTTCGCTTTGGCCTCGTCAAAGCTGTACTGCATGGCGGTGGCGTCGAAGCCCCACATGCCATCCGGGATCGGGCCGCGCATCTGCTTGCCGTTACCGCTGAGAATGCCTTTTACCATCCCCTGATAATCGGTCGCCCAGGAGATGGCCCGGCGCAAATCCACCTGATTCAGCGGCGCTTTGCTGTTGTTGAGATAGAGATAGGTCACGCGCAGGGACGGATACTCGGCTACAGCGACGTTGCCCTCCTGCTTGAGCGCAGAAAGCTGATCGACAGGCAGGGAGTCGGCAATATCCAAATCGCCACGGGAAAGCTGCAGGCGACGCGACGCGCTTTCACCGATAATTTTCACCGAGACGCGCTTAAAGTGGGGCTTATCTCCCGCCCAGTGCGGGTTAGGCACCAGCACCAGCTGCTGACCTTTTTGCCAGCTCTTCAGCATAAATGGCCCGGAGCCGGCGGTGTTCTGCGCCAGATAAGCCCGCGCATCATCGGCGGCATTGGCCTTCAGTACGGCCGGGTTAATAATCGATGCACCGTCATTCGCCAGGGTATAGAGGAAGGGAGCAAACGGCTGGCTGAGGGTGAATTTCACCGTGTGGTCATCAACGGCGTCAATTTTGAGATCTTTCGGGAACGCTTCAGACGGCCCCTGGCTGAGCTTCAGCAGGCGCTCAAACGACAGTTTTACCGCTTCGGCGGTGACGGGCGTGCCGTCAGAGAATTTAGCGTTGTCCGTCAGGGTGAAGGTCCACTCTTTCTGATCCTCAGATGCCTTCCAGCCCGTGGACAGATCGCCTTCGACCTCCGTGGTGCCAGGCTTGTACTTCACCAGGCGCTGATAGGACGGATAGGTGACAGTCCAGTCGTTGTTATCGATGGTGATTGCCGGATCGAGGGTTTGCGGATCGGCGGCTTTACCTATCACCAGCATGTCTTTCGGAACGGCGGCCTGCGCAGCAGGCATGCTCAGCGCCAGTGTGGCGGCGATAAGCGTCGTGAGAAGCGTTGTTTTCATGGCAGTGCTCCAGGTTTAAAGAGAGGTGTGCGTCAACGGAAAACAGGCGAAACGATCGTCAAGAAGGGGATAACTGGCGGCGTTTGGCAGCTCGAAGTGCCACCATTCGCTGCCGATCCCCACAAAGCCGCCGCCAAACATGATGGCGTTAAGCAGCAGGCGGTTGCGCTGGGCGTGCGGCGGCACGGAGGGGTGATACGGATGAGAACGGTCATCCATCTCATCAAACCCGGCGCCCATATCCAGCACGTTGTTATGTTCATCCATCAGGGTGACGTCGATGGCCGTACCGCGGCTGTGATTGGAGCCAATGGCCACATCCACCACATATTCCGGGTTCGGGCACGCATCCCACAGCTGCGCCTGGGCCTGCTGCGGGCGATAGGCGTCGTAGACCACCAGTTTCAGTCCGGCGAGCGTGGCGATGCCAATCGATTTCGCCAGCGCGGTGGCGGCATCGGTATGCAGCAAACACAGCGCCTCCTGATAGATGGGACGGCCAGTCAGGTTATCGGCGGTGGCGTATTTCAGATCGATATGCAACTCAGGAAACATTCTGGCGACATCAATCAATTCACTCTCTTCGGGCATAGCTCCGCTCCTTTAGCGTTCGAATTGTCCAAACTCTTGTTGTAATTCACGGTTTATCGTCAGACGGTCTGCAAGCGCATCACCCAGCGCCTGGACCACGCCCGACAGCAGCAGGTTGAAAAGACAGCTCACAGGGGCCAGCGAATCCCAGAAGTGGCCGGTATCGGTTTTAACCTGCAATAAATCAATGGGATAATCCCGCGCCCACGGACACCAGATATCGGTGATCAGGGCCATCGGAATACCTTTCTCACTTGCGACCCGACAGTACTGCCGGGCAATGGCGGAATAAGCGCGGGTATCGGTCAGCACCACATAAGGGTGGTCAAAACCGGAGTTGAGCGATTCAACCCAACTGCCGGATAACCCCTCGGAGTAGCTCACGCGCGGGCGCAGATATTCCAGGTGGCTGAAGAAGGCGTTGGCAATCCCGCGCGTTGACTGGATCCCCAACACAAACACCGCGTCAGCATGGGTGAGCTGATGGACGATCTGCCTGAAGGCATCGGTCTGTGCCAGCTGATAAACATGGGTAATGGCATCCACCTCCAGCGAAAGGGAGTGCTGGAGGCGATCCGAGAGCGGACTTTGCTGTTGCCAGGAGTCCAGACGTTCGTTCATTCCCCAGGGCTGGTAAGGATCGCGCAGGCTTTTTTTCGCATCGTCCAGGTTGCGATACCCCAGCTTGCGCAGGAAGCGCCCGACGGTGATCCCACTGGTGCCGGTAGTCAGCGCTACGCTCTCTGCCGTCTCAAACGGTATCAGCGCGGCGTGCGCCAGCATCCAGCTTGCCACACGCTTTTCGCTGGGCGTCAGCTGGCTGAAGGTGGCTTCGATACGGCTCAGCATTTCGGGTTTGGTGGTCATTACCGCCTCGCTGTTAACCGGCTGTCAATGGCCGGAATTCTGTTACCTGGTTAACAATGCATGACGCGTGCCATGTTCACATGACGGCGAAAAGCCGCTGCGCTGTAAATTTCATGCAATATTTGATTAACCAATGATCAACATTTGTGCAGCGTAGTTCACTTTTGGTGCATTGTCGGATTCGACAGAGATGAATTTGGTGAATACCTCAGCCGCTTCACATTTTTGATAAGATACAAACACAGTGACTAAAAGAAGGAACCCGGCATGGCGAATCTGCCCTGGCGTGTCAGCGTGCGCCTGATGGCTCTCGCAAAGAAAGTGGCGATGGTCATAGGGATTATCGTGGTTGTGCTGCTGGCAGTGAGGGTGTATCTCTCGCAGCAAGGGCCGGCGTTGCATCTCTGGCATACCTGGCGTGCGGATGAAATGAGCGTAAGCGAGCTGGATAAGGCGAAATTTGCTGACTATCTCGACCGGGAAAAGGCCATCTTCGCCGACATGGATAACGCGGTCACGGCAAAAACGGAGGGTGAGGAGCGTACCGCGTTAAATCGCTACTACCGCCAGAGCCTGGTGTGGCCCGGAAAATTTGCCCCGGATGCGAATCGCTCGTTTGTGCTGATGCCTGCCGGTAAACCGCGTGGTGCGGTAGTTTTACTGCACGGACTTACCGATTCACCCTACAGCGTTCACCATCTTGCCGTTGATTATCAGCAGCGTGGTTTTGTGGCCGTGGTGCCGCGTTTGCCTGGACACGGAACGGCACCAGGTGCGCTGACCAACGTTGACTGGGAAATGTGGCTGGCGGCGACGCGTCTTGCGGTGCGCGAAGCCATCCGTCTGGCGGGGGATAACGTTCCTTTGCATCTGGTGGGCTATTCCAACGGCGGGGCGCTGGCGATGAAATACACCCTGGACGCGCTGGAATCGCCTTCGCTGCGAAAACCTCAGCAACTGGTGTTGTTGTCACCGATGATCGGCGTCACGGCGTTTGCCCGCTTTGCCGGATTCGCTGGCTTACCGGCGCTATTACCGGCGTTTGCGAAAGCGGCGTGGCTGAACATCGCGCCGGAGTATAACCCGTATAAATACAACTCTTTCCCGGTAAACGCGGCGCGCCAGTCGTGGCTGTTGACGAAGGCGCTGCAGGAGCAGATTGGCCGCGATGCACAAAACCACACGCTGGATCGATTGCCGCCGGTACTGGCCTTTCAGTCGGTGATGGATTCAACCGTCAGTACCCGTGCGGTTGTCACGGGGTTATTTGACCAGCTCCCGGCCAACGGCAGTGAACTGGTGGTGTTTGATATCAACCAGGCGGCGAGTTTCCGCCCGTTATTCCGTCCATCGTCGTGGACGGCCCTCTCTGAGCTGTTGCCGTCTGCGCAAAGGCGTTACAGTGTCACTATTGTCACCAACGCCAGTGCGGAGCGTTTCGCCACGGTTGCGAAGCACATCCCCGCAGGCAGTACAGATGAGACCGTGGAGCCGCTGGCGCAGCAGTATCCGCCGGAGGTCTATTCGCTTTCGCATGTCGCCGTGCCTTTCCCGCCGGATGACGATCTGTATGGCCGGCATCCGGCCGTGAAAAACCGCTATGGCATCAGCCTGGGCACCATTGCGTTGTGGGGAGAGACCTCCGTACTGAGCGTGGGTAAAGATGCCCTGATGCGGGTGACCTCAAATCCGTTTTACGACTACATGAAGATGCGGATCGACAACCGCATCGGGGCGGAGGAAAAAGGGTGATCCCTTAAGCCGTTAATTTATTAGGTAGCGCTGGTGAAGTATGTTAAACAGTAACTTCCCCGGCGCCTCCCTTATTCTGGAACCCATTCCTGTGCTCACCACGCTGATTTATCGAAGCCAGTTAAATTTATCCTGCCGATCCGCAGAGCTACGCGCGCTGGTCGAACGAGCCAGGATCCGCAACACCAACCAGAACATTACCGGTGTGCTACTCTCGAACGGCAGCGACGTTATGCAAATTCTTGAAGGGTCTGAAGAGAGCGTGGTCAAGCTGTTCCATAAAATTCGCGATGACCAGCGACACAGTGGGGTGGTTGAGCTGATGCGGGACTACGGCCCCCGCAGACGTTTTAACAATGCCGGTATGCTGCTCTTCGACCTGCAGGTTCAGTCGCCAAAAGAGGTACTGCAGTCGGTTCTGGATTACAGCCAACTGGAAAGCTACCTGACATCTGATGATCGGGTGTTCAAATTCATTCAGAGCTTTATTACCGGTAAGCATGCGGGCAATTCGAGGGCGCCAGCGGATGCGGCAAAATGGACGCTTTCACGTGAGAAAGCCCCCTTTGGTGAGGCCGTGGGGCTTATTGCCGACCAAATCTGCCAGTTCGCACTGCAGCCGATTGTCGAACCCTCGGAAGGGAAAATCAGTTCGCTTGAAGCGCTTATTCGCAGTAACGATGGCGGCAGCCCGGAACATTTCTTTAAAACGCTCGATCAGGACAAGATCTACGAAGTGGATCTGCAAACCAAAAAGTATGCCTTTGCACTGGCAGAGAAACTGGGGATTGGCAGCCATAAAATTGCGGTGAATCTGTTACCCATGTCGCTGGTCAATGTGCCGGGGGCAGTGGAGTTTCTGGTGGATCAAATCAGTCTGCACGGGCTACAGCCGGAGCAGGTGGTCATTGAAGTGACGGAAAATGAGATGATTTCCGGTTTCAACAAGTTCAACAGCGCCATTAAACGGCTTCGCGGCGAAGGCATAGGCCTGGCGATTGATGATTTCGGCTCTGGCTATGCGGGGCTTTCTCTGCTTACCCGCTTCCAGCCGGATAAAATCAAGATCGACCGGGAAATTGTCAGCAATATCCATCTCAGCGGTGCGAAACAGGCGATTGTCAGATCGATAGTGAGCTGCTGCACCGACCTGGAAATCACGCTGGTGGCGGAAGGTATCGAGAAGCTGGAGGAGTGGTGCTGGCTGGAGTCCGCCGGTATTCGCCGTTTCCAGGGGTTTCTGTTTGCCCGGCCGCAGGTTAACGGGGTGGGCGATATTCACTGGCCACACCTGGTACGATAACGCTTTTTCCTTCCTGATTATTTCCCCTTTGGTCAGCCTGTGTTTAAATAGCTAAAACGGTTTAACATGGTTTAGCTACGGGGATGAAATGGATAAAATCTGGGTACTCGGTGATGCGGTGGTGGATTTACTGCCAGAGGGGGACGGCAAATTGCTGCAGTGCCCCGGCGGTGCACCGGCAAATGTGGCGGTCGGCATCGCCCGCCTGGGCGGGAAAAGTGCCTTTATTGGCAGGGTCGGCGACGATCCGTTTGGCCGCTTTATGCACAAAACGCTGGCAGATGAGCAGGTTGATGTGCAGTGGATGCGCCTCGATCCGGCTCACCGCACCTCAACGGTGGTGGTTGATCTGGACGAACAGGGCGAACGCTCGTTTACGTTTATGGTTCGCCCCAGCGCCGATCTGTTTCTCGACTCCACCGATCTGCCGCCCTTCAGGGCCAGAGAGTGGCTGCACGTCTGCTCCATTGCGCTCAGCGCGGAGCCGAGTCGCTCTGCCACTTTTCAGGCGATGGATGCAATTAAAAAAGCCGGTGGTTTTGTCAGCGTCGACCCCAACATTCGCCCCGACCTCTGGCAGGATGAGGGCGATCTTCGCCGTTGCCTCGAACAGGCGTTACAGCGCGCGGATGTGGTCAAACTCTCCGTCGAAGAGCTGACGTTTTTAACCGGTGAAGCGATTGTGGAAGCCGGTCTGGCGACGCTGATGCGCCATTGTCCGGCCCGCCTGGTGCTGGTGACGCGGGGTAAAGAGGGGGTAATGGCCTGGCATGAGGGCATCACGACACACTATCCGGCCACGCCGGTAGCGTGTGTTGACACCACCGGCGCAGGCGATGCGTTCGTCGCAGGATTGCTGTTCGGCCTGGCCTCGTCAGGCCAGGATCTGGCAACAACCCTCGCACTGGCCCAGCGCTGTGGTGCGCTGGCCACGACGGCCAAAGGGGCAATGACCGCGCTGCCGTACCGTCACAACCTGTAATTCCTTCCTGGCCGCCGATCGGCGGCCTGAATTGTCGCCTCGATCACACTTACTAAAACGGTTTAGCAAAAAGTATTGCCGATCCAAAATTCACGGGTTTAGTATCAGCAGCCTAAACCGGTTTAGCAATTTAGCATTATCAAAACACTTTTTTTAGGGATGCGACAAAATGTATAAAAAACGCAGACTTGCCGTGATGATTGGCATGCTGGCCGGTAGTACCTCTGTTTTTGCCCAGACCGATATGACAAGCATTGAATCGCGCCTGGCGGCGCTGGAACAGCGTCTTCAGGATGCGGAAATGCGCGCCCAGAATGCGGAGAAACGCGCAACGGCAGCAGAACAAAAAACGCAGCAGCTGGTTGCCGCGCAGCAGCAGACACAGACCACCACCCAGGAGGTGGCCCAGCGTACCACGGTGCTGGAGAAGAAAGCCGATCAGAGCAGCGGGTTTGAATTTCACGGTTATGCCCGCTCAGGCCTGCTGATGAATGACGCGGCGTCGAGCAGCAAGAGCGGTCCGTATCTGACGCCTGCCGGGGAAACCGGGGGCGCGGTCGGGCGTCTGGGTAACGAAGCGGATACCTACGTTGAGCTGAATGTGGAACACAAACAGACCCTGGAGAGCGGGGCGACCACGCGCTTTAAGGCCATGTTAGCCGACGGGCAAAAGACCTATAACGACTGGTCAGCCGATACCAGCGATCTTAACATTCGTCAGGCCTTTGCCGAGCTGGGCAATCTGCCTGATTTCACCGGCGCGCTGAAAGGGAGTACCTTCTGGGCCGGTAAACGCTTTGACCGCGATAACTTTGATATTCACTGGCTGGATTCTGACGTGGTGTTCCTTGCCGGTACCGGTGGCGGTGTGTATGACGTGAAGTGGAATGATACGCTGCGCAGCAACTTCTCGATTTACGGCCGCAACTTCGGCAGCGAAGAGCAGATCGACAACAACGTGCAGAACTATATCCTCAGCATGAATCACTTTGCCGGGCCATTCCAGCTGATGGTGAGCGGGCTGCGGGCGAAGGATAACGACGAGCGTAAGGACAGCAACGGCGATCTGATTAAAACCGATGCGGCGAACACCGGCGTGCATGCCCTGGTGGGTCTGCACAATGATAGCTTCTATGGCCTGCGCGAGGGTTCCGCGAAAACGGCGTTACTGTACGGTCACGGTCTGGGGGCGGAAGTAAAAAGCATCGGCTCGGATGGTGCACTGCTGGCAGAAGCCGATACCTGGCGCTTCGCAAGTTACGGTGTCACGCCGCTCGGCGGTGGCTGGCATATCGCACCTGCGGTGCTGGCGCAGAGCAGTAAAGATCGCTACGTCAAAGGTGACAGCTACGAGTGGGTTACGCTCAACACCCGGCTCATCAAAGAGGTTACGCAGAATTTCGCCCTGGCGTTTGAGGGCAGCTATCAGTACATGGATTTGAACCCGGAAGGCTACAAAGATCGCAACGCCGTTAACGGCAGCTTCTACAAGCTGACCTTCGCGCCGACCTTAAAAGCGGGCAAGATAGGCGATTTCTTCAGCCGTCCTGAACTGCGCCTGTTCGCCACCTGGATGGACTGGAGCAGCAAACTGGATAACTACGCCAGCGATGACGCCTTTGGCAGCAGCGGCTTTAACGCTGGCGGGGAATGGAACTTTGGGGTCCAGATGGAAACCTGGTTTTAACCCTTCACGCTCCCGCACGGCGGGAGCGTATCAAACATCATAAAAATGAAGTCAGGCAGAGGTAACTATGGATTTTGATAATATTTCCCGTGCGCTCATTCCGCTGCTCGGTGGCAAAGAGAACATCGCCAGTGCCGCACACTGCGCAACGCGCCTTCGTCTGGTACTGGTTGACGATGCGCTTGCCGATCAGCAGGCCATCGGCAAGGTCGAGGGGGTGAAAGGGTGTTTTCGTAACGCGGGTCAGATGCAGGTGATTTTTGGCACCGGCGTGGTCAACAAAGTTTACGCGGCCTTTATTCAGGCTGCAGGGATCGGTGAATCGAGCAAGTCAGAAGCGGCAGATCTCGCGGCGCGTAAGCTCAATCCGTTCCAGCGTATTGCCCGTCTGCTTTCCAATATTTTTGTGCCGATCATTCCTGCCATTGTGGCGTCCGGTTTGTTGATGGGTCTGCTAGGGATGGTGAAAACCTACGGCTGGGTGAATGCCGATAACGCCATCTACATCATGCTGGATATGTGCAGCTCGGCGGCGTTTATCATTTTACCGATTCTGATTGGCTTCACGGCCGCACGTGAGTTTGGCGGTAACCCTTATTTAGGCGCCACGCTCGGCGGTATTCTGACTCACCCGGCGCTGACCAACGCCTGGGGCGTGGCGTCCGGCTTCCACACCATGAACTTTTTCGGCCTTGAGATTGCCATGATTGGCTATCAGGGAACGGTGTTCCCGGTGCTGCTGGCCGTCTGGTTTATGAGCATTGTTGAGAAAAACCTGCGCCGCGTCATCCCGGATGCGTTAGACCTGATCCTGACGCCGTTCCTGACCGTCATTCTCTCCGGTTTTATCGCGCTGTTGATTATCGGCCCGGCGGGACGCGCGTTAGGCGATGGCATCTCCTTCATTCTGAGCACCCTGATTACCCACGCGGGCTGGCTGGCCGGACTGCTGTTTGGCGGGCTCTATTCCGTGATTGTTATTACCGGCATTCACCACAGCTTCCACGCGATTGAAGCCGGGCTGCTGGGGAATCCGTCGATCGGCGTTAACTTCCTGCTGCCGATCTGGGCCATGGCGAACGTAGCGCAGGGCGGCGCGTGTCTGGCGGTGTGGTTCAAAACCAAAGACGCAAAAATTAAAGCCATTACTTTACCGTCGGCGTTCTCTGCCATGTTGGGCATCACCGAAGCCGCCATCTTTGGTATCAACCTGCGTTTCGTGAAACCGTTTGTGGCCGCGCTGATCGGCGGTGCGGTGGGCGGCGCATGGGTGGTGTCGGTGCATGTCTACATGACGGCGGTAGGGCTGACGGCGCTGCCGGGCATGGCAATCGTGCAGGCCAGTTCGCTGCTCAACTATATTATCGGCATGGTAATTGCCTTTGGCGTGGCGTTCACCGTCTCGCTGCTGCTGAAATATAAAACGGACTCTGAATAATGACATTACCTTCCCGCTGGCCTGCCGTGCTGCAGGCTGTCATGAAAGGGCAACCGCGCGCGCACGCCGACCGCCACTATCCGCAGTGGCATCCGGCGCCGGTGACGGGGCTGATGAACGATCCGAACGGTTTTATCTGGTTTGCCGGGCGTTACCATCTGTTTTATCAGTGGAACCCGCTGGACTGCGATCACCGGTATAAATGCTGGGGGCACTGGAGTTCGGACGATCTGCTGCACTGGCAGCACGAGCCGATGGCGCTGATGCCAGATGAAGAGTACGACCGCAACGGTTGCTATTCCGGCAGCGCCGTGGACAACAACGGGGTGCTGACGCTGTGCTATACCGGCAACGTGAAGTTCGATGACGGCAGCCGCACCGCCTGGCAGTGCCTGGCCGTGGAACAACCGGACGGGACCTTTAAAAAGCTGGGGCCGGTGCTGGCGCTGCCGGATGGCTACACCGGCCACGTGCGCGATCCGAAGGTGTGGCAGCACGACGGGATGTGGTACATGGTGCTCGGCGCGCAGGATGTGCAAAAGCGCGGCAAAGTGCTGCTGTCCAGGTCTGCCGATTTGCACACGTGGGTATTGTGCGGAGAAATCGCCGGTCACGGCGTCAACGGACTGACGGAGGCGGGATACATGTGGGAGTGCCCGGACCTGTTTGCCCTTGATGGGACGCACGTTATGATCTGCTGCCCGCAGGGGCTGGCGCGTGAACCGCATCGTTACCTGAACACCTATCCGGCAGCCTGGATGAGCGGGGCGTTTGACTATCAGCGCGGCGCATTTGAGCACGGTGCGTTACACGAGCTGGACGCCGGTTTTGAGTTTTACGCCCCGCAAACGACGCTGGCGGAAGATGGCCGACGGATCCTGATGGGCTGGATGGGCGTGCCTGACGGGGAAGAGATGCTGCAGCCCACCCGGGCACAGGGCTGGATCCATCAGATGACCTGCCCGCGAGAGCTGCGCTACCGCGACGGCAAGCTCTGGCAGACCCCGGTGCGTGAGCTGGAAGCGCTGCGCGAAGAGGAGCAGCACTGGCAGGGCAACGCCTGCGATGCGCCGGAGCTTGATGCGTCGCGCCTTGAGTTCGAGCTGAGTGCAACCTCCGCGAAACTGGATTTTGCCGGTGCGCTGCACCTCACGGTCGATGGCAATGGCCTGCGTCTGGAACGTGCCAGCCTGAAAACGGGTGAGACGTTAACCCGCTACTGGCTGGGTGAGGTTCACCATCTGCGCGTTCTGTGCGACCACTCCAGCGTCGAAATTTTCATCAACCACGGTGAAGGGGTGATGAGCAGCCGCTATTTTCCTGACCAACCGGCCCGGGTGCGATTCGAAGGTGCGTCCGACATCACATTACGCTACTGGTCGCTGCGCGCCTGCATGGTAGAATAGCGGTTTTGGCAGCCGGATCTAAGTCGTTGTGAGAAAAACAAAACGCGTCACCATTAAAGACATCGCGGAGCTGGCGGGAGTGTCCAAAGCCACCGCCAGCCTGGTACTGAACGGACGCAGCAAAGAGCTTCGCGTGGCGGAAGAGACCCGTGAACGCGTGCTGGCCATTGCGAAAGAGCATCACTACCAGCCCAGCATTCACGCCCGCTCGCTGCGCGATAACCGCAGCCACACCATTGGTCTGGTGGTCCCGGAGATCACCAACTACGGGTTTGCCGTCTTTTCTCACGAACTGGAGACGTTATGCCGCGAGGCGGGCGTTCAGCTGCTGATCTCCTGTAGCGATGAAAATCCGGGGCAGGAGACCGTGGTGGTCAACAACATGGTGGCGCGTCAGGTCGACGGGCTGATTGTGGCCTCCAGCATGCTCAACGATGCGGATTACCAGAAACTGAGCGAACAGCTGCCCGTGGTGCTCTTTGACCGCCACATGAATGACAGCTCGCTGCCGTTGGTGATCACCGATTCCATTACCCCGACAGCCGAACTGGTGGCCGAGATTGCCCGCCAGCACCCCGATGAGTTCTATTTTCTCGGTGGACAGCCACGGCTTTCCCCTACGCGCGACCGGCTCGAAGGGTTTAAGCAGGGTTTGCGCGACGCGAACGTTACGCTGCGCCCGGAGTGGATCATCCACGGAAATTATCACCCGAGTTCCGGATATGAGATGTTCGCCGAACTCTGTGCCCGCCTGGGCCGTCCGCCAAAAGCCCTGTTCACCGCCGCCTGCGGTCTGCTGGAAGGGGTGCTGCGCTATATGGGGCAGCACAACCTGTTGCAAAGTGATATCCGGTTAGCCAGTTTTGACGATCACTATTTATACGACTCGCTCACTATTCCGGTGGATACCGTCCGTCAGGATAATCGTCAGCTGGCATGGCACTGCTTTGACCTGATTGGCAAGTTAATCGACGGTGAGATGCCTGAACCCGTACAGCGAAAACTGGATGCCACCCTGCAGCGGCGCTACAAAGCGGCAGAATAGCCCTGCCGGACGACGGGATACTTCAATAACTTTAATTAATTTAAGTTTTGGTTTAGCCGATAACCATAAGGAATAATTTTCCTTGAGGTATCGGTTCATGTCGTTAAAAAAATCATCCCTGATTGTCTTTTTCTCGCTGCTTTTCTTCTTTATCGCCAGCACGCTCACCAGCGTTGGCCTCATCATCAAAAGTAATAACTCCCTGGATAATGTGAACAAAGAGATCCAGGTGGTGCTGTCGATTATTGATCCCATCAACCATAGCCGTACGTTGCGCGTCCGGGTGATGGAGTATGTGAAGATGGTAGAGGCGGGCGCATCTGCGGATGAGTCGGCGAAGCTCGCGGCAGTAAAAGAGGCGCTGACCAAAGCCGATCGCGCCTTTGCTGCCTTTATGGCGTCTCCCCGTCTGACGGATGAAGCGCCGCTGGTGAGCGCCTATCAGGATGCCTGGCAGAATTACCGTAACCAGGGGCTGGCACCGTTGATTGATGCCGCCGCCGCGCACGATGTTGCCAAATTCAACGCCCTGATACCGGAAGTCTCGCGCCTCGATCGTCAGTATGAGATCGTTCTTGACCAGGTTCTGGCCGTACATCAGGCCTATGCCAAAAACCTGAACGAAGATGCGAGCAGCAACTTTGTTTCCGGCCTGGCGATTATCGCCGGTATCGCTCTGCTGTTTGTGCTGGTGATTGTTGCCGTCAGCCTGCTGATGAAGCGCCTTGTTCTGGCGCCGGTTAATCTGGCTCGTGAACACTGCAGTCAGATTGCGGCGGGCAAACTGGACATTCCGGTACCGGTGAAGGGGAATTCCGGCAATGAGATCGATCACCTGATGGGCTCCATGGAGCAGATGCGTCAGGCGCTGCTGACGACCATCGCCCAGGTGCGTGACGCGAGTCATACCGTGACCCACGCTGCACAGGAAATTGCCTCCGGGAATATCGATCTGGCTTCGCGTACCGAGCAGCAGGCGTCTGCGTTAACCCAGACGGCGGCCAGCATGGAAGAGCTGAGCGCGACCGTAGCCAATAACACCGACAACGTCTGCCAGGCCGGGAAACTGGTGCAGGACGCGGTGAAAAATGCCCACACCGGGGAAGCCGTGACCCGTGAAGTGATTGAAACGATGAATACCATCGCCGCGAACTCGAAGCGCATCGAGGACATTACCAGCGTGATTAACAGCATCGCTTTTCAGACCAACATTCTGGCACTCAACGCGGCGGTAGAAGCGGCGCGCGCCGGTACCCAGGGGCGTGGTTTTGCCGTGGTCGCCAGCGAAGTTCGCACGCTGGCGCAGAAAAGTGCGGTGGCGGCGAAGGATATCGAAAACCTGATCGCCCAGTCGGTTTCCAGCGTGAAAAACGGTGCCGAACTGGTAGGGCGCTCCGGTGAGGTCATTGACTCGATTATCAGCTCCGTTAATAAAGTGAATACGCTGATGGAGCAGATCTCTGTGGCCTCTGAAGAGCAGAGTCGCGGTATCAGTCAGGTCGGGCAGGCAGTGACGGAGATGGATGGTGTGACCCAGCAGAACGCCGCGCTGGTGCAACAGTCTGCCGCGGCGGCCGCGTCGCTGGAAGAGCAGGCCCAGCAGCTCACGCGGAGTATTTCGAGTTTTAGTTTGCCAGTGCAAGCTTGATATTATTGTGGATTGTAGGCCGGGTGAGCGTAGCGCCACCCGGCAATAAAGGCGGCTAAGTTGTTGGTTTCAGCTTAATCTTGCGAAAGAATTTTGATTCAACAACCGGCGTGACGAGCATTATCTTTGGCGATGTTTCGCTGATAGCCGATGTAGCCGAAGGCATACCAGTAGCGCCGGGAATAAAAAGAAAATTAATCCTGTCAGGAATGCGTCATCCCCATGAAAATGCAGTATGGCATTAAAAAATACGCCAGCAGCCACGCCGACCACTAATAAAAATATGAACACCCAAACAGTGTGGTACCAGAGGATATAATTCGTCAGTCTGCCTATCATTACCAGATTGCTCCTTTTTAATGTATCTGTTTCTATTTCCTGCTGCAGGGCGTGACGCTATGAATAATAGACAGAGATGTAATGATTACAAACTTTTAACTAAAAATAGTTAATTAAGCCTCGCTTTAGATTATTGTTAAATAGAAGGTTTTTTGGGTGATTATAGGAATAGTCTCAACAACTGAAATAGGGCATTTAGAAAGCATCAATATAAAACCTGATGAATAACCAACCTGATTTAAAAGCGCGAACAGATCGGCATTATGACGGGTTCTCATTTTTATGCTGTTTCCATTCGTCAGCCGCGAAAAGCGTAAACCACATTGATTACGATGTTTTTGAAAATTTTTAGCAATATTTTTGCTCCTCATCCGTCTACCTCATCACAAGCCATAATCAGTTACAGTAAATGAGGTCAACACCATGAGAGAGTTTGATATGCACGGCAGAGGTCACGGGCGCGGATTCGGTCGCCACCGTATGGGTAAGGGCTTAGTCATCGGCGCGGTCATTTTTATCGTGCTCGGTCTGCTGGTGATGTCCCTGTGGAACGCATTACTCCCGGCGATCCTCGGCGTGAAAGCCATTGGATTCTGGCAGGCGCTGGGCATTCTGATACTGAGCCGGATCCTGTTCGGGGGGCTGGGGTTCCGTCCGGGTATGTTTGGGGCGCACCGCCGGATGCACGAACGCTGGATGAACATGACGCCGGAACAGCGTGAAGCGTTCATGCAGCAGCGCCGGGAAGGATTTGGTCGTCATGGTCGTGGGCACTGTGGCTGGCATGGCCACCGTGACGACAAGCGCGAAGACAACGCGCCGAAAGCGCCGGACGCAGAGTGAGCGAGATGAAAACCGGGGAAGCGGGCAGATCCTTGCTGATGTCGGCGGTTAATGCCTGCCGCGCCCGGCTGAGCGCTTTCATTCGCGGAAGAACCCCGGTACGTGACGACGCCGACGATATTTTGCAGGAGATCACGTATCAGCTGATGAAGGTGGAACAACCGGTCGAAAACGTTACCGCGTGGCTGTTTCGCGCGGCGCGAAATGAGATGACCGACCGGGCACGCAAAAAGCGTGAAGTGCCGCTCTCCGGTTATTTCAGCTTCACAGGCGAGGAGGATAACGATTTCCCGGAAGACGAGATCGCTGAAACCCTGTTCGGTGTTCCGCATACCCCGGAAGAGGAGTACCTCAAAACGCTGTTGTGGGAAGAGCTGGGGCAGGCGCTGGCTGAACTGCCCGCCGCGCAGCGCGAGGTCTTTGAAAAGACGGAGTTGCAGGGCTACAGCATTAAATTGCTGGCCGGCGAAACCGGGGTCAGCGAGCAGGCGTTGTTATCGCGTAAGCATAAGGCTGTGCTGTTCCTGCGAACGCGATTGCGGGACGTTTATGACGCGCTGACAGGGAGTTAATACGCCCGGCAGACAAAACCTTACACTGCCGGGACTTGTAGATTCATCACTATCGTTTATGATCGGGGCGTCTTGTTATTTTGGAACGTTATGCGCAACCGTCAGCTTCTGGGTAAATGGCTTCTGATAATCACGTGTCTGGCAATGGCAATTTGCCTGGTCCAGCGTGCGGTTTATCTCAACCATTTTTTACAGGGGCTGGATCCTCAGGTGCAAACGGTCATGATGGCTGACGCCCCGGGTCAGGAGGCTGAACAGCCCGGCCCGTCGCCGTGTCAACTTGGCGCACAGTCTTTGCTTTGCGCCCAGCCGCTGTTTTTTGACGGTGCGCTACCGGCGATTATTATCTTCTTCGCTCTGCTGCAGTTGTTTACCCAACGGCGCACATTTCTCTCCAGGGAGCAGCCTGTCCAGGCTCCGCCTCCCCGAATACACCTCAAAAACTGCGTTTTCCGTGAATGAAAAGCATCGTCACCACACGATAATTTTCACTATTCACGGAGTAAAACATGGTTAACCTTTTCAGGGGACTCGTCCTCCTGTGGCTGTCCTGCATGAGTATTGCCCATGCGGCAGATACGGGCTGGCTGGTGTCACCGCAAAACGATCACGCCCGCATCCGCTTTCAGGCTGAGCGGGATCAAGACCGCATCATCGGCCTGCTCAGCGTCGAGCTGCAGCCCGGCTGGAAAACCTACTGGCGTTCGCCGGGCGAGGGCGGCGTGGCCCCCAAAATCAGCTGGCCACAGGGCGTTAAGGATACCTGGTACTGGCCGGTACCTTCGCGCTTTGATATTTCAGGTCTGACGACCCAGGGCTACCACGATAGCGTTACGATCCCCATTACGATCGCCGGGACGGACGCGGATATGCTCGACGCCACGCTTACGCTCTCAACCTGCAGCAACGTCTGTCTGTTGACGGACTACGCGCTGCATCTCGATTTCCGCGCGCCAGCGGATGCGGGCTTTCGTACGGCATTCGAAGACGCGATGCGTTCAATACCCGGTTCGTCTGGCGTGTCGTCAGACTTCAGCGCCTGGTTATCAGACGGCAAACTGACGATGACGGGCACGACGGAAGGCGAATGGGTCAATCCCGGGATCTATTTTGACCCGCTGGAGGGTGACATTCTGCCCGGCGAACCGGTGATTAAGCACACCGGAAACCGGCTTCAGGTCGCGGTTCCGGTCACCGATGAGTGGGGTGATAAACCCGCGACGCTTGCGGGGAAAACGCTGTCATTTGTCGTCACCAACGGCGATAAAGCCCAGCAAACGCAACTCACCGTTGGCGCAGCCCCCGCAGACGCAGTGCAGAGCGCGCCAGCGGGAACAGCAAAAATGCTGGCCTTTGCCCTGCTGGGCGGGCTGATCCTGAACCTGATGCCCTGCGTATTGCCGGTAATGGGCATGAAACTCAGCAGCGTCCTGCAGGCGGGGACGGACACGCGGAAGATCCGGCTGCGTTTCCTGGCGACCACTGCGGGTATTCTGACCTCCTTTATGCTGCTGGCCACGATGGTGACCGTCCTGAAAGTGACCGGCGCGTCGCTGGGCTGGGGCATCCAGTTCCAGAACCCGTGGTTTATTGGGCTGATGGTCGCCGTGACCTTTATCTTTGCGCTGAACCTGTTTGGTGCGTTTGAGCTGTTTCTGCCTTCCGCCGCCACCGGACGGCTCGCCACAACGGGTGGAACCGGACTGACGGGCAGCTTCTGCGAAGGCATGTTTGCCACGCTGCTCGCCACGCCGTGTTCCGCGCCGTTCCTCGGTACGGCCGTGGCCTTCGCGCTGGGCGCGCCGCTGCATTCCCTGTGGCTGATCTTCCTGATGCTCGGCGTGGGCATGAGTTTGCCGTGGCTGTTCGTGGCGTTGATCCCCAAAACCGCCTTGTTGCTACCAAAACCAGGCCGCTGGATGAATACCCTGAAAGTGATTCTGGGGGTGATGATGCTGGCCTCCAGCCTGTGGCTGGTGACGTTGCTGAGTCTGCATCTGGGCGAGATGTTCAGCCACATCCTGATGCTGCTTCTGATTGTGGTCGCCATTGTGGCCTGTGCGCTAAGCGCTCAGAAAACGTCGCCGCTGTTCTGGGTGGTGGCGCTCGTGCTGGCCATATTGGGCGGATATCAGCTGCGCGGGATAGTGAACGCAACGCCGGTTACCACGACTGAGTATAGCGAACAGTCAATCCCGTGGCAGCCGCTCAGTGAGGAGGCAATCAGCGATGCGCTTGCGCAGGGAAAACGGGTGTTTGTGGATATCTCGGCGGACTGGTGCGTCACCTGCAAGGTGAATGAGCACCGGGTGCTCAATCAGCCGGAGGTTATCGCCGCGCTGCGCCAGCCGGATGTGGTGGCGCTACGCGGAGACTGGAGTCAGCCATCAGAGACGATTGCGGCGTTTCTGAAAACACGCAACCGCTACGCCATCCCGTTTAATCAGGTGTATGGCCCCGGAACGCCGGAGGGCGACATCCTCTCGCCACTGCTGGACAAACGCACCCTGATGACCACTCTGAACAAAGCAAAAGGCTAACGCTGTTATGAAAAAAATCCTTATTACGTTTCTGCTGTTTTTCGCGTCAGCCCAGGTCATGGCGGCGGACCCGATCACCCCGGATCAGGAGCAACGCGCTCAGAAGCTGGTCTACGATTTTCTGTTTAACGACCCGGATTCGCCGCGTATCGGTGCCAAAAATCCAAAACTGACGCTGGTGGTCTTTACGGACTACAACTGTCCCTACTGCAAAAAATTCGATCCGTATCTGGAGAAGATCGTTGAGAAACATCCTGAGGTGGCGGTGGTGTTTAAGTTTCTGCCATTCCGTTCGGAGAGCTCGCTGACTGCCGCGCGCGACGCGTTAACCGTCTGGCGTTCACACCCTGAGCAGTTTATGAAATTCAACGAGACCCTGATGGCGAAAAAAGGGTACCACGATGACGCCAGCATTCAGGAGGCGCAAAAGCGCGCGGGCGTGAATGTTGCAACGCCGGATGATACGAGCTTGGTCACGGTAAAACGCAGCCTGATCATCGCCGAGAAACTGGGTATTCAGGGGACACCGGCCACGCTGATTGGCGAAGGATTGTTACCTGGCTGGGTGCCGTTTGAACAGTTTGATGAAATGGTCACTGATGCACTGAAAAACCGCTAACCTGTAGGGGGCCGCAGGCCCCCGAACAAACCGGAGAGGGACATGAAAAAATTACTGTTACTTTCGCTGCTGACTGCGTCAGGGCTGGCGCAGGCTGCGGATACGATACCTGATGTCGTGAAGACCTTTAGCGAGCAGCAGGAGATTACGATCCTCAGGAAAATTGACGTGCCCGGTGGCGCACCCGCCTGGCTGGGGCAATATCAGGACATGGGGGTGACGCTCTTTCTGACACCTGACGGAAAGCACGTAATTTCGGGTTATCTCTATGACGAGAAGGGTAAAAACCTCAGCGAGGGTATTTTTCAGAAAGAGATCTACGCCCCGATGGGACGCGAAATGTGGAAACAGCTTAACGCCGCGCACCCCCTGAAAGAGGGGGCGGATAACGCGCCACGCAAAGTGTTTGTCTTCGCCGATCCGTTCTGTCCGTACTGCAAGGCATTCTGGTCAGAAGCACAGCCGTGGGTAAACGCGGGTAAGGTGCAGCTCAATACGCTGCTGGTGGCGTTCCTCAACCCGAACAGCGGCCGTAACGCATCTGCGATCCTGAATGCAAAAGATCCGGTTACGGCGTGGAAGGAGTACGAACTGTCCGGCGGGAAAAAACTGCCAAAACCGGAAGGCACGGCGTCGCGTGAAACCGTGGCGATACTGCAAAAACACCAGGCGTTGATGGACAGTCTGGGGGCGAATGCCACGCCGGCCATTTATTATCTGAATGACCAGAACGAGCTCCAGCAGGTTGTCGGTATGCCGGACGCGAAGCAGCTTGAGGCGATGTTCGGGCCGAAGCCGTAAAAAATCAGGCAGAAACAGGGCGTTTCTGCCTGACATTCACTTAGCTTCCCCAGCGTCCTTTCAGGTAGTTTACCGCCTGCTGCGTCTGCGGCTGGTTGAGGTAATCTTCGCGGAACAGGATAGTGCCATTCACGTTCGGCAGGGCGTCGTTGAGATCGAGCTGTTTTTTCAGCTCCGGCACGCCGCCCTGAACCGTCCAGTCCGGCTCATTTCTCGACGGCTCGCCCACTTTATAGAACGCAATGCCGATGTACAGACGGGTATGGGTCGGTTTTACCACGTCGGCCCACCATTTGGTCAGCACGTCATAGCGCGCCGCATCCCGGGAGAACGGCCAGTAAATTTGCGGGGCAATGTAGTCCAGCAGCCCCTGTTGCACCCACTGACGGGTATCAGCGTAGGATTCATCATACGCCGCCGCGCCACGGGTGTCGGATCCTGCCGGGTCGAAAGAGCGGTTACGCCAGACGCCCGCCGGGCTGACGCCGAATTCAACTTGCGGTTTTGTCTGTTTGATCGCCCGAGAGACCTGCACAATCAACTGCTGCGTATTGTGCCGACGCCAGTCGGCCTTTGAGCTAAACCCCTGGCCGTATTGTCTGTAGGTCTGCGCGTCATTCAGCGTTGAGCGGGGCGATTCGGCATAAAAGTAGTCATCAAACTGCACGCCGTCTATCGGGTAGTTCGCCACCACCTCGGTCACCACCCGGGTTATCCAGTCACGTACCTCCGGGATGCCCGGGTCGAGCACAAACCGATCGCCTGCGATGCGAACCCACTCAGGGTGCTGCACATAGACGCTGGACGGTTGTTGGTATGAGGTGCGGTTCAGCGCGGCGATGGTTGACGGTTTGGTATTGGTTGAAACGCGATAGGGGTTGAACCAGGCATGAACTTTCATCCCACGCTTGTGGGCTTCATCGAGCATAAACTGCAGCGGATCGTAGCCCTGATACTCGCCAATATTGCCGGTAAGCATATCTGACCACGGCAGGATTTTGGACGACCAGAGCGCGGTGCTGTCCGGTTTTACCTGGAAAAACACCGTGTTAATTCCCAGGCGTTTCAGATTGTCGAGTTTGTTGATCAGCGCCTGTTTTTGCATCGCAATACGCTGGTCAGCACTGCGGCCATTCACCGACGCGACCGGCGGCCAGTCGAGACGGGAGACAGTTGCCAGCCAGATCCCACGCATCGGCTCGTTTGCCTGCTGCGTCGGTTTGCCTGGGGTCGGGAGCGGTGTGACCAGCGACTTTGGGGGTTTTGAGGAGCAACTAACAAGTAAAAGCGCGCAGCCAAGCAGCGCACCAGTCCGTTTTACATGTCGCATCATTTGCGTATTAGCTCTTGGTTATCCGACTATTGGCCCAGGGGTTAAAGGCGGGCGCCTCGCGTTCAGCGGTCCCGTTATCATTGAGGGAATCAAGATACAGGGCCTCGACCTCCGCGCGTGCCCAGGGGGTACGGCGCAGGAATTTCAGGCTCGACTTCACGCTTGGGTCATTTCTGAAACAGTTAATTTTGATTCGATCGCCCAACTCGCGCCAGCCATATCGCGCCACCAGGGCGTTGACCATCATCTCCAGCGTAACGCCATGCAAAGGATCTTTGGAAATATGTGCAGTCATAGGCGTCCGGTGTCTCGATTTTCAGGGGATTGGGGTAAACGCTGAAAGGGTACAAGAAAGCAGGGGAAGCGGCAATTTAAGCTTGCGTTTCTTCACCCCGATGGGGTGAAGAAACGGCGACGACGGCTTATTTTTTATCGTTGAACAGTTCTGGTGCCCATGGAGTGGGATCAACTTCCATAAACGGCGCACGTTCAAAGCGGTCCTTTAGCGCCCACGGTACCGTGCAGTCGAAGACAGTCTTGCAGGAAATGCCGTTTCCTCGGATCGAGGTGCTGTAGTCCGGCGACTGCGACGGATCCAGCTGGTGGCCACGGATCCCCGGAATGTTGGTGATGCTCACATCGCCCTGCATGCGGGTGGTCATCGCCCACAGGATGTCGTCACTGTCGAAGATGTCCACGTCTTCATCCACGAGGATAATGTTTTTCAGCTCGGAATAGGTGGCTAAGGCGATAAGCGCCGCCTGGCCCTGACGTCCTTCGTCTGAGGGCTGGCGTTTTTTCACCTGTAAAATGCCGAGGAATTTACCGCCCCCGGCGGTGTGTGCATAGACGTTCTGCAGAAAACCAGGGATGGCCTCTTCGACCGCGTTGCGAATGCTGGCCTCTGTCGGCAAACCGGCCAGCGTGGTGTGCTCTTCGCCCGGGCCCACCAGCGTCTGCAGGATCGCGTGGTTTCGCATGGTGACCGCTTTCACTTTGATAACCGGTAAGGACGGGTTGGCTTCACCGCAGTAGCCCGGGAACTCCGGCATGGCGTGGCCGGTGTTGGTGTGCTGATCTTCTCTTACGCGCACGCCGGGAAGCAGTTCGCCCTCAATGATGATTTCCGCCCGCGCGATCGCTTTCTCTTTTACCGCCACACCCTGTACCAGTTCCACCGGCTGCTGGCGTAATGCACCGGCGACGCCAAGCTCGTTGTAACCGAATGGCGTGGTTGGCGCTTCGAAACAGGCCCCAATGTAGATAGCCGGGTCAAGTCCCATATTGATGGTGACCGGCAGCGGTTTGCCCGCCGCTTCGGCCTTCTTGCGAAAGACTTCGATATGGCGACCGGCGGCAAGGAACATAGAGAGTTCATCTCGCTCCTGCACACAGAGACGGTGAATGGTCACGTCGGTCAGCGAGGTATCTTCCGGATCGCTTGCCAGCACCAGCCCCAGACAGAAGAACGGGCCTGCATCAATCGGCGTGTTGGTTGGGGCCGGGAGCAGCTTACGCAGGTCAAAGTCCGGGTCGTCGGCATAGAAGACCTGCTCCTGGCATGGTGCCTGAGAGGCCGGGACCACCACCGGCGCAACCGGGTTTTTCACCGCCTGACCGACGTGCTGCGCCAGCTTCGAGGGTTCGCACCCCAGCAGCAGTGCCGCTCTTTCCCGGCTGGCGTGCATCCCTACCAGAATGCGGGAGCCGGGGTAGCCCTTCACGCTATTGAACATCATGGCCGGGCCCGTGCGGGTGGGGCGTTTTACGGTACCGCCCGCGCCGATATGGCGGTACACGCCTGCCAGTTCCGCATTGGGATCTACCGGGTGATCGGTTTCGATATAGTGACCCTGATGGCGTTGCAGCAACGCGATGGCGCTTCTGAGATCGTTGATTGGGTTTTGCATGTTTTTCTCCCTTAATGGCTTACCTCCATTGTTGGGCGAACGACAGATAGCATCAATTGCATCATTAATGCTATTTTGATAAGAGCTTTATTATCAATTTTTGCGGGAATTCGTCATGCAATTTCGTCTGATGCGTAATTTTCTGGTGGTGGCCGAAGAGCTCCATATGCACCGCGCCGCGGAGCGGCTGAACATGGCGCAACCGGCGCTGAGCCAGCAGATTAAAGCGCTGGAGGCGCGCCTGGGCGTCACACTGTTTAGCCGGGCACATCGTCGCTTAACCCTGACGCCTGCCGGAGACGCGTTTCTGGTCAAAGCCCGGCTGGCAATTGCGATGACCGAGCAGGCCGTGCTGGACGCCAGACAAACCGCCCGTGGCGAACAGGGGGTGTTGAATCTGGGATGTGTATCGAGTGCGATGTTCGACGGTAAGCTGCCTGCTACGCTACGCCAGCTGCACGAGAACTGGCCCGCGATTGCCATTTCACTGATGACCGGGAACGTGCAGACGCTTTACGAAGCCGTGCAGACCAACCAGCTGGACGTGGCGATTATCCGGGCTCCGTTGCCTGCGTTACCTGACGATCTGCAATCTCGTCCCTTTACCTCAGAAAAAACGGTGCTGGCGCTGCCTCGCCAACATCCCCTGGCCACGTCATCCGCACTGACGCTTTCATCCGTGAAGGACGAAAAGTGGATCTCGCTGCGTGATCCGCAAGGCATGGGGCTGGAACAATATTTCTGTGATGCCTGTAACGGGGCGGGTTTCCAGCCGGAGGTGGTGCAGAATGCCACCGACGTGCCCACCGTCATCAGCCTTGTCGCGGCGGGATTTGGCATTGCGCTCTTGCCCGCCTCAGCCAGGGCGGTGAGCGTCGGGAATGTGGTTTATGTCGACATTATTGATCGGCTCAGGGAGAGCGAGTTGACGCTGGTTTGTCACCGAATCATACGTTCTGAAGTCTTAAAAAAGTTCCTGACTACTGTCGCTCAGGGCTGACGTCCGGCGGCCAGCAGCAGTTGTTCGCGCAACCAGGTGCTCGCCGTATCCTGGCTGTTTTTAGGATGCCAGTACATGCTGATGGCGATCGGCTGCAAAGGCAGCGGCGGTGGGAAAATATCGAGCGTGGTGGCGAACTGCTGCAACATGCGGCCAGGTAAAGTGCAAATCAGGTCAGTCCCCGCCACCAGAGGCGGTGCCATGGCATAGCTTTGCGTGGACATCACCACGTTGCGTTGATATCCCAGCCCGGCCAGCGTCTGGTCGACAAAGCCGGTAAACGGATCGCCCTGGGAGGAGACCACCAGATGAGAGAGGGCGCAATACTGCGCCAGATCCAGCGGCCCCGTACCGCGTGGATGCCCTTTGCGCTGGGCGGTGGCAAACGCGTCGTCAAACAGTTTGCGTCTGACCCAGCCATCGTGCGCGCCCGCACTTACGCCGATGTAAATATCAACATCGCCATTTTCCAGTTGCTGGGGCAGGTTCGCCATCTCCGGCAGGGCGAAACGCAGGCGGATCCCTGGCGCTTCACGTCTGATGTGATTCAGCAGTTCAGCCCCAAGCATCAGGGCCGGGTTTTCATGCAGGGCAATGACGAACGTGCGGTTGCTCTCGCGGGGGTTAAACCCGGTGGGGGCAAGCATCGCGCTGATACCACGCAGAACGGCCGCGACCTGTGGCCTCAGCGCCTCGGCTCGGGGTGTGGGCAATACCCCACGTCCATGTGGGGAAGGGATAAACAACGGCTCGCCAAAAATGGCACGCAGGCGCGTAAGACGGGCTGACAGCGCGGGCTGGCTGACACCCAGACGTGCGGCGGCGTGCGTGATGTTCCGGTCGGTGAGCAGTGCATCCAACGTCAATATCAGGTCAATATCCAGGTCTGAAAATGGCGTCATGGTGTTTTCCGTTGTTTATTTAGCCGTGCTGGCGTCCCGGTTGGTATAGGTAACCGGAACCCAGGCATAGCCCGCACGTTCGCCTTTGGTGACATAGCCGATACCGGGGAACGGCAGGTGTGGCGCGGCAACCAGATCTCTGTTTTTGACGAAGTCGTCAAAGGCATGCTTGCGCACACGGGCGGCGCCGTCCTGATCTTCATCGTAGGCGATGGTCACCTCAGGCTGCGGGAACTGGACCGCAGCAGCGTGAATAATGTCGCCCACGAAGGTGATCTTCTCGCCTTTACTTACCAGCGTATAGAAGGCCGAGCCCGGCGTATGGCCAGGGTGAACCGTTCCGGTGATCCCCGGCAGCAGCTCAGAAGTACCGGAAAACGGTACCACTTTGCCGGCATCAAGATACGGTTTTAAGGTCTTCTGCGCCACGTCAAAGTAGTTCTGGTCGTAACCGGTTTTTTTCTGATTCTCTTCATTGAAGAAAAAGTCGATATCCGGTTTCCCGACAAACACGCGAGCGTTGGTAAACACCGCCTTGCCGTCCTTAATCAGGCCACCGGCGTGATCGGAATGGGCGTGCGTCAGTAAGATTTCCGTGATGTCCTGCGGTTTGATCCCCTGCGTTGCCAGGCTCTCGATTAAACGCCCACCGTTACCCGGACCAAAGAGCTGGCCTGAACCCGTATCGACCAGAATTTTGTGTCCCGGCAGCGCAATCAGGAAGGCGTTGATGGAGACCTCTGGCGGGTTGGTCTGGAAATTGTTCGCCAGCAGTGCATCAATTTGTTGCGGCGTTGTCCGGCGCAGCAGTTTATGCAAATCCTGCGCGACGCTGCCGTCTGTAAACGCGGTGACCAGCACGTCGCCCACCTGAACGCTGTAGCCGCCCGCCGGTTGTTTCACCACGTGCTGAGGCGTCTCTGCCAGGGAGTACAGCGCAGGGTAGAAGAGCAATGAACTGGTGATGAGCGTAGAGAGGGCAAGTTTCTTGACAGTAAGCATGATGATCTCCTTTAGAAAGTTGTCATCTTACTTATGCATCAAAATTTAAGAACCCGCTCAAAAGTGATAGGACCTATAAATGGGATGAATAGCTCAGTGGGTTGGCCGGGCAATGGCATTGCCGTGCCCGGCGGGCATATTGTTACGGCTTCCAGCTATCCGGCGTGGCTTTTGACCATGAGCCATAAGCAGCGTTAGGCAGCACAATCCAGTCATTGCCAAAATGCTCTGCACTTGCCTCAACCAGTTGGCGCTGCTGCTCGCTCGGTTTTTTGTTTTTAAACTGCACGGCGAAATCCGGCAGGCTGTCGCCAAACAGCATAATGATCTGCTGCTTTTTAAGGATGCTCTGGCGGCGCTCTTCTTTGCTTACCGTATCCAGAAGCACGCTGTCGTCCGAGACCTGCGGCAGGCCAAGGGATTTTAACGTTTTGATGGTATTTGCTTTATTTTCCTGCATGCGGTCAGAGACATAGTAGATACGCACCTTGCTTTGATCCACATGCTCAAGAAACGCCTTCGCGCCGGGGATCAGACCGGGTTTTCCCTGTTTTTCCCAGTTGCTCCAGGTATCCCATTGGGTATAGTCATGGCACTGTTCCATGTCACGCACCAACAGCGGGGTGTTGTCGAGCACGGTTTCATCCAGATCCATCACCACCGCGTAATTTTCTGGCTTTTTCAGATCTTTCACCTTCTCATCAAAACGCCCGGTGGCAAAACGGTACGTCTGCAGCTGAAGCGCCATGATTTCAGCCGACTTCTGCTGGTAGCGCAGCGCCATTTCGTAGGCTTTTGGTTCACACAGTTCATTATTCGCCGCTGTAGCGGTTGCGCTCAACATCGGTAATGCCACCAGTAATGCCTTAATCATTGAATTCACTATAGTTTCCTTAACACCCTTGTCAAAATGACGACAGCGTAATGAATTTTAGTGACAGAAAAATGACGGTTGCACTTCTGGCCGCTGTTGAAGCGTGCTTTCGATCCTGAACTAAGCTTGTACTTCGTTCCGCGTAAAATGTGGGTCATTCGAGGACAATGAATGGAATTCAGGACATTTCAAAAGCAGTGGGGTGCTGAGTTTATTTCCGGTGACGTTGTACGTTTTCGCGTCTGGGCTGAAGGACAACAACAACTTACGCTACGTCTGGCAGACGAGGATCTGCCCATGACGGCGGTCGGTCACGGCTGGTTCCAGATTGACGTACCTGGCGTGACACATGGCACCGAGTATCAGTTCGTTTTACAGGACGGCATGACGGTACCTGACCCCGCGTCGCGGGCACAAAAAGGGGACGTTAACGGCCCCTCCGTGGTGATTGATCCCGGCCGCTATCAGCCCGTGAACCCGAACTGGGCAGGGCGACCGTGGGAAGAGACGGTCATTTACGAACTGCACATAGGTACCTTTACCCCGCAGGGCACCTTCCGGGCGGCTATCGACAAGCTGCCGTATCTGGCTGAACTCGGCATCACCCAGCTTGAAGTCATGCCGGTTTCACAGTTCGGCGGCAGCCGCGGCTGGGGTTATGACGGCGTATTGCTGTATGCCCCGCACTCCGCCTATGGCACGCCGGAGGATTTTCACGCCTTCATCGACGCGGCGCACGGCCTGGGCCTTTCCGTGGTGCTGGATATCGTACTCAACCATTTCGGCCCCGAGGGAAACTACTTACCCTTGCTGTCACCCGCGTTTTTCGATGCGCAGAGAATGACGCCGTGGGGTAACGGTATTGCCTATGAACGGGAGCCGGTCAGACGCTACATTCTGGACGCGCCCCTGTTCTGGCTGACTGAATACCGTCTGGATGGTTTACGGTTTGATGCCATCGACCAGATCAAAGATACGGCGTCGAAACATATTCTTCAGCAGATCGCGGAAACGATCCGCGAAACACTCCCGGATCGTCATATCCATCTCACCACCGAAGACAGCCGTAACGTCATTTTCCTGCATCCACGGGATGAAAAGGGAGCCACGCCGCTGTTTACCGCCGAGTGGAATGATGACTTCCACAACGCCGCCCACGTCTTTGCCACCGGCGAAACGCATGCCTACTATCAGGATTTTGCCTTCGAACCCGAGAAAAAATTCGCCAGAGCGCTCGCAGAAGGGTTTGTCTATCAGGGTGAGGTCTCTTTGCAGACCGGACACTCACGCGGGGTGGAATGCCACACCCAGCCGCCGACCTTCTTTGTCGATTTTATTCAAAACCACGATCAAACCGGTAACCGCGCCCAGGGCGAACGGCTTATTACCCTGGCGGGCGCGGATAAAACCCGCGTACTGCTCGCCGCGCTGCTGCTGTCACCCCATATCCCGCTGCTGTTTATGGGGGAAGAGTACGGCGAAACTAACCCGTTCCTGTTCTTTACGGATTTTCATGGCGAGCTGGCGAAAGCCGTGCGGGAAGGGCGGGCAAAAGAGTTTACCGGCCACAGCGGACACGATGGCGATGTACCGGATCCAAATGACGAGCAGACCTTTGCCCGCTCAAAACTGGACTGGCATAACGTGACGACTGCGCAGGGCAAATCCTGGCTGCGCTTCACGCGAAGCCTGCTGGTCCTGCGGCATCGCTATCTTGTGCCATTACTCCGCCCTGGCGGCACCGTTGAGGGGAAAATCGTTAAGACCGCTCCCGGTATGGCGGCGGTGAGCTGGTCTTTCCCGACGGGCACGTTGTCGCTGGCGCTCAATATCGGTAATAAGCCCGTTGACGTTCCTGCGCTGGCAGGTGAAACACTCTTTAGCTGGCCGGAGGTCAGTGACGTATTACCGCCGAACAGCATTGTCGTTCGTTTTGCTGATGGAGACGTATCATGATCCCTTGTGCCACGTACCGAATACAGTTCCGCAATGGCATGACCTTTGACCGCGTGGTGGAGCTGGTGCCATATCTTAAAGACCTCGGGATCAGCCATCTCTATGCCTCACCGATATTTACCGCCACCAGCGGGTCAACCCACGGTTATGACGTCACCGATCCTAATGAGATCGACCCCGCCATTGGCGGACGCGCAGGATTCGACCGCATGACGGCGGCACTCAGGCAGGCGGGAATGGGGCTGATCCTGGACATTGTCCCTAACCACATGTCGACCTCGCTGGAAAACTGCTGGTGGCGGGACGTTATCGCGTTTGGCCAGCAAAGCCGCTACGCGCACTATTTTGATATCGACTGGTCGCGCCCGCTGACGCTGCCGTTCCTTGGCGATACCTTTGAGGCCGAGCTGGAGAAGGGGGCGATCGCTCTGAAACGTGACAGTGTCACAGGTGAGGCCGCGCTGGTCTACTATGACACAGCCTATCCGCTTAACCCCGGAACATGGGATGCGGATAAAAGCATTGAGGCGATCCACGAGGCGCAGAGCTGGCGTCTGATGTCCTGGCGGGAAGCGCCGAAACAGCTCTCATGGCGGCGCTTTTTTGAAATTACCGGCCTGGTGGGCGTCAGAGTGGAAGACGAGGGGGTGTTTCAGGATACGCATCGCCTGATCCTCGAGCTCGTGCATACCGGCATTGTCGACGGGTTGCGCATAGACCATATCGACGGGCTGGCCGACCCGCTGGGTTACCTGCAGCGGTTACGGCAGGCAACCGGTCCCGACTGTTATATCACGGTGGAAAAAATTCTCGCCAAAGGGGAACAACTGCCTGCGGAATGGCCGGTATCCGGCACCACCGGCTACGAGTTTATCGCCTCGCTGGCCGAAGTGCTGGTCGACGATAATAACCTCGGGCGGCTGGAAAAAATCCACGACGAGACGCTGGGCGTGACGGTCGATCGCCATGCGGAACTTCGCAACGCTAAAGGGCTGATGACCGATCGCAATTTTGAAGGTGAATTCACCACGCTGCTCAACATTGCCACCGACCTTGCCCGGCACAACGGCATTGACGTGCCGCAGGACGATATCCGATATACGCTGCGCGAACTGCTGATTGCCTTTCCGGTCTACCGCACCTACGGCACCGCCGACGGGTTAACTGCCCCGGATGTCGCGCTGTTGAACCGCGTTGTCGCCAGCGTGGACGCACCGGAACCGGCGTTAAGCCTGTTGGTGAGGATCCTCACCGGCGACCTGGACGCCAGCAGCCGCGATGCGGCCTCGCTGTTCAGAACCCGCTTCCAGCAGCTTACCGGGCCGTTGATGGCGAAATCGGTGGAAGATACGCTCTTTTTCCGCCACAACCTTGAGCTCGCCCTGAACGAAGTGGGGGCCGATCCCACCCCGCGCGCGTTTTCGTTATCCCGCTTTCACCAGGAGATGCGTATTCGTCTGGCCCGTCAGCCCGATGCGCTGCTGGGAACCTCCACGCACGACACCAAGCGCGGGGAAGACGCGCGGGCGCGTCTCTACACCCTGACGGAGGCCCCGGAACAGTGGGGCGAAAATCTGGCGCGCTGGCGGCAGATGAACCAGACCCAGGTGCGTTTTCTCAATGACGGTACCGCACCAAACGCGGCCGATACCTGGATGATCTACCAGGCGCTGGCGGGCGTCTGGCCTGCAACGTTGTCGCCTGACGATGGTGAAGGGCTGAAGTCTCTCGAAGCGCGTTTCCTCGGGTTTATTGAGAAAGCGCTGCGCGAGGCCAAACAGCGTACCGACTGGATCGACAGCAATGAGAGCTATGAGAGCGTGGTGCTGAATTACGTCCGGCACTTGCTATCTCCTGAGAACACGCTGTTCCTGCATGATTTCGCGTCCTCCCTGCAACCCTTTATCCGCGCTGGGCTGATGAACAGTCTGAGCCAGACGGTGATCAAACTGACGGCGCCGGGCGTACCGGATATCTATCAGGGAAGCGAGGCGCTTAACTTTAGCCTGGTCGACCCGGATAACCGGCTGGAGCCAGACTTTGCCACGCTGAGGCAAAACCTGGGCAGCGCTGATGCGACGCTCTTTGCTGACGAACGGCAGTGGCGTAACGGCAGGGTGAAGCAGTATGTCACCGCCACGCTGTTACGCGTCCGGCAGCACTATTTATCACTGTTCCGCTATGGTGACTGGCTGCCGCTGAAGGTCAGCGGCGAGCGCGAGGAAAACCTGATTGTCTACGCGCGCGTGAAGGACGGGGAGGCGCTGATTGTTGCCGTACCCCGTCTGGTTTTTGCTACCCCCACAAACGAAACGCTGTGGGCCAACACCTCGGTTGCCATCCCCGAAGAACTTTCCGGGAAACGCTACCGGGATCTGTTTACCGGTGAACGCCGGGAGCTGCGGGAGACGCTGGATTTAACGTCTGAAACAGGAAGTTTGTTAGTTCTGCTTACCTGCGAATAATCGTGGAGAACGAAAATGGCAAAGGATAACAGGTTTGAAATTCGGGCTGGTCACGGCCAGCAGCTCGGCGCAAATTACGACGGGAAAGGGGTTAACTTCGCCCTGTTTTCTGCCCACGCCGAGCGGGTGGAGCTCTGTCTGTTCGACCCCTCCGGCAAAACGGAAATCGCGCGACTGGAGCTGCCGGAATATACCCACGAGATCTGGCACGGCTATGTGCCGGACCTGAAGCCCGGCGCGCTGTATGGCTATCGCGTCTATGGGCCGTATGACCCGGAAAACGGGCATCGCTTTAACCCGCATAAGCTGCTGATCGATCCCTATGCCCGTGAACTGGTGGGCGATATCGACTGGAATGACGCCCATTTTGGCTACGAGTTGGGTCATGACGCGCTGGATCTGAGCTTTGATACGCGGGACAGCGCGCCGTTCACCCCAAAATGCAGGGTCATCGATCCCAATGCGTTTGACTGGCAGGACCATCAGCGGCCAGCGATCCCCTGGCCGCATACCGTGGTTTATGAGAGCCATGTGAAAGGCTTTACCCAGCTCAACCCGGCGATACCGCCCGAGCTGCGCGGCACCTTTGAAGGCATGGGGCATAAAGCCTCGGTCGATTACATTAAAAGTCTGGGTATCACCGCCGTCGAGCTGCTGCCGGTTCACTGGTTCCCGGACGATCAGCACCTGCTGGAGCGCGGCCTGAAGAATTTCTGGGGCTATAACACGCTGGGCTTTTTTGCCCCCGCGTCACGCTATTACGGCCCGGCGGGGATCCAGGGTTTTCGCGATATGGTGCGCGCTTACCATGACGCGGGTATCGAGGTGATTCTGGACGTGGTCTATAACCACACGGCCGAGGGCAATGAGCTTGGCCCGACGCTCTCGTTCAAGGGTATCGATAACTACAGCTATTACCGCACCTTGCCGGATCAGCATCGCTATTACATCAATGACACCGGCACGGGGAATACGGTGAACACCTCACACCCGCGAGTGCTGCAGATGGTGATGGATTCGCTGCGCTACTGGGCGGAATCGATGCATATCGACGGTTTTCGCTTCGATCTGGGCACGATACTGGGGCGCGAGCCAGAAGGGTTCGATCCGCGGGGCGGCTTCTTTGATGCCATGACCCAGGATCCGGTTTTATCAAAACTCAAGCTCATCGGTGAGCCCTGGGATATCGGCCCCGGCGGCTATCAGGTGGGCGGATTCCCGCCCGGCTGGGGCGAGTGGAACGACAAATATCGCGATACCGTTCGCGAATACTGGCGGGGCGATAACGTCCCCACTGATTTTGCCGCACGCCTGCTGGGCTCGGGCGATCTCTATGATTTACGCGGTCGTCGCCCGTGGGCCAGCGTCAACTTTATTACCGCGCATGACGGCTTCACGCTGAACGATCTGGTGTCGTACAACGAGAAACACAATGCCGATAACGGTGAAGAGAACAACGACGGGCACAACGATAACCGCGCGTATAACTACGGCGAGGAAGGCCCGACCGAGAACCCCGACATTATTGCCGTCCGTGAACGGCAGAAACGGAACTTCCTCACCACGCTGTTGTTCTCCCACGGTACACCGATGCTGCTGGCCGGGGATGAGTTTGGCCGAACGCAAAAAGGGAACAACAACGGCTATTGCCAGGACAGCGAGATCTCGTGGATCAACTGGAAAGGGTTGTCAGAAAACGACGTCGCGCTGCGCGAGTTTACCCGGCACCTGATTGCGCTTCGGGCGAAACAGCCGCTGCTGCGCCGGGAGAGCTGGCGCGACGGTCTTGAGATCCGCTGGTTCAACGCCGGAGGAGGACCGCAGCAGTCAGAACACTGGGAGGAGGGCTCGACGCTCGGCGTCTCCATCAGCCGGCCCGATCTTATTCAGGAGGAGGGGATCTGGCACGACGTACTGATGCTGTTCAATCCGTTCGAAGGCGCCGTGTCGTTCCAGATCCCGCAGTTTGGGGAGGGGGGCTGGGTGCTGGAACTCTCCACGGCAGGGGACGTTGCCACGGGCGAGGTCATCACCCGGACCGTGGATTACGAACTGGCGGGACGCAGTATTACCCTCTTCAGACGCCCGTGATGTCAAAGTGATGCCGCCGCCCGTGCGGCGGTGTCATACAGGGATGAAATAGTGCGCAGCAGCTGGGCGGTGTCACCGATAGCGGCCCCCGAAATCCCGCTTTCGGCATGAATGTTGATCAGACACGCTTCGCGCACATCCCGGTATTTCATGCACAGCGCTTTACCCGCCTCCGTGGTGGAGAAGAAGAGCTCTTTTCCTGCCTTTTCACTGGTGACGTAGCCCGCCTTGACCAGCTTTTTCAGCGCATAGGTCACCACGTGGGTATCTTCCACGTTGAGTACAAAACAGATATCGGCCAGCTTCTTCTTGCGATTGCGGTGATTCACGTGATGCAAAAGCGAGACGTCAAAGGCCCCCATATCCGGCTCGCCGGCGGCCGTCATGCAGCGCACCATCCATTTATTGAACGCGTTGCTGGTCATGATCAGCGCGTACTCCAGCTCCGACAGCTCCGCGCAGCGCTCGGAAACCAGATGGCGGGAGGAGACGATCCGGCCGTCGTTAATGTCGTCGTGATTCATTGATGCAGCACTTTTCTTCAGGGTCATAACGTTCCTTACGGGAGTGTGGCTGTTGCCCGGAAATGTAAACTCATCGATAAAATAAGAACATTTTATTGATAAATTGTTTACATGTTTTTGCGGTTCAGATATAGCTTTTTAACGCAGGTTTTCGAAGCCTGCCGTAAAACACAACATCGCTCGCCGCAAATTAAAAAAATAGCCGTCGGCGCGCAACGCTCACTTTGGATAGGGTAACGTTTATGGACGGTTCTGCACTGTTGCCGCTTATCGGGATCCCGGTGGTGGTTATTGGTTTTGCCCTGCGCTTCAATCCGCTACTGGTGGTTGTGGTAGCGGGGCTGGCGACGGGTCTGCTGGTTGGGATGGATTTCGGCATGCTGCTGGAAACCTTCGGCGAGAAGTTCGTCAACAGCCGCTCTCTGGCCACTTTCATTCTGATCCTGCCGGTTATCGGTTTGCTGGAATATTACGGTCTTAAAGAGCGCGCGCAGGCGTGGGTGGCGAAGATCGCCAGCGCCACCTCGGCACGTATTCTGATGATCTATTTTGTCGCCCGTGAGGGGACGGCCGCGCTGGGGCTGATGTCGCTTGGCGGTCATGCCCAGACGGTGCGTCCACTGCTGGCGCCGATGGCCGAAGGGGCGGCGCTGAATGAGTACGGTGAGCTGCCCCAACATATCCGCGACAAAATCAAAGCCCATGCCGCCGCGTGCGACAATATCGCGGTGTTCTTTGGCGAGGATATTTTTATCGCCTTCGGGGCGGTACTGCTGATCGACGCCTTCCTGAAGGAGAACGGTGTTCAGGGAATTGAACCGCTGCATATCGGCCTGTGGGCGATCCCGACGGCGATTGCGGCATTGATAATTCATATGACGCGTCTGCTGCGCCTGGATGCCAGCATCCGTCGTGACGTGATGGCCTGGAAAGCCGGGCAGGGAACGCAGGAGATCGCGCCATGATGACGCTGCTCACTATCAACCGCGTGTACTACCTGATTGGCTTTGTCGTGATGCTGCTGGTGGTCATGACCCTGCGCGATCGCGCCAACCCCAAACGTTTTACCACGGCACTGTTCTGGTTTCTGTTCGGTGGGATCTTCCTGTTCGGTGACCTGATGGTGCAGGAGCTGGGTCGCTCGCTGGCGTACCGGATCATTGGCGGCGCCGTGATTGTGATAGCGCTGCTGGCAGGCTTTGGCCTGGTTGGAAAAGGGCACTACAAAATGGCCAGCGAGCCCGAGCGTATTGCCTCCTCAAACCGGCTGAAAAACTGGCTGTTTTTACCGGCCCTGATGATCCCGGTGGTGACGGTTATCGGCACGCTGTTCCTGAAAGGGGTGTCGATTGGCGGGGTTTACCTGCTCGATCAAAAACAGCTCACGCTGGCGGCGCTGTGCGTGGCCTGTGTGGCGGCGATCCTTACCGGCTGGTGGCTGACAAAAGGCACGCCGCTGCATGCCGTCCGTCAGTCTCGCCGCCTGGTGGATACCATTGGCTGGGCGGTGATCCTGCCGCAGATGCTGGCCATGCTGGGCGGGGTCTTCGTGGTAGCCAATACCGGCAACTCCGTGCAACAGGTGGTCAGCCTGTTTGTGAACCCGGATAACCGCTTTATGCTGGTGGTGATCTACTGCGTGGGTATGGCGCTGTTCACCATGATCATGGGCAACGCCTTTGCGGCCTTCCCGGTGCTGAGCGCCGGTATCGCCTTACCGTTCCTGATCCACGTGCATCACGGTAATCCGGCCCCGCTGCTGGCGATTGGTATGTACGCAGGCTATTGCGGCACGTTGATGACGCCGATGGCCGCGAACTTCAATATCGTTCCTGCCGCGTTACTGGAGCTGAAAGACAAATATCAGGTCATAAAGATCCAGATCCCGACCGCGTTAACCCTGCTGGTGGTGAACGTGTTCCTCATGTATTTCCTCGTGTTTCGCTAAGGAGCTGTCATGGAATTAACGCAACATCAGGCTGACGCGTTTGCCCGCATGCCTTTGACCTATTTGCGTCAGGAATACCCGAACCACATCATGCACCTGCTCAATGATGATGGCGACGTGCTGCCGCCTCGCGAACTGCACCCGATTTTCTACGGCTGTTTCGACTGGCACTCGGCGGTGCACGGCTACTGGCTGCTGCTGCGCTGCCTGCGTCTTTACCCGCAACTGTCGTGCCGGGAAGACATTATCACCCTGTTTGCCGACCATCTCACGCCAGAAAAGGTGGCACAGGAACTGGCCTATTTCAACGCGCCGTTCCGCGCCTCGTTCGAACGCCCGTATGGTTACGGCTGGCTGCTGGCGCTGGCTCAGGAGCTAAAACAGTCATCGCTGCCGCAGGCGGCAGGCTGGTATCAGACGCTTGAGCCGTTAACGCAGGACATTCGCAACCGCCTGGTGGATTACCTCAGCAAGCTGACGTACCCGATCCGGGTTGGCACGCATTACAACACCGCGTTTGCGCTGGCGCTGGGGGTCGATTACGCCCGGGCGGTGGAAGATAGCGCGCTGGAGAGTGCCATTCTGGAGGCGGCGACGCGGTTTTATCTCGCGGATATGCAGTATCCGGCTCACTATGAACCGGGTGGCGATGAGTATGTGTCCGGCGCGCTGACAGAAGCCCTGCTGATGAGCAAAGTGGCGGAGAATTTCCCGGCCTGGTTCGACGCGTTTCTGCCCAATATCGGGGCCGTTGCGGCGCTGATGAACCCGGCAGAAGTGAGTGACCGTACCGACCCGAAAATTGCCCATCTGGACGGATTAAACCTCAGCCGCGCCTGGTGCATGAAGCATATTGCCAGTGCGCTGCCGGAGGATCATCCGGCGCAGCAGGCGCTGCGTGATGCGGTGGCGAAACACCTGACGGCGAGCGTCGAGCATGTTGTCGGCAGCCACTACAGCGGCGGGCACTGGCTGGCGAGTTTTGCGCTGCTGGCGCTGGAGTAAATATGGGGGCAGCGTCGCAGGACGCTGCCCTGGCGTTTATGCCGTAGCCCTTCGCGCGTTACGCAGTCGGCTAACGCTAAATAACACCGATGTAGTTGACGCGATCACCGCGATCCACAGCGCAAGATGAACGGCACCGTCATCCAGCGTCTGATGGTCTGACCCTGCGGTCGCGGCCAGCAAAACACCCACCACGGCGGCACCGAGACACTGGCCGAACGTTCTGACGATGGACAACACCCCGGACGCATAGCTGGCATACTCCCGGGCAACGTTAGAGAGCATTTCCCGGTTATTGGGACTCTGGAAACAGCCAAAGCCGATACCGCACACCAGGCTCCTGAGGCAAATATCCCAGGCAGAAGGGCTGGCCGGCAGCGTCGCCAGCAAAATCAACCCAACGACAAAAATCATCAGCCCGAGGGTCGAAATCAGCGGCGCGGAGATCGTATCTGCCCAACGGCCCGCGTGCGGCGCAATGAGTACAATACCTATCGGCCAGGGGGTGAACAGTAACGCGGCGATCGCCGGGCTATAGCCGTACACGCTCTGAAAGAGAAACGGCAGCGCGACAAAGGTAATGCCCTGACTCACAAATGAAGCCAGCGAGGTGAGGGCGGCGAGGGTAAACCGTCCGTTGCTGAATATCACCGGCGGCAGGATGGGACTTCGGGTGCGGCGGATATGCCAGACAAAGACGATAAGACTGATCGTGGCGACAAGTGCCCAGCAAACCGTGCTGATGGCGTGCGCTGTATTCTCTACGCTGTTTGCCGCCATGATCATCGACCCCAGCAGGATGACGGACAACAGGGCACCGGGCACGTCGAACGGAGATGTATCAGTGCCCGTCGTCTGCGGCAGCGCTTTCCATGCCAACAGCAGGGCAATCGAGCCCGGGATAATGTTGATTGCGAACAACCATTGCCAGCTCAATACGTCCAGGATTGTTCCGCCCAGCACCGGCGCAATGGCAGTACTGGAAGCGATAAGCAGGGCGTGTAGCCCCAGAATGCGGCCAAGCAGCCGTCCCGGGAATACCGAGCGCAGGATCGCCGGGGCAATACTCAACGTGGCCGCGCCGCCGATACCCTGCAGAATTCGCATCCCGATCAGCATTTCCGGCGTAGTTGCCAGCGCGCAGCCGAGCGAGGTCAGGGTAAACGTAGCCAGTCCCGCCAGAAACACCGGGCGGTAACCCACGCGCGCGGCGAGTGCGGCGAAGAGGGCTAACGTCATGGCCGCAGACAGCAGATAGCCGTTGGCGAACCAGACAGCGACGTTCGCGGGCACCTGCATCGCGTTGGCCATTGATGGCAGGGCAATGTTGATCATGGTGCCGTCGAAAACGCCCATCAGCGTGGTGGTCATCACCGCAGCCATCACCCGGCCGCGTTCATGTCCCGGTAAACCTTCGTCGCCGGGTTGGTTTGAAAAGAGCGTCATCGTGTTTTCTCCAGGGAAAAATGTTGATGACGACACTATAGTAATCGGTTATACAGGGCGGAAGACGCAGCCTTTGCACTTATTTGTTGCATGAAACGCCTTATATGAGGAGTCACCGTGACCGATCCTGATTTCAATTTACTTGTCGCGCTTGACATCCTGCTCGCTGAAGCCAGCGTGGCGGGGGCGGCGCGGCGTCTTAATCTCAGCACCTCAGCCATGAGCCGCACGCTGAGCAGGCTTCGTGAGGTCACCGGCGATCCGATTCTGGTGCGGGCCGGGCGTCAGATGGTACTGACACCGTGGGCCGAAGCCACCCGGGATCGCGCCCGGCATGCGCTGCATGAGGCCAGGGCGGTGCTGCAGCCTTCAACGGACACCTTCCGGGCAGAAAATCTTGAACGGGTGTTTACCGTCAGAGCCAATGATGGCTTTGTGGTGGCGTTTGGCCCGTTGCTGATTGCGGCCGTTGCGGAAGCAGCGCCGGACGTCTGTATTCGCTTTGCCCCGAAACCGGAGAAAACGTCGCGTTATCTGCGGGAAGGACTTGTTGACCTGGAAATTGGTGTGCAGAGCAACATGGGGCCCGAAATTCGTCTGCAGCGGTTGTTTGAAGATCATTTCGTGGGCGCGGTACGCAAAGGGCATCCGCTGGCAGCGCTGCCAACAGTCAGCCTTGAAGATTACGTCGCCTGGGGTCATGTGGTGACCGCCCCGAACGGATCATCACACGGTTTTGTTGATGATGCCCTGGCCGCGCGGGGGATGAAACGCAAAATCGCCAGCGTGGTGCCCGGTTTTCCGACTGCGTTATCCGTGGCGCTGGCGTCCGATCTGATTGCGATGGTCCCGGCGTTGTATCTGCTCAATCAACCGATGAGCGAGAATGTGCACATCTTTGAACTGCCATTTCCCCCCCGCACCATTACCGTTTCACAGATGTGGCACCCGCGAATGGAGCAGGACCCGGGCCACCGGTGGCTCAGAGAGAAGGTGCTAGCGGTGTGCCATCAGACGCGGCACCGATAATATAAAACGGGTCGACACGGCATCGGATTCCACACGCACGTTGCCGTGATGCGCGGTGATGATGGATTTCACAATCGCCAGGCCGATCCCGCTGCCTTCGCCTTTTCGCTGTCTGGACGGATCCACCCGGTAAAAGCGGTCGAACAGCCGGGGCAAATGCGCTTCAGGAATAGGCTTGCCGGGGTTGGCAACGATCAGTTCGCACGCATTTTCCTTTTCGCTTACCGACACGGTCACCGTTTCTCCTTCCGGCGTATAGCGCAGGGCATTGGAGAGCAGGTTATTGATGGCTCTTCGGAACATCTGCGGATCGCCGTCTATCATGCAGGGCGTGCCGTTAAAACGCAGCGTGATATGGCGTTCTTCCGCCCAGGCCTCGAAGAAATCAAAGACTTTCATCACCTCCGCGCTCAAATCAAAGGTTACCCGATCAGGGACCAGCTGATTATTATCCGCCTGGGCCAGGAACAGCATATCGCTGACCATGCGGGTCATCCGGTTGTACTCTTCCAGGCTGGAGTACAGCACATCCTCCAGCTCTTTCGGCGAGCGGTTCTGGCTTAACGCAATTTCCGTTTGCGTTACCAGATTGGTGATCGGGGTTCTGATCTCATGGGCGATATCGGCAGAGAAGTTTGCCTGACGGGTAAAGACATCCTCAATTTTTTCAATCATGTGGTTAAACGAGATCACCAGCTGTTCCAGCTCAACCGGCACCCGCGACGGCTCAAGCCTCGCATCCAGATTCTCTGAGGTGATATTTTTTATCGCATTGCTGACGTTACGCAGGGGCAGGTGTCCCTGACGAACCGCGATTCGAATGAGCAGAACAATCAGCAGGCTGATCGCCACCGCGATGGCAATCAGGTTCTTTTTCAGCGCCTCGAGGTAGTGAAGATGAAAATTAATGGAGAGGCCGATCAGCATGACATAGTGTTGTTCTTTTCCCTGCAATGTCGCCGTGCCGGAAGAGGCGATAATCCGGTACGTTTCCATCTTCATCTCGGACCCGGCGTGCATCGCCTTGCCAGCATCCTCCACCGTCCAGAGAAAGACATCCTGCGCGCGGCGATGGGCGCTGAAATCCGCGGTATTCACCGCTGGCCGGATGGCCTCGCCCTGTGAGCTGAAGAGCACATTGCCACGGGGATCGAGCAGCAGGACGGCAACGTTGCGATAGCTGGCCAGCGACTCTTTGATTTTGCTGATTTTCTTTTCATCCGGATCCGCGGGCGACTGCAGTATGCGGTGCATGGCGCGGCTGATTTGTTGCAGATCGCTAATATCCTGCTCGGCAAAGTGTTTTTCAACGGAGTGGAGCATAAACCAGGTAAACGCGAAAAAAGCCAGAATGGTGGAGAGACTGATAAAGAACGTCAGGCGCAGAGCCAGGGAGAAGGGGCGTCTGGCGGGCTTACTGTGCATCCGGAACCTCCAGCATATAGCCCACGCCGCGCACCGTCTGGATCAGCTTCGGTTCATAATCGTTGTCGATTTTGGCGCGTAACCGCTTCACCGCGACGTCAATCGCGTTGGTGTCGCTGTCGAAATTCATGTCCCAGACCTGCGCAGCAATCAGCGAGCGGGGTAGCACTTCACCCTGATGGCGAATAAAAAACTCCAGCAGGCTGAACTCTTTGCTGGTGAGCAGAATGCGGTTTCCGGCGCGGTTTACCTTTCGTGATACGAGGTCGATGCTCAGATCTGCCACCGTAAACTGGCTCTCGGCGATCACCGTATTGCCGCGTCGTAACAGCGTTCTGACCCGGGCGAGCAGCTCAGCAAAGGCAAAGGGCTTAACCAGGTAATCATCCGCCCCCAGCTCCAGGCCTTTCACCCGATGTTCAATGGTGCCGAGAGCCGACAGCAACAGGACCGGCATTCCCTTTCCGGCAGAGCGGAGCATGCGGATGATATCCCAGCCGTTCACATCGGGAAGCATGATATCCAGAATGAGCAGGTCATAATCGGCGGTCATGGCGAGATGGTAGCCGGTCAGGCCGTTGTCAGCGCGATCCACCACAAAGCCCGCTTCCGTAAGCCCTTTGCTGAGGTACTCACCGGTTTTAATTTCGTCTTCAACAATCAATATTTTCATCACGCTTCCCCGACTGGCTGCTCAGCACATTCTATTGCACCCGCGACCGTTAACAATGACTTACGCCATAAATGACAACATTGTCATTATCCTGTCACCCGTCAAACAGGACGCGTTCAGTAGAGTAGCCCTAAAAATACTCTGGAATTCATCTGAACCGTTATGTTCCTGTTAAAACGACTAAGCATCACTACGGTATTTATCCTGGCAGGATGCGTCTCGCTGGCCCCTGAATACCAGCGCCCGGCGTCACCGGTACCCCAGCAGTTTTCGCTCTCGCGTAACAGCCTGACGCCTGTGGAAGGCATGTATCAGGACACCGGCTGGCGCAACTTCTTCGTCGATCCGCAAATCGCGGGATTGATTACAGAGGCCCTGAAGAACAACCGCGATATAAAAATGGCCGCGCTGAAGGTTGAAGAGGCCCGGGCGCAGTTCAACGTGACGGATGCGGATCGTTATCCTCAGTTGAACGCCTCCGCGGACATCACTTACAGCGGGGGGCTAAAGAGTGACAAACCCACCTCACAGCAGTACGACGCGGGACTTTCGCTTAGCTACGAACTCGACTTTTTCGGCAAGCTAAAGAACATGAGCGATGCCGACCGACAAAACTTTTTCGCCAGCGAAGAAGCCCGTCGTGCCGTGCATATTTTGCTTGTCGCTAATGTGTCGCAGAGCTATTTCAACCAACAACTGGCCTACAAACAGCTGCGTATCGCGCGCGATACGCTGTCAAATTATCAGCAGTCTTACGCCTTCGTTGAGCAACAGCTGGTGACGGGAAGCACGAACGTGCTGGCGCTGGAACAGGCACGGGGGCAGATCGAAAGCACCCGGGCAGAAATTGCCAAAAGAGAGGGGGAGCTGGCACAGGCCAATAATGCCTTACAACTGGTCCTCGGAACGTATCGCGCGCTACCGGGCGACAGCGGAATGAACGCCAGCGATATTGCGCCGGTAACGCTACCGCCCCATCTTTCATCGGCAATATTGCTCCAGCGCCCGGATATTATGGAGGCGGAGTATCAGCTTAAAGCGGCCGATGCGAATATTGGCGCGGCGCGCGCGGCCTTTTTCCCGTCCATCTCCCTGACCAGTGGGCTTTCAACGGGTAGCACGGAATTATCTGGCCTCTTCACGTCCGGCAGCGGCATGTGGAACGTTATTCCCAAAATAGACATTCCCATTTTTAATGCGGGCAGGAATAAAGCCAACCTGAAGCTGGCCGAAATTCGCCAGCAGCAGTCGGTTGTGAATTACGAACAAAAAATTCAGTCCGCCTTTAAACAGGTCGCCGACGCGCTCGCGCTGCGGGACAGCCTCAGCCAGCAGCTTGCTGCGCAACAGCGGTATCTTGATTCGCTAAACATCACCCTGCAGCGTGCCAGAGGGTTATATACCCGCGGTGCGGTCAGTTATATCGAAGTATTAGACGCGGAACGTGCGCTGTTTTCCACGCAACAAAACATTCTCGACCTTATTTATGCCCGACAGGTTAATGAAATTAATCTCTTCACCGCGCTGGGCGGCGGTTGGGTCGAATAACCGCAATTAACTCAACAGGAAAATAATATGCGTAATTCAATGAAGGCCGTTGTATTCGGTGCGATCTCCATGATGTTTTCTGCCGGCCTGCAGGCCGAGGTTCATCAGCATGCAGAGATGAGTACTGCCAGCGAAGGGGCCACAGAGCAGGTTGTCTCCGGGACTGGCATCGTGAAGGACATTGATCTCACAAACAAAAAGGTCACGATTGCTCATGAAGCCATCCCGGAAATTGGCTGGCCCGCCATGACCATGCGTTTCACCTTTACTGACGCAGACGAAAGTATTAAGGCCGTAAAAGTCGGCAACCGCGTGAAATTTTCTTTTGTGCAGCAGGGCAATATCTCTTTACTCAAGAGCATTAAATAGCGAGACACGGCATGGCATCGTTAAAGGTTAAATATGCTGCAATGATGATCGGCAGCCTTCTCGCGGGGGGGCTGATTGCAGTGACGGCGTGGCAGTATATTTATGCTGCAGAAAAAACAGAAAATACCCCGCCGGAACGAAAGGTGCTTTTCTGGTATGACCCGATGAAGCCCGACGTTAAATTCGATAAGCCCGGTAAATCGCCGTTTATGGATATGGATCTGGTGCCGAAATACGCGGATGAAAATGACGATAAAAGCGGTGCCGGCATCCGTATTGATCCGACGCAGGTTCAGAACCTGGGATTAAAAACGCAAAAAGTCACCCGCGGCACGCTGAATTATGCCCAGACTATCCCGGCCAACGTCAGTTATAACGAATATCAGTTTGTTATCGTGCAGGCGCGCTCCGAAGGCTTTGTGGAGAAGGTGTATCCCCTGACGACAGGCGATCGTGTGAAGAAAGGCACGCCGCTCATCGACATCACCATTCCGGAGTGGGTGGAAGCGCAGAGTGAGTTCCTCCTGTTGTCCGGCACCGGTGGCACGCCCACGCAACTGAAAGGGGTGCTTGAACGGCTTCGTCTGGCAGGCATGCCGGAAGCGGATATTCAGAGGTTACGCTCGACCCGCACAGTCCAGACCCGGTTTACCATCAACGCGCCGATTGACGGGGTGATCACCGCGTTTGACCTGCGTAACGGAATGAATATTTCGAAAGATAAGGTCGTGGCGCAGATTCAGGGGATGGATCCGGTGTGGATCAGCGCGGCCATACCTGAATCCATCGCGTATCTGCTGAAAGACGCCTCGCAGTTTGCCATTTCGGTCACGGCATATCCGGACACATCGTTTCACGTTGAAAAATGGAACATTTTGCCAAGCGTCGATCCTGCCACCCGTACGCTGCAGGTTCGCTTGCAGGTTTCCAACAAAGATGAACGGCTTAAGCCGGGTATGAATGCGTATCTGAAGCTGAACACCCAAAGTCAGGAGATGCTGTTGATCCCCTCCCAGGCCGTTATCGACACGGGTAAAGAACAGCGGGTCATCACCGTTGATGCGGAGGGCCGGTTTGTGCCGAAGCGGATCCACGTTCTGCACGAATCTCAGCAGCAGTCCGGCGTAGGATCCGGCCTCAACGAAGGGGAGTCGGTGGTAGTCAGCGGTCTGTTCCTGATTGATTCCGAAGCCAATATTACCGGTGCGCTGGAGCGTATGCGTCAGCCTGAAAAGAGTCATTCAGGTCATTGAGGAGACGACGATGATTGCATGGATTATCCGGCGCGCCGTCGCCAACCGTTTCCTGGTGATGATGGGCGCGCTGTTTCTGAGCGTCTGGGGAACATGGACCATCATCAATACGCCGGTGGATGCCTTACCCGATCTGTCTGATGTTCAGGTGATCATTAAAACCAGCTACCCCGGCCAGGCGCCGCAAATTGTCGAAAACCAGGTGACGTATCCGCTCACCACCACCATGCTGTCGGTGCCGGGTGCGAAGACCGTACGCGGGTTTTCACAGTTTGGTGACTCCTATGTGTACGTTATTTTTGAAGACGGGACCGATCTCTACTGGGCCCGCTCGCGCGTACTGGAATATCTCAATCAGGTTCAGGGGAAACTGCCTGCCGGCGTCAGTTCGGAAATAGGGCCAGATGCCACAGGTGTGGGCTGGATCTTTGAATATGCGCTGGTGGATCGCAGCGGAAAACACGACCTGTCCGAACTGCGTTCCCTCCAGGACTGGTTCCTGAAATTTGAGCTGAAAACCATCCCGAACGTGGCGGAAGTGGCCTCGGTCGGCGGGGTGGTGAAGCAGTATCAGATCCAGATCAATCCGCTGAAACTGGCGCAATACGGCATCAGTCTGGCAGACGTTAAGCAGGCCCTGGGATCCTCTAATCAGGAAGCAGGGGGCTCATCGGTCGAAATGGCGGAAGCAGAGTATATGGTCCGGGCCAGCGGCTATCTGCAGACCATTGATGATTTCAATAACATCGTCCTGAAAACCAACGAGAACGGGGTTCCGGTTTATCTGCGAGATGTTGCCCGCGTCCAAATCGGGCCGGAAATGCGGCGCGGAATTGCCGAGCTTAACGGGCAGGGAGAGGTCGCGGGCGGCGTGGTGATCCTGCGTTCGGGTAAAAACGCGCGTGAAGTGATTACCGCGGTAAAAGATAAACTGGAGACGCTGAAGGCCAGCCTGCCGGAAGGTGTTGAGATTGTTACCACGTACGATCGCAGCCAGCTGATTGACCGGGCCATCGATAACCTGAGTTATAAACTGCTGGAAGAGTTTATTGTGGTGGCCATCGTCTGCGCGCTGTTCCTCTGGCATGTCCGCTCTGCGCTGGTGGCGATTATCTCGCTGCCGCTAGGCCTGTGTATTGCCTTTATCGTCATGCATTTCCAGGGGCTGAACGCCAATATAATGTCTCTGGGAGGAATTGCCATTGCCGTGGGGGCGATGGTGGATGCCGCCATCGTGATGATTGAAAACGCGCATAAACGGCTGGAGGAGTGGGATCATCAGCACCCTGGCGAGCAGATAGATAACGCGACCCGCTGGAAGGTCATCACCAACGCCTCCGTTGAAGTAGGCCCCGCGCTGTTTATCAGCCTGCTGATCATCACCTTATCGTTCATCCCTATTTTTACCCTCGAAGGTCAGGAAGGGCGTCTGTTTGGTCCGCTGGCGTTCACCAAAACGTACGCGATGGCAGGTGCAGCCGCGCTGGCCATTATCGTCATTCCCATTCTGATGGGCTTCTGGATCCGGGGGAAAATTCCCGCCGAGAGCAGTAACCCGCTGAACCGGCTGCTGATTAAAGCCTATCATCCGCTGCTGCTGCGGGTGCTTCACTGGCCAAAAACAACCTTGCTGGTGGCGGCCTTGTCGATCTTCACGGTTGCCTGGCCACTGAGTCAGGTGGGCGGCGAATTCCTGCCGAAGATAAATGAGGGCGATCTGCTGTATATGCCGTCAACGCTGCCGGGCGTTTCTCCGGCTGAAGCGGCTGCGCTGTTGCAGACCACGGACAAGCTCATCAAAACCGTGCCTGAAGTGGCCTCTGTGTTTGGCAAGACCGGTAAGGCAGAGACCGCAACAGATCCCGCACCGCTCGAAATGGTGGAAACCACCATTCAGCTGAAACCCGAGGATCAGTGGCGACCCGGGATGACGATTGACAAGATTATTGACGAACTCGATAAAACCGTCCGTCTGCCGGGTCTGGCTAACCTTTGGGTGCCACCGATCCGTAACCGCATCGACATGCTTTCCACCGGGATTAAAAGCCCAATCGGCATCAAGGTGTCAGGCACTGTTCTGTCGGATATCGACGCCACAGCGCAGAGTATTGAAACGGTCGCCAAAACCGTACCCGGCGTGGTGTCTGCTCTGGCAGAGCGGCTGGAAGGGGGGCGTTACATTGATGTGGATATTAATCGTGAAAAAGCGTCCCGCTACGGTATGACGGTGGGGGATGTGCAGCTGTTCGTCTCCTCCGCCATTGGTGGCGAGACGGTAGGGGAAACGGTCGAGGGCGTCGCCCGGTACCCGATTAATATTCGTTATCCCCAAGACTACCGGAACAGCCCGCAGGCACTGAAAGAGATGCCGATCCTGACCCCGATGAAGCAGCAAATCACGCTGGGGGATGTGGCAGATATTCGTGTCGTTTCAGGCCCGACGATGCTTAAAACGGAAAATGCCCGGCCAACCAGCTGGATCTATATTGATGCCCGCGGCAGGGATATGGTGTCGGTGGTTAGTGACCTTAAGACGGCCATCAGCCAGAACGTGAAGCTGAGACCGGGAACCAGCGTGTCGTTCTCCGGCCAGTTTGAACTGCTGGAACACGCCAATAAGAAACTGAAGCTGATGGTGCCGATGACGGTGATGATCATTTTCATTCTGCTGTATCTGGCATTCCGACGCGTTGACGAAGCCTTGCTGATCCTGATGAGTCTGCCGTTCGCTCTGGTCGGGGGGATCTGGTTCCTGTACTGGCAGGGCTTTCATATGTCTGTCGCCACCGGCACCGGATTTATTGCCCTTGCCGGGGTGGCGGCCGAGTTTGGCGTGGTGATGCTGATGTATCTGCGCCATGCCATCGAAGCGAACCCGGCCTTATCCCGACGGGAGACGTTCACCGCACAAGCGTTGGATGACGCGTTGTACCATGGCGCGGTCCTGCGTGTCCGGCCCAAGGCGATGACGGTGGCGGTCATTATTGCGGGTCTGTTGCCTATTCTCTGGGGGACCGGCGCGGGTTCAGAAGTGATGAGCCGGATCGCCGCGCCGATGATTGGCGGGATGATCACCGCGCCGCTGCTGTCGCTGTTTATCATTCCGGCGGCGTATAAGCTTATCTGGTTGCGCAGGTATAAAAAGCAATAAAGAAATCCCGCCGGTAGCGGCGGGATTTTTATGGAATAAATGTCTAACTCGTCTGGCTGATAAGCTTGCGCCAGACTCTGTTATGCAAAGTAAATAGCAGCATCTTATAGAAAGCGGTAGAGAAGATACAACTGCCGCTAAGCCCAAGCATGACAATACTCACCAGCGCTGCGGTCAGGCTGACGCCCGTAGAAGAACTACCGCTCAGCGCGGCAAGCAGATAGGCTGCCGTTAATACCAGGCTTAGCACCGCCAGCGTAAGATGTAACCGCACGGCGCGCATGCTACCTTTGCCAATCATAAACATCGTCACGCCGTTAATGCCGGCGAACAGCAGGGCGACCAGCACAACCCACACGAATACGCGTTCGGCTGGCTGGCCTAGTGCGGCGACTACGCCATACCCCAGCCACAGCTGCGGAATGGCGAAACTGACAATTACCCCGAGCGTACTGACCGCCGCTGGAATACCCATGGTATGTAGCCCCACAGGCTTACCCATTTCATCGGCCAGCTGCGTCTTCAGCTGCTGCAGCTGTGTCGGGGCAGCATGGTTTATGCTGGCGGCCACCTCGTTACAGCGTTGCAGGCGACGGGATATTCTTTTAATCATATGAATAATCAACGTTTCAGCCTGTTTCCATGGAAGCAACAAATGATTAAATTTCACCGGCAGACTTTCTCAGCACGGTAATATCCCTCTTAGGCGACTCACCAAACATCCGCGTATATTCCCGGCTGAAATGGGATAAGCTTTCGTAACCGACAGCATAGGCCGCTGTGGTGACATCGTAATGCTCATTCAGCATGAGTCGTCTGGATTCATTGAGGCGCAGCCATTTCTGATACTGGAGCGGACTCATTCCCGCAAGCTGCCTGAAATGTCGGTGGAAAGAGGGCGTGCTCATCTGAACCCGACTCGCCAGCTCCTCGATGCGTAAAGGCGAAGCAATATGGGTCTTTAACCAGTCGATAGCTTTACCGATACGGTAGCCATGGCCGTCTACTGCTGCAATCTGTCTGAGATGATCGGACCGATCGCTCATTAAAAGCCGGTAATGTATCTCCCGTTGAATCAGCGGGCTGAGAACAGGAATGGCTTCAGGCTCGTCAAGCAATGAAAGCAGGCGGCAGAAAGGCTCAAGCAAAACATCTGTCATGGTTCCTATACCGACACCTGTTCCCGCATCACGTTTTTTCACTGGCGGCAGGCCGCCCTGCGTAATTAATTCCATCAGCACGCGTTGGTCAAGTTTATAGGCTATGCCGACGCACGGCCGAGATGCTGATGCGTGTAACACTTCCGAACTGGCTGGTAAGTCGAGAGAAGTGATCAGGAATTTTTTCGCATTATAGGTATAAGGTTCGCCTCCAACCCACATTATCTTCTCGCCGTCAGCCACCAGAACGATACTCGGTGGCACCAGGCAGCTCACCGGAGGAGCAGGTTCGTTTCGCCGGAATAATTCCAGTCCTTCGACAGCGGTGGGAAAATCACCGGTATCGGGCGTGCGCTGAGCAATATTCCGCGAGAGTTCGTCGAGTCGTTTCTCAACCGACTTGTTTGAAATCATCTGTAACGCCTCACATTTGTTGCGTCTATGCAACCCCGTCAACTTACCTGTTATGAATACTGAAATATACGGTTTGGCCTCAGGTTAATAGGATCAGGCAAATAATGCAGAGTATTTTAATAACATATTTCTTTAATGATATTCAAAATAGCAACAACGCAACCCGTACCGAATTCGGTTCCTGAAAATTTAATGTAAGGTTTTGATATCATGACGCTAAATTCTTCAACTCGTTTTTTTAATGGTGCACTCCTTGCCAGTGCGATGGCTCTGATTTCAACAGAATCTGCGGTTGCCCAGCCTGCACCAGGCACAGCAGACTCTTCGGCGCGTCTGGTTCAGACGTGGGATAAAACCTTCCCAAGGAGCGACAAAGTGGATCATCAAAAAGTAACGTTTAAAAATCGTTACGGTATTACGCTAGCCGCTGATGTGTATCTTCCTAAAGATCGCGGGAACAAGAAGCTTGCTGCGCTTGTGATTTCCGGGCCTTTTGGCGCGGTAAAAGAGCAGGCCTCAGGTCTCTATGCTCAGACCTTAGCAGAGCGTGGATTCGTGACGCTGGCATTTGATCCGTCTTATACCGGTGAAAGCAGTGGTGAACCCCGCAATATTGCTTCACCTGATATCAATACCGAAGACTTTATGGCCGCAGTCGATTTTATTGGACTGCAACCTTATGTGGATCGTGAACGTATCGGTGTCATCGGTATCTGCGGTATGGGGGGGATTGCCCTGAACGCTGTTGCCGTGGATAAACGCGTAAAAGCGGTCGTTGCCAGCACCATGTATGATATGAGTCGCGTGATGTCGAAAGGCTACAATGACAGCGTAACACCGGCACAACGCGAGCAGGCACTCGAGAAGATGAGCCTTCAGCGCTGGGAAGATGCGGCAAAAGGGAAACCGGCCTACCAGCCAGCTTACAATAAACTGAAGGGTGGGGAAGCACAGTTCCTCGTGGACTATGCGGACTACTACATGACCAAACGCGGATATCATCCACGAGCAGTTAACTCTGGCAATTCATGGTCAGTGACAACGCCGATGGCTTTTATGAATTTCCCGCTAATGACCTATATTAAGGAAATTTCTCCGCGCCCAATCCTGTTCATCCATGGCGAAAAAGCGCATTCGCTTTACTTCTCCAGAACGGCATATGAAGCGGCAAATCAGCCAAAAGAGCTTCTGATTATTAAAGATGCCACGCATGTCGATTTATATGATCGTATGGACAAGATCCCGTTCGATAACATCACTGCATTTTTCAACAAAAATCTTAATAAGTAAGCCATAGCACCGTCCGGTGTTTTCAGATGCAGTGTCTCTGCGAGAAAAGACAGACACTGCTCTCCTGGCTATTACCCGGAGGAAAAATAACCGCCCATGAAAGAGGAGAGTTTTATGCTCTGGAATCCTGAATTATTAGCAAGAATAGATGCGGCTGACGACCTGAAAATCGCTCCGTATCATCCCGACATGAATACGACCGGTACGCCGACATGGATTTGGGAAGTGAAGGTGGATAATCGACTCTTCGTCCGAGCCTATAGTGGTACCCGTTCAAAATGGTATCAGGCTGCATTGTCTCAGCAGGCGGGTAAGATACTGGCTAACGGACAGGAATTCGACGTACTGTTCGCAAAACCATCAGACCCTGAGCTTGAAAGTAAAATTGATCAGGCTTACCAGAAAAAGTACTCCGGCAGCAGCTATGTTTCCGCAATGATAGGGACACGCGCGAAAGCGGCAACGATTGAGATTTTACCTTTAAGTTAACCCCTTAACATAATGCCGGCATACGAAATAGGATGGGGTGCTTAACCCCATGGTTTTATGAGAACCGACCTGGTTCATGAAGTAAGTAATCAGTTAATGAGATTTAACTATTCTGGGTTTGAGGAATATACGTAATTTACTTCAGCACCAGAAACAGTATAACAAACTGTTTTAAATGGATATTAATTAAATGGCGATTCAAACTCACAGTTATGAACTCAGTTTTGGTTCATAACTGTGTTAAACGCTGTCCCTAAATCACTCGATGTTTCGCCTGTTGGTTCATGAACTGTTCGTTCTAATTTTGTGATGTGCGTCAGGTTTTAGTGTTCAGTAATATTACCTTTTACTCGATGATCGATTGTTTAGCACCTCTCCGACAACCGGAGCAGCGGTAAATGCGTTTGGCCAGCCAGCGTAAAACGCGGCTTGGGTAACGATCTCCCCAGCTTCCTCAGCAGAAAGTCCATTATCCATCGCTCTGTTGAGGTGATAGCCAATCTGCGCACTCTGTCCGGATGCGATTAACGCGCTGACCGTAATCAGGCTTCTGTCGCGGGGTTTCAGCGCGGGTCTTTGCCAGAGATCCAGGAACAGGGGGTCAGCAGTAAATTTAACCAGGCCTGGAGATATTGGGCCAACATTTTTTTCCACTGTCTCTGAACGCTGCTTTTCTGCTTGCTGATTGAGAGGAAGCAGGTCCGGAGAAGCGTCAGGAAGTGCATCTGCCGTGACGCCACGAGTTTCAAATACTGCTTTGGTCACGCTGACGGCTGACATGGCATTTGGCCAACCTGAGTAGAACGCCAGATGGGTAATGATTTCTGATAATTCCGCTGGCGTCACGCCGCTATCGAGAGCGACGTCGATATAGTGCTTAAGCTCGGCAGGCTGGTTGCGGGCAATCAGCATGGCGACGGTCACCACGCTACGATCCCTGGGTGAGAGGGCGTCGCGTGTCCACAGATCTTCAGTAATCGCTTCTCGACCAAAGCGCGCAAGAGCCGGTGAGACGGACCGAATATCAGCTTCCGAAATCGCTGAAGGTTCAATTTTCATCATCGCTTTACCTCTTGTTTCCTCAGCATTGGCAAAATCAGAAATAACAAGCGACATAGCCGCCGCTGCAAGTACGCTTTTCATGTTAATCCTTACTGGTCAACGGTGCGGATCCTGTTTGATTCCGCCTTTGTTTCGAAGAAATACCGGTTTTACCGGGATAGCGTCTTTCCTGGCGCTCATATGCGCCGTTTGCCTGAGGTAATCCAGGAAGTGCGGCGTTTGTCGGTGCAGTTGATAATCCTCCTCACTGGCGTAAATCTCATAGAAATACCAGCGGTTTGGAGTCTCTGAATCTGTACCGGCATACATGGCTAACACGCCTTTCTCTACTTTGAGCGACTCGGCCATTTCAGGAAGGACGATGTTTTTAAATTCGGTCTGAAATTCAGGCTTTACCTCGACGATCACCAGATTATTGATGGTTCGCTCATTCGGTATGATGTGTTTGTCGCCCAGAAACTGTGGCTCCAGGGTGATTTTCTTTTTCCTGTCAATAATGTCCGGGGCGCGAGCAGCGAAGGCTTTGTACGGCTCGGCATCCAGATGTTTACGGTAGGCCACCTCGTTTTCATAAAGCTCGACCATGTATGCCTGACGTGGAATGTCGCTACGGTGCAGGGCGTACATCGCCAGCGTACCTGCTTCATGATCAACCGAAGCGGAAATCGTCTGTCTGGCTACGTCTGCAAAATCTTTGTCCCGATCGGGCCTGACGCCGAGCTCAAAGATATTCATCACTCGCTTATCCGGCGCGTCCAGTTTTGTTGCAAAGACAGGGCTGCTTATCAGCATGCAAATTGAAAGCATAAGAGTCTTTTTCACGATGATCCTTTTACTGAAATGGCTGTTTAAGACGTTCTATAAGTTGGTGTTGGTAAGAAGGTAACCGATCGCTGCTCGCGCTCTCAAAGACCAGGGGAGGAAGCCACGTCATACCTGCATGCAGGGCGCTTGCCTTCATCGGTAAAAACACATCCGCAAGCGATACCCCGATCCTGCCGTCCGGCCCGTAAGTGGAGCTTCCCCCCGCAGCCGTACTGACAATAAACATCTCCTTTCCCTGCCAAAGACCGGGTCCGACACTTCCCCAGGTTTCATTCAGCCAGGCCTTCATCATTGGTGTAATGTTGAACCAGTGTGTCGGGAAGATAAAAACAACACGCCTGTGCTCACGCATCATTTTTCGCTCCGCGTCGCCATTAATCCGACGTGTGTCATAGCCATACAGCGTCTCAAGGTTGCGAACCGTCACGCCTTCCAGACTCTCAGCGGCTTCCTGCAGCCCTTTTGTCAGAACTGAGCGTTCCGGATAAGGGTGAGAGACGATAACGAGCGTTTTAATGTCGGTCTTTTCACGGCTATGAGCATGACTAGCGGGCATGAGGAAGATAAAGGCAAACAAAAACAATGCTGCTGCTCTGCGTTGAAGTAACACCATCATAAACCTCCTTTGTCTTAACAGGACTGTAAAACGCTATGGTGTAACAGGAGCCAGTTCTGGCAATCCTTCTACGATATAGGTTCGCGAATTGCCGGCACGGTGTCGGATAGGAATGATCTTCTGGTATGCGGCCGAGCTATACCAGTCCTGGGCATTTTTGAGACTCTCAAACTTGATTACAACCAGTCTGCCCTGTGCTCCAAACCCTTCTTTAATATCGGGTTCACCTCCTCTGACGATGAAGCGTCCACCAAAAGGTCTGAAGGTAGATTCAACCTGAGCGCTGTACGGTTTGATAGCGTCAAGATCGGTCGCCTGAAACTCTGCGATGTAATAAGCAGGCGTTGCTGCCAGGGCTGACGCGAGCCCGGAGAGGGTGAAAAGAGTGGCTACCACTGTTTTAAAAATCATCCTTCCTCCTCATAAGCTTTCATGAAAGTGAATAAGGGCTACCGCGTCCAGACCTGCCTGGCGTCTTTCGTTTGCGGCGTGTTTTGCGCCATGATCCCCGTCAGAACGTGCGGCTGGTAGGTTTCTTCCAGAAACCGGATTTCCTCCGGGCTCAGTTGAAGATTTACGGCGTTTACCGCGCCATCGACGTGATCTTTTTTTGTGGCCCCTACGACAGGTGACGTGACTTTTGTCAGCAGCCAGGCGAGTGAGATTTCCGTCATGGACACCTGATGCCGTTCGGCAAGTTCGGCGACACGCTCAATAATGAGCCGATCCTGTTCAGCCGTGCTGTCATATTTCCCGCGCGCATAATCATCCTCCGTGGCTCGCCGCGTGTGGCCTTCTTTCCGGGAGAGACGACCGCTGGCCAGCGCGCTATAGGGGGTCATGGCGATATCATCTTCAGCGCACAGACCGAAGAGCTCTCGTTCATCTTCACGCATAATCAGGTTGTAGTGGCTTTGCACGGAAACAAAGGGCGTCAGCCCTTCGCGTTCGGCAAGGGCGTTCGCTTTCGCAAGCTGCCAGGCATAGCAATTGGAAATACCAATAGCGCGCACTTTGCCCGCAGTAACGGCGGCATGAAGCGCTTCAAGCACCTCAATAACGGGCGTGTTGTAATCCCAGATGTGGTAGATGTAGAGGTCGATGTAGTCCATCCCCAGATTTTGCAGGCTCTGGTCGAGCGATCGGGCTATTGCCTCTTTTCCGCCGATCCCCGCGGCAATTTGCGCGGCGGTTCGCGGCAGAAACTTGGTGGCCAGCACCACATCCTCGCGTTTTGCCATCTCCCGCAGCGCCCGGCCAACGTATCGCTCGCTGGAGCCGTTCTGATAGGCGATGGCGGTATCGTAAAAATTGATACCCTTTTCGAGACCGTAGCGGATGATGTCCCGGCTTGCTGTTTCGTCCAGCGTCCAGCGATGCTGGCCCGTTAACGGGTCGCCAAACCCCATACATCCCATACAGATGCGGGAGACCAGTAAGTCACTTTTACCGAGCCGGGTATACTGCATCGTTATTCTCCCTCTGGATTATTCACGACGGAATTAAGCAGATCGACAAGCCTTGAAGCATGTTCCCGGGCAAGCGTTTTATGCTGCGCGATTTTGTCGGCATCCCGGTCGGCATAGCTGATACCGCAGGTATAAACCGGCGCCAGCAGCTCAAGATTGCACAGTTTTGCCGTGGTCTCGAACGGAATAAGATACTCTTCAATGGCATGGCCAAAGAAACCGTCAGCGGTATAGAGCGCCTGTGGCGCCCCTGTAGTGAAGGAGAGGATCAGCTTTTTACCGCCCAGTTTCGCCGTTGAGCCATGCGCGAAGCCGTGGACAAAGACCTCGTCCAGCCATTGTTTCATTAACCCGGGCAGCCCATACCAGGAAAAAGGAAACTGCCAGACAATCACATCGGCCCTGAGCAGGCTTTCCTGCTCCGCAGCGATATTGAATTTGCCGTCCGGATAGAGCCAGTCCAGACGACGAATTTCAGCATCGGGAAGGGCGGTTGCCACTTCATCAAGGATAGTGGCGTTGGCGACGGAATGGTTCAGCTCAGGATGACCTGAAATAACAAGGATATTTTTCATTTCAATACGTTAAAGAGGCTGGTGGATTTTTAACCCAGTATAGAGTGACACCATTATTTTTTTTAGAGCAGTAAAGGCTCATTCACTTTTAGACAAAAACTAATAATGGTCGACGGATTTCATTGTGCCCGGTCATCATGAACCCGTGAACTACGCCGTGATGCCCAGTAAACGTTCTGCATTGCGAAACGCGATGGCCTCTTTTTCCGCCTTGTTGACGGGCAGACTGTCGATAAATGTTTTTACACCGTCCAGGGTCTGATAGGGGTAATCAACGGAGAACATGATCCTGTCTGCCCCCATTAACGCGTAGATAAACTGGAAGTGCGGCAGTGTCAGCATACCTGACGGGGTAACGTAAACGTGTTCCTGGAAGGTTCTCGTTAGCGTGCGTGACAGACCCGTTGCAGCCAGCGGAAGGCTGTCATCAAGACGCTGCAGCCAGAAGGGCAGCATCTCCCCCCAGTGGCCACTGATTACCTGCAGGTGGGGATATTTATCAAATGCGCCCGATAACATCAGCCGTAACAAATGGATCCCGGCTTCGTGATGCCAGCCCCAGCCAAACATAGAGAGCCGGGCGTTGACCTCTGCGCTGAAGCCCGTGAAGTAGGCCTGTTGCACGCTTTTAACCGGTAATCCGGGATGAAGATAGAGTGGCACATTCAGTTTATGAAAGCGGGAAAGCAAGGAGTCATAGGCAGGATGATCGAGAAAGCATGAAGAGGGTCGGCCATTCAGAAGTGCCCCCTTAAACCCCAGTTTTTCAACTGCGCGGACAAGCTCTTTTTCAGCCTCTTCCGGCTGTGCCCAGGGAAGTGTGGCAAATGCCGCGAAGCGATCCGGGTGATTTCTTACCGCCCCGGCAAGGCGGTCGTTTGCCGCCGTATTTAATGTTACCGCTTTATCACCGGGAGCCAGCTGGGGGAATCCGCCCACAGAGAGGATCTGCAGGGTAATTCCAGCCTCATCCATATCCCTGAGGCGGCGGCTTCCCAAATCAGCGCCTTTCGCGTTTATCAGCGCATTCTTTTCTATCTGCGGCCGGCTTCGGTCAGGATTATGACCATCAGCGACGGTTTTCCCCCAGTCGCCAAGGAAAGGTGCCTGCTCAAGCGCAACAGGCATACACGCTCGCCCTAACTCGCTGTCGAGATAATGTTCTTCGAGGCAAATGATTTTCATATTCTCACCCTTCATACAAAGCAGTAAAAGTGATGCAGATTAGGATCGCCCGGAACAGCCCGTTCGTGAGTGTCATTCATGACAGTCTGTCCCGGACAGGGTTTACACCATCGGTTTTTCCCAGGCGCCTCGTGTATCCACTCTGGTCTCTGTGGCGAGTTGTTCCAGCAGGATGATTTCCTCATCGCGTAACTGGATGTCTGAAGCGCAGGCGGCGTCCAGAACGTGATGGACTTTAGTCGCACCAACGAGGGGAAGGGTACCTTTTGCAATAGCCCATGCGATGGCTATCTGTGCCACGCTGGCATTCCTTTCGGCTCCCATTTTTTTCATGGCGGCGGTTAATCTTTCTATCTGCGGCAGTACTGCGTTATAACTTTCGGCCCGGCCACTCCCGGCAGGCATGGGATGATCTGAATCATAACGACCACTGAGCGCGCCTTGCTCCAGGACCATGTAAGCAAAGAACGTGATGTTATTTTGTCGGCAGTAATCAAGGATCCCGGCCTCTTCAGAGGCGCGATAGAGCAGGCTGTAATGATTCTGTACTGCACTGAGGGAATAACCGGAAGCGTTAAGGATTTCGTTGGCGCGTCTGATTTGTGCCAGATTGTGGTTAGAAACACCTACGCGTTTTACCTTACCGCTTTGTAAAAGTGGGATCAGTCCTGGCGTCCATTTCTCAACGTCGAGGGGATTGTGGATCCAGTAGATATCAATCGCGTCCACGCCCAGGCGTCCGAGGCTGGCCTCAAGCATATCGCTGACAGGCTGTGCTGACTGTTCGTTCGCAATCTGCGGCGTGAATTTGGTGGATAAAATCATATCCTCGCGGGGGAACTGACGGACTAATGCTCCCAGCGCTGCCTCGGAACTCCCCATGCCATATACTGCTGCGGTATCCCAGAGATTCAGACCCTTACTCATGGCCGTGGTGAACACGTCTGCCATCTGAGTATCAGAAAGATGATTGCCGAAGACGGTGTCGCCACCGGCAAAGCCTGTGCCCCAGGACCATGTGCCGAGCGCGACTGAAGGAAGAGATTTCATATTCAGCTCCTGAAAAAAGGCCGGAACGTTGCTGACGTAAACCGGCCAAAGAGGGTGAGTAACGATGAAAGACAGATGAATGAATTAAGTTGGCTGGCGGAGGGCATTTAACAGCGCCACACCGACACCGTGCGCTGAAGCGGGATTCTGCCCCGTGATAAGGCGTCCGTCGGTAACCACGTTTTCAGACCAGTTCGGGGCTTCATGATGAAGCGCGCCATGCTCGCGGAGTGCAGTCTCAAGCAGGAAGGGAACCACATCGGTGGTGTGAACTTCTTCCTCTTCCTTGTTGGTAAAGGCCGCCACGTTTTTGCCTTTCACCAGGTATTCGCCGCTGCTGAGCTTTGCGTCAACCAGTGCCGCAGGCCCGTGGCAGACGGCTGAGACAATCCCATCACTTTCATACACTTCGCGGATAATACGCTGGGCATCCTGGCTGTCGCGGAAATCCCACATGGTTCCATGCCCGCCCGCAAAGAAAACGGCGCTGTAATCGGAACCGTTCAGCTCAGATAACGCAGGCGTTGTGGCCAGGCGCTGCTGAAAATCGGTTTCGTTCCAGAACCAGGCGTTGACAGGGTCACTGAGGTCAAATCCATCCACCGGCGGCTGTCCCCCGCGAATGCTGGCTATCGTCGTTTTTAGTCCGGCATCTTCCAGTACTTTCAGCGGATGCGTCAGCTCAGCAAGGAAAAAACCGGTTGGTACACCGGATGCGCCTTTAATCGGATGGCTGGAAACGACACACAGCACGGGTTTATCGGCAGGTTTCATATTGGGCCTCACTCTTTATTTTTAAATTCAGCGGCAAAGAGATTTTCCCAGTTAATAAAGGAGCCAAGCGGAATGCACTCAAAGCTTAATAAGCCTGCTTTTGCCAGCGGGAATTCGGCCATTACGTTCATCGCTTCATCGACAGAGTCACATTCAAGAAAAATAGCGACGCCAGGTCTGTCCTGACGGAAGTAAATGTCGCGGATGAAGCCGGATTTATACAATCCCCAGGCGTGCAGCGCTTCAGCGTTAAGGTGTGGAGCATATTTTTCCAGCGATGCTCCGGGTGCGGGGATATCCAGACATAAAATTCGCATCATATTCTCCTGAACTCAGGTCGTTGTAGAAAGAGATAAAAGTATAAGAGGCGAATTTCACGAAGATTAGAGGGGCATTGACTTAAGCATCTTTAGCCTGTACTTAATAATCAGGCAGAGATTGCTTTAGGAACACATTATGAATAACGCCCTGTATAATCAGATACGCATTTTTCAGAGCATTGCACGTGAGGGCAATATTTCGGCAGCCGCAAGAAAACTGGAAATTACGCCTCCCTCCGTCAGCAATGCGCTTAAATTGCTGGAAGAGCATATTGGCCATCCGCTTTTTGTGCGTACGACCCGCCGTATTGAGCTGACGGAAACCGGGCAGCTGTTGCTGGAACAGACCGCTGCGGCGGTGGAGTCGCTGGAAAATTCGCTTGAAAGCATTCGCGACCAGAATCAGGAGCCCTCTGGTGTGGTGAGAATTACGCTATCGCGTTTTGCCTATCTGTTAATTCTTAAGCCTGCAATGGCGGAATTCTGTCAGCAATACCCGGGTATACAGCTGGAAATTTCGGTTTACGACGGTACCGTGAATATCATCGAAGAGCGTTTTGATCTTGGGATCCGTTTTGGCGATATCCTCGAGGGTGGGGTGGTGGCGCGACCGTTAATGAAACCCTTTCGTGAAGGGTTATATGCATCCTCAGCCTATCTCAGCGAGCATGGAACGCCTGAGGTGCCGTCAGACCTCAGTCAACACAAGCTGATTGGCTACCGTTTTATTACTAACAACCGCATCCTTCCATTGATCCTGAATGACCGCGGAGAGCAGTTGACGGTTGAGATGCCCGGGCAGTTAATCAGTAACGATATCGACGTTATGGCTGACGGGATCCGTAACGGGCTGGGAATTGGACGCCTGTTTGAACCCATCTGGCAGTTACAGCCCGACAGGGAGCACTTTATCCCCGTGATGGAGAGTTACTGGAAAACCTACCCGCCAGTCTATCTCTATTACCCCAAAAACGCGGGTAAAACGAAAAGAGTGAAGGCCCTGATTGATTTTCTGATATCCGCTACGGGGCGATAAAGACGATAACGCATCGTCCCGTATGGAAGCGCTATGTCACAACCCCAGCGGCCTGGCCTCCTGTATGAACTCAATCAGAAGGCGAAGCCCGGTCGGCAGTTGCCGGCGGCTTGAATAATAGATATAAAAACCTTCCTCCAGAGGGGACCATTCCGTAAGCACCAGGCGGAGCCGTCCATCCTTCACATAGGGTGCAACAAGAGGCTCCGGAAAATACATCAGGCCGGCCCCGCCTAATACGGCCACAAGACCCGTTTCTGCCTGGTTGACCGTGACTGAGCCAGGCACAGTGATTTGGTACGTTTCGCCGTCTCGCTCAAGTTCCCAGCGATAAATCCGATCGTCGCCGAGACGATTGCTTATACAGCGATGGTGTAACAAATCATCCGGCTGTTCAGGCGTTCCGTAACGTTCCAGGTAGTCGGGGGATGCTGCGATAACCCAGCGAATATCGGCAGATAAACGACGGGCAACCATGTCTTCCGGGACGGTGCCACCATAGCGGATACCGGCATCGAAGCCCGCATCAGTGACGTCCACCATACGGTTGCTGGCCACAATATCGATTTCAATATCGGGATAGCGATCCATAAACGCGGGCATAACCGGTGCAAGCAAAAGATTGGCCGCTTCAACGGCTGCATTGATGCGGATACGCCCGGTAGGCGTATTACGATACCGGTTAAGCGATTCAAGCGCACCTTGTATCTTGTCGAAAGGCTGAAGGACAGACTGAACCAGCTCTTCACCTGCAGCCGTAGGGGTAACGCTCTTGGTCGTGCGATTAAGCAGGCGAACCCCGAGCCGGGTTTCCAGTCCCTTCAGGGCATGACTAAGCGCTGATGCACTGACACCTAATTCAATCGCCGCACGGCTGAAACTGCGATGACGTGCAATAGCCATGAAATAAATGAGATCGGCGACATCAGCTCTGCTTATTTGCATACAGAATCGTTTTCCTTGTGCGTTAAGGCCCGAATGCGTTGATACGGAAATGATATACACCATAGACCGATCAGGGCTAATCCGTTGCTGAATTTATTTCACAAGTCCATCCACTCATCGCCTCTCACTGAACACGTTGTGCTTCGTTATTCTTGAAAATTATGCGCTCTGGCCGTCGGTCAGGGCGGAACATTCACCTAACGGAGCCGTGTATGAACTATACGCATCTTGGCCGCACCGGCCTGAAAGTCAGCCGCCTTTGTCTCGGAACCATGAATTTTGGTGACGTCACCGACGAGAAAACCAGCGCCCGCATTCTGGATGAAGCGCTTGAAGCGGGTATCAATTTCATTGATACAGCAGATGTGTATGGCACCGAGCAATCACCCGATATCCAGCAAGGTTCGGGGCTGTCTGAAGAGATTATTGGTCGCTGGCTCCAGCAGGGGGGCCGCCGTGACCGTATCGTTCTGGCGACGAAAGCCTATCAGCCTATGGGACCAGGTCCGAACGATCGCCGTCTTTCTGCTTACCATATTCGCAAGGCCTGCGAGGACAGTTTGCGACGGCTTAAGACCGACCATATTGACGTCTATCAGATGCATCACATCGATCGTTATACACCATGGGAAGAGGTCTGGCAGGCCATGGAGCTCCTTGTTCAGCAGGGAAAAGTGCTTTATATCGGTAGCAGCAATTTCGCAGGCTGGGACATTGCGACTGCGCAGTCAGTTGCCACGGCTCGTCATTCCCTGGGCCTGGTTGCTGAGCAAAGTCTCTACAATCTGACTGCCCGAACTGTTGAGCTGGAGGTCATTCCCGCATGCCGTCATTTTGGCCTGGGACTGATTCCCTGGAGTCCACTTGCCGGAGGGTTGCTTGGCGGCGTACTGAAAAAGATGGCAAGCGGGCGCCGTGCGAGGCCCGCGTTTGCCCGTCTAATCGAACAGTATCGTCCGCAGCTGGAAGCCTATGAAGGATTATGTGAGGACCTCGGCGAAACCCCTTCCGATGTGGCGCTGGCGTGGCTCCTGCAGAATCCTGTCGTTACTGCGCCACTTATCGGGCCTCGTACGGCGGAACAACTCCGGGAGACGCTTCACGCAACGACAATCACGCTATCAGACGACACCATGAGCTGTCTCGACGAAATCTGGCCCGGACCCGGGGGAGAAGCGCCCCAGGCTTATGCCTGGTAATGACCAAATTAATGAATCCTTTCTTCGCTATAGGGAGTTCCAGTTTATGAGCAAGATGATGCATGACCAGCATTCTGCTTCCGTACCCGCTTCCCGGGATCGTCGCAATTTTCTGATCGCCGGCGCCGGTCTGGCGTTGGCCGCCACCACCCTTGGCAGGAGCGGAGCAGTGATGGCTAAACCGGCTGGTCAGGACACGTCGGGCGCCCCTTCGGATGCTGTTCCCGTCCAGAAGGAGACCTTAACCACGCGTAAACTCGGCTCGCTGGAGGTTTCAAGTATGGGACTCGGGTGTCTGCCTATGGTGGGGTATTACGGCGGTGGTCCGCGCGATCGTAAAGCCATGGTTTCGCTCATCCGGGCCGCCTTCGAACAAGGCATCACGTTCTTTGATACTGCCGAGGTGTATGGCCCCCATCTCAGTGAAGAATTTGTCGGGGAAGCACTGGCCCCTGTTCGCGATCGTGTGGTGATTGCCACTAAGTTCGGTTTCGGCGTGGAGGAGGGGAAGCCAACCTCCCTTAACAGCCATCCTGACCATATTCGCCGTGCCGTAGAGGGCTCGCTGAAGCGTCTGAAAACGGACCATATCGATCTGCTTTATCAGCATCGCCCCGATCCGAATGTGCCGATCGAGGATGTGGCGTCAACCGTGAAGGCATTGATCCAGGAGGGTAAAGTGAAACACTGGGGATTGTCGGAAGCGAGTGCCAGGACAATCCGCCGCGCACATGCGGTACTCCCTGTGACTGCAGTACAGAGTGAGTATGCCATGTGGTGGCGTGAACCGGAGACGCGGATATTTCCAACGCTCGAAGAGCTGGGTATCGGCTTCGTACCTTACTGCCCGACCGCCCGGAGTTTCCTTGCCGGGGCAGTCAATCCAGATCAGCGGTTCGACAGCACAGATCGGCGGCATAACCTGCCACGCTTCCAACCCGATGCTCTGGCCAAAAACATGGTACTGCTTGAATTTGCGCAATCGTGGGCCCGCCGCAAAAACACCACTCCGGTTCAGTTCGCGCTGGCCTGGGTGATGGCTCAGCGGCCATGGATAGTCCCCATCCCGGGTACGACGCAATATCCGCACCTGATAGAAAATAGCGGTGCGCCGCAAGTCCGGTTGACGGACAGCGAGTTACGCGAAATCGATGCAGCGCTTGCCAGGATCCCATTGCAGGGCGGTCGCGCAGATCCGTTTACCGAAAGTCAGTTTGATAAAAGTTAAACGGTGATGGCCACCTTAGGCCGTCGCCTGGTGGAGCGATGATTTTTCGAACGGGCGCATTCGCGTCTGCACCGCTTCCCATTTCACATCAATGTCCGGGAATGATTGGCCTGAGAGACCCGGCAACGCCGGGCCAGGGGAGGGCATTAACAGTCCTGTATTGCTGAAGGCGGCGTGAGTGAAGGTGGCGTATCCGGAAGTGGGGGAATGATCCCGTCGACAGGATGCGGCAGATAGTGTGCCTCGAGTTCCATGATTTCGGCATCGCTAAGTGAAAAGTCCAGCGCGCTGATAGCCGTGGAAAGATGTTCTGGTTTCGTCGCGCCGATGATCGGTGCTGTGATGACCGTTTTTGATAGCAACCAGGCAATTGCAACATGGGCTCTTGGCACATGGTGCTTTTCAGCAATGCTGGCAACAACATCAATAACGGGCTTATCCAGAAGGGCTGCGTTCTCATACATTTTTAACGCAAAGGCATCGTTTTGCGTTCGTCGGGACGTGACACTCCAGTCGCGCGTGAGCCTGCCGCGTGCCATCGGACTCCAGGGGATCACACCCACGCCCTGGTCTTCACACAGGGGCAGCATCTCGCGCTCTTCTTCCCGGTAAAGCAGGTTGTATTGCGGTTGCATCGTAATAAATCGGGTCCAGCCGTTACGCTCTGCCGTATGCTGCATTTTTGCAAAGCGCCAGGCTTCCATAGATGATGCGCCGATGTAACGTACTTTTCCTGATTTAACGAGGTCATGCAGAGCCTCCAAGGGTATTGCACTGACATGAAGGGAACCAGCATGCGCCATCGAATGGTGTTGTGAGTTTTTTTCACAGATGGGCGTAATCGTCAGTGAAAGACGAGAAACGAGAGGGAGGTCAGACAAGCCGACTTGGTTCATGAAGTAAGTTATCAGTTAATGGGATTTAACATAATATACATTATGCGCACCAAGGTTAATTCAGGGCGAATCCAGCATTCCGTGGCCGTCATTGTGTTTGTTCCCTTGGCTATTGATAGCTGTTGTAAAATCATTTACGAGTTTGTACATAACGCTACCCACTGAGCTACCGGGTTGATAGTCTTGATTACACCGAGTAATCAGCGCTGATGGAGAAAACATGGCGATAACCGAAGCAAAGCTGCTGGCATCTGGATTTACATCCTTGGACCTGCAGAAGTTGCGTAAGTACATAACAAAAGATGCCCTTTCTCTGGATATGGTGATATCTGACTTGTCCAGACGTTTTAACGCAGCGTTGTTATTGACCATGTTGCTTGCTGCTGTTTACCTCATAGTTATTATCATCGCGTCCAGAGAAAATGTAATATCCACAGGCGTTGCTATGTTGATCGCTTTGTTCATCATTTGGTTTTTTCAGCCTCCGTTTCTTTCCTATAAGGCATGGAAATTTAACAAGAAATACCGCTAACACGGCCGCTGTCTTTAAAATCTCTTATCTCAGTTCGCTGACGTAGCCATCTTTACTCATCTTTCATAAATATGGCATATGCTTAGCGAATCCTTCTCTCAGCAGAATTCAAAAACAGGTTCAGATACTCATGAACAACAATCTGCCTACGGTCGACGACGAACCGGGCGTTCCACCTCCGCATGTCAGTTTCCGTGAAGCCTTTTTATTCTGGCTGAAGCTAGGATTCATAAGCTTTGGCGGGCCGGCTGGGCAGATTTCGATAATGCATCAGGAGCTGGTTGAAAACCGACGCTGGATATCCGAACAGCGCTTTTTGCATGCACTAAATTACTGTATGGTGCTTCCGGGCCCGGAGGCGCAACAACTGGCGACCTATATTGGCTGGCTGATGCACCGCACCTGGGGCGGCGTGGTTGCCGGGGCACTGTTTGTGCTCCCTTCCCTTTTTATCCTTATTGCTCTGTCGTGGATTTACGTTGCGTATGGCCATTTGTCTGTCGTGGCCGGTCTCTTCTATGGCATCAAACCGGCGATTACGGCGATTGTTGTGCAGGCTGCGCACCGTATCGGTTCGCGGGCGCTGCGTAACCGCACGCAGTGGGCAATCGCTGCCGCCGCGTTTGTCGCCATTTTCACCCTCAATGTCCCTTTTCCCGTTATTGTCCTGTCAGCCGCAATGATGGGTTATGTGGGTGGGCGCCTTTTCCCCGACCATTTTGGTCAGGGTAACGCCCATGACGCCAGCCGAAAATCCTACGGTGCTGCCATTATTGATGACCATACGCCAGCGGCTCCGCATACGGTTTTCAAATGGTCACGCTTGATCCTGATTATCGTTGCCGGTGTTTTTTTATGGGCAACGCCAATGGCAATGCTCTTTCTGAGCCTGGGCTGGACGCACCCGTTTACCCAGATGGGCTGGTTCTTCACCAAAGCGGCGTTGCTGACCTTTGGCGGTGCTTATGCGGTACTGCCTTATATCTACCAGGGCGCGGTTGGCCATTATCAGTGGCTCACGCCAACGCAAATGATTGATGGTCTGGCACTGGGCGAAACCACGCCGGGGCCGCTTATCATGGTTGTGGCATTTGTGGGATTTGTCGGTGGCTATGTGAATATGGCGTATGGCCCGGATCAGCTTTTCCTGGCAGGCGCTGTAGCGGCCGTGCTGGCGACCTGGTTTACGTTTCTGCCATCGTTTTTGTTTATCCTCGCCGGTGGTCCTTTTATTGAAACGACGCACAACAATATTAATTTCACCGCGCCGCTCACGGCGATTACCGCAGCTGTGGTTGGGGTAATTCTTAATCTGGCGCTCTTTTTTGGCTACCACGTGCTATGGCCACAGGGCTTTGACGGCAAAACGGACTGGATCGCGGCGGTCATTGCCCTTGCTGCCGCTATCGCACTTTTCCGGTTCAAATATAAAGTGACTCACGTTATTGCCGCGTGTGCGGTCATCGGGTTGGTTTTACATCTGTTCCTCAGAACATAGTGCCAGGCCCCGAATAACCGGAGCCTGGCAGCAATTCTCACCTGCACGTTTAAAGAAAGTTGAAACCTGTCTGGTATACTCCAGTTTTTTGAAAAACGCCCCTAAGCAAATGGAAATTGAATTAAATAAAAGTTTTAAAGAACGCGTTTTCCATGCTGTCATTTTCGAAGTGACGGCCAACGTCATTATTGCGCTGTCACTGGCGTGGCTGATGAACGTGTCGGTGCTCCAGTCAGGTTCGTTATCCGTGATATCTGCACTTGCCGCTACAGCATGGAATTTTGTGTTTAATAAATTCTTTGATGCCCTTCAGAAAAAATATGCATTTCAACGAACATTTCTCGTTCGCGCGATCCATGCGGTCTGCTTTGAAACAGGACTTATCATCACATTAATCCCTGTCGCGATGGTAATGCTGAATTTAACAGTGACTGAGGCATTTTTTGTCGAGATCGGTCTGGTACTGTTTTTTCTGCCATACACGATGCTCTTCAACTGGCTCTATGACTACCTGCGTTGGACATTTGTTGGGCGAAAACAGTCTGCTACATAACACCCGATGATTGACGCTGGTCACACTGGCACGTTCGTGAGCACATTTGGCGCCGCACGCCTTCTATACTCTGTGTTTCTCTCTCTTTTTTAAGGAAGGAACAATGTTCGATCATGTGAAATTCGGCGTCAGTGATTACGAGAAAAGTAAAACCTTCTTCCTCAACGCGCTTGAGCCGCTTGGTGTAAGGCTCATCGATGAAGGCACACCTGAGTACGGTGTTGAAATGAGTTCCGGCAACGTGTCACTCTGCCTGTTCCAGACGCGCGACAAACCGGCCCCACTGCACCTGGCGTTTGTGGCAGAAACACGCAAGCAGGTTGATGATTTTTACCATGCCGCAATGCGAGCGGGTGCCAGGGATAACGGTGCCCCAGGCTTGCGGCCCTACAGCAAAAACTATTATGCCGCCTTTGTCATTGCGCCTGACGGCCATAATATCGAGGCGGTCTGTCATGCACCGGACTGATTCATGATGGCTTTTGTGTGGGTTTCTCTGCCGGTGCTGCGAACCAGTTTTCTTCCGCGACGACGACCGCACCTTCCGGCTGCATCACGAAGTTTGGCGACATAATTTGCACGTTGAACTCGTTGAAAACGTCCTGAATGTTACTGTGGAGCTCATTGCGGGCCTCGGCAAGTGACTGTCCGGGCTGCAATTTTACCTGCAGCTCATAGGCAATGTACCAGTCCATCAGCCCCAGCTGACGCACCAGGGGCTGCTGCGAAGGGTCAACACATTTCGACCGTCTGGCTGCCATCTCCAGCATGGCATGAACCTGTCGCCACGGTGTGTCATAGCCAATCGTCACGCCAATCGTCAGGTTCACGCCGCCGTCAGGATTCTGCACGCTCAGATTGGTGATTTTTCCGCTCACCACCACCGCATTGGGTACGGTCACAACATAGTTCTCGCGGGTGATGATCTTGGTCGCCAGCATGCCTATCTCCGTGACCAGCCCTTCGTTATCCGCAACCCGTATAACGTCTCCTTTCCTCAACGCTCGCGAGTAGATCAGCACCAGTCCGCTCATCGCATGGTTCATGACGCCCGCTGAGCCAAGGGTCAGCATCAGGCCGAAGAAGACGCTAATGCCTTTAAACGCCAGCGAATTCGCTCCCGGTAAAAACGGATAGGCCGCAGAGAGGGCAAATAACCACACCACGACAGAAATCAGTTTACGCGTTGCTCCCACGGTTTCAGGATGAATGCCCGGCAGCTGCAGGCGCCCTGCTTCCACCTGATTCAACAACACCTTCAGGAGCTTCAGAATAAAGGCGGTAATCACAAAGATGATCAGGACAATCATAATGCCCGGCATGGCCGAGACAATCGACAGCGCAATGTCCCGCAAAACGCGCATGGTCCAGTCGCCTAACGATGCGCCCCAGACGCGCGTCCAGGGAAACAGACTGAATGCCCAACTTAGCCAGAGATATAACCCGAGGATCCCCAGTAAAATCATCAGCAAAGCATACAAACGAGCCTCAATTGCGCCGACAAACTTACGCCAGCGTTGAGGAATGACGCTGCGGTTTTCAAGAATACGACGACGGCAGACATTGCGAACCCAGCGCCATGACCGCCACGCGCCATACCAGAAAAGAGACAGTGCAAGCAGTCCGACGACGGTTTTCCCGGCGGAGAGCGCCAGCCAGCCGGTGTCATACTGATCGCGAAGCGCCGTACGCTGCGCCTCCATCCGCGCCAGCACGCGCTGAGCGGCCTGGTCAAGGGTCAGATCATCGCCCTCATCGAGATCCGCCTGTGTCAGCAATAGAACAGGCTTATTGTTCATGACAATCAGCCTTCCCTGCTGGTTGTAACGGGTAACGGGGACAATTTTCAGCGGCTCACGCACATCCTGCTGGGTGAAATTACGCAGGGTATGACGGATACGCAATACGCGCTCTTCAGGAGTGGTGAGACCAAATTTGGCCTGTAGCATCACAATCGGCTGGTGAAAAATGTAAACCGTTCGGGCACGTTCCTGCTCAGTAGGCTCCTGCCGTGGCTCGGCGGCGATGCCGGTAAATGAGATGATCGAGAGCACGCAGGATAATAATGCGAGCAGGACCTTGTTCATTTCCCCCCCCTGAAACGCAACTTATTGTTATTTTTCAATTGCCCCAGAGAATGGCGAGTCTCTGCATGTTGAGCATAGACCAGCCATGCCCTTATGCAACATCACCACCACGCACGATATTGCTTGAATTTGCACGAGGATGCACACTATGATGTTTTGCAAACGTAAAACTGACATCGAATTTCTGAACGTGCAAATTCATGCACCATCACGCAAAGAGGTATGTATGACACAACAGTTGATTTTAATTGCCGGGCCCTGGCGCAGCGGGACTGATGGCGACCAGGCAAAAATGGATGAAAACCTTGCCCGTCTGGAAAACGCTGCGTTAGCTGTTTACCAGCGTGGCCACGTTCCGGTGATTGGCGAATGGCTCGCGCTACCGCTGGCCAAAGCCGCAGGTTCAACGTCAATTGGGGATGAAATCAGTGAGACGATGCTCTATCCCGTTGCACACCGACTCATTGCCAGATGCGATGCGATTTATCGTATTGCCGGTGCGTCTAAGGGCGCCGATATGGATATTGAGGTTGCCCGGAAGTTGGGGTTGAACGTCTACACCTCATTAGAAAGCATCCCTCAGGTCTGAGGAAATGCGTGAACCTGCCTGCTCTTTACAGGCAGGTTCACGGGGTTATTCTGGATCTGAAGTCTTCACCACGGAAACCCCTTTCTCCCTGACCGCGTTAATCCAGGCGCGATCGGTATCGTCTTCCACGACAATCGTATTGACCAGCGATAGCTCGCCAATCACAAACGATGATGCGGTGTTAATTTTTTCTGGCGACGCCAGGACCACCGTCTCGGCGGCCCTGCCGGAAAATGCACGTTTGATGCACGCCTCTTCGAAATCCCCGGTGGTAAGCCCCGCTTCAGGATGGATGCCGGTAACCCCCATAAAGAACAGATCCGCATGGATATTGTCGATGCCCTCAATGGCTGCTGCACCTACCGTCACGATGGAGTGTTTGTACAGACGCCCCCCGATCAAAATGACATCAATCGAAGGATGCTCGACGAGTCCCAGGGCAATGCTCGGGCTGTGTGTGACCACGGTAATGCGTAAATCCGCCGGCAAAAACGCGATCAGTTCCGACGTGGTGGTGCCGCCGTCGACGATCACCACCTGGCCCGGGGAAATGAGCTTCGCGCCTTTGCGGGCCACATTTTTTTTCGCATCCATCTTCACCGATTTACGCTCGGCAAATGGCACGGTGGCCGACGAGGCCGGCAGCGCACCGCCATGGACACGCTGTAAACGCCCTTCTGCCGCCAGCTCACGCAAATCACGACGAATGGTGTCTTCTGACACCGCGAAATGTGCACTGAGCGCTTTAGACTGGACCTGGCCTTCAGCGGCAAGCTTCTCAAGGATTAATTGTTTTCGCTGACTGGTGAGCATAGTGGATTCCTGATGTTGCACGTTTTGTCTTGAATGTGCATGATAATGCTGTTTATGACGATCACTCTACGTAAGGAGCAGCAAACGTGCAATCGAAACGTGCAGATGTACGCATCATTGAAAATGAAACGCTGTCAGATAACTGGTACATCCTTAAAAAATATACCTTCGAGCTGCAGCGACGCGACGGTGAATGGCAGCGACAAAGCCGCGAAGTGTATGACCGGGGGAACGGGGCAACGATACTGCTCTATAACCGCGATAAAAGAACGGTGATCCTGACGCGGCAGTTCCGCTTTCCGGTCTTTATCAATGGTCATGAGGACGACCTTATCGAAGCCGCCGCCGGGCTGCTGGATAACATGGATCCCGAAAGCCGCATCAAAGCGGAAGCGGAAGAAGAGACCGGATATCGTGTCTCCCGTGTTGAGAAGGTGTTTGCAGCCTACATGAGTCCAGGCTCCGTCACGGAAAAGCTCTATTTTTATATCGCTGAGTATCACCCACAGGATCGAACCAGCGAAGGCGGCGGAATTAAGGCAGAGGGAGAAGATATCGACGTGCTGGAAATGCCGCTGGACGAGGCATTGCGCAGCATTGAAACCGGCCAAATCGTGGACGGCAAAACCATTATGCTGATTTACCATATTGCGCTGAAAGGCATTCTGTAACCAAAACGCCGGCAGAGACCAGCCGCTGTGCATGTCTCTGCCTGTGCTATTCTTGCTGATGACTGCAACACGGAGATGCAAAGATGGCCGACTGGAACCCTTCGCTTTACCTGCAATACGGTGCAGAACGCACGCGCCCCGCCGCTGAACTGCTCGCCAGAATTCCGCTGGATGAGGTGTCCACCATCGTTGACTTAGGCTGTGGACCGGGAAACAGCACCGCGCTGCTGAAGCATCGCTGGCCTTCCGCCCACATCACCGGTGTCGATAACTCACCGGCGATGCTCGAAGAGGCGCGCCAGGCGTTGCCTGATTGCCACTTTGTTGAAGCCGATATTCGTCAGTACAAGCCGGGCCAGACCCTGGGCCTGATTTATGCAAATGCCTCGCTACAGTGGGTCCCTGACCATTACGATCTTCTTCCGCATCTGGTTTCGCTGCTGAAATTAAACGGCGTGCTGGCAATCCAGATGCCCGATAACTGGCTGGAACCGACACACGTCTCGATGCGTGAAGTGGCTGTTGAACAAGGTTATCCGGATCGTGGCCGTGAACCTCTGCCCGGTGTCCATGCGTATTACGATATTCTGACGGAGGCAGGCTGCGACGTGGATATCTGGCGCACAACCTATTTCCATAAAATGAGTTCGCATCAGGCGATTATTGACTGGGTGAGTGCCACGGGGCTGCGTCCGTGGTTACAGGAGCTGAATGAAAGCGAGCAGAAGCAGTTCCTGAAACGCTACCATGAACTGCTGGAAGAGCAGTATCCGCTTCAGGAAAACGGGCAGATACTGCTGGCATTTCCACGCTTGTTTATCGTTGCTCAACGTCAACCCTGAGTCGGGTCAGGAGCGGGCCTCCTTCAGCAGCTGCTGAATAACTTTTTCCTGCTGGTCATAATTGCCTTCGCCAAAGGAGGTATAGCGCAGTTGCCCTTTGGCATCGAAATAGTAGTGTGCGGGCCAGTACTGATTCCCGAAGGCGTTCCAGATCTGATAGTTGTTGTCTGTTACCACCCGATACGGGAGCTGCCATTTCGTCACCGCTTTTTGCACCGAGGCGAGCGGTTTTTCCCACGGGTATTCCGGCGTATGCACACCTATCACCACCAGACCCTGCGACTGGTACTTTTTGGCCCAGTCGCGGACATACGGGAGCGTATGCTGGCAGTTGATGCAGTCCCACGTCCAGAAATCAATCAATACCACCTTCCCCCGCAGAGAGTCAGACGTGACAGGGTCACCGTTTATCCATCCCGTTCCGCCGCTTAAGGAGGGCAACTGGCTGCTGGGCTCGGTCATCACCACCGGCTGGAGCTTCACCGGGGTCGTCGTCGGTTTCGCCAGACTCAGGAGGGAATTTTCCAGGCGGTCTGCGACGCCATTTGCACCTTTCAGAACGGACGTCATCCCGGTGGCGTTAAACGCAACGGTCGCTAACATCACCACGCCCGCCCCCTTGCGTAACCTTTCCATCAATGCCGATCGGGCGCGCAGGGGGGCCATCAGCGTGCGGCCACCGGCAACCAGCAGCCCCAGCATCAGCGCGCATCCACTGCCGTAAGCGGCCAGCAGTGCCCCCGTGGCAATGGCGGAGTGACCGGCAATATTCAGGCTGAAGATGGCGCCCAGAATCGGCCCGGCGCACGGCGACCAGAGCAACCCGACGGCCAGCCCGGCCAGAAAGGCAGAGATCATGCCGCGCGTCTGCCCGCTGCGTGTGTTGAGGAGATTACCGGCGCTGACGGCCGGTCCGGCAATACGCTGGGCGAATGTCGGGAAAATGAGTGCCAGCGCGGCTATTGCCAGTACAACCAGTGCGACCCAGCGCCCTGCTATCGTCGCCTGGGCGATCCAGCTGCTGGCGGCGGTAGCCACCAGTGCCACGAGGGTGAACATTACAATCATCCCCGCGAGCAACGCCAGAATATGCCGTCGTTGCCCCTGGAACCCGGCAAACAGCAGTGGAATAACCGGGAGTGTGCATGGGCTGAGCAGACTTATCATCCCGCCCAGAAAAGCGATTATCAGAAACATAGTGACCTCACATTACAGATGCCCTGCGAAGCTGCAGTGAGGTTATTTCACCGTGTTGATATGTTCAGGATGTGTGCAAATCAGCGCGAATTGTCTGCGCGCGTATCATGAGGGCTGTCCGATACAAAACCGTACAATTACCCGCGCGGCAGCGTAATCGAAACGTCCAACCCACCCTCGACGTGGTTCGCCAGATGCAATTTCCCGCCTAACTGCGCAGTCAGCTGGGCGGCGATCGCCAGCCCTAATCCGGTGCCCCCGGTGTCGCGGTTTCGTGAGGTTTCCACCCGATAAAACGGCTGCAATACCGCCTCCAGTTCGGCGTCCGGTATCCCCGGTCCGCCATCACGAATCGAGATCGTGACATGATGGGCATCTGAATGAATCGTAATGACGGCGTAGTCGCCAAATTTCAGCGCATTATCCAGCAGATTAGTCATCACCCGGCGTAGCGCCTGCGGGCGCGTGACAATCGGAAGACGGGCATCGGTTGCCTGAAGCTGCACGTTTTTCCCGATGTCCTGATAATCACTGGCAATGCTGTTGACCCAGGCGTTCAACTCCAGCTTGAGCGAGGTCTCTTCCAGAGATTCTGATGACCGGGCATACGCTATTCCTTCCCGCACCAGGCGCGTCATATTATCCAGGTCGTTAAGCAACTTGTCCCGCAGTTCCGGCTGGTCCGCCATTTCGACGCGTAGCTTCATGCGCGTTATCGGGGTCTGGAGGTCGTGCGATACAGAGGCCAGGATCTGCGCGCGCTCACGCAGGTACGACTGGATACGCGCCTGCATGGCATTAAAGGCGTGTGCGGCCCGTTGCACCTCGACTGGCCCTGTCTCGGTCATCGGCGAGCTTGCTGCCGGGTCGAGGGAATCCACCGCCCGGGTAAACTGCGAAAAGGGTCGAATAACCTGACGCACGGCAATCCATGAGCAGAACGCCAGAAGCAGCAGTTGCAACACTAGCACCACAGGCAGCCAGCTGGCGACCGGTGGCATTCGGGGGATAAGGTCAATGGTCAGCGGCGAACCATCGCTCAGCGTAAGGTGGGCCTGAATATGAGAAACCGGCCCCGGCACGGCAGTAAACGTCAGTGGCCAGGTTGCTGACAGCGCCTCTGTCAGGGTGCGGATGGCATCCTGCGAGCGTTTATCATGCGGTGCGGGCCCCGGTTCACCGGTTCCCAGGATGTAGCGATAGTTCCCCCGCGCCAGTCGCTCCAGCCAGGCTGGACGCTCCTTCGCGGGAAGCCGGTCCAGGATGGCCACACTGGTGGAAACGTCATATTCCAGGTTGCCGAGCATCACCGTGCGGGCGCTGCGCATCCGCTCCAGCATGACCAGCGTCAGGCTGAGCGCGTTGGCCAGCAGGAGCCCCAGCATCACGATGATCAGCAGTCGCGTCAGTAACGAGCGTGGCCAGAGCCTCATTCATTGGCCTCTTTGATGATCACCGGCATGGTGAAAACGTACCCTTCACTGCGAACGGTCTTGATGTAGGCCGGCGTGCGGGCATCTTCATTCAGCCGCTGACGAACCCGGCTGACCAGGAGATCAATTGAGCGCTCAAAGAGTTCGGCATCTCGCCCCTGGGTCAGGTTAAGCAGCTGATCGCGGGTCAGCACGCGCTGAGGATGGTCAAGGAACACGCGCAGAAGGCGATATTCCGCCCCGCTGAGCGCGACAATCATCCCTTCGCTGTCGATCAGATGGCGGGCAACGGTGTCCAGCTGCCAGTCGCCAAACATCACCAGGCGCCCGGCTTCGGTGACCTGCAGATTGGGGGGCATCGTGCGAAAACGGCGCAAAATGGCTTTGATACGCGCCAGCAGTTCGCGCGCAACAAAGGGCTTCACGACATAGTCATCGGCCCCCATTTCCAGCCCCAGGATCCGATCGGTCTCTTCGTTGCGCGCGGTTAGCATCAGGATCGGCAGATCTTTATGTTTACCGCTGCGCAGTCCCCGGCAGAGCGTTAATCCGTCATCGCCTGGCATCATCACGTCCAGCACCACCAGATCGACATGCTGTTTATCAAGCACAGCCCGCATCTCTTTGCCGTTCGCCGCGCCAGACGCGCGATACCCCGACTTGACGAGATAGTCGACAATCAATTCACGAATATCCCTGTCGTCATCGACGACAAGGATATGATCAATATGCTCCACCGGGATCTCCTGACTGAGGGGTAACGTATTGAAAATAGCACATATCACAGCTTATCCGCGTCGATAACCGCCTTGACGAAATCCTGCGGGTCTTCCTGCGGCGGGTTGTGCCCCACGGTGGCCCCAAAGGTGCGGTGTTCATATTTACCCGTGAATTTACCGGCATAGGCCTGCGGTGCAGGATGTGGCGCCCCGTTGTTGCCGCCTTCGATGGTGATTGTCGGGACGGTGATATTTGGCAATGTCGCCAGCTTCTGCTCGTAGCTGTCGTATTTACGCTCGCCTTTTTCAAGCCCTAAACGCCAGCGATAGTTGCTGAGCGTAACCGCGACGTGATCGGGGTTATCCAGAGATTTTGCGCTGGCGTTAAAGGTCGCATCGGAAAACGTCCAGTCTGGTGAGGCCTGCGACCAGATCAGACGGGCGAAGTCATGGGTATTTTTGGCATAGCCTTCGGCACCGCGTTCTGTTGCGAAATAGAACTGATACCACCACTGCTGCTCTGCTTTAGGCGGCAACGGCTGTTTACCAATCTGCTGGCTGCTGATCAGGTAACCGCTGACCGAAACAAGGGATTTGACGCGTTCAGGCCACAGCGCCGCGACAATATCTGCCGTACGGGCGCCCCAGTCGTATCCGGCAAAAACAGCCTGTTTAATGTTGAGTGCGTCCATCAGGTTAACGATGTCTTTCGCCATGGCCGAAGGCTGGCCGTTACGCGGCGTGCTTGCAGACAGAAAACGCGTGGTGCCGTAGCCACGCAATGACGGCACGATTACCCGGTAGCCTTTTGCGGCCAGCGCAGGTGCGACCTCGGCGTAGCTGTGAATATCGTACGGCCAGCCGTGTAACAGAATTACCGGCTGACCATTTTTCGGACCGATATCGACATAGCCGATATTCAGATCGCCGGCGTTAATTTGCTGAGGGTGATCGAAGGCCGCGGTGACATCTTTGCCGGTGACTTCGGCCTGACAGGCCATGACGGTGCCAAGAGAAACGGTTAACGCCAGGGTTGAATACGCGAGTTTGCTGAACATGTTGGTATCTCCGGTTAAGTACAGTTGACGGGGATATAACAACACGCGTTTGTATAGCGGATATGTGCGAAAGGGAGTTTATTGCAATCCTGTGTATGTATCCGGTACGCAGATACAGTGTGATACAAACACAGGCGATTGAGGCTTACAGCGAAAGGCGGTAGCGTACGTAATCGTCAGCTTCACCGTATTTGTCATAGAGTTTACGCGCCGGGTTGTTCTCCCGGGTGACCCAATACAGTTTTGACCACCCTTCGCGCTTGCCTTCCGCTATCAGGGCATCAATGAGCGCCTTCCCGGCCCCCGCACCACGTTCGGTGGCATCAACAAACAGATCTTCCAGGTAGCAAACGGGGGCCGTTGACCAGGTGCCTTCGTGGAGAATGCACATCGCAAAGCCGATGACCTTTTCGTGTTTCTCTACCACGCGGCAGAACATCGGTGAATGTGGGGAAAGCGCCCTTTCCCACGTCGATGCGGTAACCGATTCATCGAGAAAACAGTCATAAAAATGGGTATAGCCATCCCACAGCGGTCGCCAGTGGGAGTAATCGTCAGCGCGTAAAGGTCTTACCGTAACAGTCATGCGTTCCTCACATTACACATTGATCGCCATTTCAAAACAGCGTAAATCAGCGCCCGCCATACGCGAGTGATGATACTTTTCGCTCAGCGTGACAAACCCGAGCTTCTGGTAAAACGACCGGGCGTTAGGCGTTGCATCAAGCGTCAGGCGGGTTATCCCCCGGTTATGGGCCTCCTGTTTGAGCGCCTCGACAATCCGGGTCGCCATGCCTTTACCGGATGCTGCAGGCAAGGTGAATATCGCCTCCAGACAGTGGGTATCCAGATCAAGATAGCCGGTTGCCGCAATGTCGCCCTTTTCATCTTCCACCACATAAAAAGGGTATTCAATGACCATTTGCCGGTAGTGCTCGGGCATCAGATCGGGCGTCCAGCGCGCAATGACGTCCGCGTCGTAACTGGTTTTACAGCCGTGACGAATCGCCTGATTGCGAATATTCCAGAGTATTTCGGCTTCCTGCGGATGCGCTTTTCGTAATGTCATATTACCTCTTTAACGGCTTTTTAACCGGATTTCACGAGCCACTCTGGCAAGACGCTGAGTGCGACAATAGAGGGTAAACAGCACAAAGCCGCTGCTGTTCATCACCCTCCGACAAAGTATCAGCGCGGAGGATGCGATGACCAGTGGCCAAAGGCTTCCGTCATGAGAAAACAGCAGATGCAGCCCCTGAGCGAGTGTCACGACCAGCAGAATGATGAACACCGCCATAACCCCTAACAATCCTGACGTCATCCCTCGGGCCAGAAGCACGCTGATAACAATGAGCGCGCCTGTCATTATTAATGATGGTACGAAAAAGCTCAGTGCATGGTGTAAAGGTGACAAACCCGGCAACGCGCTGAGAAAAGGCAGAAGGTTTAACGCAAACGCCACTAAAAACAGAGGTAACAGCGCCGCCACCGGGTAAGGGTTTTGACGCGGCAGCTCGCTGAGGGGGCGAGAAAAATACCGTTCCAGCTCGGGGGTGGAATGATTCAAAAGACGGGTATCACGACGAGCAATCGCCTCCTCTGTTTCTTTGCCATGTTGCAGAAGATCCTGGAAAACACGTCCGGTGAAAAGAGACAAAAAGCCCATTAAAAATTTGCCATTGAAGAAATGATGCCCATTTTTGGTAGTGAATAAATCCAGCACGCCTCAACTGAATGTGATAGAGATGAAAATACCAGAACGCAAACAAAAGCATAACGCTTAAACAGGGAGATCTGCGGATGACGATACCGACGCTCACGACAGAACGCTTGCTGCTAAAACCGCTGGTTGCCGAAGATGCCGTTCAGATACAAACGCGCTATCCGCACTGGGAGATCGTCCGCTATATGGTCTCTTCCGTGCCCTGGCCCTACCCGGATAACGGCGCGGAAAACTATGTCAACAACGTGGCGCTGCCGGATATGGCAAAAGGGATTGCCTGGTTCTGGAGCATCCGCCGTCGCGAGGTGCCGGACGTGCTGATGGGTATTATCTGTCTGTACGATGTGGAAGATAACAACCGCGGGTTTTGGCTGTCGCCGGAATTTCAGGGAAAGGGATATATGCGCGAAGCCAGCATTGCCGCAACGGATTACTGGTTTAATACGCTGAACAAACCCGTATTACGCGCGCCGAAGGCCGCCGCCAATAGCCGCTCCCGTCGTATTTCAGACAGTAGCGGCATGCGGCTTATCAAAACGGAACAGAAAGCGTACGTCAGCGGTATGCTCGATTCCGAGCTGTGGGAAATCACCCGCGACGAATGGAACGCCCGTCAGGTCAGCTGATAATACTTATCCGGCATCAGCCTTTCCGGAATGTTCTCTTCATCGTTCATCTGCAACAGATCGCGTTCCATCATGTTGCAGATAGCGTCCAGCGGCAGGTCGTTATCTTCGGTACCAAACGGATCTTCCAGCTCTTCCGCCAGGGTGTCCAGCGAGATAAAGGTGTAAGAGATCAGGGCCGAGACAAAGGGCGTCATGTAGTGCAGGTCAACAACCAGCGCGAACGGCAACATGATGCAGAACAGATAGACCGTACGGTGCAGGATAAGGGTATAAGCAAACGGTACAGGCGTGGTGGCGATCCGCTCGCAGCCGGACAGGACACTCGACATGTCGTTCAGACGATTGTTCAGGCTGTGGAACAGGATGTCTGAGAGTTGTCCGTTACGGCGCCGCACGGCCAGCCATTCTCCCATGATCAGCAGAATACGGTTCGCCGGCGAGTTGGCGGCCATAACGTTGCGTAACTCCGCCGCCGCCAGATAGCGCGCCAGCTGCCCTTCCCCCTTTTCACGGCGCAGGGTCATGCGAAGACAATGGGCAAAGGCAATTTGCAGACGGACGAACTCATCCAGATGTTTATCATCCGGTAAGGTGTTTTTAACCTCGCGAAACAGCGAGCGTGCCGCTATCATCAGTTGCCCCCACAAAAGGCGAGCCTCAACGTAGCGTGAATAGCAGGCGTTGTTCCTGAACCCGAGGAAAATAGCGATTGCCACCCCCAGGATACTGAATGGCGCAACGGTAAATTTGATGCCCAGCGAGGTATACCACGGCAGCATCAGGATTACGGCGATGGAAAGCAGGAAGTTAAGCAGCAACCGGGTATAGATTTTGGGCAATACCGAACCGTGCCAGACAAAAATCAGTTGTAGCCAGTGCTGTTTGGGACGAACAATCATAGTGAGCTTCAGGAATGGAAAGAGCCGCGCTATTAAACGTGATCCCCCTCACAGTTGCAAGCTTGTTAATGAAAGATTGCATTTTTCACCTGATACGCAATAAACCGCACGGTGTCGCAGGTGACTTTAAATAAAGAGGCTTATAGTATGTTGTAACTAATGCAATTGAAAAACCCGGCCAACGCCGGGCATTGAATCTCTAGCAAAGCGGTTTCACTGCGGCACGCATCCCTTGCTGCAGGATAGCGTCGAGATCGCACGTAACCTGTTCTACCAATCCTGCCACCTGGGTTAAATCCTGCTCCCAGTGCTCAGTCACGCTTAAAACGGAGGCGACCAGCTGGCGGGTAGTGATCTGTTTGTCGTGATGCTGCGCCCACAGATGTTGGTAACGAGCAAGCCAGTGCGCATCATCCTGCACCGGATAGTTCTCCCCGTTACGCTCTGCGCGGTAGAACGCGATCAGTGCGGCCAGGGCGAACGTCAGACGAGCGGGCAACGTGCCAGATGCCCTCACCCCCGCCAACAGCTGCGGCAGAATGCGCGTGCGATACTTGGTCATGCCGTTAAGCGCAATCGACAGCAGCTGATGCTTGATATACGGATTGCGGAAACGACCCGTGACGGCGCGGGCGAAAGACGCCAGTTCATCACGCGGCAAATCCAGGACCGGAATGATTTCCTCATAGATCGCTTTTTCGATAAACGCGCATACGTCGGCATCGTTCATCGCCTCGCCCACCGTATCCAGTCCCGCCTGGAACGCCACCGGCACCAGCGCCGTGTGCGCGCCGTTGAGAATTGCCACTTTGCGCTCTTTGTACGGCTTAATGTCATCCACAATCCGCACGTTTAGCGGGAATTTGTCCAGCCGCAGTTCGCTGGCCAGAGATTCAGGCCCCTGAATAACAAACAGGTAGAAATGTTCCGCGGTATCAAGGAATCCGTCGTGATAGCCTAACTCAGCTTCCAGCGCAGCCGCTTCGTCGCGCGGATAACCCGTTACAATCCGGTCAACCAGCGTGGAGCAGAAGCTGTTATGCGCATTCAGCCATTGAATAAATTCCGCTGGCAGTGCCCATGCCTGGGCATAGCGCAGCACCAGTTCACGCAGCGCTTCGCCGTTGTAATCAATCAACTCGCACGGAATAACGATCCAGCCTTTATCCGCGGCGCCGTTAAAATGGCTGAAGCGCTCAAACAGCAGCCGCGTCAGCTTCGCCGGATAGCTCAGCGCAGGCGCATCCTCGAAGCGGTCACCGGCGTGCCAGCTAATCCCCGCCTCGGTGGTGTTGGAGAAGACAAAACGCATCTCAGGATTATGTGCCAGTTTCAGAAACTCATCGTACTGGCTGTAAACGCTGATCTCACGATTTACAGAGCGGATAAGGCGCGCCTCGCTGACCGCCTCGCCCTGCTCATTCAGACCACGAATGATCGTGGTATACAGACCATCCTGAGTGCTTAATGAAGGCGGGAAGTCGCTTTGAATGGGGCGAACCACCACGACACCGGCATTGAGATCGGTATGTTCGTTTAACAGGTCGATTTGCCAGTCGACAAACGCACGCAGGAAATTGCCCTCACCAAACTGAATGATACGTTCAGGGTAGAGAGCACCGGGGAAATCACGACGGTTAAGTGTGTTCACAATGGGGTCCTTTTATGATTAGTCGTACAGCCTGATAAGATTGGTATGATAACTTATCAAAGGTTTTCGACCAGAACCCCGCTTTTGATCAATTCATCACGTCATTGAGGGAAATAATCACAAGAACTTATAGAAGACAGATGTGGCGGTCATTGCGCCATCCGGCATCAGCGCATAGCGCGGGATCTCCCCGACCTTTTGCCAGCCTGCCCGCTGGTAGAAGGTCTCTGCTCCGCTACCGGTTGACGTATCCAGCACCAGCACCGAGATGCCTCTGGCTCTGGCCTGCACTTCCAGTTCCTCCATCAGCGCCATCGCGGCCCCTTTACGGCGCGCTTTTTCATGAACCAGCAGCTTTGCCACATCGGCACGATGCGGCTGGTTTTCCGGCTGATCGGTAATCAGTTGCACGGTGCCAATCACGCCATCCTGCGCATCGATGCAGGCCAGCACGACGCGTTCGTTACGCTCTACGCTCCCGGCAATCCCCTGCCAGAACGCGCGGGCTTTTTCGGTACTGAAAGGCAACATAAAACTGACGGAAGCGCCACCGTTGACACAGTTTTCAAGGATATCGGCCAGCGCATCGAGGTGGGTGAGAATATCGTCCCGGGTGAGGGTTTTGATCTGCAGTGAGGTATTCATTCTTTTTCCTTACGTTGAATATCCTCACTTTGCATTTAACATCTTTGTAACGCAATCCTGTCAGACATAGGCTTTTGTTATGTCATTTTGTATGCTTACGCTGCTGCTTCATGGCATACATTTTTTCATCCGCGTCTTTCATCCACTGCTGCAGATCGTTGCCGTTATGATCGAACTCGCTCAATCCCCAGGAAAAATGGAGAGACCAGGGATGCAGCTTGCGGGCATTGTAGTGTTCAACCTGCTCGGCAAGATACTGCATGGCAATCCAGGCCCCCTGCTCATCTGTATCGGCAAACAGCACGGCAAATTCATCACCGCCAAAGCGAACCAGCAAATCCGCTTCACGGAAAGAGGTGCGCATCAGTTCCGCCATGACTTTCAGCGCGTTGTCACCTTCCTCATGCCCGTAGCGATCGTTAATCTCTTTGAAGCGATCCAGATCCAGCCAGCCAAGGGTTAACGGCTCCGCCCGGCGTCTGGCCACGGACAGCGTGAAGCGGAGAAGCTGGTTAAAGCCCCGACGGTTGAACAGTCCGGTTAATTCATCGGTTGTCGCCGCACTGACGGCAGCAAATTCGTCTTCCGCCAGCGCGCCGAGGTCACCCAGCACGGCCAGATCGGCCGCCGAAAATTCACGGGGAGAATAATCAATCAGACAGAGCGATCCTACGCTCGCCCCGTCACGTAAACGCAGTGGAAAACCGGCATAGAATCTTACGCCGGGCTCACCGGCCACCAGCGGGTTATCGGCAAAACGATCGTCCTGACGCATATCGGCGACCACCAGCGGCGCTTCGCTGAGGATCGTATGACCGCAAAACGAGATATTACGCGGAACGGAGCCAGGTGCCTGACCGTCGGCCGACTTCACAATCAGCGAGTGTTCATCAATCAGATTGACCATCGCCAGCGGGACCTGGAAGAAGCGTTTTGCCAGACGTGTCAGTCGGTCAAACGCCGGGGAGCCGTCGATCTCAAGCAGGCCTGACTCGCGCAGCGAGTTCAGACGTTCCATTTCATTTGCAGGGGTTGCAGGTGTTTTCATAACGTCTCCTGACGCAAAGCGTTACTCAAAGCGTAGCCTAAACAGAGACATTGTCAGTGCGCGAATATTCTGTTCTTACCGTCCCGCTTGGCGCGGTACAGGGCGTTGTCCGCAGCCTGTAGCCAGTCGGTTACGCTTTTCATCTCTCTTGTGGCACAGGCAATACCGATGCTGAGCGTGCAATGCACCGTCTCCTGAGCCACCTCCTTTTTCATTGCAGCCGCATCCATAATGCGCCTGGCGACAACATGCGCCTCTTCAAGGGTGGTATCCGGCAGCAGAACCACAAACTCATCGCCGCCAAGGCGTGCGGGGGTATCGCTCGGGCGCGTCGACAGATGCAAAATTTGCGAGACGGTCGCCAGCAATGCATCCCCGACCTTATGACCAAAACGATCGTTAACGTCTTTAAAATTGTCGATATCGATAAACATCAGGGCCGATTCACGGCACGTCTGACGCAGTTTATTCAGTTCGTGGTCAATCCGCTTTTCAAGCAGCCGCCGGTTAGCAATATCCAGCAGCGGATCCATCATCGCGATCCGCTCAAGCTCCCGACTCTTGATCCGCAGACGCAGCGCAATGCTGTCCGTCAATATGCTCAGTGCCAGCAGATAAATCGCAATCAGCGGCAGCGTGGCAAACATGGTGCGCTGCGAAACGTACATCTCTACCGCCATCCCCTGCGTCAGCCAGCTCACCAGGAAAACGCCCAGCATGGTGATGGCCGCCTTTTTCATCAGCGTAATTCCCCCTGCCGAGAGCCGGTCGGTCAGCATAATGGTGGCAATGACCACCGACGGCAGCGGATTGACTGCCATCATGGCGATCCAGAATCCCCCGGCTCCGGCGTCCAGCACCAGATTCTGATGCTCAGTCACCAGAGGCATCGCCGAATTTCGCGCCCGATACCAGGCAAGCGTAGGCCAGATAAATGCGTTTATTGCCAGTAAACACATCAGCCAGACTGAACGATTCTGTTCAATCAGCACGGAGAGGATGGGGATAAAACAGAGAAACGTGCCGAGAATACGCATCAGATACATACGTTTGACAAACCGGCTTCCTGGTGCACGAGGGCTTCTACTGAGTTTGTCAGCTGCATTCATTCTGCGAATTTTCCGATAGCTTTCTTCCGGTATCTTATTGACGTTAAAAATACCTAGCAAGCAATTTATCCGCTATTCGTTATGATTCATTCCCGGCAGAATGCAGGCTGCGCTCAGGTTTCACTCTCCGGTGTCGGGATAATGGGTTCGTCTGACACACGCGCACTGGTGCGATTTCTCCCCGCTTTTTTGGATCGATAAAGATGATCGTCTGCTTCGGCCATCAGCTTGTTGAAAATCTCAGTCAGTTGCCAGGACTCCGCCTTCCCGCTTCCAAGGCCGATACTGACGGTCAGATAGAGCGTTTGCTGGCGCCAGGTAAACGGATGACCGGCAATGGTGAGCCTGATACGTTCCGCCAGCGCAAAGCCGTGTCGCGCGTCACCGGTATTCACCACAACCGCGAACTCTTCCCCGCCCATACGCGCCACCATGCCGTCGTCTCCGACAACCTGCTGCACCTCGCGGGCAAACGACGCCAGCACGCGGTCGCCACACTCGTGCCCATAGTTATCATTGATGCTTTTGAAGTAATCGATATCCAGCAACATCACGGTCAGAAAACGTGTATGCCGGTGCGCCTCTTCCCGCTTTAACGCCTCATAGAGCCCGGAGCGCGAATACACGTGGGTCAGAAAATCATAATCCGCACGCAACGACACCTGGTGGATCAGCGAATTAATGGCCGCCATACTGACGGAGACCATAACCGGACAGATAGCCATGGTGGCAATCCCCAGCCGGGCGGAGAACATCATCGGGGTCGAGAGCGGCGTGCCCACGGCGATATTGATAATGGAGTTGGCGACCAGGACGATCTCCACGCCTCCGGTCAGAAACGTCAGCAGACAGGTCGCGGGCAAGGAGTAGCGGACCGCACACCAGATCAGCGCCGGCAGCGGAAAGGCAAGGCTTCCCGCCCCGCCAATCACCACCGATGCCATCACCGAGACAATCAGCGCAATGACCGGTAAAAGTTGCTCCAGACGCAGCCTGAATGCCCGCGTCGGCATACTGACCGTGAGCATACACGGCAAAATGAGCACGCCCGTTGAGAACTGCTCGCTAAACCAGTCGGCAAACAGCGGCCAGAAGGTATGGCTGTCGATCCCCACCGACCCGGTCGCGCCGAGCAGCGCGCACAGTAAGGCGGCGATCAGACAGTAGTTGAACAGCCGCAGCGCATTGATAGGATCGGGGGTTTTCTTCATCAATCGCTTATCACGCACCACCAGCAACGCGACAACGACGATAAAGATCATATTCGACAGGTTGATGACCACCGAGGCCATTCCCCAGTTGGTGGTGACCGCGTCGTACATCAGCATGGCGACATACGACACCGCATAGTAATGCAGACGATTAAGATAGGTATAACGGGCAAAGACGCCTGCCATCACGCCGTTCAGCGGCCAGAACAGCGACAAGGCTTCGACCAGACGTAACTCCGCACCAATAAAATAGAACAAGGTGGTGAGAATAAAGATACCCGCCGCATTACGCAGCGGCGATTCAGGTCGAAAGAGCGTGAAGGCAGAGGGGTCTGAACGCATTAAATATCATTCCATATAATAACTTATGGCAACTAACTGACCCGTCACCACGAGGGGAAATCACTTAACGTGCATCTATAACACAATTACAACAGGATCAGCACTCGTCAACTTTTGGTGTTCATTTGCAACACCAGCCAGTGATGGATCACGCCCACGATATAATGCTGTTGCTGCGCAGTGAGCTGAACACCTTGCGGAATGTTGTGCCATTTCGCCAGACAGCCGCGACAGCAGGTGGCGGTCGCATGCTGGGCTATAAACACCGGATGGCCGCGCATCGGCGTCTGTTTTCCATCATTGGCGGGGTGCGCGGGCGCAAGACGCTGAGCAATAAAATCGGCGGCATGCCGATCAATGGTATCGGCACCCTTGTCCCAGCAGTACTGCCGTTCTTTGGTGCCTAAGCGAAAGCGCGACCGAAAGGTCGATCGCGCCAGGCGAGAAAAAAGCGGATCCAGATCAGACATCAGTAAACGGAACGTCCCAGGCGTTGGGTCAGTTGCTCCAGAACCGCCACACCGGCCAGTGAATTTCCCGTCTCATCCAGCTCCGGGCTCCAGACGGCGATTGCCATCTCATGCGGTACAATGGCGACCACCCCGCCACCGACGCCCGACTTGGCCGGAAGACCGACACGCCAGGCAAATTCCCCCGCGTTCTGATACATCCCGCTTGTCGCCATCAGGGCATTGACCTGACGCGCCTGCAGCGGTGAAACAACGTCCTGATTAAGATGCGGAGCATGTCCCTGGTGGGCAAGAAACAGGAAAGTCTGCGCCAGCTCCACACAACTCATTTTCAGCGCGCAGTAGTGGAAATAGTTTTGCAGTACGGTCGCCACATCATTATGGAAATTGCCGAAGGATTTCATCAGCCAGGCGATGGCCGCGTTCCGCGCAGAGTGATCAAACTCCGAGCGAGCCACCACCGGATCGTAGGCAATGTCGTCAACGCCTGAAAGCTGACGAACGATTTCAAGCATGCGCTGACGTGGCGCGCTGAGACGGCTTTGCAGCATATCGCAGACCACCAGCGCCCCGGCATTGATAAAGGGGTTACGCGGTTTACCCTGTTCAATCTCAAGCTGAAGCAGCGAGTTAAACGGCTGCCCGGAGGGATCTTTACCTACCCGCTGCCAGATCTCCTCTTCTTCGTACTGCCGCATGGCCGCGACCAGACTCAACACTTTCGAAATAGACTGGATGGAAAAACGTTCCGTGGCGTCACCGGCCTGGTAACGCTGTCCATCGATCGTACAAATTGCAATACCCAGCTTATTCCCGCTGACCGAGGCAAGGGCCGGAATGTAATCGGCAACCTTCCCTTTTCCAAGTAACGGACGAACCTGCGCCAGAATCTCGTCCAGCATCTCATTATGGATGACCGCAGCCACTCTCTTTGCTCCTTGCCCTCAGGCTAAAACGGGCTGCGAGTATAACAGACGCTTATGAGTTGCGTCAGGCACTGAGACGAAAACGCGAAACGGCCTGCAATAAAAGATCCGACTGTTTGTGCAGGCGCTCAGAGGCATCGGACGCGTCAGAAACGAGGCTGTCGGTCTGCCGCGACACCTGATTCAGCGCCTGAAGCTGGCGCGTCATCTGATGAATACTCTCCCCCTGACTCAGCGTGGCCGCCGAGATCTCATTCAGCAAACTGCTTAATGTTCCCACCAGCCCCGTGACCTGCTGCAGGTTGTCTTCCAGACGGTTAACGGCCCGGGAACCGTCTTCGATCCCCTGAAGGGAACGGTTGATAAGCTCCTGAATGGTCTGCGTCGAGTGGCTGCTCTTTCTCGCCAGCAGCCCCACTTCCCGGGCGACAACGGCAAACCCGCGCCCCTGGTTTCCCGCATGGGCCGCTTCAATTGCCGCATTCAGCGCCAGAATGTTGGTCTGAAACGCGACGCTGTCGATCATCGCCACAATCCCCCGCATCTCAGAAGATCGGTCGACGATCGCCTGCATCGACGCATTGACGGTCAACATCATCTGATCCCCTCCCGCAGCGACCTGGCGCGCCTCATCCGCCCGCGAGCTGGCAAGCTTCGCATAGCCCGTGTTGCCTTCCACGTGGGTTTCCAGGGTCGCGATATGCGCCGTCACGTCTTCCAGCTCTTTGGCCTGACGCGCCGACTGGTGATACAGCTTTTGATTGCCCTGCGCCAGCGCACCAATGTTTTCCACCATGGAGGTGGTGGCATCGCTGACCTGGGTCACCAGCTGCTGGAGCCCGTGCTGCATGGTGGCAATACTGTCGCTGAGCTGTGCAATTTCACGGTTAAAACGCGTCACGCCAGGAGGGGTACCGGAAAGATCGCCTGCGGCCAGCCGGTTGATATGCGCAATCAAGCGCCGCAACGGGGTAATCACCCATCGGGACATCCCGAACCAGACGGCAACCGCAATAGCGAGCAACAGAACAGGCGCAAGCAGGAACAACGTTTGCAGACCGGAGAGCTGCGCCATCAACGACTGACGCCCTTTGAGCGCCTGCTTCTCGCTTGCTTGCTGATAGCGGGCATAGTTGTCATTAAAGTCGGTCTGAAACGCCTGCGCCGGCACGGCAAAAAACGCATCGATGGTGTTGGTTTTCACCAGCCCTTCCGCCTGCTCTTTTATCGCGCCGTAAAAAAGCTGATAGCTGTTCACCAGGGCGTCATCCTTTGGCGGGTTAAGTGCCAGCCAGGCATTCCACGCCTGCTGCGACACGGCCAGCGCCTTTTGCGCGTCGTCCATCAGGCTGTGCCAGCTGCCCTCGGAGCCGGTCTCTTTATCCTGCATAAACCAGACGCCGGAGCGGTTAAGCAGATCGCTTGCGGCCAGCAGGGAAACGCGAGCCAGATCCAGCTTGCTCTGCTGCTGGTACGCCAGCAGGTTTTGCTGCTCGTTGCGTTGCGCTTCTTTCAGGGAGGCATTGAGCAGGAACGACGAGGAGAGTTGCAGGGCGGAAAAGAGGCCGATAATACAAAAGATACCGGTCAGCAGGCCAAACTGGCGGGGGATAATGTGCTGCGCAATACGACGATAAATTTGCGTTAGGTTCATAATTTTCTTCAGTAACAAGACGTTAGACGCGTGCGAGTCTACGAAACGAAAATGACAGAACCATTGCAGAGAAATGACAGAGACCCTCGTCGTCAGGGTCTCTGTAAGGAGGGCGGGTTACACTCTGTTCTTCCACACCGTCTGCACGTTACAGAATTCGTGCAAACCAAAGTGGGAAAGCTCGCGGCCAAAACCACTCTTCTTCACGCCGCCAAAGGCCACGCGCGCATCGCTGGCGCTAAAGCCATTGATAAACACCCCGCCGCACTCCAGCTCGCGGGAGAATCTCCCGGCCAGCGTTTCGTCGGCGGTAAATACCGTGGCAGAGAGACCAAAGTCGCTATCGTTGGCAAGCTGCAGGGCATGTTCCGCATCCTTCGCCACCGTAATCGCCGCCACCGGGCCAAACAGCTCCTGACGGAAGGCGGTCATTGTCGGGGTGACATGGCTCAGCACGGTTGGCGCGTAATAGTTGCCCTCCCCGCTGATTTTCTCGCCGCCCAGCAACAGCGTGGCCCCTTGCGCGAGCGTGGCCTGCACCTGCTGATGCAGTTCGTCACGCAGATCGAAACGCGCCATCGGGCCAATATCATTCTCTTCCCGATCCGGTGCTCCCATCTTCAGCGCCGCCACCGCCGCAACAAAACGCCGGGTAAAGTCATCGGCAATCCCCTCTTCGATAATAAAGCGCTTTGCCGCCGCGCAAACCTGCCCGGTGTTCTGATAACGTCCCGTGACGGCCGCGCGAACGGCCAGATCCAGATCGGCATCATTAAGCACGATAAACGGATCGGAGCCGCCCAGCTCCAGAACGCATTTTTTCAGCGCCGCTCCCGCCTGAGCCCCTATCGCCGCGCCTGCACGCACGCTACCGGTGACGGTTACCGCTGCGATACGACGATCGTTGATCGCCTGGCTGACGCCATCATTGGTGGCATTCACCCAGCCAAAGACGCCTTGCGCAATACCGGCATCAGCAAAGATTTGCCTAATCAGCGCAGCAGAACCCAGGACGTTCGGTGCGTGTTTGAGCAGATAGCTGTTACCTGCCAGCAGGATCGGCACCGCACCACGCAGCACCTGCCAGAGCGGGAAGTTCCACGGCATCACCGCAAGAATCGGCCCCAGCGGACGGTATTCAATGACCGCGTTTTGGTTTTCCACCAGCGTGGGCTCCGCACGCAGCATCGCCGGGCCATGTTCCGCATACCAGTCGCACAGACCCGCAGATTTGGCCACTTCCGCCCGCGCCTGCACAATCGGCTTGCCCATTTCCCGGGAGATCATCTGCGCCATCTCTTCCCCACGCTGGCGCAGTGCTGCCCCCAGGTCGCGCAGCTTTTGTGCCCGGTGAGAGACGCTTTCTCCTCGCCACTGGCGAAAACCGGCCTCAGCCAGGGTGATTGCCTGTTCAACCTCTTCGGATGTGGCCCAGGGATACGCGGCCAGCGTCTCGCCTGTCGCCGGATTAACAGAGAGGGCATGCGTTGCAGATGAATAAGTCATGATGTTCTCCACGTAATATCGGTTGATTGATTGTGGCCCACTCTGCTATTTCTTAAAAATGAATAATACTAACCACCTTATTCACGAATCGAGAATGCTATGGATTTAACTCAGCTTGAAATGTTTAACGCCGTTGCCCTGACCGGCAGCATCACCCAGGCGGCGCAGAAGGTGCATCGCGTGCCGTCTAACCTCACCACCCGCATCCGCCAGCTTGAGGCCGATCTCGGCGTTGAGCTGTTTATCCGGGAGAGCCAGCGTTTGCGGTTATCTCCCGCCGGGCACAACTTTCTGCGCTACAGCAAGCAGATCCTGGCGCTGGTTGACGAGGCGCGGATGGTCGTCGCTGGTGATGAGCCGCAGGGGTTATTTGCCCTTGGCGCCCTGGAGAGCACCGCCGCCGTGCGGATCCCGGAAAGTCTGGCGGCGTTTAACCAACGCTATCCGCGCATTCAGTTCGCGCTCTCTACCGGCCCGTCCGGAACCATGATTGACGGCGTTCTGGAAGGCACCTTAAGTGCGGCGTTTGTCGACGGGCCACTTTCTCACCCGGAACTGGAAGGCATGCCGGTTTACCGGGAAGAGATGATGCTGGTCACTCCTGCCGGGCATGCGGCGGTGACGCGCGCCGCGCAGGTAAGCGGCAGCGACGTCTACGCGTTTCGCGCAAACTGTTCGTATCGACGTCATCTGGAAAGCTGGTTTCACGCCGACCGCGCCACGCCCGGGCGGATCCATGAGATGGAGTCGTATCACGGTATGCTCGCCTGCGTGATTGCAGGGGCGGGTATTGCGTTGATGCCCCGTTCAATGCTTGAGAGCATGCCGGGGCATCATCAGGTAGAGGCGTGGCCGCTGGCGGAGAACTGGCGCTGGCTGACCACCTGGCTGGTGTGGCGCCGTGGGGCAATGACCCGCCAGCTCGAAGCGTTTATAGCGCTGCTAAACGAACGTCGACAACCAGAGCCTTCTCCATAAACAGGCTCAGCGGATCGTCGACATACGGCGCAAACGCCGGACGGCGTTCATATCCGCACTGTTCATACAGGCGAATGGCGGCATTTTGCCTGATCCCTGTCTCCAGACGAACGGTATGGCAATGACGGCTCAGGGCTTCATCTTCGAGGGCGGTCAGCAGCGTCTCGCCCAGATGTTGCCCGCGATGGGCCGGATCAATATAGACCCGCTTCATTTCTCCGGTACCGTCGCCATTCAGCACCACGGCACCACATCCCACGGCCTGCAGCTGCGGGTCGCGAATGATCATCAGGATAAGCGAGGCTTCAGGCAGCGCAGCCAGATCGAGCAAATGATTGCTTTCAGCGGGATAGAGTTCGCTCTGATAGCGGTCAAGCGCCGCAATCAGCTTGAGGATATCCGGATGACGGGCAGATTCAGAGGTAATGGAATACATGGCAGGCTCCTTGCTTTTTTTGTGACACCAGGTTTCAACATAGCGTCTGCCATCTGTTCGGACTTCATAGTTTTAACTTATGTCATGACGCCAGCGTCAGGCGGGTCTCAAGCTGTTCCAGCTGGGCCCGGGCGGCTTCATCCAGCCTGCTGTCGGTGACGATATCCGTCAGGGTGTTCAGGTGCGCCACATTAAACAGTGACCAGGCACCGTATTTAGAGCTGTCCGCCAGCAGCACCCGACGTTTGGCATTGGCAATCAAATCCCGCTTCAGCGCGGCCTTCTCTTCCGTGGGCGACGTGATACCGCGGGTAATATCCCAGCCATTACAGCTGACGAAAGCCACATCAGGCCAGACATTCTGCAACAGCCGACGCCCGTGTTCCCCGATACAGGACTGGCTCGAATCATCGATACGGCCACCAATGATCGTCACTTCAATCTGTTTAAACTCAGAGAGAAACAGCGCAATGTGCAGATCGCTGGTGATGACGCGAAGCGGCAGATGCGTGAGCTGACGCGCGAGTTCAATCATTGTGGTACCGGCATCAAGCACAATGGCATCCCCCGCGTTAACAAAGCTCGCTGCCGCGCAGGCGATGGCATGTTTTTCTGCCAGACTACGCTGCATTTTTTCGGACGTGGTCGGCTGGGAAGGAATAAACCGGTTAAGGGTAACGCCGCCGTGGGTTCGGCTGATGACGCCCTCCTGGTCAAGCTTAATCAGGTCGCGGCGGATCGTCGCCGGTGAGGCATCGGTGATCGCCACCAGCTGATCCACCGTGACCAGGTTGTGCCCTTTGAGGTAATCCATTATCTGCTCTAACCGGTTATATCCCTTCATATTATTCCCGTGTAATTTGCATAGCCAACTGAATAGACACCGTCATGCTCTCCGACCTGGCTTTACCGGTCCATGCAATATCGAACGCGGTTCCGTGGTCTGCAGAGGTGCGGATAAATGGCAATCCGGCGGTGATATTCACCCCGTCGTAAAAGCCGAGCAATTTTAGCGGAATATGCCCCTGATCGTGATACATCGCAACGACCATGTCATACATTCCTTCGTGGCATTGCATAAATACCGTATCCGGCGGGCACGGTCCGGTGACGTTGACCCCCTGCGCCTTCATCGCCGCAACGGCCGGGCCGACGATCGTGATCTCTTCATCGCCAAACAGGCCATTTTCTCCCGCATGCGGGTTCACACCCGCGACCGCAATACGAGGTGCGCTAAAGCCCACCCGCTTCAGGAAGGTATCCGCAATGCCGATGACGGTTTTTACCCGATCCTGATTGAGCGTATCAAGGAATTTACGCAGCGCAATATGGGTCGTGATATGAATGACCTTCAGCCGATCGGTGTACAGCACCATAGCGTAGTCTTTGCTGTGCGTCAGATGGGCCAGCAGCTCGGTATGCCCGGGGTAGTGATGTCCGGCCAGATGCAGCGCTTCTTTATTCAGTGGCGCCGTGGCAACCGCTTTCACGTCCCCCGCCATCGCCAGTTCCGTCGCGCGCTTCACGCAGCGATAGGCTAAATCCCCCGCCTGAGCCTGAACCACGCCGGGCTTCAGGGCATCAGGGTCGGCCAGCGGTTCGTCCAGCACGTTAATCACGTTGGGTGCGAAACGGGCCTCGCTGACCTGCTTGATGATGTGGATGTCAGCCTGCCCGACGATCCCATCATCCAGCACCCGCCTGAGCGTGCGGGCACAGCCCACCACGACAACCGGGGCTCCCGTTAATTCGCTCCCGGTGAGGGATTTGATAATGATCTCCGGGCCAATGCCCGCCGGGTCACCCATGGTTACAGCAATAATGTTAGTCACTCAGTCTCTCCTCGATAAAATGCAACACCTCAAGCAGCGTCTCTTCTTTTCCGAAGCCCCCTGCTTTGGTCATTACCGGCTGGTGCCAGGCACAACCCAGAAATTTGCCGTAAGGGACGCATCCTGCGACGCGCCCTGTAATTTCAAATCCTTGCGCATCAAGCGCGCTGGCGACGGCCATTGCCACATCGCCGCCTGAGACATACAACGCATCCGGCGGACATGCCGTCAGTGCCTCTCGGGTAATCTCTCCCAGAAAAGCGCAGATCGTTTCACCCAGTTCGGTCCGGGTCATTTGATACTGCGCGCAAAGCCGCTCAACCTGATGTCGCGCCTCATGGTCCGGGCAGGTATGAACGAGGCAGTGACGGCCCGCCTTCAGGGCCTGCGTGATGCGCATGAGCGCGTTCGCCGTCTCCCCCTTCAGCACATCATTAACATCAATGAACACCGACGAAACCGCAGGCTCTGCAGCGGCCAGCGCAATCTGTCGCTGAGCGATCTCACTCATTGATCCCACCACCGCCAGCAGCTGCTGACGCTTCACGGGGGCGAGATGGCGTGCCAGCGCATCACATAAGCCGGCAGACCCGACCAGCAGTGGTGTCTGCGGGCAGGTCAGCGCGGCGCCAATAATGGCGTCCAGATCCTCGTCACACCGGGCATCGACGATGAGCCACTCCGTTCCCTGCGCCAGTTCGGCTGCCAGCGTGTTCACGGTCACGGATTGACAACTCACGTCGGTAAACAGGTCAGCAATAGTGGCAGACGGGACGGGCGTTTTCGGATCGCTGGCAAATTCGGTTTCATCCACCGGAATGCCGTTCACCAGACACCTGCCGTGGCGCGTGATCCGCCCTGCCGCGGGATATGCTGGCGCCACAATCACCTGCCGTTTGCCGCTTACTGCCTTAAGGACGCCTGTTTCTGCCCCTACATTGCCGCGCAGCGTGGAATCAATCTTTTTGATGAGCCAGCGCGCCTCCGCAATATCCGCCCCCAGTACGGCCACTTTTTCGGCCGCCTCTGCTGCCCTCAGCGCACGGGAATCGGTATTAATGACCAGTGCATCCACCGTCTGGGTAAAGGGTGTGTGGAATGCCACGCTGACCTTCTTACCGCTCAGCGCCAGGCTGACACCCGCATCGTTTGCACCGGTAAAGTCATCTGCGATGACAACGACGTCTCTGAACAGGTTGTTCTCTTTCATTCCCACTCCGGGCTCGTTTTTCCCGTTAATGATTATATTCAATCATGATTGATTATATGTGAGCAAGATCAAGTTAATCAGTTTGCGAATAAATTATAAATTTAGCCACAAGATGACCATGAAGCGTCTTAATTGAGCGAATTTAATCATGGACACAAAGACAGGAGAAAAGCGTGGTTACCCTTAACAGCACCATTATTAGCGGCGCAAATGCGCTCGCCGCCATCAGGCCATTACTCACCGATAACGCGCAGCTCTTGCTGGTCACGGACGGCAACATTGCGCGTCTGGAGGCGGCAAAACAGATCCGTTCAATTCTTGAAGAGGACAACCGCCGCGTCACGGTGATTGACACGGTGCCACCTGAACCCTCCCACCACGATGTCAGCCAGTTGCTCGCGGGGTTAAACGGCGGATCGTTTGATGTTGTGGTCGGTATCGGCGGCGGCAGCGTACTGGATGTGGCGAAACTGCTCTCCGTGCTCTGTCATCCGCTGTCGCCGGGGCTGGACAGCCTGCTGGCAGGGGTAAAACCGATGGCACGTATCTCCTCACTTCTGATCCCCGCCACCGCCGGAACCGGGTCAGAAGCCACGCCGAACGCTATTCTGGCGATACCGGAGCAAAACACGAAGGTTGGTATTATCTCCCCGGTCCTGCTGCCCGATTACGTCGCCCTGCTGCCGGAACTGACCACCAGCATGCCCGCGCATATTGCCTCCTCTACCGGAATCGATGCCCTGTGCCATCTGATTGAGTGCTTCACCGCCACGGTCGCCAACCCGGTCAGCGATAACGCGGCGTTGACCGGGCTCGCTAAGCTGCTGAAGAACATTGAAACGGCCTGCGCTGAGCCGGGTAACCTGCTGGCAAAGCTGGAAATGCTGTGGGCCTCTTATTACGGCGGGGTCGCGATTGCGCATGCCGGCACACATCTGGTTCACGCCCTGTCTTATCCGCTTGGCGGGAAATATCACCTGCCGCACGGCGTGGCCAACGCCATTCTTCTGGCGCCCTGCATGCGTGTGGTTCGTCCCCACTGCGTGACAAAATTTGCGCAGGTCTGGGATCTCGTGCCAGGCGCGGACAGCAGCCTGTCCGATGACGAAAAATCTCACGCGCTGGTGGAGTACTTTGCCGCGCTGGTTCGTCGTCTCAACCTGCCGGACAACCTTGAGTCCCTGGGCGTGCCGCGCGAAGACATCGCTTCCCTGAGCGATGCCGCCCTGAACGTTAAACGGTTAATGAACAATGCCCCCTGTCAGGTGAATCACGACGAGGTGCAGGCGATTTACCGGACACTGTTTCCTGAACATGCATAGTCAAGGAGTAAGAAATGCGTAACAACATCAAGGGCGTGCTGACGGCCATCGTCACCCCCTTTGACGCGGAAGGCGAACTCAACCTTCCCGGCTTAACGCGGCAGATCGCCCGGCAGCTGGACGCCGGAAACGGCATTTTTTGCGGCGGAACCAACGGCGAGTTCTTTGTCCTGAACGAAGCGGAAAAAATCGCGGTCACCCGGACCTGTGTGGAAACCGTCGCCGGACGCGCGCCCGTCGTGGCGCATATTGGCGAAATCTCCACCCGCGACACCATCCGGCTGGGAAAACAGATCGCTGCGCTGGGTGTGGATGCGGTTTCCGTCATCACCCCTTACTTCGTGCCGCTGAAACAGGCTGAGCTCATCGCACACTACACCGCCGTCGCTGACGCGCTAACCGTACCGGTCTTTCTGTACAACATTCCGGCGCGGACCGGCAACACCCTTGAGCCCGCCACGGTACGGGCGCTGGCCGAACACCCCAACATTTCAGGTATTAAAGACAGTGCCGGGAGCTATGAAAGCCTGCGCGGTTTCCTCAACGCGGTAAGCGACATTGACGGGTTCGACGTGCTGAACGGACCGGATTCACTGATCCATCAGGGCTTCGTCGACGGATGTTCAGCCTGTATTTCCGGGCTGGCGAACGTGGCACCAGCGGCGATCAACGCCATCTGGTCACGCTTTAACGCGGGTGATGTTGAAGGTTCCCGGCAGGCGCAGGAGCGCGTCACCCGACTGCGCACCGAGCTCTACAGCGTGGCGTTTTCCCCTGCCGCCGTTAAAAAGGCCCTGCAAATCATGGGCGAGGATGTCGGAGAGAGTCGCTATGCCGTGGCGTTTAGCGAGCAGCAGTGCCAACAGATTCGCCAGATAGTGACAACGTCACTTAGCTAAACGGCGTTGGTTTCGTCAATAAGAATACCGGGTACCTGAGGTGCCCAGGATTCACTCGCCCTGAAGAGAGGCAAAGATGAATAATTTTACCGCTGAAGATACCCTGATCATTGTGGGCATAGTCATTGCCTACATCCTGTTCACCACCTGGCTGACCTTCCGGATCCGCAGTAAAAACTCCGGGGACTTTATGGAAGGCTCCCGTGCGATGCCGGCGTTTATTGTCGGGATCCTGCTGATGTCTGAGTATATCGGCGCTAAATCCACCATCGGCACCGCGCAGGCGGCGTTTGAGGACGGGTTTGCTGCGTCTTGGTCCGTCATCGGGGCCGCGATTGGCTTCCCGCTTTTTGGTCTGTTGCTGGTAAAACGCATATACAACACCGGGAAAATCACCATCTCGGGTGCGATTGCTGAAAAATACGGTAACAGCACCAAAAACATTATCTCCCTGATCATGATCTATGCCCTGCTGCTGGTTAACGTGGGGAATTACGTCAGCGGCGCAGCAGCCATTTCCACCGTACTGAAAGTCAATCTGCCCGTTGCCGCCTTCATTACGGCTATCGTCAGTACCTTCTATTTCGCCTTCGGCGGCATGAAGGGGGTGGCGTGGGTAACCGTGCTGCACAGTGCGCTGAAATACTTCGGCATTCTGGCCATCATGGGTTTTGCATTATCCAAAACCGGCGGTTTCACGCCGATGATCGAAAACATGCCTGACTTCTACTGGACCTGGGATGGCAACATCGGCGCGTCGACCATTTTCGCATGGCTCATCGGCACCATTGGCTCCATCTTCTGCACCCAGTTTGTGATCCAGGCCATCTCCTCCACCAAAGATGTTAAATCGGCTAAACGCTCCACCTGGGTCGCGTTCTTCTTCTGCCTGCCGATCGCGCTGGCCATTGCGGTGATTGGCGTGGCGGCAAAATACCTGCATCCGGAGATCGACAGCCTGTATGCGATGCCGATTTTCCTGCAGGATATGAACCCGTGGCTGGCCGGTCTGGTAACCACCTCTCTGGTGGCGTCCATCTTCGTCAGCGTCAGTACCGTGGCGCTCGCCATTGCCTCCCTGGTGGTAAAAGATTTTTATGTACCGATGCGCAACCCGACGCCCGAGCAGGAGTTTAAGGCCACCCGCTGGATCTCCCTGCTGATTGGTTTCCTGCCGCTGATTTTTGTTCTGCTGGTGCCTGAAGTGCTGAAGCTGTCGTTCTTTACCCGTGCCATTCGTCTGTCGATTTCCGTCGTGGCGGTCATCGCATTCTACGCCCCGTTCTTCCGCAGCACCCGCGGAGCCAATGCAGGGCTGATCGGAGCCTGCGTCGTAACCTCCGTCTGGTATCTGCTGGGCGATCCGTTTGGCATTAACAATATGTACATCGCCCTGCTGACCCCTGCGGTCATCATGGTCATCGACCGTCTCATTCCGGGAAAGGCACAGGGTAAAGCGCCAACCCCCGTTGAAAACAATGGAGTCTGATATGTCTGTAACCGTAACCCGCGACGGGATTATTCGCCCACAACAGGATATTCGTGTGGAGGCGGCGATGCTGCCTTCCGCCTGCCCACAAAACCACGCGGCAAATTTGCTGCCGCTGCCGGATGGTTCGCTGATGTGCGTCTGGTTTGGCGGTACCCAGGAGGGTATAGCGGATATCTCCGTCTGGGGTTCGCGCCTGTCACCGGGAAGCCAACAGTGGAGTGAGGCAGAAAAACTGTCGGATGATGCCACGCGCTCCGAACAGAACCCGGTTCTGTTCCTGGCGCCCGATAACGTGCTGTGGCTGCTGTGGACCGCGCAGGTGTCCGGCAACCAGGACACCGCTATTGTGCGCTATCGCCAGTCCCGGGATCTGGGTAAAACCTGGGGGGAGATCGCGACCCTGCTCGATAAACCCGGCACCTTTATTCGTCAGCCGATTGTCGTGCTGGAAAACGGGAACTGGCTGCTGCCGGTGTTTTACTGCCGCACCCGGCCGGGTGAGAAATGGGTCGGAAACGATGATATCAGCGCGGTGAAAATCTCCGAAGACGGGGGCAAAACCTGGCGTGATGTCGAGGTACCGGACAGCCTGGGCTGCGTCCATATGAACATCACCCCGCTGCGCAATGGCACCCTGGTTGCCCTGTTCCGTAGCCGCTGGGCGGATAACATTTATTACAGCCAGTCAACGGACAACGGCGAAAGCTGGTCCGTGCCGGTGCCCACGGTATTACCCAACAACAACTCCTCTATCCAGGTGACAACGCTTGCCAGTGGCGAGCTGGCGCTGATGTTTAACTTCATGAGCGCCGCCGGGGCGCAGGAGCGTCGCACCTCGCTGTACGACGAAATTGACGATGGCGATGGCCGTAAAGAGCCGGTTGTGACCCACGGTCGGGCCGCCTTCTGGGGTGCCCCGCGTGCGCCGATGACCGTCGCCATTTCGCCGGACGGAGGCAAAAGCTGGCCGTGGCAACGGCATCTGGACGAGGGAGACGGCTACTGCATGACTAACAACTCCCTGGAGAAACTGAATCGTGAGTTTTCCTATCCGAGCATTAAACAGAGCCCGGATGGCAGCCTGCATATCGCCTACACCTACTTTCGTCAGGCCATAAAATACGTACGAGTGACGCCCGAGTGGGTCAAGGAGTCAGCATGATTATCGGACATCTCAACGCCCTGCCGCTGGCAGGGTTACCGCCAGTGTTGTATGCCCTGCTGTCCCGCCCGGACTGCACGCTGCAGGCGCTTAGCGAACGCGACGACGGCCGCTGGCAGCCGGACAATGCCCCCTGGTTTTGCCAGATTGGTCCGGCGCAGACGCAACCGCGCGCGGAGCGGCATACGGAGTACCATCACCAGTGGGCGGATATTCAGGTTGTGCTGGCGGGAGAAGAACTCATCTATGCCGGCGCGCGCCCTATCGGCAAGCCGAATGACGAAGAGCGTAAAGCGGACCTGTTCATTGCCCGCTCACCGGCACACAGCGTCGGCATCCGCCTTGGCGCGGGTGACTTTGCGGTCTTTTATCCTGAAGAACCACACCAGGCGCTGTGCGCCAGCGGCGCACCGATGACCGTTCGCAAAGCGGTGTTTAAAGTTCCTCGTTCAATGCTGGAGGCCTGACATGCGTCACGCCGTCGTGACCGGAGCCAGCTCCGGAATTGGTGAGGCCATCGTTAAGCGTTTACTGGCGGAAGGCTGGCAGGTCACCGGACTCAGCCGCCGTGCCGTGATGCCGGATACCCCTGGCTTTACGGGGTTACGCGTGGATATCACCGACCCTGAGGCGCTGAACAGCGCCCTGCACGCCATCGCGACACCGCAGGCGGTGATCCACGCCGCCGGAATGATGGCCGCCGCCCCACTGGGGCAACTGGACAGCAGGGTTAGCGCGTCACTGTGGCAACTGCACGTTCAGGCCTGCGAAGCCCTGTTTAACCATTTCGCGCCCGCTATGGCCGCCGGTGGACGATTTGTGGCGATTGGCAGCAGAACCTCCCGCGGGGCGGCAGGCCGTTCGCAGTATGTTGCCACCAAGGCGGCGATGACAGGGATGGTCAGAAGCTGGGCGGCGGAACTGGCCCCGCGTGGGATCACCGCGAACGTGGTCGCGCCGGGGGCCACCCAAACGCCGATGCTTAGCGCTCCGGGGCGAGAAAGCTCACCGCCCACGTGTCCGCCCATCGGCCGTCTCATCACGCCAGAAGAGGTCGCGGGGCTGGTGAATTTCTTGCTAAGCGATGAAGCCGCCGCCATCACGGGCCAGGAGATGGTGATATGCGGCGGCGCCTCGCTCAGCTAGCGCAGGAAGATACGCCCTTTCAGATAGAGCGTCGCCTGGCCGCCAATCAGCACACGGTCGCCCTTCAGTTCGCAGCGCAGATCCCCGCCACGGTACGAAACCTGGCGGGCGTTCATCGACGTTTTGCCCAGCTTCTCGCTCCAGTACGGTATCAGCATGCTGTGCGTGGATCCGGTGACCGGATCTTCCGGTACCCCTTCGCCCGGGCAGAAGAAGCGGCTGACGAAGTCATACTCCTCCCCCGGAGCCGTCACGCAGACCATTTTCCCCAGCGGCGCCATCGCTGCAATATCCGGGGTTAAGGCTTCCACCTGTTGCTGGCTCTCCAGCACCACCATGTAATCCCGTCCGACGCGGACCTCTTTAGCCTGGGCTATCCCCAGCGCGCTGAACAGGCCTGGCGGTGGATTGTCAACCATCTCGGTCGACCACGCAGGTAAATTGAGCGTCAGCCAGTCGCCGCTGCGTTTCACCATCAGCTCACCCACGAAGCGCGTGGTGAAGGTGATTTCGGTATGCGGATAATCAAGGTATTCGAAAATCACGTGGGAGGCTGCCAGCGTGGCGTGGCCGCACAGATTAATTTCATGCAGCGTAGTGAACCAGCGCAGCTCGAAGCCGGTGTCGGTACGCACGAAGAAAGCTGTTTCGGACTGGTTATGCTGCTGCGCCATTTTGAGCAGCGTCTCATCCGAAAGCCACTCTTCCAGCGGGCATACCGCCGCGGCATTGCCGCCAAACGCCCTGTCGCTGAAGGCATCCACCAGATAAAAATCAATTTCCTGCATTGTCTTTTCCTCTGTTGTTATAGGTATTTAGCGCAGAAAAACTGTGCCTTTCAAATAGAGTGACGCCTGCCCGCTCATCAGCACTCGCGAACCTTTCAGCTCGCACCGCACATCGCCACCCCGCGCGGACACCTGACGGGCAAACAGCGTGGTTTTACCCAACGTCTCACTCCAGTAGGGAATGAGCATCGTGTGTGCAGAGCCGGTCACCGGATCTTCCCAGACGGCAACGCCGGGTGAGAAGAAACGGCTGACGATGTCATAATCCACGTCGCCCCGCGCCGTAACGGCAACTTTATGTTCGCCTGGCGTCATGGCCGAAATAGTCGGTGTGAGCGCTTCAACCTGCTGGCGATCCTCCAGCACCACCACCCAGGCACGCCCTTTTCGGGCTTCGATGTAGTGGCTTATCCCCAGCGCCGCCAGCATCTCCGGCGGGGGCGTCTCTTCCTGTGTCGGGCATGCCGGGAAATCCAGCGTCAGCCAGTCCCCCTCCCGGCTCACCGTCAGGCGACCGGAAGCCGTTTCAAAATGGATACGCGGGTCTGGATAGTCCAGCTCACTGAACAGGACGTGCGCCGCAGCAAGGGTGGCGTGACCGCACAGGTTGACTTCGGTGAGCGTGGTAAACCAGCGTAGCTCAATGCCCCCTTTCGTACAGACGAAAAATGCGGTTTCCGACTGATTATGCTGTTGCGCCATTTTCAGTAACGTTTCGTCCGGCAGCCACGCTTTCAGCGGGCAAACGGCAGCCGGATTTCCGCCAAATGACACATTGCTGAACGCATCGACCAGATAAAAATCAATCTCCTGCACTGTCTTACCGCCTGTTTTTATTGGAGTGTTCCTTTATATTCAATGAAAACCACGCCCCCGGCTACCGCTTTGATAAGGTAAATATTGAGATCTGCATCACATAATGGTTGAGTTTTCGCCATTCAAGGCTTTAAGATCGTCTCCTCTTCTTTAGCAACGAATCTCCGACATCCCTATGACAACGAACACAGTTTCCCGCAGGGTTGCGTGGCTACGCGTGGTCACGCTGGCTATCGCCGCGTTTATTTTCAACACCACAGAATTTGTTCCGGTTGGGCTGTTGTCTGACATCGCAGAAAGTTTCCAGATGGAAACGGCGCAGGTGGGCATTATGTTGACCATTTACGCCTGGGTGGTGGCGTTGATGTCACTGCCTTTTATGCTGCTGACCAGCCAGATGGAGCGCCGTAAGCTGCTGATCGGGCTGTTTGCGTTGTTTATCGCCAGCCACGTGCTGTCGTTCCTGGCGTGGAATTTTACGGTGCTGGTGTTAAGCCGCGTCGGGATTGCCTTTGCTCACGCCGTTTTCTGGTCGATCACCGCGTCACTGGCTATCCGGCTGGCGCCCGCGGGGAAACGCGCTCAGGCGCTGAGCCTGATTGCCACCGGGACCGCTCTGGCGATGGTGCTGGGCCTGCCGATTGGCCGCATCGTGGGGCAATACTTCGGCTGGCGTACCACGTTCTTCGCCATCGGTATGGGGGCGCTGATTACCCTGGTTTGCCTGATGAAACTGCTGCCGAAGCTGCCGAGCGAACATTCCGGCTCGCTGAAAAGCCTGCCGCTGTTGATGCGTCGTCCGGCACTGCTGAGCATTTATCTGCTTACCGTCATCGTGGTCACCGCCCACTATACGGCCTACAGCTACATTGAGCCGTTCGTTCAGGTCGTGGCCGGCTTCAGCGCCAACTTTGCCACCCTCCTGCTGCTGCTCCTTGGCGGGGCAGGCATTATCGGCAGTATTCTGTTTGGTAAGCTCGGCAATAAACACGCTTCAACGCTGGTGAGCAGCGCCATCGGTTTGCTGCTGGCGTGTCTGCTACTGCTGATGCCCGCGGCGGGCAGTGAAAGCCAGCTGGCGATCCTCAGCCTGTTCTGGGGCGTGGCGATCATGATTATTGGTCTCGGGATGCAGGTGAAGGTGCTGGCCCTCGCGCCGGATGCCACTGATGTGGCGATGTCGCTGTTCTCGGGCATTTTTAATCTGGGGATTGGCGCGGGTGCGCTGGTGGGCAATCAGGTGATCCTTCATGTCTCCATGTCGGCGATTGGCTATCTGGGGGCCATTCCGGCCGTGGTGGCGCTTATCTGGTCGGTGTTGATCTTCCGTAAATGGCCGGTGGCGCTGGAGGAACAGGCTCACCACGGGTGATGTCTGGTTGTGCCGGGTAAGCGCAGCGCCACCCGGCAAACACATCAATGATAGGTCTTAATAATCTCCAGCACGCCGTTAATAATAAACTGCACGCCCATACACACCAGCAAGAACCCCATCAGCCGGGAAATCGCCTCGATACCGCCCTTGCCTACCCAGCGCATAATCGCCCCGGAGCTGCGCAAGGAGGCCCAGACAATTACGCCGATCAGGGCAAAAATAAGCGGGGGTGCAACGGTCAGTACCCAGTCCGGGAACGTAGCGCTGTCACGCACCGTCGAGGCGGAACTGATGATCATCGCAATAGTCCCTGGCCCCGCCGTGCTCGGCATGGCTAACGGCACAAAGGCGATATTCGCGCTGGGTTCGCTTTCCAGCTCTTCGGATTTGCTTTTCGCTTCAGGCGATTCATGCGCTTTTTGCGCCGGGAACAGCATGCGGAAACCGATAAAGGCCACAATCAGCCCCCCGGCGATGCGCAGACCAGGAATGGAGATCCCGAAGGTATTCATCACCAGCTGACCGGCGTAGTAAGCAACCATCATGATGGCGAACACATACACGGAGGCCATCATCGACTGATGATTGCGCTCTGCGCTGTTCATATTCCCTGCCAGCCCCAGAAAGAGCGCTACCGTCGTTAACGGGTTAGCCAACGGCAGTAACACCACCAGCCCAAGACCAATTGCTTTAATCAAATCCACCATAATGTGTCGTTGTCCTTATCCATATTTACCACCGCAATTATAGGGTGAAAGTGTGACGTTGAGCCATGCACTCAACGTAACGATTATTTTCATCCGGGAACGATAACCCGGCGTTATCTGTATGATTTGAAAGACCCCAACAAAAGTTCATGAAACGTTTTAGCAATTCGTGGCATCCGCAGATCCATTCAGTTGACTTATACTTGCCTGAGCAATAATATCTGCCGTGACTAAACTACTTGCCAGGGCAACCATTGTGAAAAGCACCAGTGATATCTTCAACGACGTTGTTCCACTGGGTCGTCTTATTCATCTGGTTAACCAGAAAAAAGACCGCCTGCTGAATGACTATCTGTCGCCGCTGGATATCACCGCAACACAGTTTAAAGTGCTGTGCTCCATTCGCTGTCAGGTGTGCATCACCCCGGTTGAATTAAAAAAGGTGCTCTCTGTCGATCTGGGCGCGCTGACCCGCATGCTGGATCGTCTCGTCTGTAAAGGATGGATAGAACGAAGCCCTAACCCGAATGACAAGCGCGGCGTCCTGGTGACACTCACCAGCGACGGTGCGGATATGTGTGAGCAATGTCATCAATTAGTAGGACAAACACTGCATCAGGAACTAACAAAAAACTTAACGGCAGATGAAGTGGCAACGCTTGAGCTTTTGCTTAAGAAAATACTGCCGTAAACAGAAAAAGAGGTATGACGATGTCCAGACGCAATACTGACGCTATCACCATTCATAGCATTTTGGACTGGATCGAAGATAACCTGGAATCGCCGCTCTCCCTTGAAAAAGTGTCAGAGCGTTCAGGTTACTCCAAATGGCACCTGCAACGGATGTTCAAAAAAGAGACCGGTCATTCATTAGGTCAATATATTCGCAGCCGCAAGCTGACGGAAATTGCCCAAAAACTGAAAGAAAGCAATGAACCGATCCTTTATCTGGCGGAGCGTTACGGATTTGAATCGCAACAAACCCTGACGCGTACGTTTAAGAACTACTTCGACGTGCCGCCTCATAAGTATCGAATCACCAGCGTGCCGGGTGAATCCCGATACCTGTATCCGCTAAAACATTGTAGTTAATTATCGCCTGTAAAGACGTAACCGAGGAAATCATGAACCTTACCGCCTCCGCCGCCCTCGCCTTGCTGGTGCTGTTTTCCAGCCAGACCTTCGCGGAGCAAACACCCCGTGCAACGCAGCAAAATAATCATGATACGATGATTTTGCCGTCAGCACATGACCGGTCTCCCTATGATTTCAACCACATGGGGACTGGTAGCGACAAATCCGACGAATTAGGCGTGCCTTATTATAATCAGCACGGCCTCTGATTCGTTTTTGCCCCGCGGATGCGGGGCTTTTTTCTGCCCTATCCCCGCACCCGCGTCGCCCGACGCACGCGCAAGCCAAACACGTTGATATACAGTCCGGCCATGATCAGCACCGCCCCCAGCAGCTGTAATGCACTCAGCTTCTCATCCAGCAGGATTGCAGCGCTGGCCAGCCCGACGACCGGCACCAGCAGCGATAACGGCGCCACGCGCCAGGTTTCGTACCGCCCCAGCAGTGAACCCCAGATACCGTAGCCCACAATGGTGGCGACAAACGCCAGATAAACCAGCGACAGAATGGTGGTAAGGTCGATTTCAACCAGACTCTTCAGCATCACCGCGTGGCCGTCAAAAATCAGCGACGCGACCATAAACGGCACCACCGGGATCAGTGCGCTCCAGACCACCAGCGACATCACCTGCGGGCGTGCCTCATGCTGCATAATCAGCTTGTTGAAGATATTGCCGCAGGCCCAGCTCAGACCCGCCGCCAGCGTCAGCATAAAGCCCAGCAACGCCACATGCTGACCGTTAAGGCTGGCCTCAATCAGCACCAGCACGCCAAACACGGCTAAAGTGATCCCCGCCAGCTGTTTACCCTGCAAACGCTCGCCGAAGACAAACGCGCCAAGAATGATGGTAAAGAACGCCTGCGCCTGCAGTACCAGCGAGGCCAGCCCGGCCGGCATCCCGAATTTGATGGCACAGAACAGAAACGCAAACTGGCCAAAGCTGATGGTCAGGCCATAACCCAGCAGCAAGGTAAACGGAATTTTCGGGCGGGCAACAAAGAACAGTGCCGGGAACGCCACCAGCATAAAACGCAAGCCTGCCAACATCAGTGGGGGCATGTTATGCAATCCCACTTTAATGACCACAAAATTGAGTCCCCATACGATGACCACCAGCAATGCCAGCAGTCCGTCTTTACGCGTCATACCCTGCCCCTGATTTATTAATAATTTGTTAACACTTGAAGGTAACAGAAAAAAGCGCGTTACGAGAAGATCATTAATTCTGGCAGGCAGCTGAAGCACTTACGGATAAATTAGCCGCTATACAAGCCTCTTATGTCGTGATACTCCTTTTAGGACACAACTAAAAAAAGCATAAGCATTTGTCGGGCAGGAATATGAAACCATCTCTCAGGCGCTCAACCGCAGCGCTGCTGGCATCGTCATTGTTGTTAACCATCGGTCGTGGGGCCACGCTGCCGTTCATGACGATTTATCTCACGCGTGTGTTTAACATGAGCGTCGGGAATATTGGTTATGCCCTGACCATTGCGTTAACCATCGGCGTGGTATTCAGTCTGGGATTTGGCATTCTGGCCGATAAGTTTGATAAAAAGCGCTACATGCTGATCGCCATCGTGGCGTTTATCGCCGGTTTTGTGGCGATCCCGCTGGTCAATAACGTCACGCTGGTGGTGCTCTTCTTTTCGCTGATCAACTGCGCCTATTCCGTGTTTTCGACGGTGCTGAAAGCCTGGTTCTCTGACGTTCTGACCTCCAGTGAAAAAGCCCGCGTGTTTTCGCTGAACTACAGCTTTCTGAATATCGGCTGGACGGTCGGGCCGCCTCTCGGCACGTTTCTGGTGATGTACAGCCTGCAGCTGCCGTTCTGGCTGGCCGCGTTCTGTGCCGCCCTGCCGCTGGGGTTTATCCATTTCTTTGTGCAAAAAAGCGTTGCGTTAGATACCGCTGAGCAGAAGACAACGTGGCAGCCGTCGGTATTGCTGAAAGATCGGGCGTTATTCTGGTATACGCTCTCTGGCCTGCTCGCGTCATACGTCGGCGGGTCGTTTGCGAGCTGTATTTCGCAGTATGTCCTGGCCGCGCATGCAGACAGTGATTTCGCCGAAAAGGTGGTCGCCGTAGTGCTGCCCGTCAACGCCGCCGTGGTGGTGACGCTGCAGTACGCACTCGGTCGTAAGATCTCTGCCAGCAATATTCGCCCGCTGATGACCGCCGCGACGCTGTTTTTTATCGTGGGGCTGGGGGGCTTTATGCTCTCCGGGGAAAACCTGATTTACTGGGGCATCGCTGCCGCCATCTTTACGCTGGGTGAGATTATTTATGCGCCGGGTGAATACATGCTGATCGACAACATCGCCCCGCCGGGAATGAAAGCAAGCTACTTCTCCGCCCAGGCGCTGGGCTGGCTCGGCGCGGCAGCTAACCCGATGATCACCGGCATTATCCTGACCAACCTGCCGCACTGGTCATTGTTCGTGATTATGATGGCCGCCATTGTCGTTGCATGGTTGATGATTTTGCGTGGCATGAGCGTGAAAAATGAAGATAGCGTGTCGGGTGGCGCTGCGCTTACCCGACCGACAAAACCCTAATCGCAGGCCGGGTATGGCGTAGCCGTCACCCGGCCTGCAATAAAGCATCAGTGGTGCAACATCTCCTCCACCACCTGCTCTTTGTACATCTCGTTTGGATAATAGGTCGGCCAGTTATCCATCTCTTTCAGCAGCGCCTCGTGAGAGGTATCGCCCATAAAGATGTGGAAGTGGGAAGAGGCTTTTGGCGCAATGGTGTGGTCGCTGAACTGAACAAACTTCGGCGCCTTGCTGCTCGCATCCTTACACTCAAACAGATAGCGAACGCCTTTTTTGCCTGACGCGTAGGTCAGAATTTTGTAGCCGCTGTAATCATACTGACAGCGGCTGACCTCTTTACCTTTGTGGAATTCCATGACGTTATTTTCGATGCCGATAGCCTCCACGTCGGTGGCGTACCCCGTGCGGTAATAGGCTTTGATCTCGTCGAAGGTTTTATTATCCTTCTGCGCCTTCTTTCTGAAGACCGGGTCCAGCGAGCCATCCAGCAGGAAGGGATAAACGGACTGCCAGGTGCCATCCCAGTCGGACAGTTTCCGGTCCTTAACGTCTTTATCTGCAAACACGCCGTTTGCCGCCTTTTGCTCCGCTTCGGTCATCTGGTGACCGTGTGAGTGGGCAAACAGCTGGCCGCTGACCAGCAGCGCCCCCAGAGTCATCGCAAATTTTCCAATATGTGCAGCCACAACAGTATCCTCACTCCGTTTTTATAAGAATGAGGATGTTATATTATAACATTTCAGATCGCAACCAGTCCGCGAACGCCCTCCTGCTCCATGTTGTCTCCCCGTCCTCGCTGGATAATAGTGCCGCGAGACATCAGCAGATAGCTGTCTGCCAGCGCTGCCGCAAAGTCATAAAACTGCTCAACAAGCAGGATCGCCATGTCCCCCCGGTCTGCAAGCTGGCGGATCACGTGGCCAATCTCTTTGATTACCGAGGGCTGAATGCCTTCGGTGGGTTCATCGAGGATCAACAGCTGCGGACGGCTCGCCAGGGCGCGTCCAATCGCCAGCTGCTGCTGTTGTCCGCCAGAGAGATCGCCTCCGCGTCGGTGCTTCATCTCTTTTAATACCGGGAAAAGCTGCCAGATCTCCTCCGGGACATGCTTTGCATCGCGGGCTGAGAAGCGCGACAGCCCCATGAGCAGATTCTCTTCCACGGTTAAGCGCGGGAAAATCTCACGTCCCTGCGGCACATACGCGACCCCAGACTGTACCCGCTGGTGCGGCTTGCTGTGGGTGATCTTTTTCCCCTGCCAGATAACCTCACCCGTTTTCGCCGGGATCAGCCCCATCAGACACTTCAGCAGCGTGGTTTTCCCCACGCCGTTGCGCCCCAGCAGACAGGTCACTTCGCCGGTAATGGCCTCAAAGCTCACGCCGCGCAGAATATGGCTTCCACCGTAGTATTGATTCAGTTCGTTAACCTGTAACATCAAGGCTCCTTAGCGTCCCAGATAGACTTCAATCACCTGCTCGTTGGCCTGTACCTCGCGCAGCGAGCCTTCTGCCAGCACCTGTCCCTGATGCAGTACGGTCACGCGATCGGCAATGGTTTCAACAAACCCCATGTCATGCTCAACCACCATCAACGAGTGCTTGCCTGCCAGGGTCCGGAAAAGCTCGGCGGTGTACTCGGTCTCCGCGTCCGTCATCCCGGCGGCGGGTTCATCCAGCAACAGCAGATGCGGATCCTGGACCAGCAGCATACCGATCTCCAGGAACTGTTTTTGCCCGTGCGACAGAAGCCCGGCGCGGCGGTCGCGTTCACCGGCAAGCCGCAGCAGGACCAGCATCTCATCAATACGATCGCGCTGTTCGCCGTTGAGTTTGGCCCGCAGGCTTGCCCAGACGGACTTGTCGGTTTTCATGGCGATCTCAAGGTTTTCCCATACCGTCAGCGCTTCAAAGACCGTCGGCTTCTGAAACTTGCGCCCGATCCCCTGGCGGGCAATGGCGGCCGGTTCAAGCAGGGTCAGGTCTACGGACTGGTCATACACGGCTTTACCGCTTTTTGGCCGCGTTTTGCCGGTGATCACGTCCATCAGGGTGGTTTTCCCGGCGCCGTTTGGGCCAATCACGCAGCGCAACTCCCCCACGCCAATGTTCAGCGTGAGATCCGTCAGCGCCTGAAATCCATCGAAGTTCACGTTGATCTTATCCAGCTGCAGCACCGGGTCCGTCTGCTCGCGATAGCGATCTCCGGGCAGCTGGCGAGTAAATAATCCTTCGGCTGGCTGCATTATTTCTCTCCTTTACGAAACAGGCCGTAGACGCCGCGCGGTAAAAACAGCGTAACCGCGATAAAAATCAGCCCGAGAAACAGCTGCCAGTACTCCGGCATCGCGACGGTGAAGAAACTCTTCGCGCCGTTCACCAGCGCCGCGCCAATCACCGGGCCAACCAGCGTGCCACGGCCGCCCAGCGCCACCCAGATAGCGGCTTCAATGGAGTTGGTCGGCGACATTTCACCCGGGTTAATAATCCCGACCTGCGGGACATAGAGCGCCCCCGCCAGACCACACAGCACGGCGGAAAGCGTCCACACCAGCAGCTTAAACCCCTTCGGATCGTAGCCACAAAACGTCAGGCGGTTTTCAGCATCGCGTACGGCGGTCAGAATGCGGCCAAACTTACTCCTGGCGAGGGCAAAACCGGTACCGAGCGTCAGGAGCAGCAGCATCACGGTCGCCAGAAACAGCGCGATACGGGTTGTGGTTGCGGTGACGGAAAAGCCCAGCAGCGTGGTGAAACCGGTAAAGCCGTTATTGCCGCCAAACCCGGTTTCGTTGCGAAAGAACAGCAACATCCCCGCGTAGGTCAGGGCCTGCGTCATGATCGAAAAATAGACCCCTTTGATTTTGGAGCGAAAGGCAAACCAGCCAAACACCAGCGCCAGCAGTCCCGGCACCATCACAATCAGTACCAGCGCCCAGGCAAAGTGCTGCGTCCCCCACCAGAACCACGGCAGTTCGCTCCAGGAGAGAAACGACATAAACGCGGGCAGGCCATCACCCGCGGCCTGGCGCATCAGGTACATGCCCATCGCATATCCGCCCAGCGCGAAGAAGATCCCGTGGCCCAGCGAGAGCATGCCGGCGTATCCCCATACCAGATCGAGCGCCACCGCAACGATGGCGTAGCACAGGATTTTGCCGATCAGCGTCAGCATCCAGGTCGACAGCGCCAGCGGATGGGTAGCGGGCAACATCGCAAAGAACGGCAATACCAGCAGACACGCCACCAGCAGGCTGCCTGCAATCTGCGTGGTGCGTGGCGCTTTTCGCGCCAGTTTTAAGGTAAGTGGCTGGCTCATCAGTCAGTGACCCTCCCTTTCAGCGCAAACAATCCCTGCGGGCGTTTCTGGATAAACAGAATGATGGCCACCAGAATGACGATTTTGCCCAGCACGGCCCCCATCTGCGGTTCAAGAATTTTGTTGAAGATCCCAAGGCCAAAGGCCGCCGCCACGCTCCCCGCCAGCTGTCCGACGCCGCCGAGCACCACCACCAGGAAAGAGTCGATAATGTAACCCTGGCCCAGTTCCGGCCCGACGTTGCCCAACTGGGAGAGCGCCACGCCGCCTAAACCGGCAATGCCGGAGCCCAGACCAAACGCCAGCATATCGACACGTCCGGTCGGCACCCCGCAACAGGCCGCCATGCTGCGGTTTTGCGTTACCGCACGCACGTTCAGGCCCAGACGGGTTTTATTCAGGACCAGCCAGGTAAAGAACAGCACCATCAGCACAAAGCCCAGTACCACAATGCGGTTCCACGGTAGCGTCAGGTTGGCAAACACCTGCACCCCGCCGGACAGCCAGGCCGGGTTTGCCACCTCCAGGTTCTGCGCGCCAAACGTCATGCGTACCAGCTGGATCAGCATCAGGCTGATACCCCAGGTGGCGAGTAATGTCTCAAGCGGACGACCGTAGAGATGGCGGATCACGGTGCGTTCCAGAATCATCCCGATGCCGGCGGTCAGGCAGAAGGCGATGGGCAGCGCGACAACCGGATACAGCGCCAGCCACTGAGGCGTCAATCCGGCCATCGCCTGCTGAACCATCCACGTGGCGTACGCCCCCAGCATCAGCATCTCGCCGTGCGCCATGTTGATGACCCCCAGCAGCCCATAGGTGATCGCCAGCCCCAGCGCCGCCAGCAGCAGGACCGAGCCCAGCGACAGCCCCATAAACGCCTGCCCAAGCAGATCGCCCCACATCAGTCGGTGCTGGATCTGACTCAGGCTCTCCCCGGCAGCGGCTCGCACACGGGCATCCGGTTCGGTTTGCGCCTGGGTATACGGCATGAGTCGGGATGGCACGTCCGGGTCGTCAGATTGCCCGAGTCGTTCAATCGCCTGAAGACGCACGTCAGCCTGTGGGCTGGCGAGCTGGAGATTAGCCAGCGCCAGCAGCAGCGACTGGCGCGCCACATCGTCCGTTTCACTGTTTACCCGCGTTTGCAGGAGGCCGATCATTTCCGGCTGCGCATCCCGCTGTAACTGGCGCGCGGCGGCCCGCCGCTGCGTGACGTTGTCACTGATAAGTTGATGCGTAGCGTTGGCCGTGGCGGCCAGCACCCGCAGCCGGTTGGTCAGGCGTACGGCTTTGGTTTGCCCTTCTGCGGCAGGGGAATCTCCCAGCGCCACCATCTCGCCATTGCGTCGCGCAAAGGCATGCTTCTGGCTGTCGGCAAACAGATTTTCGTTTTGCAGCGCCTGCAGTAACGGCAGCCTTGCGGCATCCGGCGCGATGGCCCAGCGGGTCAGCATCTCAGCCTGCTGGCTGCGGCTGGCGGCAACAAATTGATCGGCATCCGATGCCTGCGCCATCCCTGGCAGCAGTCCGGTAAGCCATACAATAGCGATCATCATGCGCATGGCGTTCATGACTTTTCTCCCTGCGGTAATGGCTTAGTTGCTGGCGGTCTTCATCGGCTGGTCGGGCTTTTTATCGTTCCCGGCGATGAACGGGCTCCACGGCTGAGCGCGTACCGGCTCTTCCGTCTGCCAGACCACATTGAACTGACCGTTACCTTCGATTTCACCGATCATGACCGGCTTATGCAGGTGATGGTTGGTGGCATCCATGGTGAGCGTAAAGCCGGATGGCGCTTTAAAGGACTGTCCGGCCATGGCCGCACGCACTTTATCCACGTCGGTGGTGCCTGCTTTCTCTACCGCCTGCGCCCACATATGGATCCCGACATAGGTGGCTTCCATCGGGTCGTTGGTGACCACGGTATCGGCGTTCGGCAGCTTATGGGCTTTGGCATAGGCTTTATAGTCCGCCACGAAGGCCTGGTTGGTCGGGTTATCGACGGACTCGAAGTAGTTCCATGCGGCCAGGTTGCCGACCAGCGGTTTGGTGTCAATCCCGCGCAGCTCCTCTTCGCCAACGGAGAACGCCACCACCGGGACATCGGTTGCTTTCAGCCCCTGGTTAGCCAGTTCTTTATAGAACGGGACGTTAGAATCGCCGTTGATGGTGGAGACCACCGCGGTTTTACCGCCTGCGGAGAATTTCTTGATGTTGGCGACGATGGTCTGGTAATCGCTATGCCCGAACGGGGTGTAGACCTCTTCGATATCTTTGTCTTCCACGCCTTTGGAGTGCAGGAAGGCGCGCAGGATCTTGTTGGTGGTACGCGGGTAGACGTAATCCGTGCCCAGCAGGAAGAAGCGTTTGGCGCTACCGCCGTCTTCGCTCATCAGGTACTCCACCGCCGGAATAGCCTGCTGGTTTGGTGCCGCACCGGTATAGAAGACGTTTGGCGACATCTCTTCGCCTTCGTATTGCACCGGATAGAACAGCAGACCGTTCAGCTCCTCAAACACCGGCAGTACGGATTTACGTGACACCGAGGTCCAGCAGCCAAACACCACGGCCACTTTATCCTGGCTCAGCAGCTGGCGGGCTTTTTCGGCAAACAGCGGCCAGTTAGAGGCCGGGTCAACCACCACCGGCTCCAGTTTTTTACCCAGCACCCCGCCTTTGGCGTTGATCTCGTCAATCGTCATCAGGGCGACATCTTTCAGCGGCGTTTCTGAGATCGCCATCGTGCCGGAGAGCGAATGCATAATCCCCACTTTGATGGTATCGGCCGCCTGTGCGCCAAAACTCATCCCCATAGCAACGACTGACGCAGACAACGCGAAGGCTTTTAATAATGTACGACGGTGCATATTTTCACTCCTGAAAAAGAACGCTGTGCGAAGACGTCCGTTACGGCATGGACGCGGAAAAATGTCTCAGCGAAGCAGGAGCAAAAAGGATGCCAGGATGAATAACGTGCTATTGCAGGATGTGTAACGCGGGATGTAAAGAGAACGACTCAGAATGGTACAGCGCTGCACTTTTATAATGCAGCGCTGTAACGGCGGGATTACCAGACTTCGCTGGCGATCTGCGTGACCAGACGCACTTTGTCCCACTGCTGGGCTTCACTCAGGGTGTTGCCCTCTTCAGTGGAGGCAAAGCCGCACTGCGGGCTGAGGCAGATCTGCTCTTTCGCCACGTATCTGGCCGCCTCCTCCAGGCGCGCCTTCACCCCTTCAGGGTTTTCCAGCTCGCCATTTTTGGTGGTGATCAGGCCAAGTACCACCTGCTGCTTGCCCGGGCGGACAAAGCGCAGCGGCGCGAAATCACCGCTACGGTCGTTGTCATACTCCAGGAAGAAGGCATCGACGTTCACCGTGCCGAACAGCACCTGGGCCACCGGCTCATAGCCGCCTTCGGAAATCCAGGTTGAACGGAAGTTACCGCGACAGACATGCAGACCGATGGTCAGATCGTCTGGTTTACCTTCCAGCGCTTTGTTCAGCACGCGGGCATAGGTACGCGCCAGCTCATCGGCATCTTCCCCGCGCTCGCGGATCTGACGACGCTGGTCATCCGAACAGAGGTAGGCCCAGACGGTATCATCCAGCTGCAGATAGCGGCAGCCCGCGTCGTAAAATGCCCGAATGGCATCGCGCCAGGTGGTAGCCAGATCGTCAAAATAGTCTTTCAGATCCGGATACACCGTGGCATCAATGTCTTTGCGACCACCACGGAAGTGCAGCACGCTCGGGCTGGGAATGGTCATTTTCGGTTGCGCGTTGCCGCTGATGCTTTTCAGGTAGCGGAAGTCTTCCAGCATCGGATGATCGCCAAAGCCCAGCTTGCCAGTGACGCGCACGCCGTGCGCTTTGGTCTGCACGCCGTTGAACTGAATGCCCTGCTGTGAATCGTAACGCTCAACCCCCTGCAGACCATCGAAGAAATCGAAGTGCCACCAGGCGCGACGGAACTCACCGTCGGTGACCACGTGCAGGCCGCAGGCGCACTGCTGTTCGACCACCAGGCGGATCGCGTCATCTTCCACCGCGCGAAGCTGCCCGGCATCAATCTCACCGCGGGCAAACTGCTGGCGCGCCTGTTTGATGGCATCCGGGCGTAAAAAACTGCCGACTACATCGGCGCGGTATGGGGCGTGCTGTCGCTGCATGGAAATCTCCTCTGTCTGCCGGCGATAATTGCCAGCAGTGATAATTCATCTCTTGAATCTTTAGACTTCTGGATGTCTAAATGTCCAAAAAAGATGACATACCTGCTGTATCCCGGCAAACGAGAAAATTTCACGACAGTTGAAAATTATTCATGTTCATAGCGCGGCAGCGGTTTCGCTACTGGCAAACGCGTACTGTTCGTCCTCCCAGCCGGTGATGCCGCCAATCATGATTTTCACCGGCAGTCCGAGACGCGCCAGCTTCAGCGCGGCTCTGTCCGCGCCGTTACAGTGCGGCCCGGCGCAGTACACCACGAACAGCGTATCGGCCGGCCACTGCGCCATGCGCGCCTCGGTGATCTGGCTCCAGGGCATATGTATCGCGCCGGGCACATGACGACGGGCAAACTGCTCAGGTTTACCGACAACGTGCAGCAGCACAAAGTCCTGCTCGTTATTCGTCAGCGCATGGTGCACATCAGCACAGTCCGTTTCGACGCTCAGGCGACGCAGAAAATGGGTGACGGCTTCCTGCGGCTCGGCAGCCGGAAATTCAGTAACATAACTCATGATCCTTCCTCATCTTTGGCGTTTGTGTTAACACTACTCTATCCAGAAATTGATCACGTGAATGCGTCCGCTTATGCCAGAAAACAGCAAAAAGATGACAAACTTAAGACAGGTTTCCCGCCCGCAGGTGGTGGTACTGGCCTATGACGGTTTGTGTACCTTTGAATTCGGCGTGGCGGTGGAAATCTTCGGTTTGCCACGTCCCGAGCTGGGCGACGAATGGTATCGTTTTGCGGTGGCGGGCATTGATGACGGTGAGCTTCGGGCAACCGGTGGGATCCGCATCCTGACCGACGGGGGGCTTGATCTGCTGGCATCGGCAGACCTGATCGTTGTGCCGGGCTGGCGAGGGATGGATGCGCCTGTTCCCGCGTCGTTGTGCGAGGCATTACGCCGGGCCAACGCGCGCGGTTGCCAGCTGCTTTCTATCTGTTCCGGGGTGTTTGTTCTGGCCGCGTCGGGTCTGCTGAACGGGCGCAAAGCCACCACCCACTGGCGCTATATTGAGGCGCTGAAAGCCCGTTATCCGGCGATCGGCGTGGTCGACGATGTGTTGTATCAGGATGAAGGCGATATTCTGACCTCTGCAGGAAGCGCGGCAGGCATCGATCTCTGTCTGCACGTAGTGCGACGGGATTACGGTATGGAAACCGCCAACAGTGTCGCGCGCCGTCTGGTGATTCCTCCCCACCGGGATGGCTCCCAGCCGCAGCAGCTGAGTCGCCCGGTGGCACAACTGCGGGAGAGCCAGCGTCTGGGACAGTTGTTCGACTTCCTGCACAATCACCTGAGCGTTTCTCACAGCGTGGATTCGCTGGCGCGTCGCGTCGGCATGAGCCAGCGCACCTTTCTGCGCCGCTTTCAGGCTGCCACAGGCACCACGCCTACGCGCTGGCTGCTTAATGAACGACTCTTACGGGCGAAAGATTATCTGGAGAGCAGCCGTCTCAGCATCGACAGCATTGCTGAACAAACCGGTTTTGGTCAGGCAGCGACCCTGCGACACCATTTCCGCCAGCAGTTCGCGCTTTCCCCTGCCCAGTACCGTAAACAGTTTGCCCGCCCGCCACGCTGATGGCCGGTTCGCAGGCAAAAAAAAACCGCCATTATCTGGCGGTAAATGCTTGCATGGATAGATTTGTATTTTCATGTCTACGTCCCGACACTCCATGCCGGGCAGCGGATCAATAACAACCTAACATGCCTGAACTCAACAAAAGCTAAACAGAGCCATTAACCCGCTTTGGTATTAATTTGCAGGTAGCGCATCAGGCCCTGTTCCGCGCTCTGTTTTGCATCATCGTTAATCGCTTCCAGATAGAATGGACGCGAGACGCCATACGGTGCTTTATCTGCTGAGAAAACAGCAAACTGGAATGTTTTACCTTTCGACGGATTGGTACAGCCTAATTCCCAACGCTGGTCATCAATTTGCTTGCTATTACACGCCACGCGTCCGTAGTCGCTGGTTAAATAAGAACCGACCCGAGCTTCCGCTGACTGAATATAATCCGGTTCGCCACTCCAGTTAACGTTCATACCTACAACAGCCCCAACGGCAACCACCAGAAGCGCTATTGACATGACTTTTTTCATTGAATCAGATCCATTCCTTTGTCAGAGAAATCTTATTATATAAGATTAATCCTTAAACCTCTGCCATATTTTGATACCAAATTTTAGGGTATGACAAAGATAATTCTTTTTTAGGAAAAATCTCACCAAGCGCAAAATATATCCTGTTCGCGCAACATGACATATTCTTTGCGCTAATTTGAAAATGCCAATAATAACCCTACGAAACTACGTTCATGCTAGCGTGGCATTTTTATTGAAGGGGAAGTCCATGTTCAAAAAGGGGTTAACGCTTATTATGCTGGTCTGCGCCCTGTTTTCCGGCCAGCTGATGGCAGGACACAAAGGCCATGAATATTTGTGGGTCAGGAATGTTGATCATCAACTTCGGCACGAGGCAGACAGTGATGAATTACGCAGCGCAGCGGAGGAATCAGCGGAGGGTTTGCGCGAACATCACCTGTGGCAAAAATCGCGCAAACCGGATACACACTTTCGTTAATTAATTACCCTTACGTTTCGGCAGGGTTTTCATCAGTTCGTCGGGGCTCACGGAGGCAACAATACTGCCCGGTGGTGGCATTTTGAATATATGGTTTTTCATTTTGCCGATAACGTGCATTTCACACGGACGACAATCAAATTTGAGGGTCAGCACCTCGTCGCCATTCACCAGCTGCATTGGCGTGGCTTTCCAGCTCTTAATATTGCCTTTCGCCTGTTTCGGGCAAAGATTAAAGGCAAAACGCAGACAATGTTTGGTGATCATCACCGGCACATCACCCTTCTCTTCATGCGCTTCATAGGCGGCATCAATTAACTGCACGCCGTGACGATGATAAAACTCACGCGCTTTATGGTTATACACGTTCGCCAGGAAGGATAAATGCGACTCGGGGTAAACGGGCGCCGGCACGGTTTCCGCCTTGCGGCTGCCGCGCGGATAATTCGCCAGTCGCGCGTCATCCAGCATCTCTGCCGTTTCCCGGCGGAACTGGTTCAGCAGGCTATTTGGCACGAACAGCGCATCCGGCAGATTTACCGCAATGTTGCGCGCATAGTAAATGGTCTGCCCCAGCTTCGCCACGCCATCCTTCAGGCTATTGAGCGCTTTTTCTGCATTGTTCGCCACCTCAAACAGACCGTCGAGGGTATGCGTAACGCTGATGCCGTCTTCACAGGTCATGCTCAGGATCAGCTGCTCTTCCCAGCCCCCTAACTCGATATCCACCGCAATGCGACGCTCGCTGGAAGTTTTCAGCAGCGCCTGCTGCCAGTTGTGATCGAGGTTACGGTTCAGCGCGGCGTTAGGACGTGCTTTATAGAGATCGGCAGGCATCTCATTCGGCCAGACGCGATAGCGGTTTTCACCGGTCTTTTCCACCGTATTAGCACGGAAGCCCACGACTTCACGTTTGATCATCACGTTCAGACCATCCCCGTTCGCCAGCGGTTCGGTCACCGACACGTCGAGATAATCTTTGGCGACCTTCAGCACTTCACCCACCGGTAAACCGATAAACTTCGGTGAATCAAACGCGCCAATATCGCCTTTGCGGGCATTGACGAAGTAGTCTGTACTGCCACGGTGGAAGGTTTTATCCGTCGACGGAATAAAGAAATGCTCGGTGCGACCGGCAGACGCGCGCGCCAGGTCACCGCGATCTTCAATGATGGCGTCCAGCATCTGACGATAATGGGCGGTAATGTTCTTCACGTAGCTCATATCTTTGTAGCGCCCTTCAATCTTGAAGGAACGCACACCGGCATCAATCAGCGCGCCCAGGTTGGCGGTTTGATCGTTGTCCTTCATGGACAGCAGGTGTTTTTCGAACGCGACCACGCGGCCCTGATCGTCTTTCAGGGTATACGGCAGACGGCAGGCCTGAGAGCAGTCACCGCGGTTGGCGCTGCGGCCCGTCTGCGCATGGGAGATATTGCACTGCCCGGAATACGCCACGCACAGCGCACCGTGGATAAAGAACTCAATGGTGGCATCCGTCGCCTGGTGAATATCGCGTATTTGATTCAGGTTCAGCTCGCGCGCCAGCACGATCTGGGAAAAGCCCGCATCGGAGAGAAACTTTGCCTTCTCGACGGTGCGAATATCGCACTGGGTACTGGCGTGCAGTTCAATCGGCGGAATATCCAGCTCCAGTACGCCCATGTCCTGGACAATCAGGGCGTCCACGCCGGTCTGGTAGAGATCGGTGATCAGACGTTGCGCAGGCTCCAGTTCATCATCATGAAGAATGGTGTTCAGGGTCACGAACACTTTCGCCCCAAAACGGTGGGCGAACGGCACCAGCTCGGCAATATCGCTCAGGCTGTTGCTGGCGTTATGGCGGGCACCGAAGCCAGGACCGCCAATGTAGACGGCATCAGCCCCATGAAGGATCGCTTCACGGGCGATGGCGGCATCGCGGGCCGGGCTTAAAAGTTCAAGATGATGGGATTGCAGGCGCATACTTCGTCGTTATCCGTTATGGTCAAAATGGCGGCTATTGTAGTCAGAAGTATGCATCAGCGAAACAGTTTTGCGAGGCTTTAGCGGGGATAATGAATCAGGGAGTGAAAATGGACCGGTCGGCTGCTGCTGTTGCGGTAGGCATGCGGTTTATCCCCGGCAAAACGCACGCCCTGGTCGGCGTAAAGGGTTCGCCATTCGCCGTCAATTTTCATCTCCAGTTCACCGCTTATCACCACCACGTGTTCAATCACCCCCGCCTCGTGCGGCGTGGATTCACTCAGGGCGTCGGGCGCCAGGGTGATGGAGAAATGATCGAACTTCAGCGTCTCGTCCCACGGGAACAGCGGTTTCACCACCATCGCCTGCTGCTGCGGGTCGAACACCGCCTGCCGGTCTGCTTCCGGCGTGATAAACGCCGAGAACGGAACGTTTAGTCCCGTGGCAATTTTCCACAGCGTCGACACCGTTGGGCTGGATTCATTACGCTCGATCTGTCCCAGCATGGCTTTTGACACCCCCGTCTCTTCTGCCAGCTTTGACAGGCTCCAGCCGCGCGCCTGGCGCTGCGTCTTCAGTGTTGTAGCAAGATGTTGTGTGATGTCCATGATTCCTCCCGAGGCGGATAAGCATAACACTTGTACGCTATAACGCACAGTGTTACCTTAGTGCGGACGTTATAACGCACAACGGAGATTTTATGCGCCAGTCAGCCCCTCTTTTTCCCGCCATTCTTGCCGGATTCGTTGCCGTTCTGGTCGGTTATGCCAGCTCGGCCGCTATCATCTGGCAGGCTGCTGCCGCGGCAGGCGCGAGCGCACAGCAGATCGCCGGCTGGATGACCGCGCTGGGGTTCGGCATGGGGATCAGTACGCTCGCCCTGTCATGGCGGTATAAAGCCCCGGTGCTCACCGCCTGGTCAACCCCCGGCGCGGCGCTACTGGCTACCAGTCTGCACGGGATAACGCTTGCAGAAACCATCGGCATTTTCATTTTCGCCAATGGGCTGATCTTACTGTGCGGCCTGACCGGACTCTTCGCCCGCCTGATGAAACTCATTCCCCATTCGCTTGCCGCCGCGATGCTGGCAGGCGTATTGCTGCGCTTTGGCCTGCAGACGTTCAGTCACCTTGACGGCCATTTTCTGCTCTGCGGCAGCATGATTGCGGCATGGCTGGTCGCCAAAGCGCTGGCTCCGCGCTATGCCATTGTGGCGACGCTGGTCACCGGGAGCGTGGTGGCCTGGGCGGGCGGTGACGTTGTCACAAACAAACTCACCCTCTCCCTCGTCATGCCTGAGTTTATTGCGCCGGCATTTTCCTTTACCAGCCTCGTCAGTATCGGCGTGCCCTTTTTTCTGGTGACCATGGCATCGCAAAATGCACCCGGTGTCGCCACGATGAAAGCGTCGGGCTATCCGCTGGCGGTATCTCCGCTGATGATCGCAACCGGCGGGCTGGCGCTGCTGCTTTCGCCCTTCGGCGTCTACTCCATCTGCATTGCAGCCATTACCGCCGCCATTTGCCAGAGCCCGGATGCACATCCGGATGCCAGTAAACGCTGGCTGGCAGCGATGGCGGCAGGCGGCTTTTACCTGCTGGCGGGCGTATTCGGTGGATCCCTTACCGGGCTGATGGCGGCCCTGCCGCCGAGCTGGATCCAGACGCTGGCAGGCCTGGCGCTGCTGGGCACCATCAGCGGGAGTTTGTATCAGGCATTGCATAACGAAACGGAGCGTGACGCGGCGATTGTCACGTTTCTGATGACCGCCAGCGGCGTGACGCTGCTCGGGATTGGCTCGGCATTCTGGGGGCTGGTGCTGGGAGGCGTGTGCTTCGCCGTTTTATCACGCCTTCGCCGCGCGTAGCTGGGAAGGCGTCATCCCCATCACGCTGCGAAAGCGGTTGCTGAAGTGGCTGGCGGAGTTAAAGCCACAGGCGAGTGCAATATCCGTCAGCGGCGTCGCCGTATGCTGCACCAGCGTTTTGGCTTTCTCCATGCGGCGCTGCATCACGTACTGGTGCGGTGCCAGCCCGGTTGACTGGCGGAACATGCGGGCAAAATGGTACTCGCTGAGCGCGGCCTGCGCCGCCAGTTCAGCCAGCGTCAGCGGCTGCGCCAGGTTCTCTTCGATAAAGGCCAGCACGTTGCGCAGCACAAACGGCGACAGCCCGCCGGTGACCACCGGCAGCTTCCACTGCACATTCGAATAGTTCTGCAGCAGATGGGTCAGCAGCAGCGTTGAGGCCGTGCTGAGCGTCAGCTGGTTGGCTTTTTGCTGCCAGTCGCAGCCGAGCAAAAACTGACGATAGAGCGCAGTAATTTTTGCATCGCTGCCAAAGATTTTTTCATCCAGCGTCAACGACAGCGGGCGTTTGTCCCAGATTTTTTCACCCACATCGCGCAGATGGTCATCGGTGCAGTAGAGATGGACAAACGACAGGTCATCGCGAATATCCCACGTCGATTCACTCTCTTTCGGCATCAGACAAAAACGATCCGGCCCACCGCCGTTTTTCCAGCCGCCCGGCGTTTTTTGATAGCTCTCGTAACCGTCCGCCACGTACAGGCTCAGGGTGTGATGATTGCTTTTCACGGTGATCGTGTCGCGCTTGTTGTACCACGCCGCCAGCTGGATACCGGAATTGAGCGCAACGGTTTCCCGCAGCACGGCGTTCTGTTGGCGGAGCGTTTCAAAGGTATCGTAAGCGTGTGACATAACCGTTAGCGCGTCTGTGAATCAGACTGTCAGTCTAAGAATTGTTGTCTTCCGTTGCCAGACCCCGGAACAGAAAAAAGCGCAAGATTTTGCAAGTCCACCGCAGGACGGTGAAAGCCTGTCGTTGCCCCCGTCGCCATACTCTGGGTTTCCGTAGTTTGAGAAGAGAGAAAACATGAACGCATTGTTATACGGACTGGTGGTGGTTATCTGGGGGACGACCTGGATTGCGATTTTTCTGCAGCAGGGTCCCGTGGCGGCTCCGGTGTCCATTTTCTGGCGTTTCGCGCTGGCCAGCGCCACGATGATGGTGGTTCTGCTTGCGCTGCGTCGCCTGCGTAAACTGGCGCTGCGGGATCATCTGTTCTGCGTGCTGCAGGGATGCTGCGTGTTTTGCTTCAACTTCTGGTGTTTTTACACGGCCGCGGCGCATATCAACACTGGCCTGGAGTCGGTGATATTTTCCATGGCGGTGCTCTATAACGCCATCAACAGCTTTATTTTCTTCGGGCAACGCCCGCCGGCACGTTTCTGGACGGCAGCCGCACTCGGTCTGGTGGGGATCATCACCCTCTTCTGGGACGATCTGCTGGCCAGCGGCTGGAGCGTATCGCTGCTGACGGGCATTGGCCTTTCCGCACTCGGCACCTATGGCTTCTCGCTGGGCAATATGATCAGCATGCGTCATCAGCGCAGAGGGCTTGAGACCATGACCACCAATGCCTGGGCGATGCTCTACGGCACGCTGGTGATGGGCTGCATTGCGCTGTTCAGAGGCGACAGCTTCGCGCCACAATGGACGATGAGCTACATGGGGGCGCTGGTCTATCTGGCGCTGTTTGGCTCGGTGATAGCGTTTGGCGCCTACTTCACCCTGGTCGGACGCATTGGTCCGGGCAAAGCGGCCTACAGCACGCTGCTCTTCCCGCTGGTGGCGCTGTCCATCTCCACGGTGTATGAAGGCTACGTCTGGCACATTAACGGCATTATCGGGTTACTGCTGATTCTGGGCGGGAACATGGTGATGTTCACCAGGCCGGAAACCTGGTTCAGACGGTTGCGGACGGCATAAAAAAACGGCCTGCGCTTGCAGGCCGTATGTGATTATTTCGCTGTTTTATGCACATCAAACATGGTGGCGTCCGTCGCCATGTCATCCACAACCTGTTTCAGCGTCGCAAAGCCCATTGGCGTATTTTCGTTCGCCAGTTCTTTGCCCTCACCTTTACGGACCACCTTCATGACCGGTTTGTTGGTCGCCGCATCAATCAACTCACCCTCGAAAAAGAGATGGGTATCCATGGTGCGATGGCCGGTTGCCATCTGCGTACCTGCCACCACCAGCGCAACAGGCACCACTTCATAGAACTGCAGACCTTCTTTCTGCGAGCTCACCCCGGTGATCGCCCCGCGGAAAATCAGGCTGTGTTTGCCCGGCGTCGTCACAATAGGCTTACGTTGGCCAATAGCCGTTTTCATTTTGGTGTTGGTATAAGCCAGAAGCTCATCCAGTGTTTTTTGACCAATCTGAGTCGTCGGTTTTGGTGCCGGATAATAGGTAATTGGCGTCCAGATAATACTGTCGTAATTCGCCTCGTTATAAGCAGGATCAACCCAACGCAGGGTTGGTTTACCCGTTGCGGATGTCGTTTGCTGTAATCCTGAATAGTCTTTTAAAAAGCCAGAATACTGCTCTGGCGCGGCGACTTTTGATGAACACCCCGCCAACGCCAACAGACCAGAAAGCACTGCAACTTTAAAAAAAGTGTGAGTACGCATGATGGTTTTCCATGTTATCTGCAAGTATGCATTTGAAGTTATAGCAAAAGTCTGGTGGGTGCGTTGTGACAAAAAATGATGCTGAGAGCACAAATTGCGAAAAGTCTGCCCGGAGACGGTCCGGGCAGTGAAAAATTACTGATTAATATCCACCTGCCAGAAGATATGCTTGCCAAACGGATCGATTTCGTAGCCTGTCACCTCTTTGCGCACCGGTTCGAAAATCGTGGAGTGGGCAATCATCACCGCAGGCATCTGGTCATGCATCATTTGCTGCGCCTGTTTATACAGCGCCACGCGTTTATCATGATCGGTTATCGATTTAGCCTCGGCGATGATGTTATCAAACGGCCTGTAGCACCATTTGGCCGAGTTAGAACCGCCGTTTGCCGAGGTGCAGGTAAAGAGCGGACCAAAGAAGTTGTCCGGATCGCCGGTGGCCGTTGTCCAGCCCATCAGCGCGGCCTGGTGCTCACCGCCCTTCACCCGCTTCAGGTACTCGCCCCACTCGTAGGTGACGATTTTGGCCTGCACGCCCACCTTCGCCCAGTCCGCCTGAATCATTTCCGCCATGCGTTTCGCATTAGGGTTATAGGGTCGCTGCACCGGCATCGCCCATAAATCGATGCTGATGCCGTTGGCAAAGCCGGCCGCTTTCAACAACGCTTTGGCTTTTTCGGGATCGTATTCGTAATCCTTCAGCTCGCTGTCGGCCCCCCATACCCCCGGCGGCAGCAGGTTTTTCGCCGCCGTGCCGGTGCCGTGGAACACAGCGTCGATAATGGCCGGTTTGTTGATGGCCATCGCCAGCGCCTGGCGCACTTTCACATTATCCAGCGGGGGCTTCTGGGTATTGAAGGCCAGGAAGCCGGTATTCAGCCCCGCCTTGCTCATGAGATTGATATCGTTGTTCGCCTTCATCCGCGGCAAATCGGCCGGGTTCGGGAACGGCATCACCTGACATTCGTTTTTCTCGATTTTGGCAAAACGGACCGACGCATCCGGCGTAATGGTAAACACCAGCCGATCCAGCTTCGATTTTCCCTGCCAGTAGTCCGGGAAGGCGGTGAACAGGATGCGGGAGTCTTTCTGATACTGCGCCAGCTTAAAGGGGCCGGTGCCGATGGGCTCCATATCCACCTTCTCCGGCGTGCCCGCCTTGAGCATCGCGTCGGCATATTCCGCCGAAAGAATGGAGGCAAAATACCACGCCAGATCGGCGACAAACGGCGCTTCCGGGTGCGCCAGGGTAAAGCGCACGGTATGGTCATCCACTTTATCAATTGCCGTGATCAAGCTGCCAAATTCCAGACTTTCGAAGTTGGAATAGCTGCCGTTAGAGACGTTGTGGTACGGATGATTAACATCCTTCTGGCGCATAAACGAGAAGATCACGTCATCGGCGTTAAAGTCGCGCGTCGGCGTAAAGGATTTGTTACTCTGGAATTTCACCCCTTTGCGCAGATGGAAGGTATAGACCTTGCCGTCATCGCTCACGTCCCAGCGCTCTGCCAGGCTCGGCACCAGCTCAGTGGTGCCGGGTTTGAAATCGACCAGCCGGTTATAGACCGGCACTGCGCTGGCATCCACGCTGGTACCCGAGGTGTATAACTGAGGATTAAAGTTTTCCGGTGATCCTTCGGAGCAATACACCAGCGTTTTCGCGGCCACGGTGGAACTGACCGTGAGCGCAGCGAGTGCCAGCGTTAACGTTGTGAGTTTGCTTTTCATCATTTATTCCTGTCTTTTAATTCGACGGCTAATTAATTCTTTTGCCATTTCATAAATAACATTAAAGTGATGTGGCAAACACCCGAAAAATAAATAAGGAAGAAAACACTATGGGCTCGTCGCTTTCCAGACAATTAACACAACGCTTTTTCCGTTATCTCGCCATCACCAGCCAGAGCGATCCAAAAGTCAGCACTCTCCCTTCCACACCAGGCCAGCATGAGATGGCGAAGGAACTGGCGAAAGAGCTGACACAGCTGGGCTTAGACGACATTGTGATCGATGAATTCGCCACGGTCACCGCGGTAAAAAAAGGCAATGTACCCGGCGCACCACGGATTGGATTTATTACCCATATTGATACCGTCGACGTAGGTTTATCACCGGATATTCATCCACAAATATTAACGTTCCGTGGTGAAGACCTCTGTCTGAATAAAGAGAAAGAGATCTGGCTTCGCGTTAAGGAGCATCCGGAAATTCTGGCCTATCCTGGCGAAGAGATTATTTTCAGCGATGGAACCAGCGTATTAGGCGCAGATAATAAAGCCGCCGTGACCGTGGTCATGACCCTGCTGGAAAACCTGACGTCGGCGCATCAGCACGGTGATATCGTGGTCGCGTTTGTGCCGGATGAAGAAATTGGCCTGAATGGTGCAAAAGCGCTGGACCTGAAGCGCTTCGACGTTGATTTCGCCTGGACGATAGACTGCTGCGAGCTGGGAGAGATCGTGTACGAAAACTTTAACGCGGCAGCGGCGGAGATCCGTTTTACCGGCGTCACGGCGCACCCCATGTCTGCCAGGGGCGTACTGGTGAACCCGCTGTTGATGGCGACAGACTTCATCAACCATTTCGACCGTCAGCAAACCCCGGAGTGCACCGAGGGGCGTGAGGGCTATATCTGGTTTAACGGAATGCAGGCCGGGCAAAACGAGGCCATACTGAAGGCAAACATCCGCGACTTCGATCAGGCACGTTTTGCCGCCCGTAAGCAGCAGATTGCCGACGTCGCGGCGCTGATTGCCGCCCGACACCCCACCGCAAACGTTGAGTTTCACATTGAGGATACCTACAGCAATATCAGCAATGCGATTGGAGAAGATCGCCGCGCCATCGATCTGATGTTTGCGGCAATGGAATCCCTCGGGATCACGCCGAAACCCATCCCGATGCGCGGCGGTACAGATGGCGCAGCGTTGTCCGCAAAAGGGTTACTCACCCCGAACTTCTTCACCGGCGCGCATAACTTCCACTCCAGATTTGAGTTTCTGCCGCTGTCGTCGTTCGAGGCCTCTTACCACACCGCCCTGCAACTCTGTCTGCTGGCCGCCCGTTAAGCGGGTTTACGCGCCAGCAGGGTGGCGAAGCGCAGCTTGATGCGGTTACCGTTCGCGTCGGTGCGGTGAAGTTCGCCGGGATCTTCGTTGTACTTAAGCAGATCCCAGCCTTCGTAATAGCGGCTCAGTTCGCCGGTTTTAAACGCAAACGGGAAGCCGACGGTGCAGGGATAATCCGCGGTGTCCATCGCCGCCACAATCAGGTTGTAGCCGCCCGGTTGCGTACAGCGCTGCATATTGGCGATCAAACCAGGGATGGTTTTCGCTTCAAGGAACATCAGCACCACGGTGGAAAGGATGAAATCGTATGCACCGTCAAAGCTGAGGTTGTTCAGGTCTTTGATTGCCGTCTGCAGATTCGCCATCCCTTCTGCCGCTTTGATGCGCTCGATGTTATCGATACTCATTGGGTTTTTATCCCACGCTGTCACATCGTAACCGTTGGCGGCCAGGTAAAGGCTGTTGCGGCCATTGCCGCAGCCGAGATCGAGCGTTTTGCCTGGCTTAACGATCCCTGCGCTGTACAGCACCTCTGAGTGGGTACGGGTGAGTCCATATTTCTCTGTGAAGTAATTCTCATCAACTGTCATTGTTTTTCCTGAGTGCGCCAGTATTAAGATGTATTATGGATGCCATTTTAAGGAGTTTGCCCTGCGGTTGCCACCCTTTCGACAGGCGAAAAGTTTGCTACGTTTAACAGGATGCTTATCAGAGAGAACAGCATGAACAAATATCGCCTTAGCGACGAAACACGCCTGTGGCACTGGCAAAATGGGGAAACCAAATCCGTCACCCCCCTCCGGCAAATCATCGCCACCACCGATTTTAACGACGTGCTTTGCGGCACGAAAGGCGGATGGGTTGAGGATGAGCGCGCTCTGGCGCAGGACGGCCAGTGCTGGATCTACGACGAAAACAGCGTGGTCTTCGCCGGTGCGACCATCTCCGGCAATGCCCGACTCACCCTGCCGTGTGTGGTCAGCCATCACGCTCATATCAGTGGGAACAGTTGGCTGGACGGCGCGGAAGTGAGTCATGGTGCGCGCATAAGTGACAACGTCACCATTCAGAACTCCAGCGTGCGGGGTGAATGCCATATTTACGGTAATGCCCGTGTACTGCATAACAGCATGATTATCGCGGCCAAAGGCCTGACACCAGACCAGGAGCAGATCCTTAAAATCTACGATAACGCCACCGTCAGCCAGTCGCGCGTGGTGCACCAGGCGCAAATCTACGGCGAAGCCATCGTCAATTATGCGTTTATCGAGCACCGCGCCGAGGTCTTCGACAAGGCCATTCTTGAAGGCAACGATCTCAACAACGTGTGGGTGTGCGACTGTGCAAAAGTGTACGGCAACGCGCGCCTGATTGCCGGGTTTGACGAGGATGCCATCCCTACCGTGCGTTACAGCTCTCAGGTTGCGGAGGATGCCGTTGTGGAAGGCAACTGCGTGATTAAACATCATGTGCTGATTGGCGGTCAGGCGTGGCTTCGCGGCGGCCCCATCATGATTGATGACAAGGTGGTCATTCAGGGGCGGGCGCGGATCAGTGGCGATGTGCTTATCGAGCACCAGGTTGACATCACCGACGATGCGGTCATTGAAGCCTTTGACGGCGAGAGCATTCATCTGCGCGGCGAAAAAGTGGTAAACGGCGAGAGTCGGATCACCCGCACGCCCCTGCTGGGCGCGCTATAGGGGGAAGATACCGGAATAATTTCGGATTTTGCTGCGGTCATTGCCCGTCACCCAAGCCCTCTCCCGGAGGGCGGATCCCCAGTAATTCATAAACAGAAGCAGCAACGATGCCCTCAAATAACTGTGGGCATTCAGCGACGCCCTGGTCCGGCTGTAAATCGCTGAGGCGTTTCCTGCAGGCCGGGGCGAGGCGCATGGATGCGCCGAGAGGGC